>Ga0256407_10001710_pt1 | contig 44793 bp, 43 predicted proteins | sample RumenRJG_04DNA_FD_193489 | JGI IMG/M metagenome (GOLD analysis project Ga0256407, IMG submission 193489) | Bovine rumen microbial communities from Lethbridge, Alberta, Canada - RJG_04 | ecosystem: Host-associated > Mammals > Digestive system > Stomach > Rumen | place: Canada: Alberta...
CCTGCATTTCTGGATGAGAGCAAACCACTCATCCAGGGTACGGTAACTTGGATTTGCCATAATCTGTCCTTTCTGTGTGACACCAAAATGTAGTGCATTAGTTCGAAATGTCACACCAAAACGTGGTTTATTGGTCAAATCCATTATGAACTTGTTACAGTGCGGATTCTATCCGCCGAATTATTTATCGCTTACGATGATAATAATGAAAAATATATATTGCTTTCGTTTGGTTGGGATGTGATTAGTTGTAAATATGTAGAGAGTGAAAACGCTAAATTGGGTGTTAATCCGTTAATTGAGGATAATGTAGTTTCATGTATTAGAAAAGCCAAAAAAGAAAATTCAAATGCTAGAATAATCGTCCTTCCTCATTGGGATTATGAATTAGAAAAATACCCAATGCCAATGCATAGAGAACTGGCTAGAAAGATGATTGATGAAGGAGCATTTGCAGTAATAGGTCATCATACTCATTGTGTACAGCAATTTGAATGGTATAAAGATAAGTTGATATTCTATAGTTTGGGAAATTGGTTTATTCCAAGTAATGTGTATATGGGAGGAAAGCTTAGATATCCAGAATATAGCAATTATGAATCGGCGCTTGAATTAGAAACGAATGGAATATACCTTCATAGATTTAAGTATTCACCAGATGATCAAGCATTATATTACATAAAAACCGAATACTTTCGAATTGGGGAAATGGACCCTGAAAATCCATATTATGGCATGGACAAAACTGATTATTTAAAATGGTTTAAACAGAATCGAATAAAGAGAAAACTATTACCAGTATTTTCTGGAAGAGACACTCTGTTTGTGAATAGATTCAGAGCCGCTTTTGTGAAAGAACGTCAGAAGGTGGTGTCCATTTTACGTGCTGGAGGTAGAAGATAATGTCTATTCTCAGTAATTATATACGAGGGTTTAATTCAAAGAGATGGTGGAAATATTATAAACGAGCTCAAAACAGTAGTGGTTTAGTTAGGGAATTCTATACAGCTTTATACATGAGGCTTGCAACATTATCTGGGGGGTATGTTGGTAGAAGTACTACCTTTCTGGGAATGCCAATTTTGCCACACGGTTTTCATGGCATACATATCTCAAAAGATGCCGAGTTGGGAGTTGATTGTATAGTATATCAAAATGTAACAATTGGAAATTATGAAGGTGCTCCTTGTATTGGTAACGGAGTGTTGATAGGAGCAAATGCTGTTATTCTAGGGGGCGTAACAATTGGGGATAACGCTAAAATTGGTGCAGGAGCAATTGTAGTCGAGAATGTGCCTGAAGGCGCGACTGTAGTAGGTTCAAAAGCACGACTTATTATTGAATAAATCTACAATCAAACTAACAAGTGTATATCCGCGACATAGTACGTAAGTATTATAATCGTAGACTGTAAAAATGGTTTGAGGAATGGCATTATGTATAATGGTAGCAAGAAAGAAATGATATTAACCATAGGGATAACTTCTTATAATCGAGTTGACGAGTTGATTAGATGTTTAAGAAGTGTAGATTGTAATGAATACATTGATAATATAGAGATTATTATCAGCGAAGATAACTCTCCATTGCGTGATAAGATTGAGAAAGCGGTAATTGAGTTCGCAGAAAAATCAAAGTATAGAATTATATTTCATAAGAATGAGAAAAACCTTGGCTATGATAGAAATCTTAAGAAGCTTATAGAATTGGCAAATGGCAAATACATTCTTTATGTCAGTGATGATGATATGTTTTTGCCTTGCAAATTAAGCCATGTGCTTAAAGTCCTGACGGAGAATGATTATGGGTTCTATTACTCTTCGAATTATAATACAGAAAAGGGAAGATATTCAAAACAGTATGACAGCTCATATAAAATAGATAGTGGAGCTGAGTATGCAAGAGCTCATATTTATGATAGCATTTTATTTTCCGGACTTATATTTCGGGTTGAATATGTTAGGGGACTTGATGCGGAAAGATTTCTTAATAAGAATTACTTCCAAGTCTATATGTTCCTTTATTCCTTATACAAATACGGAGGTTATTACGATAAGGAACCTCTTATCAATGTGATAGGTGATGGGGCAAATGGATATGGTCAGGCTGATTCGGCAGTAAAAAGTGAATTGCTTGCTAACAGAAAGCATGTGCTTTCAAATCTAGAGTTCCACAAGGGACTTATTGATGTTATCAGGATGGCTGGTGATGATTTAGGTGTTGATTTTATATCAAGCTTTGAAAGGGAATACAGCAAAAGATCTGTTGTAGGTATTGTCTCGGCAGCCAAGGCAGGGAGAAAAACCCTGAGGCAATACTGGACTAAAATGAAGTCACTTAATATAAGACTTACAAACATTGCATATGTGTATTATGTTTTTATTATGATAGTTGGTGGAAATATCGCTGAAAAGTTGATGCAAATAGCAAAGAAATCAAATGTGGTAAAAGGCCAGAAATATGACTGAAAATATCTATGGAGCCGTGGTTGTCACATATAACCCCAATTCAGACAGGCTACGAAGGAACCTTATTAGTATATCTGGCCAATGCAGATATATTATTGTAGTGGATAATGGCTCTTCTGATTTGGAGACGGTAAAAAGGGTTGCTGAGGAGAGCAATGCAGAGTGTGTTAGCAATGTGAGAAACCTCGGCGTTTCAAAGGCGTTGAACCAGGGCTTTTCTATATTGATCAGATATGGCTGTAGTGCTGTTGTGACATTAGATCAGGATACAATATGCCCGGATAATATGATAGACTCGTTCCAAAAATATCTAAGTGATGATGTTGGTATAGTCTGTCCGGCAGTGCATTACGCAGGAAAAGTATATCCTAAGGATGACTATCGAAACGGATTTGAAGAGATTCAGGCTTGTATGACAAGTGCATGCTTGGTTAATACAGATGCATGGCATAAAGTTAAGGGTTTCAATGATGATTATTTTATTGACTTTGTGGACAATGATTTTTGTATGAAACTGAGACTTTGTGGATATAGAATCATAAGAGACAACTCAAAATACATAGAGCATGAGCTTGGAAGCATCAGGGAATATCATTTGGGGAAGAGGGTGATAAAAAAGACGTATCATTCACCAATAAGATATTACTATATGACAAGGAACAACTTGTATTTCATCAAACAGTATAAAGACCACATTCAACCGACTAAAGAATACATAAGATTGTTATATGTGCTTGGCAGGGAAATTCCTTATACAGGGGAAATTTTACGGTCAATACGATATGCAATAAGAGGATATAAAGATTATAAGGCTGGCATAACAGGAGCCTTGGAGGAATGACGGAAGATGTTGAAAGGATATTACATTGTCTATGAGACAATGAATCTTGACAAACCGGATGGGGTTGAAAAGAAAATAATCTCTCAAAAAAATGAATTCTGCTCCAATGGCTTTGATATGTCGTTCCATACATTGAAAAAGAATAGAGGAACATTCTGGTCGGATCCAATTCCCGTTATGGATGCAGACTTTATTTATTTTCGGCGTGGGACGATTCTGGATATAAGATTTATTTGTTTTTTCAAGAGAATTAAAAAGTCAAATCCAGGATGCGTTGTTTTTATGGAGATTCCGACATATCCGTATGATAATGAGGCTCATCGTTCCATTAGAAGGAAGCTGGCACTTATGATAGACAGAATGTGTCGGACTCATATACACAAATATATCGACAGGCTTGTTATCGTAAATTACCACAAAGATACGTTATGGAATATTAAAGCGATAAATCTTGTTAATGGAATAGATGTAGATTCTATTTTGCCCCAAAAGGCTCGTACATACGAAGATGTGTTTAATATCTGTTGCATAGCTAAGTTTTCACCTTGGCACGGATATGAAAGGTTAATCAGAGGGTTAAGGGATTATTATGATGGTAATCCTGACCGGAAAGTTATATTGACTATGGTTGGTACTGGGGTGGAGAAGGATAAATATGTGCAACTGGCTGAGGATCTGAATTTAGTAGATTATGTGATATTCAAAGGCCAATTGACTGGGAAAGAACTTGACGAGGAGTACGATAGGGCAAATATTGGCTGTTGTTCACTGGGGAGATACAAGTCTGGTCTTGAAATGACAAGTGAGCTTAAAAGTAGGGAACTGATGGCAAAGGGGCTCCCTATGATATGTGGCTGCAAGATAGATGTTTTGGAGGAACATGAATTCCCGTTTGCGATATACTTTCCGAATAATGCTTCTAATATCAGGATAGGTGATGTGTTGAAGAAGTATAATGAGTGGATATTAGAGTATGGGGAAGAGGGAATGACAAATCGGATTCGTGATTATGCAAGGAATATCGTGAATATGGGTGTCACTTTCATGCCGATAGTCGATAAGGCAAAGGAATTATGCAGAGATTGATAATAAATAAAAAAACGAAAAACAAGTTGATGACAATGATACTATTGTTTTTTGTTGTATTTAATCCTCCGATAATAAGGGGAATAAGCTTCACACCTATAGTTCTTGTTTTCTCGTTTGTTTATGTCGTGGTAAATAGCAGAAGAGCATCATCTATCATATATTCATCTATGGTGAGCAGATGGCTCAGAATACTAGGGATAATCTTTGTATATTACTTGATTATTGTGGTTCTTAGCATTTTCATGCATACGGAGCAGTGGGGCACATTGATTATTGGATATTTTCAGACGGTTGCTTATAATGTTGCAATTCTATTTGTGTCATTATTTGTATGCATTTCTTCGCAGAAGCGTAATTATTCAGATGATGATGTGTTTGACTGTTATATTGGGGCAGGTGTGATAGAAGCATGCCTGGCTATACTCGCATTTATCTCTCATCCGATTAAGACAATTATGAATAATTTGGTAATCAGAAATTCTACTTCTGAGATGATTGTAGGAACAATGAGCAATGTCTGGGCATTCAGAAATTATGGGTTTGCCGCAACTTTGTTTGACAGCTTTGGACTTGCAATGTCAATATTGGCACTGATAGCATTTTGTCAAGCTATTGTGAGAGGAAAGCTCACTTACTACATTTTATCAGCAATGATTGGATTTGCAGCATGTATAAATGCCAGAACAAGTATGGTTCTTATAGCGGCAGGAATATTTGTAATCCTGATGTTAAGCCGGGGAACAGGGGGAAATGCAATTTTTAGGAAGGTATTATCGGTACTTCTATTGGTTGTAGCAGTAGTTTTTTTTGTACGGTTTTTGAATAGCGGTTCTGCTACTGCACTATGGCTTAGGAAGGGAATAGATTCAATCAAATCCGTTTTCAAGGGTGAGGAGGTTACGGGATTTTTTGCAATCATTCTTGACGAGATAGCTGCACCTGAAGACCCTTTTATGCTACTTTTTGGGTGTGGACTTCTTCCGCATTATCTGGGATATAAATCAATGGATATGGGATATTTCCAGAATCTGTGGAAATTTGGAATCATAGGATCAGTGTTGCTCTATTCATATTATCTTTTCCCACTGAGCAGATGGTATAAAAAGAAGGACAGGAATTCTATCATAGCAATTATGATATTTATGGTGCTTGCTATATATCTTTTTAAACTGAATGTTTTCGGATATGGTATTGGTACAACTGTCTTCATGCCAATGATTATGTTTGAACTTAATACTATAGGCGTATCGGAAGGTAAGAGAGCAATCACAGACAGAATAACTACATTAAGAGAAATCAAAGCATAGGAGATGAACCGAAATGAAAACCAAAGAAATACATGTTTGCAAGCGTTGTATTATGGATGATTCATCCGATTCAACCATTTCATTTGACAGCAGTGGATATTGTAATTACTGTACAGAGGCTCTGGAACGGAAAAAGTCTGTATATTTTCCTAATGAAGAGGGGAAGGTGAGGCTTGAGAAGATAATCAACGAAATAAAGAGCAGAAGCGCAGGGAAGAAATATGATTGTATTATGGGGATATCCGGCGGATTGGATTCCTCTTATTTGGCGTATATAGGATGGAAATATGGGTTGAGGGTACTTGCTATTCATATTGACGATGGTTATGACACAGAAATATCAAAGGAGAATGTCAAAAAACTCATAGAGAAGACAGGATTTGATTACAAAGTTATTACTCCGGATGCAAAGCAATTTAATGCTCTGACATTGGCATTTATGAAGGCGGGAGTACCAAATTTGGCAATGCCACAGGATGATGTACTTTTTGCATTTTTGTATGATCAAATGAAGGAAAATAAAATTGAATTTTTTCTTTCCGGGGAGAACTTTGCATTGGAATGCATTCTACAGAGGGGAAATTCACATAGATACACAGATGTTGTGAATATCAAAGATATCAATAAAAGATTTGGTACTGAAAAACTTGATAAGCTGAAATTTCTTTCAACACGCGAAAAACTTCAGGACAAGTATTTAGGTAGAATAAAAACAGTGAGACTGCTTAACCTGGTGGACTATAACAGAGATAGAGCCTTCGCGGAGTTAAAAGAGTTCTGTGGATTTGAATATTATGGGAGAAAACATTTAGAGAATATACTCACTGGATTTATCCAATTGTACTGGTTCCCAAAGAAGTTTAACTTTGACAAAAGAAAGTCGCATCTGTCTAGTATGATCATCAGCGACCAAATGACAAGAGAAGAAGCTTTAAAAGAACTTTCCGAGCCTATCTATGATGAAAAGCAGATGAACGAGTGGATCGACTACATAGCAAACCAGCTTGGTATCACGAGAGAAGAGTTTGACGATATTTGCAATCAGCCTGCCCATCAACATGAGGAATATCAGGTTGAGGATGATATGGTGGGGTATAAGGCATTGCAGCTGGCGATGAAAGTAAAGGTGAGGAAATAAATGACTAATGAAGGATAGTAAAGTTCTAAAAGCAGGTGTGGCATATACTATTTGCAGCTTCATTATAAAAGGTCTATCCTTTTTAACTACTCCAATATTTACACGTATGATGAGCAAAACAGAAATAGGACAGTTTTCTGTTATGGCCTCATGGATAAGCATTCTCGGAGTGACTATTACACTTAATCTGTCGAACTCTGTACCAATTGCAAAATACGACTATAAGGATAAGGTTGATTCTTATTTATCGTCGATAGCAATATTAGGGCTTTTAACGACTGGATTATTTTACTTAATGTGTTTACCATTCAGAGCCAAAATAACTGAATTTATTAGTATACCAAACTATGCATTGTTGGTAATGATTGCCTTTGTAATGGTTAATCCGGCAATTGAGATATTGTATTGCAAATTGAGGGTCCAATATGAATATAAACCGGTAATTCTGCTTACGATACTTAGTTCCTCTTTTTCAGTTGGGCTTTCATTACTTTTAGTAAGAATACTCGAAAACAAATTATTTGGCAGAGTTATAGGCTATTATCTTCCTTTGCTGATTATCGATTTATTTGTGATGCTATATATTATTTGCAAAGGTAAGTGTTTTTCTCTTAACCAATGCAAGTATGGGATGGCGATATGTATTCCAATGGTGTTTCACAGTTTGGCTGGCAATTTAATGCATACATCAGATAGGATAATGATACAGTCTTTTTGTGAATCTGAGTCGGTGGCATTATATAGCGTGGCGTATTCTGGCGCACTTTTGGTGAATATTATCAGGAACTCTATGGAATCAGCTTGGGATCCATGGGTGTTTGATATGATAGATAAGGGAAGGCGTCAAGAAATAAAAAAATATAGTTATTTGTATATTACTTTTTTTGCGTTATTATGTATGGCCATTGTAGCTGTTGCCCCTGAGTTTTTATATATTATGGGTGGTGATGGATATGTTGAAGCGATGTATGTTGTTCCGCCGGTCGTAATGGCGTATTATTGTTCTATGATATATAGCCTTTATGGTGGAGTAGAGCGTTTTTATAAGAAACAGAAAATATTCCCTATAATTGCAGCGGTTTGTGCTATTGCTAATATTGGTCTAAACTTCATATTTGTGCCTACATATGGGTATATTGCAGCTGCATATACGACCCTTTTTAGTTGCTTTCTCGAGATGATCCTGCATTATTTCTACTCTCTAAAAATGGGCTACAGTAATATTTATAATACGAGCTTTAATTTACTGACAATAGTCGGAGTGCTTATTGTTTGTGTCATTTCGGTATCGTTATATAGATTGATAGTAGTCCGTTACACAATTATAGCGCTCGGCATGCTCATTTTTTTAATACTTTTATCAGTGTACAGGGATAAAGTCATAGATTATATTAGAACAATCAGAAATAAAAAGGTGAATTGATTGTGGAGAATTTAAAAAAAATATACAGAAGTTTGCGTACAGAATATAGGTTTATTAAGGGATATTTTAACAGACATTTTATAAGGAAAAATCATAGTGATAAAGAAAAAAAACGAATTCTTATAATACTCAATTTTCCCCAAGGATGGAATACATATAAACCTATTTTAAATGCTTTTTCTGAGTATAATTGTGATGTTGATCTTATAGCATGGACGGGAACGGATTATCCGAATAATATAGCCGATTTTTGGAAGGCTGAAATCCCCGAGATAAATATTTCATCGCCAAATAGAATTATTAGTTTAGATCAGTTTGCGCCTGATATAGTTTTTCGACAGACTCCATACGAGGATGAATACCCGAGGGAGTATTCTGCAAATACCATTAGCAAAAGTGCAAAGCTGTGCTATATTCCATATGGTTATGAGCCATCAAGGGAAAAGCATTTAAGGATAGAGTATAATTATGTTTTTTTTCCGTATGTGGATGCAATATTTGCAGATAATTCTTCGACATATAATTATTGTATTGATAAAAAGAAAGAGTCAATATTTCTTGCAGACATCCAAGTATATGATTTGGGTTTTCCTAGGTTTGACTTAATAAAGATTGAAGAAAGACAGAGATCATTTAAGAGCTTTTTATGGATCCCCAGGTGGTCTGTTAATAGTAAAGACAATGATGGAACAAGCTTCTTTTCTTATTTCAAATTTTTGGTTGATTTCTTTGCAGAGAATAAAGGTTGTTCTTTAATAATTCGACCACATCCTTTGATGTTTAGTAATTTTATAAAAGAGGGTGTTCTTTCTAAGGACAATATAGATGAACTAAAAAACAGTATAAATAGAATGCAGAATGTAAGTCTAGATGAAAACTCAGATTATTTAGAATCATTTTCGAGGGCGGATGTCCTCATAGCTGATTTTTCTTCCATAATGATAGAGTTTTTTATTAGTGGTAAACCAATAATATATACAGGTGGAACCTTGGACTATAATGATGCTTCAAAGAAGATTATTGATTATATGGAAGTAGTGAATGATTGGTCTGAATTAAAGAAGCGAATTGAAATGAAAGTTGAGGGGATAGATCCGAAGTATCAAGAAAGGATTAGCTTTATTGAACAATTTAGAGGAGGGACAGGTTCGATTGCTAAAAGAATTGTTGAAGTAAGCGCCAAAGAATTGTAATTAAGACCGTGTTAAAAATATAGAAATAGAATGAGAGGATAGCAAATGGAAAAATCAATTGAAGAGTTGATATATGAAGAAACAGATCAGCGGTTAAAGGAAATGGCAGTACCAGACTATCATTTTCCTAAAAAAGCAGATAAGAATGATGCCATTGCCATTGTCGCAGGTATTGGGATAAGCCTTATCTTAATAATACTTTGCATGATGGGGGTAATTGTATAATGGCCAAGATTAGTCACGACGAGTATATTAGACAGGAAACAGTCATTGGAACTGTTCCTATGCTGGCAAAGGAAAGGCAGTATTCATTTTGGGATTTGTTCCTTGCCACCAGTGGTTTTTCTATTGCGACATGGTGTTACACTCAAGGCGCATATGTGGCGCAATATCTTTCCTTTAAGCAGAAGATGTAATGGCAAAAAGATACAGTAAGTATTTGGTTAAAGAATATAGCCTTTAATATACCCTATATGGAGGTTTACATGGAAAACAACTGGAAGAAGATTTGGAACGGAAAATCAGCGGCTCAGATTGATGACTCCTCAGAATTTGATGCATTTAAAGTATTAAAAAGAGCAGATGGATTCGATGTTGCTGTGGAAAACGAGAATGAATATTATCAGTATTTCTACGACGATTGGCTAAGATTCTATGATAAAGTTTCAGAATTATCTTTTGATATCAAAAGTGTTTATGAGGTTGGCTGTGGAAGCGGTGTAAATCTTTATATGTTTCTGAATAGAGGGGTTCATGATCTTGGTGGAATCGATTACTCCGAATCTTTGGCATCCAATGCAAGAGAGATAACAGGTTCCGAAGATATTGCTCAAGGGGATGCAAATACAGTTTCTATAGAGAAGAAATACGATCTTGTCATGTCAGAGAGCGTCTTTCAATATTTTTCATCTGTGGAATACGCTGAAACAGTTTTAAGAAAGATGCTTGAAAAGAGCAAGAAACTGGTTTATCTCGGAGAAGTACATGATGCTGAATATGAAGAGGAGTTGATGGAGTACAGAAGACGCCTAATTTCCAACTACGACGAGAATTATAAAGGCCTTAAGAAGCAGTTTTATCAGAGAGGCTGGATTGAGAGAATTGCGCGAGAGTACGGTAAATCAGTTGAGTTCACAAATGTGGATAATCCCCAATATTTAAATGGGAAGTATCTATTTAACTGCTATATCTTTTGATGTTGAGCATTTACAAATTGCAGGATAGTAATGGAGGACAAATAAATGCAGGCTATTATCTTAGCGGCCGGAATGGGAAAGAGATTAAAGGAATTAACACACGATAATACAAAATGTATGGTTAAAGTTAATGGAACTACTTTGATTGATCGTATGCTCCATCAGCTTGATGACAGACACCTGTCCAGAATTGTTATAGTTACAGGTTATGAAGGAAAAAAGCTTATTGATTATATAAGTACAATAGACATTAGTACACCAATTTGTTACGTTGATAATCCTGTGTACAACAAGACAAATAACATCTATTCATTGTCTCTTGCCAAAGAGTATCTTGTTAAAGAGGATACATTGCTTTTTGAATCAGATATTATTTTTGAGGATGCAGTATTGGATTGCCTGATAGAGGATCCTCGTGATACGCTGGCTCTCGTTGATAAATACGAGCCTTGGATGGATGGAACGTGTATAAAACTGGATGAGAATGATAATATAATAGATTTCATCGCAGGTCGTAAGTTTGACTTCAATAATACGAAGGATTGCTATAAGACCGTCAATATCTATAAATTTAGCAAGCATTTTTCTGAAACTCATTATATTCCATTTATGGATGCTTACCTTAAAGCAGTTGGTGAGAATGAATATTATGAACAGGTTCTCAGAGTTGTTACCATGCTTGATGATGCGGAGATTAAAGGTAAGCGGCTTGGAGGGCAGAAATGGTATGAGATAGACGATGCTCAGGACTTAGATATTGCAGAAGCAATATTTTGTCCAGATGTGGATGAGAAGGTTATCAGAATGGAGGAGCGCTATGGTGGATATTGGCGTTTCACGGGACTTCTTGATTATTGTTATCTTGTAAATCCTTATTATCCTCCTCAGAAGATGAAGGACGAGATGAGGGCATCCTTTGATAGATTGATAGGAGATTATCCCTCTGGTATGAAAATAAATTCACTGCTGGCAGGTAAGAACTTTAGCGTTCGACCTGAGAACATCGTTGTAGGTAATGGTGCAGCAGAACTTATCAAATCCTTGCTTGGATTGTTTGATGGTAAGATTGGATTTATCAAGCCCACGTTTGAAGAGTATCCTAATAGATATGATAAAGAAAAGTCTGTAATCTATCATGTTGATAATCCTGAATATTCATATGGTATCAATGAAATTGAGCAATTCTTCGGTGACAAAGAGATTGCTGTACTTGTACTTATTAACCCTGACAACCCTTCTGGAAACTATATAAAGAAAAATGACCTGCTTAAGCTTATTAAGTGGGGCGAAGAGAAGAGTATTAAGCTTATAGTCGATGAGTCGTTTGCGGATTTTGCTGATGAGCCAGATAATACACTGATAGATCAAGGAATACTGGATGCTCACAAGTATCTGTATGTGATGAAGAGTTTATCTAAATCATATGGTGTACCGGGACTCAGGTTGGGCGTGCTTGCATCCGGTGATGTGGAGACTATAAAGAGAATTAAGAAAGATGTATCAATATGGAACATTAACTCATTTGCAGAGTTCTATATGCAAATTGCCGAGAAATATAAGAAGCAGTATGCTTCTGGACTTGAGGAATTCAAAAAAGAACGTAAAAGATTTGAAAAAGAACTTTCAGCTATTTCGGGTCTTAGGGTAATTCCTTCACAGGCAAACTACTTTATGATAGAGCTTCTTAAGGATAGTGTTCGAGATGTTACAAAGAAGCTTCTTACAGACTACAATATTCTCGTGAAAGATTTGTACGAAAAACTCGGAGAGAGGAAGTATTTGAGGATTGCTATTAGAGATAGGGAAGATAATGATAAACTGGTGCAAGCATTAAGATTTATATTCATGGATAAATGAGAAAGTGATTTATGAAATATAGTAGTAATAGTGATAAGAAGAAACAGTGCACAAGATGTTTAATGGATACTACAGACCCAGATATACTCTTTGATGAAAAAGGTATTTGCAACCATTGTAAAGAGGCTGAAAGAAAGATAAAGATCGTATCAAAACTGAGAAAAGACTTTAATTTTTCAAATTTCATTTTCCAATTGAAAAAAGACGGGAGAGGCAAGGAATATGACTGTATCGTAGGTCTAAGCGGAGGCGTTGACAGTTGCTATGTCATCCATCTTATGAAGACCATGGGTGTTCGTCCATTGGCTGTTCATATTGATAATGGGTGGAATACCGAACTTGCAGTTCAGAATATTAAGAACCTTCTCGAGCGTTTGGATGTTGACCTTTATACGTATGTTTTAAACTGGGAAGAGTTTCGTGATCTACAATTGGCCTTTTTAAAGGCTTCAACACCAGACTCAGAAATACCTACTGATCATATGATTCGCCCAATTCTTTCGATGGTAGCTGATTATTACAATGTGAAATATGTAATCTTTGGTATTAATTCAGCAACAGAATCAATACTTCCTAAAGCGTGGTCATATGGGCATAATGACTGGAAATACATAAAAGGAATTCATGACAGATTTGGTACTGTTCCACTGAAAACATATGTGTATCATACGAGGATGATGTCATATTATTTCAGAGAGAAACAGAAGTGGTTCTACCTGCTCGATTATATAGATTACAATAAGAATGAAGCAAAAAAACTGTTGATGGAAAAATATGCGTGGAGAGATTATGGTGGAAAACACTATGAATCATTCTATACCAGATTTTATCAGTCGTATATATTACCAGAGAAATTTGGCTTTGATAAGAGGAAAATGCATCTGTCAAATTTGATTGTATCAGGTCAGATTACTAGGGATGAGGCAATCGAGATACTTAATGAGCCTCTGTATGAAGAGGAGCAGATAAGACGTGACATAGAATACTTTTGTGAGAAGATGGATATCAGTGAAGATGAATTCCAAAAGATAATGAATCTTCCAACAAAGACGTTTGATGACTATCCAAGTTATGAGAATGATTTTATTGGAAGGATTAAGAGAAGGTTTAACAAGGACAAATGAAAGAAGTTATAAAAAAGATTGCCAAAAAGATAATATGTCTGATTGCAACCCCCGAATACCTTTGGAAATATAAAATACATAGGAAGTGGGAATTATGAAGACTGTCATAATAGATTATGGAATGGGAAATATCAGTTCTATTCGTAATATGCTCCGATATATTGGTTATTCATCTAAACTTACTGCTGAAGAAGATGAGATACTATCAGCTGACAGGTTAATTCTACCAGGTGTAGGCAACTTCGGTAAGGCAATGGAAAATATTAACAATAGTGGATTGAAGGGTGTTTTGGACACGGCAGTATTGGAAAAACGGATTCCAATTATGGGCATTTGTCTGGGAATGCAACTGATGTTGTCATGGAGCGAAGAGGGTGATTGTGAAGGACTCGGTTGGATTTCAGGAAAAGTCAGAAAATTCGAACTTGAAACTAAGGAATATAAAATTCCTCACATGGGTTGGGATTATATAAAACCACAATGTAAAAGTGATTTGCTAACGGAACTGCCTGATAATCCGAGATTCTATTTTGTTCATTCCTACCATGCTGAATGTGATATTGCTACTGATAGCATTGCTGTGACTGATTATGGTGGCGATTTCACCTCAATTATTGGTCGTGATAATATATTTGGAGTTCAGTTTCATCCAGAGAAAAGTCACAAGTTTGGAATGAAATTATTTGAGAACTTCATGAGGATTAGTGATGTATCATAACAGATTGATCCCGTGCCTATCTTTGCGAGGCCATGGGCTTATAAAAACAAAACAGTTCGATGGAGGCAGATACCTAGGAGATCCAATTAACGCGGTAAAGATATATAACGACAGGGAAGTCGATGAACTCTTTATTACAGATATTGATGCTTCTAAAAACGGAGCTGCACCGGACATTGATTATTTAAGAAAGATTACTCAGCAGTGCTTTATGCCGGCAGGATATGCAGGTGGAGTAAAGACAATTGACGACGTCAAAGCTCTTTTTGATATTGGATTTGAAAAGGTGGCTATATGTACTGCTGCATATACAAATCCAAAACTGATAACAGAGGCTGCTAATATATTTGGAGCGCAGAGTATAGTAGGAGTTATCGATGTTCGAACCGTAGATGGGATGAAAATGGTATATGTAGAAAGCGGACGGAGAATGATATCAGAGTCAGTCAGTGAATATGCCAAGCATTTGATGGAATTAGGAGCAGGTGAGCTATTTGTTAATTCCATTGACCGAGACGGAATGATGGAAGGATATGATACAGAGCTAATTTCAGTTGTATCAGATGCTGTTTCTGTTCCGGTTGTAGTCTGTGGTGGAGCCGGAAAACTGGAAGATTGTAGATATGCCATAGAAGCTGGAGCAAGTGCTGTTGCAGCTGGGAGCATGTTTGTTTTCTGGGGAAGAAATAAGGCAGTTTTGATTAATTATCCGGATGCAGATGAGATTAATAAAGAGATAAATCTGGCATGATAACCTGATTTAGAGATGAATAAGCAATAAGGGTAACGGTTCATGATAAAAAACGTTTTAGGGTTGTTAGACATAACAGCATCAAAATATCCTTCCAAAGTCGCTTTTGCTGAAGAAGATAGAGAGATTACCTTCTCTGACGTAAAAATCAACTCTCAAAGAATTGCTTCGGCACTTTTGGGGCATAATGTGCAAATTGGAATGCCAGTATTGATATTTATGGATAAATGCATTGCATGCATTGAATCTTTTTTGGCGATTACATACACTGGTGGTTTTTATGTACCAATTGATGCGAATATGCCGTCAGATAGAATTGATGCCATTGTAAAAACTCTTTCCGCAAAAATATGTTTGACCAGGAGATCACAGGTCATTCCAGAGGCACTTAAAGAATGTGTGATTCTGTTTTATGAAGATGCCATAACCTCGGATATTAATCAGCATATAATAAATCAAAGACAAGATGAAACAATTGATACAGATCCAATGTATGCGATTTTTACTTCTGGATCGACTGGTAGTCCTAAGGGGGTGCTTGTTAGCCACAGATCTGTAGTAAATTTTACATACTGGTACTGCGAAACATTTGATTTTACAAGTGAAGAAGTATTTGCAAATCAAACACCGTTCTATTTTGATGCATCGGTGAAAGATATATATGCAACAATATGTGTTGGAGCAACAATGCATATTGTTCCAAAGAGATTATTCTCGCAACCCAAACACTTAATAGAGTTCTTAAACGAGAATAAAGTAAACTGCATTGACTGGGTTCCATCCGTCTTATGCATGATAGCCAATTTCAAGACATTAGATAAATACAAGCCGGAATACTTAAAAAAGATAATGTTTTTAGGAGAGGTAATGCCGACAAGGCAATATAATATTTGGCATAAAGCATTACCGGATGTGAAGTTTGCCAATTTATATGGTCCCACAGAGGCAACTGGAGATTGTACTTATTTCAAAGTGAATCGAGAGTTTGAGGACGATGAACCTATTCCAATAGGTAAAGCATGCAATAATACTAGAGTTTATTTGCTGGATGGAAGTCATGTTATAACTGAGCCAGGTGAATTGGGAGAAATATGCGTAGAAGGATGCTCTCTTGCTCTGGGGTATTACAATGATCTTGAGAAAACGGATGGCGTTTTTAAGCCTGCGCCATTTCAAAAAGAGTATAGAAGAAGAATATATCATACTGGCGACATAGGAAAATATAATAAGCACGGTGAAATTATATATGTATCTAGAAGAGACTCACAAATAAAACACATGGGGCATAGGATTGAACTCGGTGAAATTGAGACAGCTGTCAGTTCTATGGATAGTGTAGACCGATGCTGTTGTATTTACAATGAGTATAGACAGCATATTATATTGATTTATGAAGGTCGAGCCATAAAACAAGAAATAATTGAATATGCTAAGTCGAAACTGCCTAATTATATGATTCCAAACAAAATAAAAGCAATTGACTCTATGCCAATAAATATCAATGGAAAGATAGATAGGGTAAAATTGAAAGAAAAGTATACTAAGGAAGGAAGTGAAAATTTTGGAGGATAAGGTGTTGTCAATTCTGAAGGAAATCAGGGATGACATTGATTATATTTCAGAATTAAAAATGATTGATGAAGGTATTCTGGAAAGCTTTGATGTTATGCAGATAGCTGTGGAACTTTCGGAATGCTTTAATATAATAATAGATTCAGATGACATAGAAGCTGAGAACTTTAATAGTTTCGAAGCTATATGCAATATGGTCAGAAGAAAATTACAGTAACGAAAGGTTAACAAGTGCTCTTTAATATAAATTCGTTAAATTATATTTGCTTTGTGTTTGCATTTATAATACTATTCTTTCTTTCATCAAATATAGGAAAAGCACAGAGCATAGTGATTGCTTTAGGTAACGCTTTTTACATATTGGTAACGTCAGGAGTAAAAGCCCTATTTGTAGTGTCGTCGTTAGTTCTATTCGTGTATTGTATTGCACATCTAATAAACAAGTATAAAGATCGAAACTTGATAATTGTTGCAAGGATTTTGTTATATGGGGGGGTGCTTGCAACACTGGGGATTCTGCTGTACTTTAAGTTTTTTATTAAGAGTTTTGAATTGGTGAGAGATTTCCTCTTATTACATAGTATAACTATTTCTTCATTGATCGTACCAATAGGGTTTTCGTACTATACGCTTTCGTTGGTTGGATATCTTGTTGATGTATATCATGGAAAACATGCTCCGGAAGATTCTTTCATTTGCTTTTTTGGATTTGCTACTTTTTTTCCTGCGATAATTCAAGGCCCTATAAATCTATATAGAGAATTTGGGACGCAAATTAAATCAATTCATTTTCCGGAGTATAACAGAATAGTACAAGGCCTTCAACGAAGCTTGTGGGGATATATAAAGAAAGTAGTTATAGCGGATAGGATAGGAATTATTGTTAATAATATATTGACAGATTCTGAGGCGACAGGCTTTCTTTTGCTGTGGGGAATGATTCTATATGGTTTCCAGATATATGCTGATTTTTCTGGTGGAATTGATGTTATTATGGGAATTTCTGAAACGCTTGGATTTAACCTTAAGGAAAATTTTAGATTTCCTCTGTTGGCAGGTAGCGTGACGGAGTTTTGGAAAAAATGGCATATTTCCCTTGGCGATTTTATGGAAAAATACGTCTATTATCCAATCGTTCTAAATCATAAGATAGTAAAGTTTTCCAAGAAAATACGTAATAAGTACTTGCAAAGGTGTATGTCAGCGACGATCGCATCGATAGTAGTTTTTGTCATTGTGGGCATATGGCATGGTACGGGTTGGAATTATGTTATTTATGGTTGCTATCAGGCCTTTTTTGTGTCGTCTGCCATCCTATTTGCACCAGTTTATAAGTCTATGAAGAAGCGAATCAGACTGAATGAGGATTGTATTTCGTGGAAGTTTTTTACTATAGCAAGAACAGTTTTCTTGTTGACTATAGGAAGATATTTCATCAAAGCTACGAACATCACGAATACATTTGGAATGCTGGAACGAACCTTTATGTATCCGAGTATTAAAAGATGGAATATCATTATTGATGGTACTTTGACAGGTTATGGATTGGACTACAAGAATCTTGTAATGATGTATTTGGGTATTTTTATGTTGATTGCTATAGATATATTGCATAGTAGAAAAATTGAAATCCGTAAACTAATAATGTCTCAAGATGTGGTTTTTCGTTTTGCAGTTAATATTGCCGCCATCTTGTTTTTGATAGTATTTGGGATTTATGGTCCAGGATTCGATAAGGCATCTTATATTTATGAGAGTTTCTGAAAGAAAAAAAAGAATAATTAGAATAATTATATTTGGATTGGCGTTAGGTGTTGCCGTCAACGTGACTCAGCATATTTTGCAATACAAAAATGAAGAGGAATATGAACTTTCATGTGTAATATCAGACTATGAATTACAGGATAGCGAATCAATAGATATTGTTTGTGTTGGTACAAGTGAAGTTTGGGATATGTATATTCCGACCGTTGGATATAATGAGGCAGGTATTACTGGCTATAACTTCGGAACCAGTCGGAAGTCTGCAGTAACTGCATACTATCAAGTAAAATATGTGTTGAAGAAAAATAGGCCAAAAGCAATCATTTGTGATTTCTCTTCACTATACTCTGATAGTTCACCAGCAGAGAATGAAGAACTATATAGAAAGATAGTTCAGACTATGCCGGATAGATTTATTCGATACGAACTTATTAACGCAATCTGTTCTGTGGATCCTGAACAGGATAAGATGACATGGTTTTTCCCAATAATCAAGTATCATAGTGGGTGGAATGAACTGACTCCTGAAAATTTTGGGATTTATGAAAATCCATATCGTCGTTGGACACGAGGGGGAGATTGTAGAACAATATGGTATGATTCATCGAGATTTGAATTGAAAGATGACGATATTGCTCCTGAATTATGGAACGCAGAGATCACATCCGAAGAGTTCTCAGCATTAAGTGTGAAATATTATAACATGTTGATTGATGAATGTCATAGTGTTGGCGTTGATGTAATAGCTTTGATTCCACCAAAGCTAAGCAGGGCATCACAAATTGCATCAAGACGAAACATGCTTTATGAATACTTTGATGAAAACGGAGTAATCATTCTTGACTATAATACATATGAGCAAGTTAACAGACTGGGGCTGAGTCTCGCTGAAGATTATTATGATCCGGCGCACGTTAATATTCTTGGAGGAGAGAAATGTAGTCGAGCTCTTGCCAAAGACCTTCAACAATTAATCGGCTTAGAGGATAGAAGAAATATCGATGATATAGATAGTACTTGGGATGAAGATTATGAGAGCTTTTGCGAGGAGAGATATTCATTCTGCGAAAGATAATTATGAAAGATAAGACATCTAGGCAATTAGTAGAAATAGGCGGATGCACTGGACATAAGACAATCCAGTTACTGTCTGTCATAATAGGAATTGCTTTATTAATTTGGATGATTATTATTAGTGCCAAGGATGGAGTAAAGATAGATAATATTCATGCAAAAACAATGGACAATGAGATAGTTGTTTCGTGGGATATATCTAACGTATTACTGTGTGACTCAATAGAGGTGGAAATCAGGCATGGGGGGGTGATAGAGGATGTGATTTCATTATATCCTTCAAGCGACCAGTATATTTATAGAACAGGTAAACATGGTGAGAAATATCAGTTCAGTATTTATGCAGTCTGTAAGGATGTAAGGAAAAGCTTTGGGATGGCAAGTGCTATGTTTTTAGGTTATAAGGAGCTTCCATCTAGCATTCCAATCCTAGACATTACAACTTATTCAGGAAATGACCCTTCATATAAAGTGCTACTTCATCCAAATGAGGAAACAATGGGAGATACAATAACTGATAATTATTATCTCAAGGGATATGCTGTTTCAGATTGTCTTCCAACTGAAATTCCTTATGAATTAGAAATAAAGGTTAGAGGTAATGGCTCGACACTTCAGGAAAAGAATAGTTATAAATTAAAATTTGACAGGACAGTTAGCTTTGCATGTGTTAACAATTTGGTTTTTGAAAGCAAAGAGTGGTTGCTACTAAATAATGCCGATTCCCTTAATACAATTGTAGGTAATGAGATATGTAGATATTGCGACATTGACTGGACGATGGATATATGCCTTACTAATGTGATGGTTAATGGGGATTGGAAAGGATTATATTATCTTACGCCTGCTATTACGAAGGACAATTCATCAGCAAGAATAAATTCAAGTGGATATCTTATTGAAAGCGATATTTATTGGTGGGATAAAAATGGATTATACTTTGAGACTGGAATCAATGAGGTAGAGAAACCTTATTTTCGGTGGACATTTAAGTATCCAAGTATTAAATATATTGATGATGAAAGAGTTCATAATATCAAAGATTATTTGGAAGATTTTGAGAAAGAGCTTAATGAAGGTGATGAATGGCAGGAATACATTGATGTGAATTCATTTGCTAAATGGGCACTTGCAAGAGACATCATTGGGGTACATGACGGCGCAGGGTCAAATATGTTTTACTACAAGGAAAACTACAATGTAGCATCCCCGACAAGTACTAAGCTAATGATGGGACCAGTGTGGGATTTTGATAGCGCATTTTTGCGTGTGGACGCATACTCTTCTATCAGTGCACCTTATTTCAAAGAGTTATTTAAAAAGGATGAGTTTTCGGATATATATTGGAATCTATATAATGAAAAAAGTGTTGATTTAGTGTGCCACATCGATCAATATATGGATTTGTTGTACGATGATTTTGGTGTTGGTATCGATGAAAGCTGGTTACTGGAAAATGCAAGATATGAAAAAACTATCGTGCCGTACAATGAGCAAAGAAAGGTGATTTCATCATGGCTTTTATCAAGGACAATATGGCTAGATAATGAAATGAAGTAGCAATATTACATTCTTGAGATTAATATGGAAATGGAAAATAAAGAAAGAGTTATCACTGAGTCTAAATATCGAATCGAAGAGAAATATACGATGGCTTCAGATGATGCCAATCTGTTAGAGGGAAGAATATCGAGATTCCTTCAACCTGATATGCATAGTGAAGGTGAATACAAAATTAGTAGTCTATATTTTGACGATTATAATATGTCGTCCTTTCATGACTCATTAGATGGCAATCCACAAAGGAGAAAATACAGAATACGCATATATAATGATTCGTTGGAGTGCATCAAGCTTGAGGTTAAGGTGAAGAATTACAATAAAGGGTATAAACTCTCATCGCAGATTAGCAAGGATGAAATGAGGAAGCTTATTTCTGGCGAAATAATATTAGATAGTGGGCGGATGGATGATTCAAGGACACTTTTTAATCTAGCAATCAAGACAAGAAACATTAGACCTGTAGTAATTATCAACTATTTTAGAAAGGCTTATATGTATGCAATAGGAACAACACGTATTACTTTTGATCAAATGATTGGATACTCTGGATTTGTAGAAAACTATGGAAGAAAAGAAGCATATAGATTACTTAATCTAGAAACAATTATGGAATTGAAGTATACGGAAGTTTTACCTGTATTCATCCGGGAAATAGTAGAAAATGAAAAAATGATTCGAGTGTCCAATTCAAAATATGCGCTATGTGTGGAAGGAATGGGAGAGTAAAAATGTCAATAAAGGATGTTATAAAAAAGAGTGTTTATGAGAGCTTCTTATCTGGCGAAATGACTCCGTCGAGAATTGTGGTGATAGGAGTTGTTTCATGTTTATTGGGGATATACATTTTTATTATTTACAAGTCTTTTTCAAGAAGAAGCTTTTATTCAAAAGATACCAATATTACGATAGCTGGAACTTGCGTCATAGTTTCGGCAATTATGATAGCAATGCAATCAAATCTAATTGTGTCTTTAGGTATGGTCGGAGCATTGTCGATTGTTAGATTTCGAACAGCAATAAAAAACCCATTGGATTTGCTGTTTTTATTTTGGTCAATTAGCGCTGGAATTATATGCGGAGTTCGTTTATATTTATTGGCGATAGCTCTCTGTGCAACAATGACAATTCTTATTTATACCCTTAACAGGATACCAACCATGAAATCCCCAATGATTCTGGTTGTAAGGTTGAACGATATACATTCTGCAGGAAAGGTGAGTACTGTTTTAAAGGAGGGATGTTCTTATGTTCATATGAGTACTACTAATACAAATGGTATTGATATTGAGCAAATATATGAGATAAAGACAAAAGATAAAGCGCAGATTGTTAGTTCTATAAATGAACTGGATGGTGTAGTCTATGTTAATTGTATGCAAAGCGATGGAGAGGCGTGGTACTAACTTGAATAGATCGGTGGAGTAAATGGACGACCTGTGTTCTCCATCTTGACTGGGGTAAGCGTCAAACCAAGCGCCTTGGATAGTTAGGAGAATTGTAGATGAAAAGAATAATGTGCGTATTTGGAACCAGACCGGAGGCAATAAAAATTTGCCCGTTGGTATTGGAAATGAAAAAAAGAGAAGGTCTTGAAGTAGTAGTTTGTGTTACAGCACAGCATCGTCAGATGCTGGATCAGGTTCTAAATACCTTTGGGGTAATACCGGATTATGACTTAAATATAATGAAGGATCGGCAGACACTTTTTGATATTACAACGGGAGTCCTAAATGGTATTAAACCCGTTTTGGAGGAAGTAAAACCAGACGTTGTATTAGTACATGGAGACACATCAACAACCTTTGTAACGGCGTTGGCATGTTTTTATCTGCAAATTCCGGTTGGTCATGTGGAGGCAGGATTGCGTACCTACAACATTTTTTCCCCATATCCGGAGGAATTTAACCGTGAAGCTGTTAGTATAATTAGCAAATATAATTTTGCACCAACGCCACTTTCGCAAGGTAATTTACTAAAGGAAGGTAAGAAAGCTGATACTATTTATGTAACTGGAAATACAGTTATTGATGCAATGCAGCACACAGTAAAGGAAGACTATACTCATCCGGAATTAGATTGGGTAGGTGATGATAAACTGATTTTTATAACAGCACATCGTAGAGAGAATCTTGGTGAACCTATGCATCATATGTTCCGAGCAATCAGGAGAGTGCTTGATGAGCATCCTGATTGTAAGGCTATTTACCCAATACATATGAATCCGGTTGTTAGGGAGGCTGCAGAACAGGAACTTGGTGGATGTGACAGAATACATATTATTGAGCCGATTGAGGTCTTTGACTGCCATAATTTCGAGGCAAGATCCTTCTTGTGTCTAACTGATTCCGGTGGAATCCAGGAGGAGTGTCCTTCCTATGGTGTTCCTGTTCTGGTTATGCGTGATACTACAGAAAGGCCGGAGGGTGTTGAAGCCGGAACATTGAAGCTTGTGGGAACAGATGAAGAGACAATCTATAAGACTTTCAAGCTTCTATTGGAGGATAAAACTGAGTATGAAAAGATGAGTAAAGCGTGCAATCCATATGGGGATGGGCATGCTTGTGAGAGAATTGCAGATATTTTGGAGGGGAAAGAGTATAGTCCGTGGGAAAGTGAGTTGAGCGATAATGTTTGATGTTAAAGTGATTAGTTTTAGGAATATGATATTAACAGTATTGCTGAAGTGGAGGCTGATCGTTTTGATTGCCTTGGTTTTCGCTGTGATAACGCCGCCTGTGATGACAAGGTTGGATCAGTGGAGGGCTGCCAAGGCGGCTGAAGAGGCTAAGGGTGATGAGGGGAAGGATTCCAAGGAAGAGGATCCCTCACCAGAAGTGATTGAAGCAAACATCAGTACATTGGCGGATCTGTACATCCAGTATGATCAGATTAATGGTCAGTTGCTTGGGAACGAGAACCTTGGATTTGATCCGAATATGATGAAGTATGTGTATGTCCAGTATCATCTTGAAGTACCTGAGGAAAACGCTGCATATATCAATTCGATAAAGACATCGTACAATCTGTTCGTGAAGGATAATGCATTTGTATCGGCGCTCATTGACAGTGAGAAATCCGATATTGATCCTGTATTGTTTGGAAAATATGTCACGCTGACGATAGAGGACATGGATATGACTGTAAAGGCTCCGTATAGAGACGGTATGGATCCGGAAGTGCTTTTATCTTCGATAAATAAGCTTGTTGATGGAAGGAGAGCAGAGATCAGCAAGATCAACGGCCATTCGCTTCAATTTATCGGACAGGGTTTGTCTGAGGAGAGAAATGATGCTCTTATAAAGGAACAGGGCGACCTTACAAACAGCAAGAATAACGTGAATAATCAGATAATCAGTGCATCTAAATCGCTTTCGAAAGAGCAGATAGAGTATGCAAGAAAGGTTGCTGACGGCTCTGTAGCCAAAGACTCGGTAAAAGAGTATGTTGAAAGTTCTTTAAATGTTACAAAAGAGCAGGTGCAGCCTGCCAGAAGCTTAACAACAGTCCTTGCAAACGCTTTCGAGGGAGCGCTTGCAGGTGCAATACTTGCAATGCTGGCACTGTGTATCGGTTATGCGGCAGCAGGAAAGCTTCGTTCAGAGGCAGAACTGTCCAAGCAGGCGGATATTATGCCGTTTGGAATTGTCAGCCTTCAGAGAAAGAAACGATTCCTCGGACAGGTTGATGAAAGGATCAGAAGATCATTGACCGATAACAGGAGGGGGCAAAATCACGACCAGCAGATCGCGGATGTTGTGACTTCTATTGCGTTATTCACTAAAAAGAATGAGATCAAAAGTATCTGTCTTTCCTCCACGTTGTATGGAAAGTTGGAAGATGGGACAGTTCATCGTATTATTGAGGGATTACATTCCGAGGGTATCAGCGCGGGATATGTTGATGACATCACATATGATAAGAATGCACTTCGGAGTTGTTCGGAAACGGATGGGGTTATACTTATAGAACAACTGAACAGATCATATCTCAAAGATATTGAAAATGACCTGATAACATCTCAAAGGTATGGCATCAGCCTTATTGGTTCGGTTGTTTTTGAATGAATGAGCAGATCTTATGGTTAGTGTGAATAAACGTACCATATTTCTATACTTCTTTCTCTTTGCAGGTGTTTTTAATGATCTGTTGAGGATACCGTCTACTGAGATCACTTTGTTTCGTGTGTTGTTGCCGTTCGCTGTGATAATCTGCTTATACTGCAGTAAACGGGCAAGAATGCTTTATGTCTTGTATGTGATCTTATCTTTTCTTGCATTTGTCCAATCATTTATATTTTGTCTTGTGAATAAAGAAGGAGTGGCGTTTGATCCGGTACATTTGGCAAAGTTCCTGTTTTATTATGCCTGTATAACTGTTGTGATCGGAGCTGTAATAGCAGTATTCGAACAAGCCCCATCTTTATTCCAAAAGGATTTTAGGATATATATGGTAATTAGTTCCCTTGGTCATTTGGGGGCATTTATACTTCGTTACCACTTGAAGGTATATGAAGACTTATTATTAAATAATCAAAACGATTACGGTGCCATGCTAGCTATGGTTCTTCCCTTTTTCTATTACAAACTCAGAAGAACCTATAAACTCTTTTATCTTTCGTTTACTGCTATAGTAATAGTTTATTCGGTGTTAAACGACTGCAGGACAGCGCTTTTTGCAATCGTATTGCAGATACTCATTATAATATGTCTGGACATGTCAAAGACCATGAAAGGTTCGGGATGGATCACGGTGGTTATCGCCTTAATGATAACGCTAGTCCTGATAATGTCTGCCTTGTTATCCGAATCTGGATTTGAACTGAATGGTCGTAACTGGGATGATACAATAGTAGAACCAATTAAACATATAATTACAGGCAGATCGCTTGATGAGCACAAGAGCAATTTGTTCAGAACTAATGCAACAATAGAATCAATAAAGCTTGTGTGGAGAACAAAACTGTTAGGTATCGGTGCCGGAAATCTTGGCTTGGTATTAAGACGTGCTCTTAATGACTATCCGGCTATGGAAGAATGGGTGTATTTATATGATTACGTATCGCCGCATAACGCTTTTTTTGAATTCCTTCTTGAGTGGGGCTATGCTGCCGTGATAGGATTTGGTCTAATTATAAGAGAGATCGTAAGGACGATACGGAAGGATCATAAGACGGATATAGATAAGAGTTTTATTGTTATTTCCATATCGAGTCTTCTGTGGATGATAGGACCATCAGGGATACTTGTGGATTACTTTATTTTCATTGTATTTACATACCTCCTTATTATCGTTATCAGTGAGCGCAAGGCCGGAACACGGCTTAATGAAGATCAGGATGCACGAAGGAGTCTATAGATTATCGGGGCGAATGATACCCGCTCGAATAAAACAAGTACGTATGATCACGGTAGAAAAATGTAAGTGGAAGTATGGCAAGCAGGCGCCCGTTGTAATCATGATGGACGATCTGTGCAATAAGTATATGATTCAGGAGGATGGAGCCCCCGGTTTTGGTAATGATTGGGGAGGATACTGTAAGAAGGAATACTCCTGGTACAGATTTGTAAATGATCATATTTTCAATGATTTCCCGTATGCGAGAATGACTTGCTTTCTTGTAACCGGAAGGCGAGAAGATTTGATCAAGGGGGAACGGGCGAATAGGAATATTTCGTTAAGGATAGATGAGACGGATGAATTCAGGGATTTTCTGACATATCTTTCTTCAGATGAGCACTTTGAGATGGCCTATCATGGTTATACACACGGGAGGTGCTCTGATAGCGGAAGAGCAGATGGGTTTGTGCAGGAATGGAGAGCCTTTAAGGATCTGGATGAGGCGGTAAAATCGATTCATGCCGGTATTTCATTGTATCATGATGTCACGGGGCACAGATTTAGTGGCGGAAAGTTCTGTGGCTACGCCTCTAATGCCTTCTCACTCGAATCAATTACAGAATCAGGATTTGAATACTGGTGCTGCAATGAAAATTATGCTGATTTAAATGGCGGTCAAGACATTGGTTTTATTGAGGATATGGTTGACTTTCCATCTACGATTGATGGTCATTTGTTTTCGTTAAGACTTGTACATCATGTATTTGGGAAAGAGTATTTAAGAGCACTGTATTACTTGATAAGAAAACACACGACATTGGAGGGTCGCTTAAAGACTCTGATAAATAATGGTCAGGTAATCAGCATTCAGTCTCATACATCTCCGATTCGGGAGGACAACATGAGACAGTTTCCCAACGTGGTAGATGATATTGACAATATCAGATATATCCTGAGCTTTCTCAAAAAGTATGACCTGTGGTACGCTACATGTGCTGAGATCAGTTCATATTACAGGTCATATATGGGGGTTGATGTATCATCAGAGAGAAGACGAATAACCGTCATCCCCAAGATGGAAAGATGTATTGATAACATCTGGATCAGGATTGAGGGGATTGATAAGGATAAGAAATGGATATTGGTTGGAGATAATGGGGAGAGAATCGGTCTTGAAGCATCAGATAATGGTTTCCTCTGCTCTCTTCCGCCGCAAAGATCCGGCTATTGTATTATGGAATACTCTGATTCCTGTAACGGTTTATATTCCCCTGTAATAATCCGGAGAAACTAATACGAGAAGAAGGTAAATGGTAACGACGGATGAAGATATGTTTTGTTGCTCCGGCAGATACCCCTCATACGATAAAATGGGCGACCTGGTTTGCAGGGAGGGGTCATGATGTTCACGTAGTGTCCTTTGTAAAAGGGGACATTTCGGGAGTGACGGTTCACTTTATAGATACACAGGTTGATCCGGAAGACAGTGACCTGTCCAAGATAAAGTATCTGTTCTATGCAAGGCAATTGAAAACTGTGATCAGAAATATCGGACCGGATATTGTTCATGTTCATTATGCCACAAGTTATGGCACTGTGGTAGCGCTGGCCGGTATCAGACCGTATATTCTCTCGGTCTGGGGAACCGATGTATATGATTTTCCGCGAAGAAGCGGGATTCATAAGGCTATGCTGAAATACAGCCTGAATAAAGCAGCCCGGTTGCTGTCTACGAGCTGTTCAATGGCTAAAGAGGCCCGCAAGTATACGAAGAAACAATTAGATATTACTCCGTTTGGAGTAGATACCGGGCTGTTTTCTCCGGATAAGAGGACCAGGACTGATGACGGTCGATTTATAGTCGGTACCGTTAAGAAACTGGATAGTGTTTACGGGATTGATTACCTCTTAAGAGCGATCCATCTCATAACAAAAGAAGATCCGGATATGGATATATATGTCCGTATTGCGGGAGAAGGTCCTAAAGCGGGCGAGTATAAGGAACTTGCGAGGACTCTCGGAATAGAGGGAAGGACAGAGTTTCTGGGACAGATATCCCAGGAGGAGGCCGCTAAGGAATGGGCAAATATGGATGTTGCCGTGATTCCTTCTGTATCATATGAATCATTCGGCGTTTCTGCCGTGGAGGCACAGGCCTGTGGAACGCCGGTGGTCATTTCGGATGTTGAAGGACTTATGGAATCCACATCTCCGGGAGTATCGAGTCTGGTTGTACCGCAAAGAGACGAAAGGGCGATTGCCGATGCGATCATGAAGCTATACCGGGACAGTGGATTGAGGAATAAGATGGGTACTGAAGGCAGGGAATACGTTGTCCGAAGATTCTCCATCGATGACTGTTTTAAGCATATTGAGGCATTGCTTGAAGGTTTCTCCCGGAATTCCGGGCATGTGATCGGTAAATGAATTTGATGCATAACGGATTAAAACAAAGAACTGCATCTTTGAGGCAGGATATCATAAATATATCAAGGACCGGGCTGATTTTTGTAATACTCGCAAATGTTCTTGCAAAAATCTGTGCTACATTGGGTAGCATATTTATTGTAAGGGTCCTGACGGAATCGGATTATGGGTTTTATGCACGTGTGATCAATGACTACAGTATGATCTATATTCTGGAAGATTTCGGCTGCAGGGTTGCAATGATGCAGTTTCGCGGAGAGAACTTCAAGGATAAAAGGCTCAGGGATGCATATTTTGTTGAACCATTCAGAATGGCACTCCTTTTTGGCCTTGCAGTGGGAACGATCATTCTGGTATCCCCGTTGTTCTATCCGTACGGCAGCACAGAGGAGGCAGTTACGACACAAATGCTGGCTCTTGTGCCTGTTTTGACCATTGCCAATTATTTTCTCATATACAATTTGGTAACGTTGTCCGAGAACAGGAAATATGCCGGGCTGTATTTTTGCCAGACGTTTCTGCAGTATTCATTTCTTGTTGCAGGTGCGTTTTTCTATGGTAAGACAGGTGCGGTGTTGTCCGGATATGCATACAATATCGTGCTTCTTGCCATCGCGGTCATTGTTTCAAAAAAGGAGTTACACTTTGACTGGCGATCAAAGGTGCTTGACAAGGCGCAGAAACTGGCATTTCTTAAATTCGCTGTAGGAGCGCAGCTAAATAATACTATTAATGATCTGCTCAGTATTTTTGATATATTTATGCTCGGCCGGATAATAACTGATGATACTGTGATAGCAGGATACAAGGTTGCCGCGACGATACCGATATCGCTCCGGTATGTATCAACGAGCATAATGACTTATGCATCGCCGTATTTTGCCCGTAATATCGACAATATCAGCTGGGTAAGGAAGAATGCCGCGAAAATGATCGCAGGATGCACCTTGTTCTGTGGAGCAATAACAGCGGCGGCGATCGCATTGGCGCGGCCGATAATCATACTGGTCTTTGGAGAAGTCTATAGTGGATCGGTCAAATGCTTCATAATCCTTATGATCGCGTACTTTTTTGCCGGAAGTTTCCAGATACCGGCAGCAAACGTGATTTTTACGCAGCATAAGGTCAAGGTGAATATTATTATAACGGTTATTGCCAATATCGCGAACTGCTTACTGAATTACTACCTTATCAAGCGATCCGGGGCTGTGGGTGCTGCGGTCGCTACGTGTTCGGTAAGCATTTTGGCATCTGTTTTGGCAATGGTCTCTATGATCATGGTGATTAGAACGAGGGAAGCAGAGACTTCCAAGGTAATGGACAGGGTTGATAATGAGACTTAGAAAGTGGGACAATATTCCGGACTTCATGAGGTGTGATGAGGTAAGACCGTACTATGAGACTCTGGTTCGTAGACGGTTTCAGCTTGTGGCGAAGAGGATGTTTGATGTTGTTGCCTCGCTGATTCTTATTGTTATATTAGCTCTTCCGATGCTGGCGCTCGCACTCCTTATCCGCGCAGATTCGTCGGGGAAGGTCATTTACAGACAGGAGAGGGTTACGCAGTACGGAAGGATTTTCTTTATTCACAAGTTTCGCACTATGGTAACGGATGCGGACCGGAAGGGGGCCCATGTGACGTCAGCCAATGATTCGAGAATTACCCGGATCGGACGATTTTTACGTAAGTACAGGATGGATGAATTGCCCCAGCTGTTTGACGTGATCTGCGGGGATATGACTTTTGTAGGGACAAGACCTGAGGTTGTAGGATATGTTAAACGGTACACACCGGAGATGATGGCAACGCTGCTTTTGCCCGCCGGGATAACGTCTGAGGCAAGTATCCGTTTTAAGGACGAGGCGAGAATGCTTCAGGACGTGGATAGTGTTGATGAGACGTACGTTGCTGAGGTTCTTCCTCTTAAGATGAAATATAACCTTGAGAGTATAATGAAATTCAGCCTTCGGCACGACCTGGTAATAATTCTTAGTACGGTTATGGCTGTACTTGGTTTTAAGGGACGTGATGGCAGTGATGAAAGCGGAGGGACAGCTCAATGACCGATTCGTTAGTATCTATCATCATGCCTTCATGGAATACGGCAGACTATATAGCTGATTCGATCAGAAGTGTTCTTGGGCAGTCCTACACAAACTGGGAGCTTATAATAGTTGACGATTGCTCGACCGATGGGTCGTATGAAGTGATCAGGCCATTTCTGGCAGATTCCCGGATCAGGTATTACGAGAACGAAAACAATATGGGAGCCGCCCTGACACGCAATCGGGCGCTTAGAAAAGCACGCGGTGAATGGATCGCTTTTTTGGATTCGGATGACCTTTGGAGGCCTGATAAGCTTGAAAAGCAGATTTCGTTCATGGAAGATAACGGTTATGTTCTGTCGTATACATCATATGAGAAGATCGATGAAAAGGGAGCTCTGCTCGGCATCCGTGTTACGGGACCTGCGATTGTTGACAGGCATAAAATGTATCAATACGATTACATCGGTCAGTTGACGATGATGTACAGCGCGCGATTTTTCGGACTGATTCAGATTGAAGATATCAGGAAGAACAATGATTATGCCATAAGGCTTCGGCTGTTCGCAAAAGGTGGAACGAAGGCATTTCTGCTTGATGAGAATCTGGCCCAATACAGAGTGAGGACGAGTAGCATCAGTCATGATAAGATTACCAGGAAACTGAAGAGTCATTATGATCTGTTCCGTGTTAACGATGCCCGCCCGGCTGCGGTTGCGCTTTGGTTCGCGTGCAGGAATATGGTGTTTGGGGTGTGGAAGAAGATGAGGTATGAGAAGAGGATAGCGAAGTGATTAGATATATTTTACCCGTAGGGCAAGTATGGTATTATTCAAAGTGACCTTTGTACCCTGCTGGGATGGGGCGCCAAAACCATTACCAGGTACGAGAGTCATCAAGTTCAGGATAAAGCACATGACACCATCCTGAAAAAGATCAGTATCTTAGAAAAACCATAGAGGCAAGCTATGTCAGATTCAACGGAAATAAACTTTTTCACGGCAATACGGAACTGTCATTGAATAAAGTTGTTGATGTTATAAAGTATTTTGCAGCTTCTTCAGAAATTACGAGTCTATACAAAGTCAAACTGATGAAATTGATGTGGTATGCAGATAGCTTACAAATATAAAAACTAGAGGGTATTATGATCAAAAACCAATGGTATGCGATAATTTCATCACGAAGCATTAAGCCGGGTAAACTTGTGGTGATCAGAAGGTTCGGAGAAAACCTTGTTCTGTTTAGGAACGACGTAGGCAAGCTTGGCTGTGTGAGCGATTTGTGTGCTCATAGGGGTGCGTCGCTCGCAAAAGGCTGTGTCAGTGATGGTAATATCAAGTGTCCGTTTCATGGGATAGAATACGATACTACCGGCAAATGCGTGTATATACCGTCGGAGGGAAGATCCTCTGACGGTGATTTTTCGAGATTTAACCTTAAAAGGTATGAGACCAGAGAGATAGGGGATATCGTTTTTGCTTGGTATGGGAAGGGCTCGCCTGAACATGAGCCGGATTGTTTCGATGTGATAAGAGACGATTCATATTCTTATGACGAGATGACCGATGAGTGGGACGTGCATTACTCAAGGGTTATCGAAAATCAGCTCGATGTTTCACATCTGGCCTTTGTCCATAGGACAACGATCGGGCGAGGAAACAGGGCACTTGTAAACGGTCCGAAGGTTGTGTGGCTTGATGACAACACGCTTCAGACGAGCGCTAACAACGAAAAAGATGAGGGACAACGTCCGAAGAGTGCGGACGAGTGCGTGATCAAATCAACGAATCTGACATTCAAATTCCCCAATATGTGGCTTAACCATGTGACCGATAAGATTCTGATTCTGGCATATTTCATACCGGTGGATGATGAAAGGTCGATTATAGCGTTGCGATTTTACAATAAAATCACAGGCGTAAAGGTGATTGACAAGATCATTGCGTGGCTGGGAAGCCGCGCCAACAAGGTAATTGAGCGTCAGGACAAGCGAATAGTCATAACACAGCTTCCGAAGGCTTCATCGTTACGTATGAATGAGAATCTTGTTTCGGCGGACATGCCGATAATCGAGTACAGGAGCAGGAGAGAGAAGCTTAACCAGCTATAGTTTTATGATGGTTGACTAAAAAGTTATAGTAAGTTATAGTAATATTCAAAAGTTATAGTGAGTTATAGTAACATTTGAAAGTTATAGTATGTTATAGTTAAGTTGAATTGGTGGGGGACGTTATGAATAACCCATTTACCCTTACATTTGGTGCACTTCCTGATCAGTTTATATCTAGACCAATACTGTTTAATCGCATCTTTGATGATTTTGCTTCTCCGCAACCCAGTTCTCATTCGTATATGATTACAGGTGTGCGTGGCTCGGGCAAAACAGTTATGCTGACTGAGATATCGGAATCACTTCGGGCTCGTGCAGACTGGATAACGGTTGAACTAAACCCGGAATTGGATCTTTTGGATTCGTTGGCTGCAAAACTATATAATATTGAGAAGATCAGGCCTCTGTTTGTCAAGGCAAAACTTAACTTGTCTATAGGCGGTTCGGGAGCTGTTTTTGAAAATGATGTGCCGAGCATTACGAGTGAAGTGATCATTGAAAAAATGCTTGGTGTACTTGCCGAACATGGAAAGAGATTACTTATTACCGTTGATGAGGCTGTAAAAAATGAATACGTCAAAAGGTTTGCACATTCGTACCAGATTTTCCTTAGGCAAAATCTCCCTGTCTATCTGGTAATGACCGGATTATATGAGAACATATATGATCTGCAGAATGAAAAAACTTTGACTTTTCTGTATCGTGTTCCAAGAATTGTGCTAGAACCGCTTAATACGACGGCGATTGCCAATACATACGCAGAACTGTTCTGTATACAGGCGGATGAAGCGGCAAAGATGGCGAAACTTACCAAGGGTTATCCGTTCGCGTTCCAGGTTTTAGGCTATCTTCGTTGGGAGAATAAGAAAAAATCATTGGATTCGATTATACCCGAGTATGATCATTATCTTTCCGACTATATATACGAAAAGATTTGGCATGATCTGAATGATACTGACAGAAGGGTTGTATTGGAATTATCGGCCTTGGAAGAATATGTTAAAATACAAACCTTAAGAGAGTCCCTAAATATGACCTCGAGTCTGTTTTCAACGTACCGGGAGAAGCTTATACGAAAAGGACTTGTTGATGTGTCGAGGTATGGATATATCGGGCTTATCCTTCCAAGGTTTCGAGAGTTTGTTATAGCAAGAAGCGAGATAGACAGTTTGTAGTTTGGAACGCCAAGATTCTTATTCCTTTTATACATAATAGATGAGGTGATTTTTGAGGACTATGAATATGTCAAAAGCAATTCAGGTTAACGGAATCATAGTTAACAGGGAGATTTGTTTTTATACTGTATATCAATCGTATGTACGATCTTTCAAGTTTGTTCCGTATAATGAATTTATTAGCTCGAACCTTCGCTTTATTAATCCTGAGGCAATCAGGGAATGTGATACAGTTGTTGTATTTGATTCTTTGGCGAACAATAGTCAGGAAGTTTATTATATCAAGCTATTTATATCTGTATTGTTTTTTTCAAACAGGATTGTATCGGAAAAACCTCCGGAATACTTGAGGCGAAGAGAACTGGTGGATAATTCATTTGCATCGGTGTGGAATCTTAACGGATATTGGGACAAAGATGGTAACATCATTGATAACTCATGGTATGTAAAACTCGGAATAAATGGCGTATCCCCTGATGATTTTGAAAGCTATGTAACCAGAGCGTATGGATATGATTTAGACGATTCATTCGAGAAAAGATATGTGTTCATTCCAAACTCCGCATGTGTAGATGTTAATGCTGATTTAATAAGAATCACAAGCAAACTAAATGCATTAATGTGTAGCGGTGATGATATGGGGAGAAGGATGATATCAGTTGCGAGACTATATTATGAGGTGCTGTCCCCACACTGCAGCATGAATGTTTCAATAATAGTGCTAGCGACTATACTTGAAACTATTCTACTGAGAAAAGATGAAAACAATCAAAGAAAAAAAGTATCGGTAAGGACGGCATGCCTTGTTTATGACGGATACCCTGCGGAATGGAAGAGCTATTTGGCTGATATGGTGTACTATTTCTACAAATTCAGAAACGGAATTGTTCATGATGGGATGAATTATCTCGACTATCCAGAAATCACCACCAATAGCTTGATATACAATATTAAGCATTTTGTATTCTATTTGATAAAGATGATTTATCAGGGAACAATAAAGTCGCAGGAAGATATTGATAATATAGTTCGAAGAAACACAGAAAGAGATAATATGGATAATGCTTTCAAGTATATCTCGGACGATGCTGGAGAGAGATTTAAGATTACGCCGCCCGAATAACAGACTTGAGCAGTATGATTATTACGTTACAAATGGTATAAGCATTTCAGTTTTAACGGTATACTATGTTTGTGAACCCTCAAACATGAGTATTGTTATAATACGAGGTATCGGTGATTATGACGTACGATCAATTGTGTACTATCCTAAGATTTATAAGGAGAAAACCATTACATGGTAAAGAAACATAGAGATTGTACAACATGTATAGTATATTGTAATATGCTTCATGACAGATCCGGGATTTCTAAATGCGGACTTGGTTTTGAATGTTATGAAGATTTTGAACAGAGAGGCGGAATGCTGAAAGTTGCTGTTCATCCGGTCAATGATGAATGCGAAAAGGTTCCCAAACCGAGAAACAAGAAGCAGTTTGTGGAAACAACAGCATCTCTGGGTATAGTTTGGGATATTGAAGAGGTCGTCGGTATAAGTGAGTATGGGAGAATGTTTTAGTGATGGATGTTTGAAAAGAGTGAATCTGAAGAAAAGTGGTGCAAACGGCCAATTCAGAGTGTATAATAATGTCACATATTTGCCTAATTGGTAAGAACTATTGATAGCTTTATCGTGATTTAAGAATATAAGGGAGGTGAGTTTATGGAGAATCTATTACAAGTCGCTTCATATGTTTATAATAGGTATTTCGATACTATGGGCAAGAAGATTGATGAAATGAAGCTCCATAAGTTGTTGTATTTCGCACAACGAGAATCGTTTATACAGAAAAGAGAGCCTCTTTTTGCTGAAATCTTTTATGGTTGGAAATATGGTCCCATCCTGAAAGAAATAAGAAAAGCATATTCGGAAGAATCTTTTTTGAGAGAAGTAGATAGTGAATTGATTAACAGGATTAAATCAATAATGGATAAAGTGTTTGAAGAGTATGCGTTTAAAGACTCGTGGAGTCTAAGCAGATTGACACACGGTGAGCTGTCTTGGAAGAATTCGCGTGTGGGAGTAGCTGATGGTGCGAATAGTGATAATCCAATAGATGTTAACGATATAGCTAAGGATGCTGAAAGAGTACGCACCAGAAGGGATAGTCTTGCAAAACTTGGAATTGCGTAGGACAATATATGAGAATAACTGAAGAACAAGAAAGTGTTTTAAATAACTTAATTTGCGAAAGACTAAAGGATAACCCGCACAGTACAGAGCTGATTAGCAGCTTTAAAAGCGAAAGAGGAGCATTGATTGTTGATTATTTAAAGCAGTGTGGACTGGAGGAGGACTCTGAAGGAAGCACTGCTTTTTATATCGTGAGAACAAGTGATAATGTTGTTCTTTTGTTTTTTTCACTGAAATGTGGTGAACTATTTGATCCGCTTTTCGATGAGGAAGAAATCGAAGATAATTATGAGGAATATCTGTTGATTCTGCAGGCGTTATATAATGCGGAACTGGATGTAGAAGCCAGGGAAAGGGCAATCATAAAACTCAAGAACATGAGCAAACATAAAAAAATGCCCATTCGTGAGGTTCTGAATTATGTATTGAAAGAGACAAAAACAAAGCACAACATGCTCCGTATGCTTCAAAGCGATAAACAGACAGAAGCGAATGATAATATATCTCGGGTTAATAAAACGTTTCCGGGGGTGGAATTAGTCCATTTTTGTACCAATGATAATTCTCGCGGAAGATGGAAAGAATTAGGAATAGGCCGTTCTATGGGAGAGGTTATTTTCTGGAAATACATTGTTCCTAAGTTTTTTGATGTTAAGAGGATTGTTGGGTGCGAATATGCTTTTTTATTTGCGGCTGATTTGTCAGAAGATGGAACGTTAATCAACTATTATAATGTTTCCCTTAAGTTTGAAATTGATAATCAAGTCGGAACAAACAAACCGTTTTATGATTTTGCCTGTGCGTTTATGTGTCAAAAACTAAATGATTTGGAGATAAATGCAAAGGTATACTTTGACAATTTTAATATTGATGAGAACGATGAGGTTATATAGCGTCTTTTGGAGTTTTCGGAGGAGTTTATGACATTTCAAAGAATGATAGACCATTAGCCGCAGAGCTTGCTTTTGAGGCACTTATAATCGCTTATATTATTGTAAAAGCGCTGATTCCTTCGTATGTGGAAAGAGAGGATATTTGAAATGGACGTTAGAGAGAATTATCATGATAATGATATTGAAAACAAGAGAGTTTACTTGCAGTTGTTACAGGAACCAATAAGCAGGATGTCATCTTCATCGGCAATCTTCAAGGGTTTTTCGGCGGCCATTTTAGCCGGATTAGCATCAGCCTCCTTTAAGGAAATCAGTATTGGGGCGTTGTTTTTGGGATTATTACCGATTATTTCTTTTCTTTTTCTAGATGTGTACTATTTAAGTCTTGAGAGGAAACTTAAGTATAGATACCAAATGGTCGTTGAGGATAAGGTTTATGTTGATTTTTCTATCAATACAATACTTAGCAAACAGGAAATAAAGGTAGCAAAATCCAATCCGTTTATTTGCTTATTGTCCCCATCAATCTGGCTCTTTTATGTACCAATTTTGGTATGTTCCATTTGCCTTTTGTATTTAAAGAAGAATGGCGTTTTCTGAGTTTACAAGGGAGAAATATCATGGAATCGATGTCAAGGATATTATTATATAACAATATGTTGAGGACAAATCAATATACGGGGAGTCAAAGAATGACACTTGAGGTAAATATTGGAATACTCTCCGGTGTTGAGGAACTTTTCCTATCGCAGGATAATTCACCAGAGCAAAAAGAGATAAAGGATCCGTTTGTTCTTGATAGCCTTAGAAGTAATGTGTCGAGAGTAGGAAATGAGTGGGGGTTAGATGCAAAGATTAATAGACTGATTAAAAGGCTTGATAAAATTGTTCGGGATTATTCAGGTAAGAAGGAAGATGAGGCACAGAACTCAAGGAACATTTTTAATAAGGTAATCAAAGAATTAGGTTTATATAATTCTAGTTTTTTTGCAGATGGGTCTGTACCAATACCGGAAAGGGAAAGGGGAGATAAAACTCAGGTATTCCTTTCGCATGCCTACGATGACAGATTATATGCATTGGCATTGTTTGAGTATTTTTATAAGTTTGGTATATATCTATACGTTGATTGGATGCATCGTGGAAAAGCTAAAGATGGTTATAAATTAAAAAAAGATTTAGAAAGAGAATTAGATTTATCGGATCAATTGCTATTCCTAAGAACACTAAATAGTGAACTAGATATCCAAGGGAAACATATACTTCGCCCGTGGTGTGCATGGGAACTGGGAAATTTTTTTAGGAAAGAGAGAGATCAAAAATATCTATTAAACTTATACTCAGTAGAAAGCTATAAAAATAGTTATAATCTACAACTTCACGGATTGAAGCTATATACGGGTGTCCATAATGGGTTTTTGACAGGAACAACAATTGTTCCGTGAGGTGGGGCTGGTGTGATATGGTCTTGAATAGTGTTGTAATTGTATAGGGAGGTGCGCGTTTGAATCTGATAGGGGGATGTTCACTATGATAAGCTGAAACATTAGTTGGCAAGCGGACGAGTCATAAGCAATATATAGGAATGCTAACAAATGCGGGATCATGACAGCATGATTTAACTATGGGAGGGATACAGCCTTGTTATACAATCAATATGCCTACACAATTTCTGATAAGAAGTCAATTCATGATTATACAGAACGACAGAAGGCGCCCTAAGAACTGATTCATAATTCGGACCAACGTCCCAATATCATGGAAATGAGAAAGGCAATATCTGATTATTGTCAAGCAGCCAAATGGGTAAGGCCGGATTGGCAAAAACAGACAATAAATGAATGTCGGGAGTAGATTATAAATCAGGCTATGATGGATGGCATTAGCTTATAATTATAAGAGATTGACTAAAAAGTTATAGTAAGTTATGGTATGAAGCTTGCAATGTTAAGACGCAAAATTTGGCGCATTAAAAGCAATAATCAACAATAAAAAGACAAATATTGCTTTTTATATACGGAGATGTTATTATCCTGGTAGAACATATGAATTTCTAAATGTAAGAGGAATGCTTGATGATTCGTACGATTACATCAAAAGCATATGTGCGTGAAATCGCGGAAAGAGTTAGAAAATACCGCATCAACAAGGGAATGACCCAGAGCGAATTGGCAACACGTTCCGGGGTGAGTCTTCGTAGCATATCAAGGTTCGAACAGGGTGGTGATATCCAACTGGGAAACCTTATAAAAATCATGCAGGCATTGGGCCTGCAGGCAAATTTGGAAATGATAATTCCGGATGTCTCAAATTATCCCTCTTATCGTGTCCGTAAAAACCCCAGACAGCGCGTTAGGAGCATGAATGCTCAAAATAGAAAATTCATATGGGGTGACGAGCAATGAATCAAAGGGCAGATGTTTATCTATGGGGAACCAGAATAGCTCGGGTGTTTCTGCCTGATAACGGCGTTGCTGTTTTTGAATATGATTCTGATTTTTTAATGAGTGGTATCGAGGTTTCTCCGATTAGTATGCCGCTATCGCCGGGAGTATACTCGTTTCCGGATCTTTCAAACAGTTCTTTTCATGGATTACCCGGATTGCTGGCAGATTCGTTGCCGGATAAGTTTGGAAATGCCATAATATCCCAATGGCTTGCAGGTCAAGGATTGTCAGATGAGTCGTTTAATGCTATAGACCGCTTATGTTATACGGGCTCCAGGGGCATGGGCGCACTTGAATATGTCCCTTCGGAAGGACCTGTAGGTGACCCGGGAGAGCACATCAATGTTTCAAAAATGGTCGAATTCGCCTCAAAGATTTTGAATGACCGTAAAAGCCTACATATCTCGGTTGAAGAGGATATAACTGCCAAGCAATTGCTTCAATTGGGCACATCAGCAGGTGGCGCCCGAGCTAAAGCTGTTATTGCGTGGAACGAGAAAACCGGAGATGTAAGATCGGGGCAGATAGATGCAGGAAATGACTATAGCTATTGGATAGTAAAGTTTGACGGGGTTGAAAACAACGGCGATCATGGTTTGAGTGATGAGCCACAATACACATTGATTGAATATGCGTACTATTTAATGGCTAAACAGGCGGGGATAAATATGAGCCTGTGCAGACTTTTTCACGAAAACGGCAGATCGCATTTCATGACAAGACGCTTCGACAGGACTGTTGAGGGTGGAAAAATTCATATGCAGACGTTGGGGGCGATTGCCCACATAGATTACAATACGCCATGCTTATGCAGTTATGAACGTGCCGCATTGATCGCAAGACAAATTGGATTATTTGCAGAGGATATTGAACAAATTTACAGACGAATGATATTTAATGTGATTGCAGTTAATCACGATGATCATGTCAAAAACATGTCATTTCTTATGGATAGAGGCGGAAATTGGACACTATCGCCTGCCTACGATCTTACATTTGCATATAATGCAAGCAATAGATGGCTTGCGGCACATCAGATGACCGTAAATGGCAAGAGTGATAATATTATGGAAAATGATCTGTTAGAGGCCGGAATAAACATGGATATCTCTCCTCGTAAGTGTAGGCGAATAATACAAGAGGTTAATGAAGTGGTCAATAATTGGCCTAGATATGCGCAAGATGCCGGTGTATCTGAGTATAGAATGAATATTATCAATGAACGCATTCACTCGAGCCGAGACTAATTTGGCAATAATCTTTAGTTGTAGGAGAAATGCGAATGTCTGATAAATGGTACAAATCCATATTACAAAGAAAATACATAGTTCCGCTGTGTCTGGTACTGGTCGCTTTGATATGGGATATGTGGTATCACGTGTTCCAGGGGCAGGCTATGCTTGACAGCGATATGTCATCGGAGATGGTTCTTGCTGATATTCTCAACAAGGAACACTCTGTTACCGGGCTTACGACCAGCTGGATATACTCAACGGAGATCAGAGTGTTCTATATGCAGTGGATATATAGAATAGGACTGTTCCTGTTTCCGTGGAGCTGGCATGCTGCAAGAACGTTCAGCATGTTTGTGGCGCTGATTTTGTATGCTTTTGCGTGTTGGCTTGTTTTCTATACCGTAAAGAAGCCGGATATTGGCTTGTGGGCGGCGGCATTTGCGCTTCTTCCCGGTGGAAGCTGGTACTTTTGGTATGTAATCTGTGCAGGTGCATATCTGCCGTGCTTATACATTTCCTTGTTCTCAATTGCGCTGATTCTGATGGTTGCAAATGCTCCCGGAAGAAAGCGGAACTGGATCTATACCGTAATCCTCATGATTTTGGGGCTTTTGTCAGGTATGAACGGGGTCAAGCAGTTAATGATCTTTTATGCTCCGCTTGTTGTAGCGGCGTTTGTTCCGGTTGCGTTTGAATTCTTTTCCGCAGCCTCAGATGGAAAGCTTTCCGCTCAGAGCGTGAGGATTTTTGTATTATCCGCACTTGGAAGCTTCACGTCTTTTGTCGGGTATATCATCAACTCCAAAGTACTGTCTTCAAGATATATGTTCACTTCATATGAGGATGAGAATCTGTTTGACGGGGACTTTCTTGATCAGCTCGATTATTTTATTCATAGTTTCGGATATGGTAATTCTCGTAAAGTGGTATCTTTTTCCGGATTGGCCGGCTTCTTGGGCTTAGCTTTGGGAATTGTGATTCTTTTTATATCATTTTGGTATTTGGTTCGTTATGAGACATTAAATCGTGAATACCGGTTAATTGCATCTATTTCATCTACTGTCATCCTATTCGTCTGCTTTGTGTTTTCAATAACATATGGATGTGGAATAGACTATATGATGTCGCTTGTTCCGTTCGGATATTTTGTGCTTCTCATATGGATCTTTTCAGCGAAACAGATACTTGAGAAAAGAAGGTACGCGCTGATACTTATAGCATGGGCGGTCTTGCTTATAACATCGGCAGGTACCGTTATGAATGAATCGGATAATCCATATCATCCGCTTGTGGCAAGACCTGGCCTAGCCAAAGTGGTGGATCAATTGAAGGATATGGGATACACCGAGGGGATATCAAGGTTTTGGACATCTAATGTCGTCACTGAGCTTTCTGACGGCACAATTGATATGTGGACTATCGAATATGAAGACGATGGCAGCTATGATTGGAAAAAATGGCTTCAAAGAGTCGATCACATGGATTCATTCCCGCAAGGCAGGTACTTTTATCTTATGTCCAAGAAAACATTATCCGGCACGGACGAAATCGAAGATGAAGCAGCGCTGTTCACACAGGATCATCCGGGATTGGGAATTGTTTACGAGGATGATAATTATCTGGTCTACGGGAATTAAAAACGAAGCATTGGTCGGAGTACAACGCATGTAGTATTACGAAGGAAGGTATACTGGTAAAATGTTCAATAAAAAGAGGAATATAGAGTTTAACAACAAAACAATTCTTGTGACCGGATCCCCCGGATTTATCGGGGCGAACCTGGTAATCAGGCTTCTTTCGGATCATTTTCTTATGAATTCGGGAACTGTAGTATCATTTGACAACATGAACGATTACTATGATCCGGCCCTTAAAGAGTACAGACTGAAGCTTGTTGAAGAAACGGCGGAACATAGCGATATTAACCATGTGTTTGTAAAAGGTAGTATAGCTGATAAGAGTCTTGTTGATCACGTATTTGAACAGTATAAGCCTGATATTGTTGTTAATCTGGCCGCACAAGCCGGGGTAAGATACAGTATAGATCACCCGGAAGTATATATCGAATCGAACATTATAGGCTTTTACAACATTCTCGAGGCGTGCAGGCATTCATATGATAATGGTGCATCAGGCGTACAACATCTGGTTTATGCGTCGTCATCATCGGTATACGGCGGGAATAAGAAGGTACCGTTCAGTACGGATGATATTGTGGATCATCCCGTATCGCTTTATGCTGCAACGAAGAAGAGTAACGAGCTTCTGGCACACAGTTACTCGAAGTTATACGCAATTCCCTCAACAGGCCTGAGATTCTTTACCGTATATGGTCCCGCAGGACGTCCGGATATGTTCTATTATTCCGCAACAGAAAAGCTTATGCGTGGAGAGACAATTAAAATATTCAACTACGGTGATATGAAACGTGATTTTACGTATATTGATGATATAGTAGAGGGAATAGTTCGCGTGATGGGAGGTGCGCCTGTAAGGGAGAACGGGCCGGACGGGCTGCCATTGGCACCTTACGCATTATACAATATCGGAGGAGGCACTCCCGAGAATCTTCTGAAGTTTGTGGAAACCTTGCAGGAAGAGCTTGTAAGGGCAGGAGTATTGCCTGATGATTATGATTTTGAAGGACATAGGGAGCTTGTCGGGATGCAGCCCGGAGATGTACCGGTTACATATGCTGACAGCACCGGTCTGGAGCAGGATTTTGACTTTAAGCCGTCTATCGATATCAGAACGGGGCTAAGACGATTCTGCGAGTGGTACAAAGAGTATATTTGAAAGTCACCCGAAATCGCAATCCTCGCATAATCTCAGCCCTTTTCGTCCTTTTTTTTGCATATGCTTACGGACTCGAATATATTCCTGTGAATGAAACCATACATCACTGACGCGATCTTTGGTAACATCCCCCATATCGTATACACCAAGCGCATCGCAACAGCAAAGCGACACTTTTCCGGTGGGCCTTATTATCATGTTTTCGAAGATTCTTTCGCATTTAACAGGGCAGACTTTTTTGTCGTTTATCTCTGATGTTTTTTTATTGGGAGCCTGACCGCCGCGTGATGATAACACTTCGTTTACATTTCTGTTGAGAACGAGGATTTTAGCCCCATCCAGGTGCTTCATGTCGTTTAGCACTTTGATATCGTCCGAGTATCCGGCGGATTTTAAAGTGTCGATTATGCTGACGGCTTTTTCCGACAATTTCGCGTCATCAGAGTAATCGTCAATATATAACCTGTTCAGGTTAGGAAGAACATCGATCAGTGTGTCACATGTTACTATCGTGCCGTTAGTCCACAGATAGATAAATGCCTTGGGGAGGTTTTCTCTTGTGTATTGTATGAAATCGGGCATCCTGTCATCAAGGAAAGGCTCGTTGTTACTGGACAAACAGATTTCTCCCGCATAATCAATACTTGCAAGATCCTTTATTATCTTCTTAAACAGATCAGTCGTCATTTTGGCATATTCTCTTTGGGGCTCGTTAACATTAACGGGACAAAAAGCGCATTTACCATTACATCTATTGATTGTTTCTATTTCTATTCCCTTAAAAATCGGGAGATTTTTTAAGTTGATACGTCTGATATAGGCATTTTTCCTGATCAGGTGTCCAAATTCCATTATTCCCACAGATATCCCTCCTGTCATCATTATTATAGATTCTGTTGTATTATAACGTATATTTTGGTAATACGTAAGCGATAAATAATTCGGCGGATAGAATCCGCACTGTAACAAGTTCATAATGGATTTGACCAACAGACCACGTTTTGGTGTGACATTTCGAACTAATGCACTACATTTTGGTGTCACACAGAAAG
>Ga0256407_10001713_pt1 | contig 44770 bp, 33 predicted proteins | sample RumenRJG_04DNA_FD_193489 | JGI IMG/M metagenome (GOLD analysis project Ga0256407, IMG submission 193489) | Bovine rumen microbial communities from Lethbridge, Alberta, Canada - RJG_04 | ecosystem: Host-associated > Mammals > Digestive system > Stomach > Rumen | place: Canada: Alberta...
ACAAGGTATGCTGCTATTCTGACCATGAAATATTCGACCGTTTCCACAGAGTGGCCCTCCGCCGCACTGTAGAAAAGACCGAACAACTTACCCTTAATGACCTGAGCGCATTCAACATAGGCGACTATATAGTGCATATAGACCATGGCGTCGGAATATTCGGCGGTCTCGTCAGGATGCGCGACGACAAGGGCAGGATGCATGAGGTCGTCAAGCTCATGTACAAAGACGGCGACGTCGTCTTCGTTTCCGTGCACTCCCTGCATAAGATTTCCAGGTATAAATCCAAAGATGCGATACCTCCGAAGATAAACAAACTGGGATCAAAGACCTGGCAGAATCTCAAGAACACGGCCAAATCAAAGGTTAAGGATATAGCCAAGGAACTCATCCAACTATATGCCAAGCGTAAGGCTGCCGGAGGCTTTGCCTTCTCCCCTGATACCTATATGCAGGAAGAACTCGAATCCTCCTTCATGTACGAAGATACTCCGGACCAGCAGACCGCAACCCAGGCTGTCAAGAGAGACATGGAAGACAAGAGCCCGATGGACCGTCTTGTCTGCGGAGACGTAGGATTCGGAAAGACTGAAATAGCGGTCAGGGCTGCTTTCAAGGCCGTCTGCGACAACAAGCAGGTAGCCGTGCTTGTTCCTACCACTATCCTTGCGCTCCAGCATTTCAAGACCTTCCAGAACAGGCTCAAGGACTTCCCTTGCAACATAGAATATGTAAGCCGCCTGCGTACTGCAAAGGAAATAACGGATATAAAGAAACGCCTCGAGGCAGGTACTATAGATATCCTTATAGGAACACATAAGATACTCAGTAAAGAATTTAAATTCAAGGATCTGGGACTTCTTATCATAGATGAGGAGCAGAAATTCGGAGTATCCGCCAAAGAAAAACTCAGGGAGATGAAACTCTCCGTGGATACCCTGACCCTGACAGCCACCCCGATTCCGAGGACACTGCAGTTCTCCCTTCTCGGAGCCCGCGACCTTTCTATCATAAGCACTCCTCCGCCGAACAGAATCCCTGTCCAGACTGAGATCATACTGTTCAGCGAAGAAGAAATCCGGAGCATAATCAACTATGAGCTCCGGCGCGGAGGCCAGATTTTCTTCCTGCACAACAGAGTTGAAGAACTCGACAGCATAAGGGACATACTCCAGCGCCTGGTTCCTGAGATGAAAATATGCGTCGCACATGGCCAGATGGAGTCGAAAGTCCTCGAGGGAAAGATGCTCGATTTCATGCAGGGCGACTACGACATGCTGCTCTGCACGACGATCATAGAAAGCGGACTCGACATCCCGAACGCCAATACAATAATCATAAACCAGGCCCAGAACTTCGGCCTTAGCGACCTGCACCAGCTGCGCGGCCGTGTCGGCCGTTCCAACAGGAAGGCCTTCTGCTATCTCATAGTGCCGCCGCTGACTACCCTCACCGACGAGGCCCGCCGCAGGCTCAAGGCTATCGAGGAATTCTCCGACCTGGGCAGCGGCTTCAACATAGCCATGCAGGACCTGGACATCCGAGGAGCCGGCAACCTTCTCGGAGCGGAGCAGAGCGGATTCATCTCCGACATGGGATATGAGACATACCAGAAGATCCTGTCCGAAGCCATGGAGGAACTCGGAGTCGAGACCGGCCTTACTTCGAAGAACGTCAAGGATACCTATGTGGATGACTGCACGATCGAGACTGACCAGCCTGCAGAGATTCCGGATACGTATATAGACGTCTCTGCGGAGAAGATAAGAATATACAAGGAACTGGATTCAATAACCCGCAGCAAGGAGCTCGACCAGTTCCGCGCAAGGCTGGAAGACCGTTTCGGGCCTATGCCTGAAGAACTCAGCAATCTTTTCGATATAGTAAGGATAAGACAGATAGGAGAAAGACTCGGATTCGACAAGATAATAATAAAGAACGGGCTGATGATAGCCTTCTTCGTATCCAACCCGATGTCGTCTTATTACCGGAGCAAGACTTTTGCCGATGTATTCGGAAAGATATCCGACAATGAAAATCTGTTTGAACTGAAACAGAAGGACAGCGGACTGCGAATTATAGCAAGAAGTGTAGATTCTACATCTAAAGCGCTGGAACTCTTGAAGAAGTTATAAATAATTCATATTTTTGCAGGCTGTCGGATAAAAGGTAATGGCAAATCTTATAATTGATATAGGAAATACAGCCGTAAAGGCATCATGGTCCGAAGGTATGACCCTCGGAAAGACTTTCCGGTATCAGGGAGAGAAAGTCCGCAACTTCATTATTTCGCTGACAGAGAAGGAAAAGCCTGAAATAATGGTCATTTCTTCGGTCTATGAGATATCTGGTCCGGACGAAGCCGCTTTCAGAAAGGAGTGCGACAAGTTGCTTCTGCTTGACAGCGCCCATACCGGGATCCTCAAGGAGAACGGCCTGCCGGAATATATAACCTATGACCGTGCCGCATCGATAATTGCAGCCCGCTACCTTTTCAGGGGAAAAGGATGCACGGTGGTGGATTTCGGAACGACGCTTACAATAGATTTTACCGACGAGGAAGGTAATTACGCCGGAGGAAACGTGTCCCTCGGATGCCGTACGAGATTCAAGGCTCTGAACCGTTACTCCCGCGCTCTTCCGCTTATAGACAGCCCTGAAGAAGTACCTGTAACAGGCAGTACTTTTACGACTTCCGTTGCCTCTGGAGTCATTTCGGGCATAATGTTTGAAATAGAAGGCTACATTGGTTTGCATCCTGACAATATTGTCGTATTCACCGGCGGTGATTCCAATTATTTTGCAAAAAGGATGAAAAACTCGATATTTGTGGTTTCGAACCTCGTATTAATGGGGTTGGCAATAATAGCTGACAGATATGTCAAAAAAGATTAGTTCATTATTTTTTACAGCGATAATGTTGTTATCCGGACTCGCCGCAAAGGCGCAGGACGGAACTTATAGTTCATACTCCCCTTACTCTGTATTCGGAGTCGGAAATCTCAGCCAGGGAGGAACCTCTTATAATGCTACGATGGGCGGGGTCGGAATCGCCGCCAGGGACCATCGTTATCTCAACATTGTCAATCCTGCGTCCATTACCGAAAGAGATTCTCTTTCCGTCCTTGCTGACTTCGGTCTTGTTTCTGACAACAGACTGTACAGGCAGGGAGACGTTAAGTCCGCGAATAATCTGTTCAACATCAAAGATATAGCTGCCAGTTTCCCGCTTTCGACAAGATTTGCCTTTTCGGCGGCCCTCATGCCTTTCAGCAGTACCGGATATAAATTCACCGGAAGGGTTACCGATCCCGAGATAGTCGGCAACATTGGCAATGTTACTTACGAATCTGAAGGCAAGGGCGGCATTTATCAGGCAATATTCGGTTTTGCCGGGAAAGTTACCGACAACCTTTCAGTCGGAGTGCAGGGCATCTACTATTTCGGAAAGATAGAGAAGACTTCGGTCATGAATTTCTCCGGAACCGGATTCAGGAACAGAAATACCGGATATAATGTCAATGTCAATGCAATCGCTCCGAAATTCGGTGTGCAATATGTGCACAGAATGCAGAACGGAATCAAACTTACGGCCGGAGCTACCTATAGGATGGCCGCCGCAATCAAGGGTGATTCGGAGTATTATAAGATAGCGACCATGTCCAGCATTTCCGATACTTTGGCCTATTCTAACGATAAGATAGGCGGCAATGTCAAGATCGCCGATGAGTTCGGAATCGGATTCTCCGTCAGAAGCGGAGACAAGTGGATGGCAGAGGTTGACTATACATTCTCTGACTGGTCCGGCAAAGGCATTGACAATACCCAGGGATTTTCAAATCTTGGAGATGTAAACTTCTCTGCGACAGCTTCTCAGATGCTTCGTGCGGGATTTGAGCTGGTCCCTAACAGGAACGACGTCAGGTCCAATCTCAGACGCTGGTCTTACAGGGCAGGACTCTATTACGGGACCGACTATTTCAAGCTTGACGGGAAGAAGGTGAAGGACTGTGGCTTGACTTTTGGAGTAACCATTCCTGTATTCCGCTGGTACAATGGACTTACAGTTGGCGTGAATCTTGGACAGCGGGGCTCATATACGGGCAACATGACCCGCGAGCAGTATGCTAAGTTCAGCATCGGTTTCAACTTGCATGACATATGGTTCCAGAAACCTAGATATGAATAAAACGGTAGGAAAAATATAATAGTAACACTTATGAGAAAAAATGTATTAATAGCCTTTGCGGCTGTCCTTATGCTGATCGGAGGGAATCTTGCGTCCGCCCAGAGTAAATATGGTACTGGTGCGGACAGTGCAGAGTGTATAAAGTACCTCTCATATTACGCAGAATATTACAAGCAGAAGAATTATGATTCAGCTATCCCTAACTGGAGGATGGCTTATAAGATATGCCCTCCACAGGCACGTCAGAGTATTTTTGTCGATGGCGCCGTCCTTGTCAGGAGACTTATCGCCAAGAATTCAAGGAACAAAGAGTACAGACAGGCTCTCATCGATACCCTCATGACTCTTCACGACACCCGTATCCAGTATTATCCTAAATATGCTGTTGCTGCAAACAACGCAAAGGGTGCGGACCTTACCAACTATTACAAGGACAACAATGAAGTCCTTTACAACGAGCTTGGTAAAATCATAGCCGCCAATGGCGACAATACTACTCCAAGCTTCTATATGGTCAATTTCACTTCGGCCGTCGCTCTTTACCAGGAAGGCAAGCTCGAAGCTGACGTGATCATGGATCTTTATGAAAAGAACATCGCTGCTCTCGATAAAGTTACTCCGAAGGATGAGAAAGAGGCCGAGAAGATCGCCGACTTCAAGACTACTATCGAAAATAACTTCATCAGCAGCCGTGTCGCCAGCTGCGAGAACCTTCTCGAGCTCTTCACCCCAAGATACGAAGCTAATCCTGACGACCTTGCGCTTGTTTCCAAGATCGCTCTCATGATGTCTAAGGCTGAGAACTGCACCGACAATGAGCTTTACCTCAAGGCCGTGACATCTATGTACAATCTTGATCCTTCTGCAAAGTCTGCATATTATCTCTTCAGACTCCATGCATCAAGGAATAACGTCAACGAGGCCAGCAAGTACATGGAAGAGGCTCTTGCCTTCCCTGATCTTGACAATGCTTCAGCTGCCGACTACAATTATCAGTATGCTACTTTCTGCGTAAAGAACGGTCTCGGCGCCAAAGGTTTCTCCGCTGCCCAGAAGGCAATGGAACTTGACGAGACTTATGCAGGAAAGTGCTACTTCCTCATGGGAACAATCTGGGGCACCACCTCTTGCGGCGGCGACGAAATCTCCAGAAGAGCTCCTTACTGGGTAGCATGCGACTACATGGCTAAGGCTAAGGCTGCAGACCCTTCACTCACTGAAGACTGCAACCGTATGATCTCCCAGTACAGCGTCTACTTCCCGCAGACTGCAGAAGCCTTCATGTATGACCTTACCAACGGTCAGTCCTACACAGTTTCCTGCGGCGGAATGAGGGCTACTACAACCGTAAGGACCCAGAAATAATATTTTTGAGAAATATACTTCATAATATGGCGATGATTGCAACCGTAGGCGCGGTTGCAATCGTTGTCTTTTCATGCAAGTCCCGGCTGTCCGAAGCCGAGCGTCTGGATCTGTCGAAAACCCCTGTCCAGACCGTCGATGACATGTACATAATCCAGACCGAGGGCGGAAAGCTCCAGATGAGGATCGAGGCCGGGGTCATGGAACATTACGACAATGATACCATGTCTGTCGACAAGTTCCCGAAAGGGCTGCAGGTCTTCTCGTACAATGAGGAGGGAGAACTGGAGGCCCATCTGCGGTCGGATGATGCCAGTCATGAGAAATCCAAGACCGGCGGAGAGGAAATCTGGAAGGCCTTCGGAAATGTCGTCATAAAGAACATCATCAAGCATGAGACGATGGAGACGGACACGATTTACTGGGACCGTAAGAACGAGGAGATCTATACGGACTGCTATGTGCGTCTGTATTCTCCGGACGGCTTTACCCAGGGGTACGGACTCCGTTCTGACGAAAAGGTAAGGAATTCGGCTATAATGCGTCCATTCAATAACTATGCGGTTGTGGTTAAGGATTCTACTGAAGTCCTGATTGACTCTGTCAACTTCATCGGGCCTCTTTTGAAGCGCTGATAACGTTTGTTTAAAAAATGATGAAGTTTTCAATGAAAATTACTAACTTCGCAGCCCAACGTGCATTATTGTGTACAGTTATTAAGAATAATTAAAAAATTACAATAAAATGGCGGTTCTTAAAACACTTCGCAGTGGAAAACTAGGCGCTGTTGCAACTATCCTCGTTGCATTGGGCCTTCTTTCCTTCATTATCGACCCGAACGAGGTAATATCTGCGTTCAACAACATGTCGTCCAAGTACGATGTTGGAGAGATCAATGGAAAAGCTATCTCCTATACTGACTTCCAGGACGATATCCAGCGTTTTTCTACTATCAATGAGATGCTTACCGGCAACCAGGGTGCTGCCCAGCAGGATCAGATAAGAGACGCTGCATGGCAGGATCTTGTGTACAGGCACCTTTTCATCAGAAACGCAAAGGATGCAGGTATCAATGTCGGCGACGCAGAAATGATCGACCTTACCTCCGGCGACAGGCTTTCTCCGCTTGTAGCCAACAATAACGCATTCCTCGACGAGAATGGAAACTTCTCCCGCGAGGCCGTCGCAAGTATCGCCCAGGCTTCAAAGACTGACGAGAATGTCAAGCTTTACTGGAACTATCTCCAGAACTCGATCTATACCCAGCAGTATATCGGAAAGTACAGCTCTCTGTTCGTTAACAGTGCAGTTGTCAATCCTCTCATGCTCCGCAAAGAGATTGAGGAGAACAACAATACCGCAGACGTCGAGTTTGTGATGCTTCCTGTCGGATTTGCTCCGGATTCTACCGTTTCAGTTTCTGACAAGGAAGTCAAGGCTTATTACGACGTCCACAAGAAACTCTTCAAGCAGCAGGCCAGCCGCGATATCGAGTACGTAGTATTCGAGGTCGTTCCTTCAGCTGACGATATCGCCAACACAAGGAATTCTGTAGCTGAGCTCCAGGGCGAGTTTGCCGAGGCTGCCAACGTCAAGAGCTTCCTTCTCAAGAATGGTTCAGAAAGGGCTTATTCAGAGTACTGGTATAAGGCCGGCGAGCTCAACACTGTTTCTTCAGCTGTAGAGGACTTCGTATGGAACGGCAAGACTGCCACTTCAGACATTATCGCAAACGGCAATACTTTCTACCTTGCAAGAGTCGTTGACAGCAAGATGGTTCCTGATTCAGCCTATGTAAAGCATATCCTTCTCCAGGGTACTGGTGCAAAGGTTGAGGCTGACAGCCTCCTCGGCGTCCTCAAGGCCGGCAAGGAGACCTTCGCCAATCTCGCTGCCCTCTATTCTGCAGACAAGGGTTCTGCCGCTGACGGCGAGATGGGTAACATCGGCTGGATGACCCAGAACTATATGATCCCTGGTTTCGAGTCAGTTCTCAACGCCGAGACCGGCAAGCCGTTCATCCTCGATACCCAGTACGGTACCCATATCGTAGTGGTTTCCAAGAAGACAGCTCCTGTAGCCAAGAAGCAGGTCGCAATCTTCGAGAAGACAGCCCTTGCAAGCAAAGAGACCTTCAACTCATATTATTCAAAGGCTAACAATTTCCAGATTGCCGCTGCAGGAAGCTATGAGAACTACCGTAAGGCAGTTGATACTCTCGGTGTATATTCTCACCCAGTATCCAAGATGCTCGAAAGCTCCAACCGTCTCGGTTCTATCGAGAATACCCGCGAGGTTACCCGCTGGGCATTCGAGAACAAGGCCGGCAAGGTTTCAAATATCATCACAGTTGACAACAACTACTTCTTCATCGCTACTGTCAAGGGTATCCACAAAGAGGGATTTGCTCCTGTAGCGGACGTCGCTCCTTCTATCCGTCAGGAACTTCTCATGGAAAAGACAATAGCCAAGAAGGCTGAGGATGTAGCTGCCCAGATCGCCGGCATGGATGATCTCGCCGCTATTGCCGAGAAGCTCGGTACTACCGTAAGTACAAGCAACGACGTAGCATTCTCTTCAGTTTCAGGCACCGGCCTCGATCCTAAGTTCATCGGTGCTGTTGCAGCCGCTCCGGAAGGCAAGATCTGCGGTCCTGTAGCAGGCTCTGTAGGCGTGTTCGTCTTCAAGGTTACCGGCCGCGAGACAGGCGCATTCTACACAGAGGATGACGCCAAGACACGCGACGCCCAGCTGGCTCAGTACATGACCCAGATGATCCTTCCTGTAATGATGGATGACGCAGAAGTCAAGGACAACCGCGCCCGCTTCTATTAATAGATTGTCATTCTGAAAGATATAAAGAAATTGAAGCCCGACGGACCTCCGCCGGGCTTTTTTCGGTATGATACTTGCCAGTATCCGGAAAACTCTTTTATGAAAAAACAACTGCTTATATTGATGCTGGCCGTTGCCGCCATTCCCGCGGCGGCCCAGTATTCCCGTCCGTTCTACGACAATGAAATCCGTGTCAGTTCCGGAACTTACACTGCTACCGGACGTACTGATCCTTTCGAGAAATCCGCTTATTATTTCGAAGCCCTGTTCACGAAGTATTATTCCGACAATCTCGGATTCCGGACCGGATTCAGGTATGTGGACGATGACCTTGGAATAAGTTATTTCTATGGACTGCCTTTGAATGTGGTCTACGGCACAGGCAAAAAATTCGGCCAGGATGTTTCTATCATGGAAGGAGAATCTTTCGGGGAATCCCTGTTCCTCTTTTTCTTGTCCTTGATCAATTCCGTCGAAGTCTCTGCAGGACTTACTCCAGGATATCTGGAAAAACTCTCCTATGGGGAGAGGGATGATTATTACCACTATCTCGGACGGGTGAAGGGGCAGTTCGGAATTACAGCCGACGTCGGCCTCGGTCTTGGCCTCGTAATAGGAAGAATAGGAATCCGCGGAGACATAGGATACCATCATAATCTGATCCGCAACTACGGAGTGGCCGTAACCGATCTCCATACCGGATCCATTTCTACCCGCAAAACTCCTGCAGGCCGCTTCTCTGCCGGTCTGGGAGTCTCCTTCCGGTTCTGATTTTCGCGATAATAGAAAATAATTCTTATATTTGAGGTCCAATAGATCCCCTTAATCACTATTGGACCTTTTATGACGAACTACAATTACGTATCGGCCGACGAGGCTGTAAAGATGGTAAAGAGTGGAGACCATATCCACTTGAGCAGTATTGCGAGCGTTCCACATGTTCTTATCCAGGCTCTCTGCCGACGTGCTGACGCCGGAGAACTTCGCGACCTGCACTTCCATCATTTCCATACTGAAGGTCCGGCTCCTTACAGCGAAGAACGCTACAGCGGCATATTCTTCGACCAGGGTTTCTTCGTAGGAGCGAATGTGCGTCCCAACGTAAATTCCGGTTATGCCGACTATCTCCCGATCAATCTCTGGATATCCCAGAAACTATATCGCGGAGGCACCCTGCCGTGCGACGTCGCAATGGTCCAGGTTTCGCTTCCGGACAAGCAGGGAATGGTTTCCCTCGGCACGTCCATAGACTGCTCGCTGGCGGCCGTGGAAGTGGCCAAGAAAGCCATTGCCGTAGTCAATCCGAACGTCCCTTTCGCCTATGGCGACCTAATCAGCGCTGACCGCTTCGACTGTCTCGTGTATGACGAGACCCCGCTGATTACAAAAGAGCCCGCAGTACCGTCTGAAACCGAAATCGCCATCGGCCGCAACTGCGCAGCCCTGATCCCCGACGGAGCCTGCATCCAGATGGGTATCGGAGCCCTCCCGAACGCAGTCGCAGTCAGCCTCAAGGACCATAAGCATCTCGGCATCCATACCGAAATGTTCTCCGACGGCGTACTCGGCCTCATCCGCGACGGAGTCGTCGACGGCTCATGCAAAAAGATCGACAAAGGTCTCAACGTCGCCTCTTTCCTTCTCGGATCGAAAGACGTCTATGACTACATCGACCACAACACCAGAGTCCTGATGAAGGACATCGCTTACACCAATGACCCGAGGATAATCTCCCTCAATCCTAATGTCGTCTCGATAAACTCGGCGATAGAGGTCGATCTTACCGGTCAGGTGTGCGCCGATTCAATCGGCACCAGGATCTTCTCCGGAACCGGCGGACAGCTGGATTTCGTGAGAGGATCGTCCCTCTCTGACGGAGGCAAATCCATCATCGCCTTCGCTTCTAGGACCAATAAAGGCAAAAGCAAGATTGTCTCTGTTCTCAACCAGGGGGCAGGCGTAGTCACCCCGCGCGCCGACGTCAACTGGATTGTGACGGAATATGGAGCTGTCGACCTGTTCGGCCGCTCGATACAGGAGCGCGCAAAGCTGCTCATTTCGATTGCTCATCCTGACGACCGCGAGGCCCTGGACCGTGCAGCATTCGGGAGATTCGGCCCTCACTATTACCAAATAAGCCTTTAAATGCGGCTAAAACCACATTTTTTTGAAATAAATGTGGAAAACTAAAATAAAATACCTACCTTAGCCGTCGTATGAGGAATAATGGAATCATATTCAAGCGAGTCCGAATCTAGGAGGGTGATCTAAACATCCCCCTCATACATCTCCAATCCCAACGCAATAGAGAATAGACAATTGCAATTGACAATCTCGGTTTGTCTTGCCATTAGGGCCTTTATGTAGTCTTGCGGACAGGGCATCCCCGAAAAAAAAGGATATAAATAAAAAATGAACTTTCAAATCTTGGTGGCTGATGAGAGCCACGCACATTTTGCACAGGGTATCTGTGATGAAATCTACCAGTCTTCCCTCGAAAGAGGCACAGGTATCGCCAAAAGAAAGCCGGAGTATATTATCGGCAAGATGAAGGACGGCAAGGCAGTGATAGCCCTTGACGAAGAGGGCAACTTCGCCGGATTCTCCTACATCGAATCATGGGAAGGCAAGCAGTATGTGGCCAACTCCGGCCTTATCGTAGCCCACGCGTACAGAGGAATGGGCCTTGCAAAGCTTATCAAGCACCGTATCTTCAAACTTTCGCGCGAGAGATACCCGGACGCCAAGATATTCAGCATAACCACGGGCGCAGCCGTAATGAAGATGAATTACGAGCTCGGCTTCCGCCCTGTGACTTTCTCCGAGCTTACCCACGATCCGGAATTCTGGAAAGGCTGCCAGGGCTGCCGCCACTTCCCGATCCTCGAAGAGAAAAACTATAAGATGTGCATATGCACCGGCCTCCTTTACGACCCGAAAGAGCACATCACGGTACATGGAGTAGAAATCAATAAGGAGATATAAAATGAACAACAAAGTAGTACTCGCCTTCAGCGGCGGACTTGACACCTCTTTCTGTGTCCCTTACCTCAAGAATGAAAAAGGCCTTGAGGTCCACACTATCCTCGTGAACACCGGCGGCTTCTCAGACGAAGAAGTCAAGGCTATCGAAGAGCGCGCCCTCACCCTCGGCGCAGCATCCCACAAGACAGTGGACGCCTCTCATACCTACTATGAGAAAGGCATCAAATACATGGTCTTCGGCAACGTGCTCCGTAACAACACCTACCCGATTTCCGTAAGCTCAGAGCGTATTTTCCAGGCCCTCGAAGTCCTCAAACACGTACAGGAACTCGGAGCCTCCTACGTAGCCCACGGCTCCACCGGCGCCGGCAACGACCAGGTCCGTTTCGACATAGTATTCGAGATCATGGCCCCTGAGGTCAAGATCATCGCCCCTATCCGCGAGCTCGCCATCAAGCGTCCTGACGAGATCAAATATCTCTGCGACCATGGATTCGACTTCTCATGGGAAAAGAGCAAATACTCCATCAACCAGGGCCTCTGGGGTACTTCGGTCGGCGGAGTTGAGACCCTCAAGTCGGAGACATATCTCCCGGAGGAAGCCTTCCCTATCCCTGTGACCAAGACAACTCCGGAGCACATCAAGATCGGCTACGAAAAGGGAGAGGCAGTCAGCCTGAACGGCAAGAAGATGGACCCTGTAGAGCTCATCAAGGAACTCCACGCCATCGCAGCCCCGTTCGGAATCGGCCGTGACACCCACGTCGGCGACACCATCATCGGAATCAAGGGCCGCGTAGCCTTCGAGGCCGCAGCTCCGCTCATCCTCATCAAGGCCCACCACCTTCTCGAGAAGCATGTCCTCACCAAAGGCCAGCTCTACTGGAAGGACCAGATTTCTGTATGGTACGGCCAGCAGATGCACGAGGCCATGTACCTCGACCCAGTGATGCGCGACATGGAGGCAATGATGGACAGCATGGAGCAGAACGTGACCGGAGAAGTCGAAGTGGAGCTTCGTCCGTACCATTTCACTGTGCTCGCATGCAGCAGCAAGCACGACCTCATGAACGGCAAGTTCGCTTCATACGGAGAGGTCAACAACTCATACACCGGCCGTGACGTCGAAGGCTTCACCAAGGTACTCGCAAATCCTCTCAAGATATATTACGCAGTAAACAAATGATAAGGGCAGCGATAGTCGGAGGTACCGGATACACCGGAGGAGAACTCTTCAGGATCCTCCTCAACCATCCCGAAGTGCAGATAGTGGCAGCGACCACCACCTCTTCGGAAGGGACTCCCGTGGTCTCTGTCCACAGAGACCTGATTGGAGAGACCGACCTGTGTTTCGGGACCCAGCTGAACGATCCCGACGTAATTTTCCTCTGTCTCGGCCACGGCATATCCAGGGAGTTCCTGGATACCCATGAAATCAGCCCTGACTGTCATATAATCGACCTCGGCAACGACTTCCGCCTGGACCCGGACTATGCCGGCAGGCACTTCCTCTACGGTCTCACGGAGGCCTGCAGGGACGAAGTCGCCAAGGCTCATGACATCGCCAACCCGGGCTGCTTCGCCACCGCAATCCAGCTCGCCCTGCTGCCGCTCGCGCAGGAGGGACTGATCAGGGACGAGGTCCATGTGACCGCCATCACCGGCTCGACCGGAGCCGGCAAGAAGCCTGGCGAGACGACCCACTTCAGCTGGAGGGACAACAACCTGAGCATCTACAAGCTGTTCACCCACCAGCATCTCGGTGAAATACGCAGGAACCTCTCCTCAATCGCCGGCAATGAAGTCAAAGTCAACTTCGTTCCCCTGCGCGGCGACTTCACAAGGGGCATATTCGCCAGCGTATATACCCGGGCCGTACTCACGGAAGAGCAGTATCGCGACCTCTTCGACGCATATTACAGCGCCTCTCCTTTCGTCTTCCACAGCAATGAGCCTATCTCCCTCAAGGAAGTCGTAAATACCAACAAGGGCCTGCTGCACGTCGAAGTGCACGACGGTTACGTCCATATCGCCTCAGTCATCGACAACCTCGTCAAGGGAGCATCGGGACAGGCAGTCCAGAACATGAACCTGATCTTCGGCCTTCCTGAGACGACCGGACTCAGACTCAAACCATCAGCATTTTAGAAATGGAACTTTTCAAGACATACAAACTCTGGGACATAGAGCCTGTACGCGGCCTCGACACCACTCTCTGGGATGCCGAGGGCGTGCAGTACACCGATCTCTACGGCGGCCACGCAGTGATTTCGATAGGTCACTGTCATCCGCACTACATTGAGATGCTTTCGGCCCAGCTCGGCAAGCTCGGCTTCTACTCCAACGCCGTCCAGAACTCCCTGCAGAAAGACCTCGCAGCCCGTCTCGGCAAGATTTCCGGATATACGGACTACAGCCTCTTCCTCTGCAACAGCGGCGCCGAGGCCAATGAGAACGCCTTCAAGCTTGCCTCCTTCCATACGGGCAAGCCGAAGATACTCGCTTTCTGCAAAGCCTTTCACGGCCGCACGTCCGGCGCAGTGGAGGCGACGGACAACCCTGCCATAAGGTCGGCCTTCAACGAAAGCCCCAACGTATCGTTCGTGCCCCTGAATGACATCGCTGCCGTCGAGGAGCAGCTCTCCTCTGGAAACTACGCAGGAGTCATCATAGAAGGCATCCAGGGTGTCGCCGGCATATATGAGCCGACGGACGACTTCCTGCGCAGCCTGCGCGACCTCTGCACCAAATACGGGGTCATGCTGATCCTGGACGAGATCCAGTCCGGCTACGGCCGCACCGGAATGTTCTTCGCCCACCAGCACGCCGGAATACGCGCGGACATAATCACGACCGCCAAGGGCATGGCCAACGGCTTCCCTATCGGCGGAGTGCTCATAAGTCCGGAGATCGAGGCCCGCTACGGAATGCTCGGCACCACTTTCGGCGGCAACCACCTTGCCTGCACTGCAGCCCTCGCCGTGCTTGACGTGATGGAGAATGAGCACCTGGTAGAGAACGCCGCTAAGGTCGGAGAGTATTTTGCAAAGGCTTTCGGTGCCGGAGCGCAGCTTGACAAGGCCCTGAAAGAATACAGGGGACGCGGCCTGATGATAGGCCTGCATCTCAAGGAGGAATACGAAGGCCTCCGCGACCGCCTGCTCTTCGAGAAGCATTTCTTCACGGGAGCCGCAGGCGCGTCCGTAATCCGTCTCCTCCCATCGCTGACCATCAGCGAAAAGACGGCGGAGAGTTTCGTTAACGCATGGAAAGAACTTGTAGGATGAGACATTTTACTTCAGTAACCCAGCTTGGCAACCTCGAGGAGGCATTTGCCAAGGCAAAATATGTAAAGGAGAATCCGTTCGCCGACCAGGAGCTCGGACGCAACAAGACTCTCCTGATGATCTTCTTCAATTCCAGCCTCCGTACCCGCCTCTCCACCCAGAAGGCGGCTATGAACCTCGGAATGAACGTAATCGTGCTCGACGTCAACCAGGGCGCCTGGAAGCTCGAGACCGAGAGAGGAGTCATCATGGACGGAGACAAGCCTGAGCATCTGCTCGAGGCCATCCCGGTGATGGGTTGCTACTGCGACATCATCGGAGTGCGCTCGTTCGCCCGCTTCGAGTCCCGCGACGCCGACTACAACGAGGTGATACTGAACCAGTTCATTAAATACTCCGGAAAGCCGGTGTTCAGCATGGAGGCGGCCACAAGGCATCCTCTCCAGACATTCGCCGACATGATCACCATCGAGGAATACAAGAAAAAGGACCGTCCGAAGATTGTGATGACATGGGCTCCTCATCCGAAAGCCCTTCCTCAGGCCGTGCCGAACTCTTTCGCGGAGGGCATCAACCTGACCGGATATGATTTCGTGATCACCCATCCTCACGGTTATGAGCTTGACCCTGCATTCGTGGGCAACGCCCGCGTGGAATACGACCAGGACAAGGCCCTCGAAGGAGCAGACTTCGTATATGCCAAGAACTGGGCCGCATACACCGGAGACAATTACGGAAAGGTGATCTGCAGCGACAGGGCGTGGACTGTGGACAGCCGCAAGATGGCCCTTACCAATAATGCCTATTTCATGCATTGTCTTCCTGTAAGGCGCAACATGATAGTGACTGACGACGTCATCGAGAGTCCTCAGTCGATAGTGATTCCGGAGGCTGCCAACAGGGTGGTTTCCGCCCAGACAGTGATCAAGGAAATACTGCTTTCATTATGAATCAGGTAAAAGTCATAAAGATCGGAGGCAATGTCGTGGACAATCCGGTGCTGCTCCATGATTTCCTGGAGAATTTCTCCAAGATTCCGGGAAGGAAGGTGCTGGTGCATGGCGGCGGAGTGATGGCTTCGCAGATGCAGAAGCAGCTCGGCATGGTCCCTGAGATGGTGGAAGGCCGCAGGGTCACCGATGCCGACACCCTCAGGATAGTGACCATGGTCTATGCAGGCTGGTGCAACAAGCAGATCGTATCGATGCTGCAGGGCTTCGGCTGCAACGCCCTGGGCTTCTCCGGAGCAGACGGCAACCTTATCCGTTCCGAGAAGAGGCCGCCGGTGGAGATGGCCGGGAGAGTGGTGGATTTCGGATTCGTGGGAGATGTGCGCATGGTCAATACCGACCTGCTGGAGACTATCCTCGATGCGGGGATGGTGCCGGTCGTATGCGCGATTACCCATGACTGCGAGGGCCATCTGCTGAACACCAATGCAGATACCGTGGCTTCAAGCCTCGCGATAGCCCTGGCCGGAGCCGAGTCCGTCGAGCTCGTGTATTGTTTCGAGAAGGACGGAGTGCTTTATGACAAGGATGACGACGATACTGTGATCCCGTCGCTGACCCGCGAGGATTTCGCGGCGCTGAAGGCGGAGGGAAGAGTTGCCGCCGGCATGATCCCGAAACTCGAAAACTCGTTCGCAGCGATTTCTGCGGGCGTTTCTTCGGTGGTGATCAAGCATGCGGCCAATATACTTGAAAATTACGGAACTGTACTGAAATGAGCAAAGTGAGCGTAAAGCAGGCGGTGGAGCTTCTCCGCGGCATGGTGGCGATCCCATCGACTTCTTTCCATGAGGAAGAGGTCGGGGCGTTCGTGCTTTCTTTTCTCCGGGATTCCGGCATCGAAGCCGGGATGGTGGGAAAGAACATAGTGGCCAGGAGCTGCGGCTATGACCCTGCGAAACCGACTCTGATGCTTTGCGCCCATATGGATACCGTCGAGCCGGCGGCAGACTATTCTTTCGATCCGTTCAAGCCCCAGCAGCCGGAGGACAGGATCCTCGGACTGGGCAGCAATGACGACGGAGGCAGCGTCGTGTCCATGATTTCAGTATTCTCTGAATATCGGGAGAAAGACCTCCCGGTCAACCTGCTGCTGGCCCTTACCGTCGAGGAAGAGAGGTCCGGTCCCGAGGGGATGCGGTCGCTCTGGGGCAAGCTGAAGGACGAAGTGGACTTCGCCATCGTCGGGGAGCCGACGGGAATGCGGGCCGCTACGTCCGAAAGAGGGCTTCTGGTGATCGACGGAGTGGCGGAAGGCGTTGCGGGCCATGCTGCCCGTGGAGAGGGCGTAAATGCCCTTTATATCGCGCTGGACGATATCAGCGCCCTCCGGTCCCATGTGTTCCCGAAAGTCTCTCCTGTGATGGGAAAAGTGGGCCTTAACGTGACGCAGATCTCTGCCGGGACAGCCCACAACGTGATTCCGGACAGATGTTCTTTCGTCGTGGACATACGCCCGACCGAGCAGTATGACAACGCCGAGATCCTGGAGGAGCTCCAGGCCCTCTGCAAAAGCCGGCTGACTGCCAGGAATCTGCTGAACAGGTCTTCCGCTACCAGGCCGGATTCCCCTCTCGCTGCGACTGCTGCAGCCCTGGGGATAGAGACATTCTCCTCTCCTACGACGTCCGACTGGATGAGGATAAGCTGCGACGCGATAAAGATGGGTCCCGGGGACTCTTCGCGCTCGCACCACAAGGACGAATATGTCACGGTCGCCGAGATCGAGGAGGCCGTGCAGGTTTATGGAAAATTTATAGAAAGCTTCGCATATGGCAGAAACACTGTGGAATAAGGGAAAAGCCGCGACCGAGGTCGTGGAGGAATTTACGGTATGCAACGACAGGACTCTGGACCTGAGACTCGCCAAGTATGACGTGACAGGCTCCATGGCCCATATCCGCATGCTGGAGTCCATCGGACTGCTCTCTTCCGACGAACTGGAAGTGCTGACCGAAGGCCTCCGGAAGATACTTTCGGAGATCGAGGCCGGGAGTTTCGTGCTGGAGGACGGAGTCGAGGACATCCATTCGCAGGTCGAGCTGCTGCTGACCAGGCGTCTCGGAGACATCGGCAAGAAGATACATTCAGGCCGCTCCAGGAACGACCAGGTGCTCGTGGACGTGAAGCTTTTCCTGAAGGACGAGATACTGACGGTGCGCAAGGAGGTGCTGGACCTTTTTGAGGTGCTCCAGAGCCTTTCCGAGCAGCACAAGGACGTGCTGATTCCGGGCTATACCCATGGCCAGGTGGCCACTCCTTCTTCGTTCGGGCTTTGGTTCGGAGCCTATGCGGAGGCCCTCGCAGACGATATGTACATGCTCGCGGGAGCTTTCCATACTGTGGACCAGAACCCTCTTGGCTCTGCCGCCGGATATGGCAGTTCGTTCCCTCTGGACAGGGAGATGACCACGAAACTGCTGGGCTTCGGGTCGCTGGACTACAATTCGGTGGCTGCTCAGCTTAGCCGTGGCCGCTCCGAGAGAGCCGTCGCCTCTGCTATCGGCGGAGTCGCCCTTACGCTCAATAAGTTCGCGGCAGACTGCTGCCTCTATATGAGTCCGAATTTCGGTTTCATAAAATTCCCGGACGAGCTTACCACCGGTTCGAGCATCATGCCTCACAAGAAGAATCCGGATGTCTGGGAGATCATGCGGGGACATTGCAACCAGATACTGGGCGCCGAGAATACCATCAGCCTGCTCTGCAGCAACCTGCAGCACGGTTACCACCGCGACCTGCAGCTTCTCAAGGACATTCTTTTCCCGGCCCTGGAGCTTATCCACAAGTGCCTGGGAATGGCAGTATATATGCTTAAGAACATATCGGTGAACCGCGACGTGCTGGATTCTCCGATCTATGATTATCTGTTCACCGTTGAGGAGGTCAACCGCAGGACTCTTGCGGGCAAGCCTTTCAGGGATGCTTACAAAGAGGTGGGCATCGAGGTCAACGAGGGTCGTTTCAAGGCTGACAGGAGCGTGTCCCATACTCATCTTGGCAGTATCGGCAATCTTGCCAATGACCGTATCGCCGCCAAGATGGCCTCCGCCGCTGATTTTTCTTAAGCATATGTCAGTCAGGAGGTCTAGGGAACTTTGACGACTTCCGCCGGCTTTGCCGGCTTCATCCCTCCCACTGTCTACTTCGTCCTGCTTCGCAGAACTTGTATCCAGCGGGCCCCTCCCTCTAACGTGGCCGAGGGTGGCCACGGTCTCAAAGTTCCCTAGACCTCCTGACGGCCGGAATATGAAAAAAAGACAAAAGAATTTATGACAAAAGAGATAAAGAAAGTATTGCTGCTGGGTTCGGGAGCATTGAAGATCGGCCAGGCCGGAGAATTCGACTACTCCGGAAGCCAGGCGCTGAAAGCAATCCGGGAAGAAGGGATCAAGACAGTCCTCATCAACCCGAACATCGCTACGGTCCAGACCTCCGAAGGCATCGCCGACAAGATATACTTCTTGCCGGTAACCCCATACTTCGTCGAAAAAGTCATAGAAAAAGAACGCCCCGACGGCATCCTCCTCTCATTCGGCGGCCAGACAGCCCTGAACTGCGGCGTGCAGCTGTATGAAAGCGGCGTACTTGAGAAATACGGAGTGACAGTCCTGGGTACTTCGGTGCAGGCTATCATGGATACGGAGGACCGCGACCTGTTCATCAAGAAACTCGACGAGATCGATGTCAGGACCATAAAATCGCATCCTGCCGAATCCATGGAAGAGGCCCTCGCCGCCGCCCATGAGCTCGGCTACCCTCTGATCGTCCGCGCCGCATATGCGCTCGGCGGTCTCGGCTCGGGCTTCTGCGACAACGACGAGCAGCTCCGCGAACTCTGCGACAAGGCCTTCTCATTCTCCCCGCAGGTGCTTATCGAGAAGTCCCTGAAGGGCTGGAAAGAAATCGAATACGAAGTGGTCCGCGACCGCTTTGACAACTGTATAACGGTCTGCAACATGGAGAACTTCGACCCGCTGGGCATACATACTGGCGAATCGATCGTAGTCGCTCCATCGCAGACTCTCTCCAACAAAGATTATTACTATCTGCGCGAACTGTCCATAAAGATAGTCCGCCATATAGGCATCGTGGGCGAATGCAACGTGCAGTATGCCTATGATCCCGATTCCATGGACTACAGGGTGATCGAGGTGAACGCCCGTCTGAGCCGTTCCTCGGCCCTTGCGTCCAAGGCTACCGGCTATCCTCTGGCCTTTGTGGCTGCGAAGCTCGGCCTCGGCTACGGCCTGTTCGACCTGAAGAACTCCGTCACCAAGACGACCCCGGCCTTTTTCGAGCCTGCCCTTGACTATATTGTCTGCAAGATACCTCGCTGGGACCTCAGCAAGTTCCATGGCGTGTCCCGCAAGATCGGCTCCAGCATGAAGAGCGTGGGAGAAGTGATGTCCGTGGGCCGTACCTTCGAGGAGGCCATCCAGAAGGGACTCCGAATGATCGGGCAGGGAGCCCATGGTTTCGTGGGCAACAAGGAATTCGTGGTTCCGGACATAGAGAAAGCCCTTTCGGAGCCGACCGATAACCGTATTTTCGTAATTTCTAAGGCTCTCAGGGCCGGCTATTCCATAGACCGTATCCATGAGCTTACCAAGATAGACCGATGGTTCCTGTACCGTCTCCAGAATATCGTGGACACATACAACGAGATGCTGGAGGTTCCGGCCCTGGAGAAGCTCTCTCCGGAACTGCTGCTCAAGGCCAAGCGCCAGGGATTCTCGGATTTCCAGATACAGAGAGCTGTGTTCAGGGAGCCGGGCGACGTCAATGCTCGTCAGGCCGAAGTGCGCGAGTACCGCAAGAAGCTGGGAATAGTGCCGGTGGTAAAGCAGATAGATACTCTTGCCGCGGAATTCCCTGCCAAGACTAACTATCTGTACCTGACTTATAACGGCGATGTCAGCGATATCGCCTGCGAGCATGACGACCGCACCGTGATAGTGCTGGGCTCGGGCCCGTACCGCATCGGCAGCTCCGTGGAGTTCGACTGGTGCTCGGTAACATGTCTCCAGACCATCAGAAAGGCCGGTTACAGGGGCATCATGATCAATTATAACCCTGAGACCGTTTCGACCGACTACGATATCTGTGACAGGCTGTATTTCGACGAACTCTCGTTCGAGAGGGTTCAGGATATCTGCGACCTTGAATGTCCGCACGGAGTCGTGGTGTCAGTTGGAGGCCAGATTCCGAACAACCTTGCCCTGAAGCTCGACCGCGTCGGGATTCCGGTGCTGGGAACGAGGCCGGAGGATATCGACCGCGCCGAGGACAGGCACAAGTTCTCGTCTATCATGGACGAGATCGGGGTGGACCAGCCTGCATGGCAGGAGCTCACTACCCTGGAGGATATCAAGGGATTCGTGGAGAGAGTAGGCTTCCCTGTGCTGGTAAGGCCGTCTTATGTGCTTTCGGGCGCTGCCATGAACGTATGTCACAGTGCCGGGGAGCTGGAGAAATATCTGTCTCTTGCGGTTGAGGTTTCGAGCGAGCATCCGGTGGTGGTCAGCCAGTTCCTGACCCGGTGCAAGGAGGTCGAGTTCGATGCAGTGGCCGACGGAGGAGTGGTCCTGGCTTATGCGATTTCCGAGCATGTGGAGTATGCCGGAGTGCATTCCGGCGACGCTACCATCATATTCCCGGCGCAGAAGCTCTATGTTGAGACAGAGCGCCGCATCAAGAGGATTGCCAATAAGATTGCTGCGGCCCTGAGGATCAGCGGACCGTTCAATATACAGTTCCTCGCGAGGGAGAATGAGGTCAAGGTCATTGAGTGCAACCTGCGTGCTTCCAGAAGCTTCCCGTTCGTCTCGAAGGTTCTGAAAGTCAATCTTATAGAGCTTGCTTCGAAGGTGATGCTAGGGCAGCATCCGGAGGCTCCGCGTTCGGATGCAATCGGTCTGGATTATGTGGGCGTGAAGTCGTCCCAGTTCTCTTTCGCCCGTCTCGAGGAGGCGGATCCGGTGCTCGGAGTGGACATGGCTTCTACCGGAGAGGTGGGCTGTATCGGAGAGGACTTCGGCGAGGCTTTGGTCAAGTCGCTGCTGGCCGTCGGGAATACCGTTCCTAGGGGGAACATACTGCTCTCTACGGGAGACCCGCTGCAGAAGGCCGACATGCTCCGCGCCTGCCGCATGCTCGAAGAGAGGGGATGCACCATGTATGCTACTGATGGTACATACAAATACTTGATGGCCAATGGTATATCATGTCAGCGGGCTCTCTGGCCGAGCGAGGCAGAGGCCGGCGAGATCAAGGACTGTCCTTCTGCGATAGAACTTATCCAGGACAAGAAGGTGGACATGGTCATCAATATCCTGAAGGACTATACGGAGACTCAGAAGAGCGACGGCTACCGCATCCGCAGGGCTGCCGTGGACTTCAATATTCCGCTGTTTACGAATGCGCGTCTTGCGACTGCTTTCGTGCGAGCTTTCTGTACGCTCGAGTGGTCTGATCTCGCTATCCGTTCCTGGGAGGAATACTAATCGCAATTCTCTGCAAAATATTTCTTCGATATTTTAACTGACCGGAGCTATCTTGGTGCCGGAGACCGTGGCCACCCTCGGCCACGTTAGAGGGAGGGGCCCGATGGATACGAGTTCTGCGAAGCAGGACGAAGTAGACATTGGGAGGGATGGAGCCGGCAACGCCGGCGGAAGTCGGCCGGCACCATGATAGCTTCGGTCAGAGGAATACGCGAAAGATCGGATTTGGCATACAGTTTGAGAAAGTAGAATCGTCACACAAACAAAAAAAGTTTAAATTTTTTTGCAAGATTTTCCTAATATGGAATTTATATAGTGAAAATCTTTATGATGCGTACGGTTCTATTTTATTGTAGTAGCCTTGCCTGATCAGCAAGGCTGCGTTTTTTTTACCCCGGCCATATGATAAGTCATTTATTCAAGAGATAAGGAATATGGCCTGTCCTCAGCCGCCGTACCGCGACTTTTATCCGGTTCCGAGGCCATCCTGAACTCGATCGAAGTTCCTTTCACCAGGTCGGAATGCTCCAGGTAGTTCCTGCTATATTTCTTGCCGTCGACTTTCATCGAACTGATATATACGTTCTGCTCCGAATTGTCTCCGGCTTTGATTTCTATCTTCTTGCCGTCAGGCAGGGAGACGGTGACCTTCCTGAAAAGCGGAGAGCCGATGGCGTACTGGGCTGATGCCGGACATACCGGGTAGAAGCCCATCGCCGAGAATACATACCAGGCGGAAGTCTGTCCGTTGTCTTCGTCTCCGCAGTATCCGTCAGGCGCCGACGAGTAGAACTTGTCCATCACCTCGCGGACTCTTGCCTGAGTCTTCCACGGCTGGCCGCTCCAGTCATATAAATACACAAAATGCTGGATAGGCTGGTTGCCATGGGCGTAATTTCCCATGTTCATTATCTGCATTTCGCGGATTTCATGGATGACGCCGCCATAGTAGCTGTCGTCGAACAGCGGCGGGATGTTGAAGACCGTGTCCATCATCATGTTGAACTGATCGTCGCCGCCCATAAGGCCGATCAGGCCGGCAGGGTCGTGGAAGACCGACCATGTGTAGTGCAGGCTGTTGCCTTCCGTGAAATCGCCGCCCCATTTCAACGGGTTGAACGGTCTGGCAAAACTGCCGTCGCGTTTCTTTCCTGCCATGAGCTTATACTCCGGGTCGTAGAGATTCCTGTAGTTGAAGGCGGACTTGCGGTAGCCGGCTATTTCTTCTTCGCTCTTGCCAAGCGCCTTGCCCAGTTTCCAGATGCACCAGTCATCGTAGGCGTATTCCAGAGTCCTGGCGGCACTTTCATCGATTCCCGCATCGCATGGGACATAGCCGAGCCTGTCATAGTATTCCCATCCGAGACGTCCTGTCGAGGCGATTCTAGGGTGCACGCTATGGGCGCCGTGGGTGACGGCTTTCCATAATTCTTCGATATCATATCCGCGCAGACCTTTTAGGTAGGCCTCTGCGACTACGGAAGCGCTATTGTTTCCGACCATGCAGCCGCGATGGCCCGGGCTTGCCCATTCCGGGAGGAAACCGCTTTCCTTCCAGGTGTTGACAAGACCTTCCTGCATCTTTGCGCCCTGCTCCGGATAAACCAGGTCCACAAGGGCGAAGAGACATCTGAAGGTATCCCAGAAACCGGTGTCTGTAAACAGGTAGCCTTTCTCGATCTGGCCGTTGTATGGGCTGTAATGCAGTCTCTCTCCGGAAGCGGTCACCTCGGAGAGGTCTCTCGGGAAGAGAACCGAACGGTAGAGGCAGGAGTAGAAGGTGCGGAGATTGTCGAGATCGTCATCCTCGACTCTGATTCTGCCGAGGGTGCGGTTCCAGACTTCGCGTCCTTCGCGGCAGATGCGGTCGAAGGAGCCGTCTCCGAGTTCGCCGAGATTGAACTCTGCCTGCGCCGGACTGATGAATGATGATGCAACTTTCAGGTGCACCTGCTGGCCCTTGGCGGTGGGGAATCCGACAATGGCTTTATTGCCGTCAATGCGGCTGAACGAGAATGGAGTATCGCACTCGATGATGAACCAGTTCCTGAAGCCCCGGGGAACGCCGCCGGAGTTGGTTACGGTATATCCCGTAATCCTGTTGTGCTCCTTATCGACGGAGACTGAGGAACGTGGGTCGAAAGTATCCACCACGAAGTAGGAAAGCTCTTTTTCCGGGTAGGTGAAACGGAAGGCGGCGGCTCTTTCGGTAGGGGTCAGCTCTGCGATGACGTCGTGGTCTGCGAGATAAACCCTGTAGTAGTAAGGTCTGGCTGTTTCCGCTTTATGCGAGAACCAGCTGGCCCTTTCGTTCTCGTCGGTGACGGCAGCGGCTGTCACCGGCATGATCGAGAACTCGCCGTAGTCGTTGATCCATGGGGATGGCTGGTGGGTCTGCTTCAGTCCGCGGATTTTTTCCGCGGTGTAGCTGTATGTCCATCCGTCGCGGTTGGGACCGGTCTGCGGGGTCCAGAAATTCATACCCCACGGCCTTGCGGTTGCAGGGTATGTATTTCCTGTCGAAAGAGTGTAATCCGACATTGTACCGGTCAATGTGCTGACATAGTCCACCGGCTCCCCGGCCCGGAGTTCCGGGCTGAGGAAGCTGATGGCGCAAACAACAAAACTAACAATTCCAAGTGGTGTTATTATTCTCATCTCTTCTCTGTTTTTAAGTATTTAGATAGTTTTTTCGGTGATACTGGTATAGACTGATTTTCCTGCAAGAAAAATGCCTTTGCGGGTCTCTCAGACGACAGAATTATCCTTAGGAATATCGGCCGGTGATCCGAGACTCCGCCGGTATAGCGCGGGCCGGTGTAGGTACGGAGCGGCTTTTCTCCGGAATGAGTCTTGTCCCGGACCGTCAGGAACGGTATTTCCAGAATCTGCATCTCAGCCCCCGGCGCCAGAGCCGGACTGACCATAAACATATCGATCAGCTCCCAATTCCCCTCATAACGGATTGTCCCGGCCCCGGCTTCAGACAACGGAAGGGCCAGATTGACCAGCGCCTTCCCCATCAGCCGGCACGGCTCCGACGTAGGAACATCATTGAAATCGCCCGTCGCGACGACCGAGGTCCATCCGGCCGCATATAGCGAATCCACGACCTCCACCAGCCTCCTGGCGGCCGTAATCCGGCGCTCGTCCGTCCCCGCTCCGCCATACTTCGAAGGATGGTGGTTGACCAGAAGCGCGAACTTTCCGCCGTCGGCAGTCCCGAATTCCGCCAGCAGGATATCCCTTGTCGCGAGTCCGGGGACATGGACCGGCGCGGATGATAAAAGACGGAGGCGCGAGCGCCGGTAGAGCAGGGCGACATCTATCCCCCTATGGTCAGGAGAATCATAATGGACGACAGTATAGTCCTGCTTCCGCAGCAGGGTTTCCGAGACCAGCCTGTCAAGAACTTTCCGGTTCTCCACTTCTGCGACCGCAAAGATATCCGGGAGTCCGCCGCTGCAATCTCCTACCCAATAAATACTTTTTGCGACGGCCTCGCATTTGGCCAGAAACCTTTTCCTGGTCCAGTGTCTGGAGCCCCGGGATGAAAACTCTGCATCCGACTCTCCGTCGCCTCCGTCCGTATAATCATAAAAATTCTCCAGGTTCCAGAACATCACTCCGACATGGTCTGCCGGAACCTGCAGGACGAGAGTCAGCAATAATGTAAGAAGTCCCATTTTTTTGCCGGCAATATAGGGCGAAATCTTCTGACTCAGATTAAAAATCATGTTTAAATCCAAAAGCAAATTCCATGTGCAAATCTTTTGCTATCTTTGCAGTCCCGAAATGAATAGAAAATAACAAGATATGTCTCTTAAATGTGGAATCGTCGGACTGCCTAACGTCGGCAAATCGACACTCTTCAATTGCATAAGCTCCGGCAAGGCCCAGAGCGCCAACTTCCCTTTCTGTACAATCGAGCCTAATCTCGGATCCACCAATGTTCCGGACAAAAGACTCGAAGTGCTGACCGAAATGTGCCAGCCGAAAAGGACAATCCCTGCAACAGTCGATATCGTTGATATAGCCGGCCTCGTAAGGGGCGCCAGCAAAGGCGAAGGCCTCGGCAACCAGTTCCTGGCCAATATCCGCGAGACCGATGCGATCCTCCATGTGCTCCGCTGCTTCGACGACGGCAATATCGTCCATGTCGACGGAAGCGTGGACCCGGTAAGAGACAAGGAAGTCGTCGACGCGGAACTCCAGATCAAGGACCTCGAGACAGTCGAGGCTCGCCTTGCAAAAGTCCAGAAGCAGGCCAAGATAGGTGCCGACAAGGATGCCAAGAAGCTTTGCGACCTTCTCGAGAGATACCGCGAAGCCCTTCTCCAGGGTAAGTCCTGCAGGACTGTGGAGCTCCAGAACGAAGACGAAATCCAGATGGCGAAGGATCTTTACCTGCTTACTTCAAAGCCGGTAATGTATGTCTGCAATGTCGACGAGGCTTCCGCTGCAAAAGGTAATGCCTATGTGGATGCGGTCCGCGAGGCGGTCAAGGATGAAAATGCCGAGATTCTTGTCATCGCGGCAAAGACCGAGGCCGATATCGCCGAGATCGAAGACTATGAGGACCGTCAGATGTTCCTTGAGGAAATGGGGCTTTCAGAGTCAGGTGTAGTGCGTCTTATCCAGGGTGCATACCGTCTCCTGGGACTCCAGACATTCTTCACGGCCGGTTCCGACGAGTGCCGTGCCTGGACTATCCGCAAGGGCGACAAGGCACCTAAGGCGGCAGGTGTGATCCATACCGATTTCGAGCGCGGCTTCATCCGTGCCGAGGTGATCAAATACGAGGATTTCGTCAACTACAAGTCCGAGGCAGCCGTGCGTGCTGCGGGAAAACTCGCAACCGAGGGAAAAGACTATGTAGTGCAGGACGGAGATATCATGCACTTCCTGTTCAACGTGTAGAAAGACGCATTATTGTCGGGTAGTTTTGCAAATTTTGTGTAAATTTGTAAGACTAATACCAACAATAAATGAACATGAAAGCAAGAATCCACGAGAAATTTACTACTCTATTCGGTGAAGGTGGAATATTCTTCTCTTCCGCTGGAAGAATCAATCTGATCGGGGAGCATACGGACTATAACGGAGGCTACGTATTTCCGGGAGCTATCGACAAAGGTATCGTTGCCGAAATCAAGCTCAACGGTGGTGACAAGGTGCACGCCTATTCCCTTGATTTTGACGAATATGTAGAATTCGGTCTCAAAGAAGAAGACAAGCCTTCCCAGTCCTGGGCAAAATATATATTCGGAGTTTGCCGTGAAACCGAGAAAAGGGGCGGCAAGACAGGAGGCTTCGACATTGTCTTCGCAGGTGACGTGCCGACAGGAGCCGGACTCTCTTCATCTGCAGCACTCGAAAGCACTGTCGCTTTCGCCATCAACTACCTCTTCTCGAACGGAATCGACAAATTCGAGCTTGCCAAGATCGGCCAGGCTACCGAACATAACTATGTCGGAGTAAACTGCGGTATCATGGACCAGTTCGCTTCCATCTTCGGAAAGAAGGGCAGCCTTATCCGTCTCAATTGCAAGACTCTGGAATACAAATACTTCCCGTTCGACCCTAAGGGCTATAAACTCGTACTCATAGACTCCTGCGTAAAGCATGAGCTTGCATCCTCAGCCTACAACCAGCGCCGCAGGTCCTGCGAAGCCGCTGTCGAGGCTATCCGCAAGAACCATCCTGACGTAGAGTTCCTCAGCGATGCCAAGAGACTCTGGCTCGACGAGGTGAGAGGCGAAATCCCGCAGGAAGATTTCCTTCGCGCCGAATATGTGATCGGTGAGGTTCAGAGAGTCCTCGATGTCAGCGACGCGCTCGAGAGAGGCGACTACGAGACTGTCGGAGAGCTCATGTACCAGACCCATTTCGGCCTCAGCAGACTTTACGAGGTAAGCTGCGAGGAGCTTGACTTCCTCAATAAGCTGGCCCGCAAATGCGACGTTACCGGTTCCCGCGTAATGGGTGGCGGTTTCGGAGGCTGTACGATCAACCTTGTAAAAGACAGTCTCTACGACGTATTCATCAGCGAAGCCAAGGCTCAGTTTACCGCCCGCTTCGGCCATGAACCGAAGATCTACGATGTCGTGATCAGCGACGGAGCAAGAATTCTTCAGTAGTATAGTTATACCTGACGACCAATTATGAAAGATTTCTGGAGAAAAGAAGACTGGCAGGCCGTATGGATAGGGGCGATCCTTATCATTGCGGCCTGCATTGGTATATTTGCCGGAGCTTATGATTTCTCCGCGCTCAAATTCTCTACCTGGCACCTCTGGGAGGATGTAGCCGAAAAGAAAACGCTTCTGGCGCAGTTCTCCGGGGTGTTCTGGGCAAAACTCGCAAGGACCTTCATCGTGCTTGCCGTGCTTTTCGGTATCGGAGTGAAACTCCAGGGAGAGAAACTCCGGAAATATCTTCCGGCCTTTCTCGGACTTTTCGTCCTGGCAATAGCTGTCAGGATAATCAGCGCCGAGTTTACTCTCAACAGATACCTCGAATGGGCATTCTGGGCTCTCATAGTCGGACTCTTAATCTCCAATACTGTCGGGGTGCCCCAGTGGCTGAGGCCGGCGATCAGGACCGAATTCTATATCAAGACCGGACTTGTAGTGATGGGCTTCTCGGTGCTGTTCTCCAATATCGCCAAATTCGGGCTTTACGGCCTCGGAATCGCGTGGATAGTAACCCCGGTCGTGATAATCTTCATGTGGTGGCTCGGCACTAAGATCCTGAAGATAGACAATAAGCCTCTGGTGATCACCCTCGCCTCTGCGACCTCTGTCTGCGGAACCAGCGCGGCGATAGCGACAGGAGCTGCGGCCAAGGCGAAGAAAGACGACCTATCGATAGCAATCTCGATCTCGATCATATTTACGATCTTGATGATGGTCTTCGAGCCTATGATCATACGCTGGTCCGGGATGAGTTCCCTCATGGGAGGAGCGCTTATCGGAGGTACTGTCGATTCTACCGGGGCTGTAGTGCTTGCGGGCAACGCCCTCGGTCCCGAGGCCGAGCAGGCCGCAGTCCTAGTCAAGTCCATCCAGAACATCCTTATCGGCTTCATAGCCTTCTTCGTCGCAATCTTCTTCGCTACACGCGTGGAGAACAGCGGAGTCAGCAAGGTCGGAGCCGGAGAGATATGGTATCGCTTTCCTAAGTTCATAATAGGCTTTTTCGTGGCCTCCATCGTTGCCTCTTTCATAGTCCTTCCTCTCGCGGGAGGAGATGCCGTGAAGTCAGTCAACGGAGTCCTCGACCAGTATAAGAACTGGGCATTCGTGCTCGCATTCACGAGTATCGGTCTCGACACCAACTTCAAGGAGATCGGAAAGCAGCTCCACGGAGGCAAGGTCCTCTGGCTTTATATCATAGGCCAGCTGTTCAATATCGTGCTGACCTTGCTTGCAGTATGGCTCCTTCTTTCCGGAGTCCTTTTCGAGATACCGGTACTTGACCTGTACAAATAATGAAAACCAAGGGTGACAGGATAATGAAGGCGGCAACCGTGACAGTTGCAGCCGCCGCTTTGCTCCTGGCCCTTTATATAATGGCAAACCGCCTTGGCCTGTCCGAAGCCTTCGATTTCGGGGCGGGAGCGTATTACTACGCCGACAGCCCGCAACTCCAGGATCTGGCAGAAAAGGCCGTTTACAAAACCTCGGTACCCGTCTGGGTGCATATAGTCCTCTTCCTCTGCTGGGGGTGGCTGATGTACCGCCTGTGGGTCCGCGTAGACAGAAAAAAAGATGAGCAGCTTTAAATGCACCTCCTGCGGAAACGCCTCTGACATAGAGACTTTCGGCAGAATAAACGTGGCTGACGCCCCTGAACTGAAGGCCCGTGTAAAGGACGGTTCCCTCTTCCTCTGGGAATGTCCTCACTGCGGAGCCCGGAACCTCGCCCTCTACCCGGTGATCTACCATGATCCCGAGCAGAAACTCATGGTCTGGCTGCTGCCCGAAGGGACCATGTCGACGGACCAGATCGGGACCGTCGAAGCTGCGCTCTCGACCCAGCTGGGCGAACTTGGCGGCTATACTCTCCGCCGCGTTCCGGACATCGGCTCTCTCATCGAAAAAGTCAACATCTTCGACTGCGGTCTCGACGACATGGTCATCGAGATGTGCAAGTATGTGACCCGCATGGAACTGGCCGAGAAGGACAAGGCCGGAGCCGAAGCGATCATGGACGCGAAATTCAGGTTCTACCGGATGGAGGGAGCCGACCACGAGATAATGCTGTCCTTCCCTAAGGACGGGCAGATGAACGGCGTAAACATAGGGTTCAATGTCTATGAGGACTGCAGCGGAATCCTGCGCCGCAATCCGGATGTGAAGGCAGGAGAAGGCTTCGCCACCATCGATGAGCAGTGGCTGGCCAGATTCTTCCGCTAGAAGTCTACATTCATTATCAGACCGAAATAATTATCGGAGATATCAGCTCCCAGACCGTTGAGTCCGGCTACCGACGGACCGAAGTTACGGGAATAGCTGACGCCCACCTCCGTGCCGTAAGGAATCCAGAGCAGATTGGCCAGATGCAGCTTGAAATCAGCTCCTGCGCTGCATACGTTCATGTTCCCGGAGAGACCTCTGCCGAGAGTCATGCCCGTCCAGTCGAAATGCGGAGTCAGGGAGGCATGCGATATATAGAAAAGCGGGCTGAAGGCGCTTATGTCCCCTATGTAGAAAGGCATCGCATAATCCAGCGACAGTCTGAATGCCCCTGGCGCATAACTGTCAATGAAACTGTCCAGCAGGCTTGAAGAATAGCCCCTCGGAGTCAAGTCCAGATGGTGCTCCAGGATGAAGGCTCCGTTGCAGTGCTCGTATGTCGCCGAAACCTTGAGTCCCTGGTTGAGGAAGAATCCCGGAAGGTATCCGTAGACATGGCCATAGACGCTGGATGTGAACAGGTCGTCCATCCCGACCCTCGTATGGTAGCCTCCTTCGATGCCTATGCCCCATTTGGGATAGACTGCGGCCTCTGCTATGTTGCGCATCATATAGCCCCTGACGGAAGCAGTAAGCGAATGCATCATCATATTTTTTCCCGGAATCACTTTCTTGATTTCCTCGAATCTCGAAATCAGCCCTATAGGCTCCCTGTACTCAAGTTCCGTAACCGTCTTGTTGAAGAAGTCGTTGGTGAAAGAGTACTTGAGCTGCGGTATAAGCCCCTTTCTCCAGCCTCCGGAGGTGAAATTAAGCGGAGTATATATGCTGATTTCGCCTGTGAATGACGGTTTCCCGGTATAGTACCCTTGGATATATTCGCGGGTTTCTCCGCCAAAAACCGAACGGTCTCTCCGGTACTGGATCATATCCCTTTCATTGAAGTGCATATTTGCCGCGATTACCGGGAAAAGTCCGGAATAGGTGAACTGCAGATGCCCGACGTGCCGTTTACCCAGTCTTTGGTCTATCTTATACTCGTAAGAAAGGCTGCCCGACGCCGTTCCGAGAAGGTTCTGGAAAAACACAGTCGCACCGAGACTGGCGTATTCGTTGACATCTTCCGAAGAGAGATCCTTTATCTTGTCGTAATGTACCGAGAGCGGCACCCACGAATGGATATGCGGAATATTCAGCAGCTTTCTGAATCTCTTCGGAGCAGTCATTTCTACCGGACGGGCCTGAGACGGCCATTCCCTTTCCCCAGCGAGAGCCCTCTCCTGGGCCGCTATAGTCTCTGCGACAGGATTGGAGCATGGACTCAGGGACAGTACTTCCCGGTGCAGCAGGGCATCATGCGGGAGCTTGAAGATATAATGGCCTTCGTACTCCTGTTTGACGAAATACAGGGTATCGTCCATGAATTCGAAATCGGTGACCCCGTATCTGGTCGACGTCTCCTGGAAAAGCTTTCCCTGTGGCGACAGGCGGTAGATATCGGTCACTCCGGAACGGTCGCTCATGAAGAGGATCCCGTTATCCCGGTTCAGCAGTCCCGTCAGAGTAGCGGCGACCGGAGCGATTAGAGTGCTCATAGTGCCGTCGTCATGGACCAGATACAGCCCGCTGCCGGCTGCGGAGATGCCGACGGCGGCAAGCCCCTCCGGAACGAAGACAGCTTCGGTCAGCTGGAGGGAGTCCGGAGCATCGAATCTGCGGAGAGTCTTTCCGGTCTCGGGGTCCAGCACTACGAGGGCCGAACCTCCGGCGAAGGGATAGTCGATGGCGACAATTGCCTTCCCGTCCTCCGACGGCTCAGGATTATATAGCCGTCCTCCGGTAGTGAGATCATGGATCTTTCTGTCTTTCAGGGACATGTACCTGATTCTGGAGGTCTGCTTCAGTCCGTATCTGATATCAGGGACGATCTCTCCCCAATAGACTTTGTCTCCGATCGCGATTACCGGGCCAGCCGATTCGGAGAAGGCCTTGAGAGAGGTCTCTCCATCGTTGCCGATAAGGACAAGCCGGGCGGTCCCGGTCTTGCCGGAGCGCATCGCCAGCAGGCCTTCGTCAGACTCGGCCAGGTTGATGTATTCTGTATGCCAGGATTGCGCGGGGGTGACCCTTTCGCCCTCCGTGAACGGGGCTCTTGCTTCGGCGGCCTCCGACCACACGTCGTGGAAAGCCTCCATGATATCCTTGTAGGCCGCTTTGAATCTCTTGCCGGAACGGGCCTTGAAAGCCTTCTGGATATTGTTGACTCTTAAAGGATTGCGACGTACTTTGCTGAAGTAGTCGGCGGTGAAGAGAGGGTCGTCATACATCCAGCGGGCTCCGGCTATGGTCATATAACCGAGAGCGTAGTGGTCCGGGGCATAGTTGCGGTAGGATCCCCAGCGCCAGCGGTACCAGTTGCGGTAGTCCCCGCGGTCGAAGGCGGCCATGTAATAGGAGAGGAAATCCCCTCTTCTTCCACGGCCGGCGCCGGTCAGGGCTGTTTCGGCCGTAACGGCGTCGCCTTCAAGGAAATATGTACTCGGGTAGACAGCGGCGACTCCTCCCGGGATGACTTCTCCGAACAGCCAGTTGAGGGGGCGGAACAAGCCGTCATTGCCGAGCTGCATCTGGCTGACGTGGCGGGATTCATGGACAGCGAGAGTGGTCGTCCATGGAAGAGGGTCCGAGCCGGTATGGTCCGGGACGGTATAGAGGTCCATCCGCATGGGGGCCCATGTTACCGAACCGTTGGAGACTGCATTCCACGGGTGCAGCACAACCGGCATCTTGCGGCTGTATTTCTCTCCCGGAAGGTATCCGGAACTCCATTCTTCGGCCTCTCTGAATCTCTCGAGTTCCGCAGCATAGACCTTGGCGAGGGAGTCCAGCCCGACCGGATAGATAATCCTGAAGTGCGCAGAGGAGGACTCCATCCACTTTGCGGAGGCGGGATCGTCTCCTGAAGAGTAGAACTGGGCTCCGGCGCCGAGAGGAGCGAGAAGACCTGCTATGCAGAGGGCAATGTAGATACTGCGGAAATTTCTCATAAAACTATGTCGATATTATCGCAAAAATAACAAGATTTCTTTGTATTTTTGTCAATTATGGACCTAATGTTCAGTATGAAAAATACGTTACTTCTGACCGTTCCGGCAATATGCCTTGTCATGGCAGCCTGCGGAGGCAACAGTGCCCCGAAGGCCGTCCTTGCAGCCGGCACTTTTCCGGAGGTCCATATACCCGGTGTGATAACCGATCCGCAGGAGAGAGTTTCCTATATGGCCGCCCATTACTGGGATGGCCTGACTGTCGGGATGGAGCTGGATCCGGAGCAGCTGGAGAGTGTTTTCGGCACATATGCGTCCATACTCGGAGCCGTCCCTCCGGCAGAAGCCAGGGCGTCCGTCGAAGACCTTCTCGGGCGTATCATAGCCTGCGAAGCCGCCGACACGACGTCGGATTTTTTCGAAAATGTATCGTCTCTCGCCGGGAAATATTTCTATGACCCTAATTCCCCGCTGCGCGACGAAGAACTGTATCTCCCGTTCGCGGAGACTCTCGCTTCGAGCCAGTACGTCCCCGAAGAAAAACGCGGGACCTATGCCTATGACGCCGAGATCTGCCGGCTGAACCGTCCAGGGACGGTCGCATCGGACTTCTGGTTCATCGACACCCGCGGCCGTCGCCGTCACCTTCTTGAACCCTCCTCCGGATACACCCTGCTGATATTCTCCAACCCCGGCTGCCATGCCTGCGGAGAGACCGTCAGCGCCATCGTCGAGGCTCCGGATTACCAGAGGCTGCGCGCGGCAGGCGAGCTCTCGGTGGTCAACGTCTATCCTGACGAGGACCTCGAAGCCTGGAAGGCCCATGTGGGAGAGTTCCCGAAGGACTGGACCAACGGTTTCGACGAGGGCTGCTCGATAAGGGCCAACCTCAACTACAGTCTGAGGGCGATACCGTCCCTCTATCTTCTGGACAAGGACAAGAGGGTTATTCTAAAAGATGCAACTATCGAAAAACTCATACAAGAACTACAAAAAATCGGATGAACAAAATGGAAATCACTAAAACTCTCTGGGCTGCTACAAGGGATGGCAGACAGATCTACAAGTACAGGATGACCAACGCGGCCGGAGCCTATGTAGAGCTCGGCAGTATCGGTGCGGGCATTCTCTCCATTGTCGTTCCGGACAAGGAGGGCAGAATGGCCGACGTCGTTATCGGATACGAAGACCCTCTTTCTTATTTCGGTGACGGACCTTGCTGCGGCAAGACTCCCGGGCGCTTCGCCAACCGTATCGCCAAGGGAAAATTCACTCTCGAAGGGAAGACTTATACTCTCCCGGTCAATAATGGACCTAACCATCTCCATGGAGGCCCTGACGGCTTCATGAATCAGGTCTGGGAGAGCCGCATAGACGGAGATGCCGTCGAGTTCATGTATTTCTCCGAGGACGGGGATTCCGGCTATCCGGGCAACCTCAAGGCAGTAGTCCGCTACGACTGGGGTGACGACAACGCTCTCAAGATTACATTTACGGCCCAGACTGACGCGCCTACAGTCGTCAATCTGACCAACCATGCATATTTCAACCTCAGCGGAAAGGGGAACATCAAGGCCCATGAGCTGCTGCTCAACGCCTCGGAATATCTCCCTACCGACAAGGATCTCATACCTCTCGGAGAGTCCGAGCCTGTCGCCGGGACTCCGATGGATTTCACCAACGCCAAGCCTCTCGGCCGCGACCTCAAGGCTGATTTCCCGGCCTTGAACTACGGCAAGGGTTACGACAACTGCTTCCTTATCGACGGATATGAGCCTGGCCAGCTCCAGACTGCTGCCGAGCTCTATGATCCGGCAAGCGGACGTCTGCTCGAGGTAATCTCGACCCAGCCTGCCGTGCAGGTATATACCGGCAACTGGCTCGACGGAAGCCCTAAGGGCAAAGGCGGAGTGGAATACCACGAATACGACGCAGTAGCGATCGAGTGCCAGCACCTCCCTGATTCTCCGAACCAGCCGGATTACCCGACTACCGAGCTCCGTCCGGGCGAGACCTTCCAGGAGGCGATTATTTATTCATTCTCAACCAGATAGCCTTATGTGTGGCATAGTAGGATATGTCGGAGGCCGACAGGCTTGTCCGATAATACTCAAGGGACTGCATAGACTCGAATACCGGGGCTATGACAGCGCCGGAGTCGCTACCATAGGGGATGACGGGAAGATCGACATCTTCAAGTGCAAGGGCAAAGTATCCGATCTCGAGAACTTCCTGGAGGGGAAGGACTCTGCCGGAACAATCGGAATCGGCCACACCCGCTGGGCGACCCACGGAGAGCCGAATGACGTCAATGCGCACCCGCACTATTCCCAGTCAGGGAATATCGCCCTGATCCATAACGGCATCATCGAGAACTACCGCGTCCTCAAGGAGGCTCTCCAGAAGAACGGCTTCACTTTCCGCAGCAGCACCGACTCGGAGGTCGTCGTCAACCTTATCGAATACATCCGGGAGCAGAGCCATTGCTCTCTCGCAGACGCAGTCCGCAAGGCCCTCAAACAGGTCGTCGGAGCTTATGCAATCGCAGTCATAGAGAAAGGCAACACAGACGAAATCATCGCAGCCAAGCAGAGCAGCCCGATGGCCATCGGCATCGGTGACGGGGAGTATTTTCTCAGTTCCGACGCCGCTTCCATAATCGATTATACCCATGACTTCGCCTACCTCAACGACGGCGAAGTAGCTATAATCAACAAGAACAAACCTCTGAAGATCACCACCCTCGACAACGAGGAGGCTTCAATCGACATCAGGACCCTCGAACTGTCGATCTCCCAGCTCGAAAAAGGCGGCTATCCGCACTTCATGCTGAAGGAGATCCACGAACAGCCTCATACTATCGTCGACTGTATCCGCGGAAGAGTCAATCCCGAGACCGGAGAGGTCAAGCTTTCCGGAGTCCTCGACAACCGCGACAAGTTCCTCGGGGCCGGCAGGATCATCTTCGTGGCTTGCGGTACCTCATGGCATGCCTCCCTCATCGGAGAGCATCTCATAGAGGACTTCGCCCGCATTCCGGTCGAGGTCGAGTATGCCTCCGAGTTCCGTTACAGGAACCCGGTGATCCGGAAGAACGATATAGTAATTGCGGTATCCCAGTCCGGAGAGACGGCCGACACCCTTGCCGCGATAGAACTCGCCCGCAAGGCCGGAGCCTTCGTCTATGGTATCTGCAATGTCGTCGGTTCTTCAATTTCGAGGGCTACCGATTCGGGTACGTACATCCACGTCGGACCGGAAATCGGAGTCGCTTCGACCAAGGCCTTCACCGGCCAGGTCGCAGTGATGGCCATGCTTGCGCTTGTGATAGGAAAGGAGCGCGGAGTAATCTCCGACGAGAAGTATTTCGAGGTGTCCAGATCGCTTCTCAAGCTGCCTGAGGTCCTTGAAGAGGTCATGAAGACCTCCGACCAGGTCGCAGACCTTGCGAAGATATTTACCTATGCGCACAACTTCATCTACCTCGGCCGAGGCTACAATTATCCGACGGCCCTGGAGGGAGCTCTCAAGCTCAAGGAGATTTCCTATATCCATGCGGAAGGACTTCCTGCCGCAGAGATGAAACATGGACCTATCGCGCTTATAGATAACGAGATGCCGACGGTGGCAATTGCCACTACCGGCCAGACATACGAGAAGACGATAAGCAATATAGAAGAGATCAAGGCCCGCGGCGGCAAGATAATAGCCGTGGTAAGCACCGGAGATACCCTTGCCCGCAAGTGTGCGGACTATGTCATCGAGGTGCCGTCCGTGACCGACTGCCTTATGCCTATCGTTACTTCGGTGCCGCTGCAGATGCTCGCCTATTATATCGCAGTATATAAGGGACGTAACGTCGACCAGCCGAGAAACTTAGCAAAATCAGTAACAGTAGAATAAACATGAAACAATATCTGGATCTGCTACGCCATATCCGCGAAAACGGTACTGTCAAGCACGACAGGACCGGAGTCGGGACGCAGAGCGTCTTCGGCTACCAGATGCGCTTCAACCTGGAAGAGGGTTTCCCTCTGCTCACCACCAAGAAAGTGCATCTCAAATCGATCATCTACGAGCTTCTCTGGTTCATTGCCGGAGATACCAATATCAAGTATCTCAAGGACCACGGAGTCTCCATATGGGATGAATGGGCTGACGAAAACGGCGACCTGGGCCCCGTATACGGGCATCAGTGGCGCAGCTGGCCGGCCCCGGACGGACGCAGCATAGACCAGTTGTCGAATGTTGTCGAGACTATCAGGAAGAACCCTGATTCGAGAAGGATGCTTGTCAGTGCGTGGAACCCGGGAGAGGTAGACAGCATGGCCCTGCCGCCTTGCCACTGCCTTTTCCAGTTCTATGTCGCTGACGGAAAACTGTCCTGCCAGCTATATCAGCGCAGTGCCGACACCTTCCTCGGAGTGCCTTTCAATATCGCATCCTACGCTCTTCTGACCATGATGATTGCGCAGGTCTGCGGACTTAAGCCGGGCGAATTCATCCATACTACCGGAGATACCCATATCTACCTCAACCATTTCGAGCAGGTGGACCTGCAGCTTAGCCGCGAGCCTCGTCCGCTCCCGGTAATGAAGCTGAATCCGGATGTAAAGAGTATATTTGACTTCAAATATGAAGATTTCACCCTCGAAGGCTACGATCCGTGGCCGGCGATAAAGGCTCCTGTTGCCGTATAAAACTTATCAGATATGGAAAAATGTACAATTGTGGCGGTGGCCGACAATCTGGCCATAGGAAAGAACAATGCCCTCCTCTGGCATATCTCCGAAGATCTGCAGTATTTCAAGAAGCAGACCCTCGGATGTCCTGTGATCATGGGATTCATGACCTTCAAGTCCCTCGGTTCCAGGCCGCTTCCTAAAAGAAAGAATATAGTTATATCGATATTCCCGTGGCCCGACGCTCCGGACAATATTACTATCGTGGATTCTCTCGATGCTGCCTACAAGGCCGCCGAGGAGGTCTGCGACGGCACCCCGGGCGCTCCTGAGAAGTGTTTTGTGATGGGCGGAGCCTATACTTACGCCGAGGCCATGAGCAGCGTCGACAAACTTTATATAACCCATGTGCATGTCTCTATAGAGGACGCGGATGTCTATTTCCCTGAGATCGACCCCAAGGTCTGGGAAGAAGAGTCCAGGTCCGAGACGCACAAAGATCCGGAGACCGGATACGAATTCGAATTCACGGTATATAAGCGTCGGTAGATAAAACTTATAAAACGAACTTGATGGAAAAGACAAAAAGAGAAAATTTCGGCGGCAGGGCTGCCGTAATCATGGCCCTGGCGGGCTCTGCGATCGGACTCGGCAATATATGGAGATTTCCGTATATGGTCGGAGAGAATGGCGGAGCCGCCTTCGTTCTTGTCTATATCGCAGCGACACTCCTGATATCGCTTCCGATCTTTCTTGCCGAGACAGTGATCGGCCGCCGCAGCGGAGCCAATTGCCGCGGCGCCATGGAGAAACTCGCACCGGCTTCGGGATGGAAGTGGTTCGGCTACCTTTCGGTGATTACCCCGATGATTATCGTATCATACTACAGCGTCGTCGGAGGCTGGTCTCTGGACTATCTCTGGAAGGCATGTACGCTCAGTTTCCTGCACTCTTCCCCGGAGCAGATTAGCGGCATGTTCGGAGAATTGACCTCGTCGGTATGGACTCCTATCCTGTTCCACACCCTGTTCCTCGGCCTTAGCGTGATAATAGTGGCCCTCGGAGTCAAGGGCGGTATCGAGAGAGTAAGCAAATTCTGTCTTCCGGTGCTGTTCCTGCTGATCGTCATGATCGCAGTCTATTCGCTGTCTCTGCCGGGTTCGAAGGCCGGAGTCGAGTATCTGCTCAAGCCGGATTTCTCCAAGCTGAGTCCGCGTTCCTGCGCCGCTGCGATGGGACAGTCCTTTTATTCGCTGTCTCTGGGCACGGGCATCGTGATCACGTATTCATCGTACATAAGCCGGAAGGAGGACATCATGGTCACCGGAGTCGGGACGGCCGTGTCGGACCTGCTGTTCGCGATTCTCGCCGGATTTGCTATAATGCCGGCTGTTTTCGCCGCCGGGATCGAACCAGGGGCCGGCGCCGGACTTATCTTCGAGACTCTGCCGTTCATCTTCTCCAAGATGGGAATGACGATGCCGATAGTATGTTCGATTGCAGCGATCCTGTTCTTCGTGACGATCCTTTTCGCTGCGCTGACCTCCTGTATGTCCCTTATCGAAGTCGGAGTCGCCTATCTGATCGAGGAGAAGCATATCCGCAGGGGATGGGCCTGTCTGTGGGTCTTCCTCGGGACCTGGGTCGTCGGAGTCATGACCTCGCTCTACGGGAAATTCTTCGATTTCCTCGACATGTTCTCGTCGAACTTCCTGCTGACCATAGGCGGCCTGCTATGCGTGATTTTCGTGGGCTGGAAAATGAAAAGATCCGATGTTGAGGATGAATTTACTAACGGCGGCTCCCTGTCGTGCAACCGAAGGGCTTTCAAGGCCGTCTATTTTATAATCAGATACGTCGCCCCTATAGCGGTGGCGGTAATTTTCGTGACTAATTTTCTTTAGAATATGAGTTGTAAGGGTAAAGCACGTGAGACTTTCGGCAGCCGTTTTGCCGTGATAATGGCGATGGCCGGTTCGGCTATCGGACTGGGAAACATATGGCGATTCCCGTATGTAGTGGGAGAGTACGGCGGGGCAGCATTCATTCTGGTCTATGTGCTTTGTACCTTCCTGCTGGCGCTCCCGATCTTCCTCTCGGAGTCCATAATCGGCCGCCGAAGCGGATCCAATACCTTCGGGGCCATGGAGAAGCTCGCGCCCGGGACTTCCTGGAAATGGATGGGACTGCTGACAGTCATCTCTCCGGTCGTGATACTGTCGTATTACAGCGTCGTCGGAGGCTGGTCGGTCGAGTACCTTTTCAAGTCGCTGGCTTTCGAATTCACCAATACCCCGGCTGACAATGTCCCAAGACTTTTCGGGACCTTCATAACCTCGTCCTGGGAGCCCCTGTTCATGCTCGGGCTGTTCCTGATGATGGTCGCCGGAATCGTTCTGGCCGGAGTCAAAAGCGGCATCGAGAGATTCTCGAAGATTACCATGCCGGTACTCTTCCTGCTGATAGTGGTGATGCTGGTCTATTCGGTGACCCTGCCGGGCTCCTCCGAGGGCGTCGCCTATCTGCTCAAGCCTGATTTCTCGAAGCTGTCGGCCTCCGCGGTCGCTGCTGCCATGGGCCAGGCCTTCTTCTCCCTGTCGCTGGGAGTGGGCACGATTCTGACGTATTCTTCTTATGTGCGCAAGGATGAGAATCTGCTTGTTTCCGGAGTCGGGACCGGAATCTCGGATTTGCTTTTCGCCCTGCTTGCCGGGTTTGCCGTCATGCCTGCCGTGTTCGCCTGCGGGGTCGAGCCTGGAGCCGGCCCTGGGCTTGTTTTCCAGACTCTTCCGTTCATATTCAACAAGATGGGAGCCGGAGCTCCGCTGGTCAGCTCGCTTGTCGCGATAGTGTTTTTCGTGACCATCCTGGTGGCCGCTCTGACGTCGGCTATCTCGATGATGGAAGTAGGCGTCGCCTATCTTGTCGAGAACAGGGGATTCAGCCGTCTGACAGCTGTCGCTTCGATATTCTGCTTCGCTCTCGTGGTCGGGGCATTATGTTCCCTTTCTTTCGGTACCCTGTCGGACGTCAAGATATTCGGGAATACGATCTTCGATGCTCTGGACAAGCTTTGCTCTAACTTCCTGATGACCTTCGGCGGTCTGCTGTTCACTCTGTTCGTGGGCTGGAAGATGAAGAAGGCGGACGTCGAGGACGAGCTTACCAATGGCGGAAGTCTGCACCACAAGTCCGTTTTCAGGGTGGTTTACTTCCTTATAAGGTACGTCGCCCCGATCGCGATCATCGCGATTTTCATAACGAATCTTTTCCTGTAGGACTAAAGCGGGAACCAGACGAAGGCGGCCGCGTCCCAGAGGGCGTGGCTTAGGATTATTGCCGGCAAACGGTCCGGGAAGAGACGGTATAGACCGCCCCAGGCTATTCCGCAGACCATCGCGGCGAGTATCAGCATCGGATTCAGCGACGGGATGTGCACCAGAGTATAGGCCAGAGTCGTTATTATGAAAGCCTTGTCGGCGCTTCCTTCAGCTGCAAGAGTGCGCTGCACATATCCGCGCCAGAATATCTCTTCGGCCGGTCCTATGATCAGCAGAAGAAGCAGCGAAATCAGCCGGCCGGAAGTCCCGTCCTTCATTCCGTAAATCATGTCGACCTGCGGCCTGGCGAAGCTGAACATAAGTTGCGAGATCTTGTCTCCGGCCTTGAAGGCCCACCACAGCGCGAAGGCTATCCCGACGCCGAGCAATATCGTAGGAATCAGGTCCTTACGGCTTAGCTTCAGCGCCCCGAAAGTCTTTCCGAAGAGCTGCGAGACAGTCGTCAGTATTATCGCTGAAAAGGTCATCGCCGCCCAGAAATTCAGGAGCGGCGAGGTCCATGGGGAGAACATCACGAACCAGAGAACGGCCGCGATGCCGATAGCGATATAAGGCTTGCGGTCCATCTAGAACAGCAGCGAAAGGGCCAGTCCGGCAGCCAGCAGGAAGCTGAAGGTCAGCTGCAGTTTGGCCGTCATCTCGTCGATGCGGGCGAGGACTTCGATGCCTTTCTCTTTATATGACATTACAGCCTTGGCGTTGCCGATAGCCAGCGGGGCTGACAGCAGCACTGTGAGCGAGGTCCATGGAATCAGACCGGCGATCACGATACCGATCATCCAGGCGTACGGCAGGACCATCTCGAAGCAGTAGATCCATGCTGCGGTCTTGCGGCCTGTGGCCATGGCGAAGGTCTTGATGCCGGCGCGGTCGTCAGTCTCGATGTCGCGGGTGTCGTTGACATGGAGGATAGCGACCGTTATGCATCCGACCGGAACGGCGAGCCAGAGGACTGAAGGGATGATATCTCCTGAGGCGATGAAAGTAACTCCGAGCATCGGGAGGACGCTGTAGCAGAGGGCGATTACGAGGTCGCCCAGGGCCATGTACTTAAGCGTAGGATAGAGGAGCGAAAGCGCGACTCCAATGAGTCCGATCCAGAGCAGCGGAAGGCCGGTCAGAAGGACCATGACAACGCCCATGAGGATGGCGGCGATCTGGATGCCGACTGAGAGTCTCATGACTTCGGACGGGGTGAACTGTCCGGTCGTAAGGATTTTTACTCCATAGGTGTCGATTGCGTCTACGCCTTTCTTGAAGTCGAAGTAGTCGCTCCAGACGTTGCCGGCGGCATGAATGAGTATGATGTTGACCAGGGCCATTACCCCGAGGCCCCAGTTGAGGTCGTATCCTTTAGCCCAGAGCCAGAAGATGGTTACGATGACAGGCATTGCCGATGCGGGGAAGGACCATGGTCTGGTCGCGGTAATCCAGTCTTTGAGAGTATGTTTCATATGCCTTTTCGGTTTTTCGGGTGCAAATATAGTAATTAACCGCCGAAAATGGTTCCGAATCATGGACGTGGCATTTAAAATAGAATATTTATCGTTTTATCACTACAAATTGGTATTGCGTTCGCAACTATTTAACAATATATTTGTGATTTGGTTAGAAGTTGTCTTATGAGAAAACTGTTGTCACTCATTCTTTTAGTATTGCCGCTGTGCGCAAAGGCGCAGCCGGTTACTTTGAGTGGATCGGTGACAGATAAAGGGGACGGCGGTGCCGTCGAGTATGCGACAGTACTTGTCGTCGAGACCGGGCAGTGGGCCCTGACCGATGAGAAAGGCAACTACTCAATTCTGAACATTCCTGCCGGATCCCGTACGATTAGCGTGTCTTGTCTGGGTTACGCTACTTACGAAAAGGAAATACAGCTTGAATCCGACAATCTGAAATATGATGTCAGGCTTGACCGGGACAACCTTGCTCTGGAAGGAGTAGTAGTTACTGCCCAAAGTAATGAAGGAAGCGCCGCGACGAGCCGTTTCATAGACAAGTCTGCTCTCAACCATATCCAGGTACTTAACGTGTCTGATATCTCCGGACTTCTTCCCGGAGGAGTCACTTCGGACAAATCCCTTACTTCAACCCAGAGATTCGAGGTGCGCTCCGGTGGCGCTTCCGAGATGGGAAACTCTTCGTTCGCGACCGCGGTCGAGGTCGACGGTGTACGTCTTTCGAATAATGCCAGCTTTACCGAGACCAAAGGTGTCGCTACAAACAATATCGCTTCCAGCAACGTGGAGTCGGTTGAGGTGATCTCCGGCGTTCCTTCGGCAGAATATGGGGACGTCGGCTCCGGAATAGTCAAGATAAATACCCGCAGCGGAGCGACTCCATATACCGTGACCATGTCCACGACTCCGAATACCAAGCAGTTGTCTGTCTCAAAGGGATTCGAGTTCGGCCATAGCCGCAAGGGCAAATCTCTCGGAGTGCTCAACGTCAGCGGAGAATATACCAATTCGATAAGCGACCTGCGTTCTCCGTATACTTCTTATAAACGTAAACAGCTGTCTCTCAATTATTCCAACTTGTTTGACAAGGGGATTTTCAGTGCTTCGCCCCTAAGGGTGAAACTTGGCCTTACCGGCAATCTCGGAGGTCGTGACACTGAGTCCGATCCGGATAATGTCCTTGATAATTTCGAGAAGACCAGGGATAATAGTTTCCGTGCCGGATTCAATGCGATGTGGCTGCTCAGCAAGCCTTGGGTTACCAATCTTGAACTAGACGCATCGGCCGTCTACAGCGATAAGCAATCCCGCGTAAAGTCCGACTATACGAAAACTTCAAGCACGGTTTCTATCCACGGTACTGAAGCCGGATACTTCCGTGCAACTCCATATTCCGATAATCCGGATGCGGCGGTATTGCTTATTCCGCAAGGATTCTGGTATAACGTGATGAGGACTGACGACAGACCTCTTACCCTGAAGGCCGGCCTTAAGGCCAATCTCGCCAGGAATTTCGGGAAAGTAAGTTCCAATACCAGACTCGGCGTTTCATGGAATGCAGACAAGAATTTCGGCTCGGGACTGACTTCCGAGGACGAGGCCACCGCTCCGACATATAGGAAATACAATTACGGAAAGGAAGT
>Ga0256407_10001717_pt1 | contig 44706 bp, 46 predicted proteins | sample RumenRJG_04DNA_FD_193489 | JGI IMG/M metagenome (GOLD analysis project Ga0256407, IMG submission 193489) | Bovine rumen microbial communities from Lethbridge, Alberta, Canada - RJG_04 | ecosystem: Host-associated > Mammals > Digestive system > Stomach > Rumen | place: Canada: Alberta...
AGGAGGGTAAGAACCCAATGCCAGAGATCATGGTTCCTCTGATTGGTACTATCAACGAGCTCAAGCAGCAGAAGGAAGTTATCCAGTATGCCGCTAAGGAGGTATTCGCTGAGTACGGTACAGAGGTTGAGTTCGAGATTGGTACCATGATTGAGATTCCTCGTGCTGCCTTGACTGCCGACCTGATTGCTTCAGAGGCTCAGTATTTCTCATTCGGTACCAACGACCTCACTCAGATGACCTTCGGTTACAGCCGCGACGATATCGCATCGTTCCTGCCTGTTTACCTCGACAAGAAGATTCTGAAGGTTGACCCATTCCAGGTACTCGACCAGAAGGGTGTAGGCCGTCTCATCAAGTTCGCTGTGAAGGAAGGCCGTGAGGTACGTCCTGACCTGCGCTGCGGTATCTGCGGTGAGCATGGTGGTGAGCCCAGCTCTGTTAAGTTCTGCGCTAAGATCGGCATGAACTATGCATCTTGCTCTCCATTCCGTGTGCCTATCGCACGTTTGGCTGCCGCGCAGGCTGCTGTAGAGGAATAATAGCTAATCAGCTGACTATGAATAAGTTGGGTGCAACTTCCTTTGTAATAAGGGGTTACACCCTCTTTTATACCTCAACGATTTCAGAGGTTAATATGGATTATTCTGGCATTTGTTTACAATATGTTTACAGTAAATCTGGGATCTGTTTACAATGAGTTTACAACGATGTTTACAATGAAATAATTAAGGATATGGCAGTATTTAAAGCAGTAGTACGGTTCAAGAGGCCAGACGGTTTCTATCCTGTGTACATCAGAGTTACACATCAGCGTAAAGCGCAGTATATCAAAACGGACAAGATGGTTGACCAGAAGGGCGTTGACAAGTCCAACGGCATCAAAGACCCTTATGTCATGAAGTATTGTGCCAATAAGATCTCCAGATTTGTAGAAATACTTAATAAGCAAGATACCTCATCATGGACTGTTGATGAGGTTGTCAACTACCTGAAATCCGGTACTGCTGACATCTGCTTCTCCGACTATGCCAGAGAATACCAATCTAAGATGATCCAAGAAGGCCATGCCCGTAATGCCAGAACATACGAGCTGGCTTATCAGAACCTTGAAAGATACATCGGCACAACAAAGGTGATGTTCTCACACCTCACCTCTACTGTTATCACCAGATGGATAGAATCTCTGTCACATACGGCCAGAGCAAAAGAACAATATCCTGTTTGTGTTCGACAGATTTACAAACAGGCCCTGCTTGACTATAATGATTATGATGCTGGAATCATCCGCATAGTAAACAATCCATGGCCCAAGGTGAAAATACCTAAGGCCGATTCAAGTGAACACAAGGCTATCTCCATGGAAGACTGCCGGGCATTTTTCTATGCCCCCATCCCCGAAAGTGACAGGAAACAGCCTCTTACAGAGCTTGGCCATGATGTGGCGATGATGATACTCTGTCTCGCAGGAATCAATACTATAGACCTTTACTATGCTGAGAAGAAACATTACCATGATAATATTATAGGTTATGAACGTCGTAAAACCCGTAAGGCCAGAACTGACAATGCCTGGTTTGAAATAAGGGTGCCGGATATCGTGAAACCGATCGTTGAAAAGTACCTCGACACCTCAAGTTCCGAATACCTTTTTAACTTCCATTCCAGGCATAGTAGTCAGGATAGCTTCAATGCCAATGTCAACATCGGAATTAGGCAGATATGCGAGAAAGTCCTTAATATGAAGCATGAGGATGCTTATAGTGGCTATACTTTCCGTCATACCTGGGCCACCGTCGCACAGAATGAATGTGGTGCGACACTGAATGATGTGGACTTTGGACTTAATCATGCCGGTAAGACCCGTCTTGCCCGTACATATGTGAAGGTGGACTTCACTCCGGCATGGGAACTTAATGAAAAAGTCATTGAGAAGATTTTCTTCACCGAAGACAAAACTTCTGCCAATAAGAATGATGAACAGGAGAGCAATCTTTTCCGTTTCTCTGCTAAGCAGATGATGAAGGGTACTCTCTATTTCAAAGGCAAGATTCTTTCATCTGTGGAGGATATCGGTTTCAATAATATCGAAGAAGTTATTGCTCACCTGATGAAAGACCTCCCGGAAACCATCCCGCCACGCTCAATGGTGCTGATCAGAATCGAGAATAAGGATAAAGGCCAAAAGCAGGATTACACCAGAATGGTGCGATAATAATGTCTTTTGCGTGTACTTATATGATATATAATATTTGATATATAATAAATAATATGGCACGGTATTGTCGTGCCATATTGTGTTTTCTGTAATCTTAGCCTTTTTGTTCAACTCCCAGACGCTACGGGACTATTGGTTTATGCCATAGTCATGTTAGCAACCAGGTTTGTATCCCGAAAGGGGTGTTTACTACGAATGATTCGTTACATTAGGAAGAGTTCTTCTGTTCGATACAGAAGAACTCTTTTTTAAAATGTGATTTCTCACATCAAATAATACTAACCATAGACACCATATATTCATATATACCCTGCCGATTTCTCATTGCTTTTTGGCACAGAACTCTCGCCGAAGGTCTCTGGTTTCCCAGCCTATCATCAGGAGATCCAGACGGTAGCCCTTCTCGATACAAGACAGTACTCCGGCCAGTGCCCAGGGCTGATCAGACTCCGACCACGACATCACGTAATCGAGGGCGGTTGTGCCGTCCTGAAGCATGGTGGCCTTCAGCAGCTGCTTTTGCTCTTTACCGATGCCGGTTAAATGCTCTGTCATTTATTCTATATTTTTTTTATAGATTAAATCTTTAACTGTCAAAGAATACCACCCTAATCCTGTCCGGTTCATTTGTGCCACCGAAATAGCTGGCGAGGACTTCTATCTTTGAGATCTCCAGAAGCATACCCTGCATATCCTCTATGATAGCATCATATTCCATCCGGGGATTATCATCGATCTCTTCTTCCATATAGCGAATCTCCTGCTGTTTTCCACCAGCCAATGCCTTTATGATCATCTGATAGTTCTTTCCGTGGAAACTGTCGGCCAGTTGTGAATAGTATCTTTCAATGCACAGCTCCACCTGTAGCTTCATGGCCGTCAGCGAAACACTATAGACTGGCCCTTGATGCTTCTGTGCTGAAACATAGTCTCTGGTGGCATCGGCCAGTCTTTCCTCAGAAATCTCCGTCGCAGATTTTACCAGAGTTCCGTCTAAAATCATGTAGTAGTTTCTGTCGCTCAGGTAGCCGAAAACAATGGACTCTTCGTTTTCGCCCATTTCATTCCTTGGCAGCACAACTGCCTTCCAGACATTGTTGTCATCCAAGACCTCGATAATTCTGTCTATATACTTACCCATAATCGTATATAGTTAATCAAGTTCCTCTATCACATGGACTCAAAATAACTATCAACATCCTCGTGGGTCTTCAAGCTGATGGCCTTTCCTTCACGAAAAACCTGACGTGCCTTCTCTATTTTCGCGGCCAATTCAGGTGTGATGGTCAGGCCATCATTATTCAGGATGTTTGGTTTCGACCTCTCCATGTTTGTTTGATAATTACGGTTATTCGGGTACTGCGAATAGTACTTCTACCGTGTTGTTTCCTGGCGTGATGACGATTCCAACCATCCTACCACCAACGACGGCATTACCCATATATGCATTATATTGACCTTCCTGAACCTTTCTCAGACTCGTGTTGTATCGCTTTTCCGTTTGGGAGATAAGAGATGACAATACACCGCTGTCTTTAGCTTCATAGATTACTTGGGAGAAGTAAAGGCCCTCGATGTTCCCGTCGAACATATAGTTGATGGCGGCAGTGCCGTCAGACTTAATGTAGTAGAGCAGATACTGATCCATCTGAAGCTCATACGGCTTGTTTGCCATCCATGCCTTCACCTCTTCAAGCGATGCTCCCCAGTTGAAGCATGGTTCTATATACGCAATGCTGGAACCATTGTCCGGTGCGTCATTTTTGTCATCACCGCCACAGGCGATGAACATACACATGGTCATCATGGCAATCATGGCCAATACTGAAAATTTAATCGATTGCTTTTTCATACTCTTTGTTTTTATTGTAACTGTTTTATCAAAGTCATTTGACGGTGAAGAAGAACGCTCCCTGTAATAAGATAGAGAAGTCGAAGTTCTCTGTCTTTAAATCCTTTTCCACCTCCGGATTACGGATGATGAAGGCGTATTCGCCAGGCTCCGCATCGATAGCGACCTCCAAAGCCGTGACGTGGGCAATCTTACGGGATTTCGACGTTATCCTAACATCCTTGGCTTCAGGGATGGTATTCGTGAACAGGTATTTGTCCTTGTTCTGATATAGTTTCAAGAGTTTCTCCACCTTAAACTGGAACTCCAGCTTGTCCATCGCTCTGAACAGCTGGTCATCGGAGATCTTCTTGTTGATGTTGGCATCTATGTAGCCATCGTCAACAAGTCGCTTGCTGACATAATCGGCCAGCTCGCTTTGCTTATAGGTGATCTTGGAATACATGTATTCCATAAACCTACAGTCTATCCCTTTATGTACCTTGAACACGAAAATATTCTTCGGGTCAATCGGCTCCATGAAATCACCTGCCTTTCTCAACTGTACGTCGTTGACAGTCAGGTTGCCGATATTAGTCTCAGGATTCGAGTAAATCGTGAATCTGGCCGTTCCCTTGAACTGATAGTCGGAATGGCGGCCATTATAGATCATGTAGTTCTGTACACTGTCGATGATCTCCCTGTCTGCCAGCGGTTTCTTTAAGACGGCGATGAAGTCCTGTACATACTGTTTTATCTCGTTCTGTCCGAGATCTGGCACAGGACGCTCTTCTGTCATCTTCGTGGACTTGGTAATGCTCATTGGCTTCAGTTTGCCATTCAAATGAGCAAATATGCCTATGGAGTCATTGTAAGCCTCCATGCCTTCGCCCTCGAAACTGGTCCCGTACTTGTCATTCAGATAGGTTGCCTCTGCAAGGGTAAGGGAGCGTTTTTCCTCCATGGCCTTCTTCAATACAGGATCTTCGAAGGCTTCAGACATCTTCACGGTCTTCGCATGAGCCTCCTTATACTCCTTGCTGTCCAAATCCGGCTTCGGCAGTTCACCGCCATATTTCTCCTCATAGTATTTCCTTGCCGCCACGGAGTCATTCTGGAGTTCCAACAGTTTCTGGTACTCAGGATCATTATCCAGGTTTTGCTGTAATTCGGCTCTGGCCTTCCTAAAGTTCACGCTGGTAGTGTCAATAACATCTTTGACTTTCCTGTTACCCAATGCCTCCTGAGCGTTCTTCCTGGTTTTTCGTATATCGTTGGCAGCCTTGGCTCCTTTGAGCAGGCCACCGAGGGCTCCGAACTGGGCTTGGCACGGTGCTGTGCAACATGCAAGTAAAAATAGAAGTGATAGTAGTTTTTTCATTTCGTTTGGCGTTTTTAGGTCGCTCCTTGCAGCCTGATCGGAGCGGATTAAACATATTCTATAAGGAAGCGGGCCACTACTGCGCAACCTGAGGGAATCCGGATTGCTCCGAATTACGTCGCCAAACTTACCCTTAATCCACACAGCAAGCAGCCCGCTATAGCGGTCGCTTTAATACTGTGCTTCTGGATCTTAACGTTGGCGACGTTTTCTCAGGTCTGGAAGCACTTCCCTTTTATGGTGCAAAGATACAAATTATATTTCATATAAACAAACGTTATGTCGTTTTTTACCCAAAAAGCAGCAGGAAGGCCCTGGATGTGAATATAAGTTGGCGACTTTTCTTCAGGTTAGAACCTCCGCTGCTGCTATAGGTTACTCGTCACGTTCACGGGTTGTCTCGACAGAGAACTTGATGATTCCTGTATTGACTGAGAAAGTGGTCTTTCTCATCTTTACGGGCAGACTGTCTGCAAAGACATCAGTCATCATCTTCTGGAGCGAAGTATTGTCTGGCTCCTCCATGTGGTCGTTGACAGCCTGAATGGTACGAGCCAGTTCACGGAGTTTGGTATATGTCTCGATGATGGCTATGGTTGCCTCTGTAGCCACCTTGCTCTTGATGATGGTGGCCAGCATATACAGGCCTTTCTCTGTGAAGGCATGTGGCATGACAGTCGAATGTTTCAAGGGTTCGAACCGGTGGAAATTTTCCACCAGTTTCTTTTTCTCGCTGATACTTAGAGATATAATATAACCATCCGGAAACTTGGTGGGATTGTTCTTTACCGCCTTATTGATGTCTCTGGTTGTTACACCATAGATCTCTGCGACGTCACGGTCAATAATGACCTGCATGTCGCGTAAGGTGATCACCTTACTACTTACTGTTTCAATGTCTGTCTTTTGCATAATTGGTTTCGATTTGCAAGCCCTGGCAGCTTATCGGGACTGTTTACTGTTATGAGTGAGCTGCCGCCGTTACGGCCACTCCATGTTAATGGGTTGAACTGGAGGCTAAAAGGAACCTCGAAAATGCAACTAAGGGCGTTGCTCCAACAGAAAACTCGTGGCCACCCAGTCCATCGGCGGCTCGAAACCAATTAACGCCTCACCATCCGGTTCTTGGCGGAACACCATTAGAATAATGTTCGGGTACAAAGGTACATCTTTTTTTTGATATAGCCAACCAAAGATCAGCAAATTATTAGTTTTTTACCTCATTTACGGTAAAAATATGGCTTTATAGGGTGTCCAGGGTCTTGAATTTGTTAAATCAAGACTTTATTTGTGACAGGTTTGGAGCTTTTTGGAACAAAAGCTAATTTTGTCGGCAGTTATCAATTAAAACATTCGATATATGGAAGAAATTATGATCAATGATAAACAAATTCAAGAGATAGCGGACAGAACTGCTGCAATTGTCCTACATCGCCTGAAGGACGAACCAAATGATGCTCCTGTTTACGTGAGTGTCAAGGAAGCTGCACGTATAATAGGTGTGTCTGTTAGCCACATGTACAAAATAAGAGACGAATATCCACATATCAGACGTGGTAATAACCAACAGGGACATATCTTTTTTATAAGGGAATCCTTGATGGCCTCATTACCGACATCAAACATAAATAATAAATAATATATATTATGGAACAGAAAAAAATCAAGACCCTATTGCTGGCAGGTGTGATAACACTCGTCGGAAGTTCTGTGGTTGCATGTACGGAGGATGCGGAATCTTTACCGTCACCATGTAACGAGTTTATAACATTCGATAAACCGGAGATAAAGGAAGCATCTTCCTCATCTACCCGGACGGTCGGAGATGCGAATGAAAATAGCTCTGTTTATATTGGGAGCAAAATTCTTCGCTCCAAGAAAAATGAAGTCATGCACCTTCATGTTCTTGAAGATGATTTCTTCACACAACGAGGAACAGAAGAAAAATCAATAACACGCGGTACTCTGGTAACATCAGAGGCCGGTATTACTAATTTCGGTGTAAGCAGTTCTGCTTATCCAGCATCTGGAACATACACAAGCTACGGACTCGGTTCGTATTTTTATAAACAGCAAGCCGTACCCAATACGGCTATGACTTATTATTGGCCGACGGCAGATAAGGAAATATCCTTCTTTGCCTATTATCCATATAACAATGCGTCTTTCACGGTCAGTTCATCGGCGGCAACACTCGGCTCGCCTGTATATCACTATACCGTTCCGTCCACAATTTCAAATCAAGTGGATGTAATGACTGCTCAGGTCACTGACCATACAGCAGGCTCACAAGGAGCCTTGACGCTGAATTTCTCTCATCATTGTGCTGCTATCAAGATATCCATCACTAACAATAGCGGTAGTTCGATAACCGTCAACTCCGTATCAATTGAAGGTGTAGAATACGACGGAACGCTCCATGACGGGACCTGGACGCTTTCGGGAAATTTAAACACAAGTTCCGTAAACCCGTTCTCACTGTCATATGGCTCTGCTATTGCAAACAATGCAACTGCAGATATAACCGGATCAAACAATATTTTAATTATGCTACCTCAGACATTAACCTCGTCAGCCAAGCTGAAGGTGGTCACTGCTGATGATACTTATGAGACGGCTATTTCTGGCACATGGGTAGCAGGTAAGACCTATACCTATAGTGTCGTTAAGAGTGCTAATAGCATAGACCTTTCTATGGTTGATAATGCAGGAAATGCACGTGCATCGATGACTACGGCGAACTGTTACATGGTTCATGATGCCGGTGATTACAAAATACCCCTCGTATATGGTAACGCTATCAAGAACGGAAACGCAAACTCTACGTCATACGCAGGTGTCAGCGGGCAATTATATCCTTTTGTAAACCATGCGGGTACGGGTATCAACGGCCCATGGATTACCAAATCAACGAGCGGTACTGGTGTTAATAAAGGTATGGGTGTGGCCGTCAACGGAGCTGAACTACTCTGGCAGGATGCCAGTGGACTTATCTCAGCCGTCGGTATTGATGGTGATTATCTTACGTTTACCGTGCCTGCCGCCGCAAGCTCAAAGGCAGGTAATGCGCTCATCGCTGCCAAGTCCGGATCAACCATCGTATGGTCATGGCATATCTGGGTGACTACTGAGACCTTAGCTTCAACAACTATTGTGGCTACAGGCTCTCATAATTATACGGTGTCTCCGGTGAACCTCGGTTGGATTCCTACCGGCGGCAATGGAAAGCAGGGATATTGTACTTATTACCAATGGGGACGAAAAGATCCTTTTATACCGGCTGCTGCATATAATAGTACAACTAACCACACTGTGTATAATATCAGCAACAGTAGTGTAACAGGAATAACCTATTCCGGTACTGGCGTTACCATCGCAGACAACATCAAGAATCCGACCACCCACTATTATTACAGTAGCAACTATGGCCCAGTTACAACTACATATTATAATATGTGGGATGCTCAGAATACTACTACAAATAATGTGACCACGGCAACGAAGAAAACTATCTACGATCCATGTCCTCCCGGGTTCTGTGTGCCGACAGGAAATCTTTGGTACTATTTTGGTGGCAATGCAAACCCGACAAGTTCAAACAGCCGTAGTGATTCAAACTGGGATTCTACTAACAAAGGAAAGACTTGGACGCTAAACGGCGCAAGCATATACTTTCCGGCTGCCGGTTATCGTATCTACAGTTCGGGTGCCCTGAGCCGCGTTGGATCGGGCGGCTTCTATTGGTCGGCCACGCCCAGCGGCACCGGCCGCGGTCGCTACCTGGGCTTCAATTCCGGCAATTGGGGCTGGGACTTCAGCTATCGGGCTTACGGCTTCTCCGTGCGTCCCGTCGCGGAAGAATAATTAAAAAATTCAAGAAATTCAGTCTCTGGTCATTAAAAGACCAGAGACTTTCAAACCCCGCGTCAGCGGGGTCTATTTTGAAAATCCTCCCATTTATACTCTATATCGTGATATTGTTGTTAATGAATGTTAATGTGGGGGGGGGTGAAGCGGACTTATCAAAGGTAAAATGTTTAACTTTGCACCCTCATGTTATAATCAAACTGTTTACTTTATGACATTCATTGAACGGTTACGAACAGAAAGGACAAATACGTCTGGTAACATTATCATGTATCAGGACGGCAGCAAGTTCATCAGTATGATGGAACGGTCTGCCTTTATGTTCTGCAAGGTATTCAAGGAACACACGCCCATCGTGAAGAACAACAAGGAATACGGTGGCCCGTATGTCACTATCGGGTACCCGAAGGAACAGCTCGAAAGATACAGAACACACGACGGCTATTCCTACTCCAGCAGGGAGGATGACGGCATCGTCATCCATACCCTGACCCACACTGAAGCTATGGATTTCCCCGAACAGGAGTTTATCGCCTGGAAGGAGAAGGCCATCGCCGCCAAGACGGCGAAGGACGGCCAGAAAAAGACTGTAAGGGCGGAAAGCCCAGACATAAATCCGGAAGGCACCGGCGGCAATGCCGATGCTGCCTCTGAGTTGTCTGCAGAGACAAGGAGAAAGCTGATCATTGCAGATATCATGCAGCAGCCTCTTGCAGACTATACGCCCATGAGGGCACTCAACTATCTTAACTCTCTACAGGAACGTATCAGAAATGAAGGAATATCAGAGTAAAGATCTATTTGACCTGTTTGATGACAATCAGGTGGCCCCACCTGATGGGCCGGAAGATGCTCCTCCTGTACTACAGGAAGGCTTGCCTCCGAAGACAGAAACAACAAAATCACAAGATCCTACAAAGAAAAGAAAGCATAAGCAGCGCCCGCCAAAGAAAAACGGCGTGTTTGCTTTACCCGTGTACAAAGCGGCTTATGACAGCTATAAAGAATGTCGTTTTCGCTTTCGGAATGTTGCTGGGGACGGGAAGGCGATTGCCCGTGAAGTAACGGGAAACCTTAAACGAATCATGGTCAACATTGAACTGGTTCATTGGCAGGTAAAACCGACATCCATCCTTCCTGACACCCTGACATTGGTACTGGAAACAATCATTGTTATACGTGCCATGAAGGATTTCGGTGATTTATCAACGAAAGATTTTGCTATAATATCAAAATATACCTCCGAACTCTCAAAGAATATGAGGGTCTGGAGTGACTTCTATAATGCAAGTGTCGCAGGAAATGACAAAACAAAAAACAAGGTGGGAGATGAGTTTTAAGGATGGTGAAGGAGTTTGCTTTGGATAGCCAGCATGGGCTGGCAGGGATGTCCAGGCACAGACTGAGTAATTTCGGTGGTTCACCTGTCGGTTACGGGATAGCCGACAGGTTATATCCGACCCAGCGACATTTCCTGGCAAGGGTCTGGCAGGCGGTCTTCTTCAGTGAACCCCGTCTGTCATACAGTCAAGAAACCACTCCACTTCCGGCTGCCGGTTATCGTAACAACAGTTCGGGTGCCCTGAGCAACGTTGGATCGAACGGCTACTATTGGTCGGCCACGCCCAACAGCACCAACAACGGTCGCAACCTGAACTTCAATTCCAGCAATTGGAACTGGAACAACAACAATCGGGCTAACGGCTTCTCCGTGCGTCCCGTCGCGGCAATTACAACATCCTGGCGACTCTCTCCGCACCTTTTAAAATAAGCTTATGACAATAACGGAACAGCAGATACATGATGACCTCTATCAGGCTTACCACGATGCCAGAAAGTACAAGCGTAACACGCTTGCACAGCTGGAATTTGAAGAAGAGGAAGAGGTAAATCTCGAAGAACTCTATCCGGAACTTATCAACAGGACATACAGACCGCTTCCGGCGTTCTGCTTCATAACATTTGATCCTGTTCAGCGTGAAGTGTTCGCCTCCCAATTCCGTGATCGTGTTATCCAGCATATGCTCTATAACTATCTTGCCCCATTGTTCGATACACTACTAATCTACGACACTTATTCCTGCAGGCTGGGAAAAGGTACACATTTCGGAATGGAACGTTTTTGTCACCATATCCGCTCTGTAACAGACAATTATCATAACGAAGCTTATGTATTGCTCATAGATCTCTCAGGATACTTTATGAGCATTGATAAAAACCTGCTGATGGAAATAGTTATGTCTGAGGTTTACAAGCATCTTGATCGCAGATCTCCAGATGGTAGCTTGTGGTCAGAGCGGATTGATCCCGTATTCTGCGAATGGCTTCTACACTGCTTTTTTGACCGCAACCCAGCCGATAATTGTATTCGTCTTGGCCATCCAGATAACTGGATAGGTCTACCACCTAAGAAGCGATTATCCTGCAGTCCTCCTGGCTATGGACTGGTCATCGGTGACATCGACTCACAGATGCTGTCGAACGTTCTTTTGAATGTCACCGATCAATGGGCCAAGAGAAAAAAGAAAATCAAACACTGGGGGCACTATGTGGATGACCACTTTGCTATGCACCGTAGTTTGGCTTATCTACACGACTTAGAATATGAGCTGCGAGAAGTATTCTGGAATATGATACATGTGGAGATACATCCCCACAAAGTCAAATATTCATCTGCCAATGCCTCCAATATGTATCTCGGGGCATACGTCAGACCTAACTATATCGTGCCAAGACAACGAACCATAGACAAATTCGTGAGGGTTGCACAGGAAATGGAATACCAGCTGATCTTCTCGCGTCCAACGCTCGATGATTTAGAGCTGATCAGATCAAGAATTAATTCATATTGTGGAATCCTTTCCCATTACAAGGCATTTAATCTCCGTCAGAAATACTTCGATGTCCCTGCCTTCAAAGAATACTTTGTCTTTGACGAATGGATGACAAAAGGAATCCTCAAACCAGAGTATATGAAGAACTATTATTATTGGCTGACGCATTTCTATTAATCATACGAAATGGATATTGCCTCTTGAATTTGTTAAATCAAGAGAAACTTTTTACAAAAAGACCTATTATCAAATATTTTTCCCATTTTTGCAGTACCATTTGCAAAAATGGCTTTCCATACTATATACTAAGGATAATAGAATGTGAACTTGAATCCATAATTTAAAATGTTTATCATCCCCTGTCGTGAGATACGGGATGTTTTTTTAATTTTGGATTCGCATGGTTTCGTCTATCCACATCTTATACATAGTCTGGACCATGATATAGTCCAGACTGTTAGGATCATACTCAACAAAAATGTTGGCCATATCCTTATCCATGATATAGATTTTCTTCTCTGAAGCAATCTCAGTCTTGTCGTCTCGCAAACAATAATTTTGTGTAACTTTAAATCCGACAAAACGATATTCTGACCCCATCATATCGATAAGTTCTTGACCATGTTCCTGTATCTCTGCAATCAGGGAATCATCCAATTCCCCAACAGACATCTTGCATATCTTCAGTGTCTTCTCGAAGAACACAGGATCATCAAAAGGTGCAAAGGCACTGTCAATAACAGTGCCTACTGTCTCATATTTCTCTGGATCAATAAGAGACCTTCCAATGTCTTCATTAACTAATGTTACTGTCTGGTCTCTATATGACTTACCGCATAGCATCAAGGAAGCCATCACCAGAACGAACAGCAAAACTTTCTTCATGTCAAAACTTGTAATTATTTTCTTTTGCCCATAATTCGAAGAAGGTAAAGAAAGAGATTAACGAAATCAAGATACAGTTGCAAAGCTCCCAGAAGGGCAATCTTCTGTGAAACCTCAATATCTTCAGAATCCGTGTCGATCAGCTGCATCTTGATCTTCCATGAATCATATACAGTCAGGCCAACGAATATCAGGACGCCTGCGTAGCTTATTATCAAATCCATTCCGGTGCTTCTGACCAGAAAGATATTGACCAATGAAGCGATAATCAGTCCGATGAGTGCCATCATCAGGAATTTGCCCATCGATGTGAGATCGGTCTTGGTAGTATAGCCGATAACTGCCATTACTGCGAACGTACCCGCAGTGATGAAAAAGACATGTGCAATAGATGAAATCTCATATACGGCGAAGACAATAGCCATCGTCGCACCGTTGATGACCGAATAGAAGACAAAAAGCAGCGTTGCCGTTGCCAGGGACAGTTTGTTAATCGCTCCGCTGATAACAATTACCGTAGTCAGTTCGGCTATGATTAACCCCCAAAATACGACTTGGTTGTCGGCAATGACCGAAAGGACACTTGGACTGTCTGCAACACCATAGGCGGTAATGCCTGTAATGACAAGCGCAAGCGTCATCCAGACATAGACCTTTCGCATTAAAAAGGTAAATGGTTCTACTTCGTAGAAATCAATCTCACCGATTTGATTCTCATGATTAAATTTGTTTTGATTCATATTCTATTTATTTTTATTTTAATTATTAATTAAGAATCTTTACGGCTTCCTGAACACGGTTCCACCGTTCCAGGCAGTTTTCAGCTATCTCACCTTTGTTACGGTCGAACATCCCGCGTGTGTAGAACGCCCAGATGTCCTTCACACGATAGTAGGCGACGCTGAGAATCAGCTTGCGCACCTTGGCGTTCATCTCTTCCAGTCGGTCACATAGAGACCAGATCATTTCAACACGTTCTTTGCCAGTGAGCATACCGCCATTGCCGTCTGCTCCGGTCTTAGAATACCACATATCGGTATTTGATGGAATCACCATCGTGTAAGACCCTCCTTCCATGAAGGTTACACTTTCGGAGATATTTTCACAGGTAAAACCCTTGTTGCCGATATAATAGGCATTATTTGCAGTCCTACTGCCTGTATGCCCTGATCCAGCGAAAGGCAGACCGATACCGTCTCTGGGTGTTTCGTCCTTCGTGAAAATGACAGTATAGGTCTTGCTACCTCCTGCTGGAATGGTATAGTCGCCTCCTGTGCATATACCGTGGAAACTTTTGTGACCAGTATAGTCTTCAGAGGCGATATAGCCGTGCAGGATAAAGCATACCTTTCCGTCGAATGTCACGTCTTTATTTGAATTGTTCTGAAGCGTCACCGTCACCTGCACACATCCCGCTTCATAAGGAATAGACTGAACCGGTGTGGCTATAACATCTTCCTCATTAGGATCTTCACCGATCAGCACGTTTTGCAACATCCTGAACGTCTTAATGAACTCGACTATAGTCTCTATATACAAATTGTTCATTGATACGGTAGCAGCGATGCCCTCCGGGTTACGCTGCATCACCTTCTTTAAATCCATAAGATCACGGACAGTACGCACAGCTTCTGCCGTGAGTCTCGATCCTGCCTGCACAGCTTCCGCATAGCAGGCAACTTTCAGATAGGCATTTTCTTTTCGCCTCCACTCCTTCACGGCGTTAAAATGGAGTGCCATCGTATTCTGCAAGGCTGCCATCTCCAGTAATTTGGTGTTCTGGGTATTATACTGATCCATTACCTTCTTAGTGCCAGTCATAACAGCCGCTTCCCAAAGAGGATCAACACTAACAAAGTCAATGATAGCTGACATCCTGATACTCACAGTTGACAGGATGCAGACAAAAATGATTCTATAGTTTATCTTGATATTCATAATCATTATACATTATAATCTTATATTATGTTTCCAATTATCATAGCAACGCTCTATGATAGCTTGCTTTTGATCTCTATCCATATACTTCGCACGTGTGCGAATAGAAAACCAGATATCCTCAAAGGTGGTGTATCTGAGAACAATAATCAGCTTCGCCAGATCCTTATTTACCGCCTTGATCTTTTTACGGGCATCCGTCAACATCTTGTTCCTATCTTGGGCTGTCAGTTTCTTTTTTGAGATGCAGGCATTATAAATATCCTGTGCAGCTCCAAGGGAAGTCTGTATGATCGACCCGTAAAGTCCACTGCTATTAGGCTTCAGCAGGACGGCGATGGCATTGGTAGGCGCATCGGACAGGATGGACGAAACTTGTCTCGATAGCTTTACGGTCTTTTTAATCTCAAGGAAGGTACCATACAACTCCGCTGCCGTACTTACAGCATCGTGAAATTGATCGAGATAGTCATTATACTCACGCTGAAGCTCATTCAATGCCTGGACTTCACGACCGATAAACACATGCCCTTCGCCAACCATCAGCTGCCTGTTCCTCTGATTCTGTAATGCCTTCTCGAAATTATTCTTGGCCAGAATAATTCTTGCAGCCAACGTAGGGTTAGACTCCACAGCATGACAACACATTATTGGGATTATAGCCAATAGTGTTGTAAGAGTAAAAATTTTCAAAATATTCTGCATATCATTTCCATTTGATGCAAATATACGCATAATATCCATGTGTTATATATTTTTCCACAAACTATCTCTTGATTTAACAAATTCAAGAGCCTACTGTCAGAAAATCAAACTCAAATCTTATCAAACAAGGCTTAACTTTGATTTTCTGATCAAGAAATAAGGACTGTCTTTTACCAAATAAGGCTCCAATCTTATTTTTTCATGATGATTGCTATACGAAACAAAATATTTCCAAATAAGCTGTATTTGGAAATATTTGATTATTTTAGTCAATACAAACTTTTATAATAAATATTACATATTATATAATATATATTATTTATGTCTGTCTAACCATGTAACGCTTGATAGCGTAATCTGAGATGGAAAGACTTCTCTTCGCCCTGTCGATGTGCCATTTTTGCCGTTTCAGGTTCATTGCGGTTTTGACGAGTCTTTTCCTTTGCAAAGTTAGATAGGCTCGCAGCCATGCCAAGTACCGCTTAGCATATTTCCGTCGAAATTATAGCAGCAGCCTTCCACAGATAGCCACACCTATCTGGGTATTCCGCTAAATTTCTCGTAAATTCCTTGGCTTTAAGGCCGCTTTCCCATCTTTGAACAGCAAAAGAAAAGAACTCAACCGAAATGAAGTCGATGACGACCAAAAATAGAAGACACACCGGCAGACTTGAGAAAAAGATAAAAAGAATAAGAATCTTACCTCATTTCAGCCGATACCTCTCAAAAAGACCGTTCATAATAGAGCCGATAAAACGCTGTGAAGCGGGTGACTCGAAGAGTTGAACAATCATTTTCTCTCATTGGTTGGGAGTGAACCGGAGCAGCGGCACAAAAACTCCCATTTAATTAAAGACAAGAGATAAAAATATTTGTTGTCATAACACGCAGCGATGCGGATATTGATCTTATTATTGATAAAGTGATTAAGTTAATTTGGTTGGGAGCGATCCAAGACGGCGGTCTGAAAACTCCCATTTTTACATATAATTCAAAGTATAACATAAAAGCGGAGGCGGCGCGATACAAACAGCCAGCAAAGATATGAGTAATGAGTTTAAGTTAGGTTTCAATCAAGCAATGGATATGGCTATGTCTACCATTGACAGTAACGTTCAGGATCACGAACTGGCGTTCATTATCAAAAACAAATTGCACGAGTTAAAGTATTCTATAACACCACAATAATAGGTAACGGGAGCCCGCTCCCACTTAAATAACAATGATATGACTATTCTGTTTTGGATTTTTATGGCTATGCTGGGTAAGGCTACCCTGACTGGCTGGAGTCGCAATGACAATGAGTAAATATTAAATAATATATATTATATAATATGCAAGAAAGATTGATTAATATAGTCGAGGGTATGCTGATTATCACTACTACTGCCAGCTTCATATTGGCGTGCTACGTGATGATGGCTATAAGCAATATGCCACAATAATATTCATAGCCAGCTCTGGTCACAGATGGGATAACTGTGCGAGGCTGCTTCCCTCCGGTCGCAGCGTTCCTAATCCGATTATCTTCACGGAGTGTTTACCAATATCCTACCTTATATTTGGAACGTACTCCGGATGGAGCATTTTGCTCATTTCGTAAACGGCAAAACCTCCGGGGAACTTGACAGTTCCACTATCAATCATGGCGCGGAGTTGGGCAAATCTCGTGGAAAAATTTTCGAGCTTACAGAAAGCATAGACGGTTTCCATCGCGTTCTTGATTTTTTCCCTTCCTGATGAATCGTTTATAAGCTTCTCGTTTAGATAGTCCATCAAGTCGCGATAGTTCCATTCATCATCACCTGGTTCGCCTGGAACTTCATCAGAATAGTCAGAAAGGTCTTCCTTGAGAGGTGTACCATCATAGATGGGTGAATTATCGTTATCTGGCGAATACGATAATACGGTCTTATCGCCATCCTCCTCCTGAGCAATATCCTGTACCACAGGTGTCTTTGTATTCTCAGAAGAAATTTCCAAGGTTTCTTTTATAATTCCATCAGATTTAACGGGAACGACTTTCCCTTTTTCTGTGACATTTCCTTTCTGATTAACAATACCTTCCAATTTCCTTATGATCTTTTTAGGTAATATGGACGATGATACGGTCTGGAGTTTGTTAATTAACTCCACATACTGCTTAATGAGATCACAATAATCGGCGGGCGAGCTTTCATACAGATGTTTAATGTCATTCACAATCTTGATGTCGTTTTCAAGTTCGCTTATAATCGAGTCATTGATCGTAGGAGTAGATAATCTGTAAATAAACTCGATCTTCTTTCTGAAGTCGTCCTGTATATCTTCGGAAGTAGCCTCCAAGCGAACACTATAATAATCATCATAGGCCAGCGGGAGCAACTCTTCCCATTCGTTGCTCTGATGTTTTAGGATTTCATCTGCAATCTTTCCTGGCTTCATATTCTTCGGACCGAGAACAGAGAGACACCAGCCAAGGTGAATAGAGGTACATTTTATGTCACTCTTTCCTAAAAGCAAACTGTTAACCACATCACTATAATAGACGGGTGTATATTGTCGTTCCTGTATCATATCCGAAACACGTTCTTTCCATTTAGATATGAAAAGCGTTATTTCGTTAATATCCGCAGTTGTCATCATTAATCGAGGACGGATACCCGGAATTAGCTTGATAAGTTTCTCTGCAAGTTTGGTTGCGCGAGTATCGCGTATGCAGGAAGTGGATCCATCTCTTTTCAGGTTCATATACAACCGGGCAAGACCCACGTCTATACCAAGTTGGCGTACACGGGCCATTGAAAACTTCTTCACAATTGAGTTGCACTTTATATGCACATACTCTTTTTTCTTTTGTCCACACATACTCTAAAACTGTTTGACTAAAATTCTGAGGCAAAGGTACACAACATAATTGTGACTACAGAACAAGATAAAACAAATCTCTTGATTTAACAAATTCAAGACCCTAACCACGTTTTTATTTGGTCTATAACCACAAACCATAACTTTTTGATGAAAACGTTTATGCAAATAATCTGTCACAATTACATAACGAAAAGCGGAATATCTCTGAGAAAATTCGTCCACGCCTTTTTCGCATTGTCATCCACAATATGTTTATATACCGTCCACACGTATAAACAAATACTTTGTATATGATGAGATTGTTTTTCTTTCACACTACTTTATAACGAACAACCACTATCTTTGCAAAAACGTGACCCGTTTTGGGTCAGGCAAGATGGGGCGGGCGTGACACAAAATCCAAGCCGAAATTTCATTTCTCTGGATTTGGCAGCCCTCCAATCTTGCCGACAAGCGGGTTTAGTGCCCTCCAAAGTCCGGCACATTCCTGCTACGCAACGTCAAACATCAAATGTTTTACTTAGAAAAGGAGAAGAATCATGGAAGATAAAATCAAAAAGACCAAGGACGCAGACATCCATATCAGGTGTTACCCAGAGGATAAGATGTTTGTCGAAGATCGTTCGAAAAACGGATTTGGTAGAGGATCCTCTACCATGACTAATTTTGTGATTTATGCTCTGCGCCATGTGGATGATGCCAGTCCTATCGACCTGAATTATGTCGATAATCTGATGCAGTCAATAAGTTCTAACCGTGCAGATCTTGCTTCCGCACACCAGACGATTGCGAATATTCCACATGAATTAAATGCCATCGGCAAGAATATTAATCAGGTTGCTAAAGCGGTAAACACCGTTATGCTGAAAGCAAGAAAAAACGGAGAGACAAATGTTGAAACCATCGCTAAATTGATGAGTTTCCAGAATAGTCTTATCGTTCAGACAAGAGATTTATCCTCTATAATGGATAAGTATAACAATTCTATAAAGGCGGCAAGGGCAATGATCAATGCAGTCTTGCGCAAGGAGGATGAACTGCTTACCAGATGCCTGGTATTCCCGGAAGTGGGTAACAGATATCATAAACTTTCTCAATTGATGAGAATGATTAAAGACTATCAGAAAGAGTCTGGGGTGCGTAACGAATGGTCAGTTGACACCCTTATAAAAACTCTTCAGTTGGATATAGATTCGGCCAAGAAGGATTTGTAATATATAATATATAATATATAATAAATAATATGTTATGGAAAGATGTATCGTTAAAATACTAAGTAACTCTGCAACCAGCTTTGCTGCCTGCTTCTACAACGAGAAAAAGGTGGCCGAAGGAACAGCGCAGTGTGTGGCTATGCGGAACTTCGGGTTGCTGGAGAAATATAACATTCATTCTCCTGTAGTAATGTCTAACTATCTGCAAAAGATAGCTGACCACAATAGCCGCGTTAAGCATCCCCAGAAACATGTCGTCTGGTCATATCCTGGCAAGGCTACGCCTGAACAGGCTGAAAGACTTCTGGAGGATGCGAAGAAGACTTTGGATAGGCTTGGATATGAAGGCCAGCCACAGGTGTTCTGGATCCATAATGATACCGATAATACCCATATCCATGCGGCGACGGTTACGGTAAGTGCGAAAAACGGCCAATGGATAGATGACTATAAAGAATATATTCGCGTACAGCGAATACTTGATAAGTTACGTGGTGTCGATACCATTAATGATATTGATAAGTTTCTCGATTACAAATTCGAGAATTATAATCAGTTCTTTAATATCTTACACAATTCAGGTTACAGGTGCCATCATGATCTTGATAATAAGCTTATAGACATCTATAGAAATCATGAGCTTGTCGGTAGTTTTTCACAGGACATATTGGATAATAGAATAGCCCTGTCAGGGAATAAGAACACCGAATATAAGCCTCTTATCAATAAGTTGCGTAAGATGATAAAGGATCATCGTCGGAGATCTCTGAAAATGAAGATGGGTGACGATCCTATCAAGGTCAATACGAAGAATGATAAACAACACACGCTCACCAAACAGCTGAAGGATGTACAGAATAATCGTTTTAAGGGTGACGGCGGTGTCAGTATAGAGGGTGAGCGTAAAGCTCAATTTAAGCAGTTCCTTCTTGACCTGAAGCGGGAGCTGGGTTTGGCTATTGTCTTTTCCAGGGCCAAGGATGGCCGGGTTAATGGATATACTCTCATCGACCACAAGGATATGATTGTGTTCAAGGGTAGCGACATTATGGATCTGCAACAGCTTCTCAATCCTGAATGGAACAGGAAGAAAGAGAAAGACCTTATTCTGAGTGCGGACGATGCCGCGAATATGGCCGATGAGATCTGGAAGGAAAAGAATCTTTCCTTGGCAATTGAAAAAGGTCTGGAGGATTTAGGTGTGGATATTGTTTATAGTAGCCAGCTGGCCTTGACTCAGTATGGCGGCACCTCTGAATATAAGAACCGGGAAAAGGCGGTTGCCTTATATAATAAGGTGACGGAACTGGTTAATAAGGGAGAAGATATATCAGCGGAAGGAGAAAGCGCTATTAAAGCGGCTGCAAAGGAAGCCTTACTCCGTGCTTTCTGTGCTGATGCACAACGTCAGCAGCAAAAAGAAAAAGAAGCCCAAGAGAAAAAAGCTGAGGAAATTAATGTTTCTGGAACAGAAAGAATCAAGCAGGCACAGCCGATGTCAGCGGACCGTATCGGACAGTTCGTTATGGATTTCCTCGATGATTATAATATTGAATTTGATACTGACAAAACCTTTAATCCAGAAGGTGAGAATCTTTCTACAATTACTGCTGTAGGCAATGCATTGGAGAGTCTTAAAAAAACTGTTGATCCCAAAAACAGTCCAGAGGATAAGAAGGAATATGCTAATAAGGCTATCTTTTATGCCAAGTATGCCGAATGGAAGCGGCTGGAACAGATTAAGAGTGGAGGTAAGCCTACCCCGAAGACGACGATACAGAAGCCGACTGGACCCAAGGCTGTTTCATTCCTCGATATCAATGCCCGTGTGGTCAACAGGGATGGCATGTCATTCGTTGTTACCAATATCGGCGATCAGGAAATGAGTAAGATGCTCCTCCTTGATCATGCCAACTGGTATCAGTATAGGGTTGACAAACAGGCTGCCGCCAAGCAGCTGGCCTTGCATTACTTCGCAGAAGAGTTCTATCAGTATAAGCGTGACCTATATAAGCAGGAATGTATCAACCGCTACAAGATGCCTTATGGCATACAGGTTGATAATGTAAGAAACTATATAACAGTCAAGCTCAAATATCCAAATGGTGATTGGGATAATAATGTGCGCCATACTGTCTACACCGATGACTACCGCCCTGGAGAGAGCGATGAACAGTTATTTATTAGGAAGTTCGGCTCTGAAGAAGCCGACAACTACTGGGACTACTCTTTCCAGGATCTCAGAGATTTCTTCTTCCCGGAACATGATAGCTTCGAATCAGAAGCAGCCATCTGTGAAACCCTAAGCAGTTTCAACGAAATTGCTGCAGCGTTCAACGACAGCCTTTCATCTACCTTCGGCGCAATTACCGGAGCAATGGCGGTGAATGTTCCGCTGGGAGGTGGCGGTGGCGGCGGTCATAATGACCTGCCGAAAAAGAAAGATGATGATGACTGGATGCCGCGCCACCTGTTCGGTATGCGACCGAAGGGTAGGAGTCAGGGATTGCACCGTTGATTACTTATTACCGTATCGCAGATCCCGCGCCTCCCAGTTTATCGTGAGGTGGTTCAGACTGTAGCCCTTCTCTATACACGAGAGGATTCCGGCGGCAATCCATGGCTGATCTGCTTCGGCCTTTGATAATACATAGTCCCAAGCGTTCAATCCGTCCTGTAAGGTGGTGGCCATGAGTTGCCGCTTCTTCTCCTCAGTAATTTCAGGTGCCGGATTTTCCATTTCGTATTATATAATATATATTACATATTATTTATTATATATTATAACCTACATAGATTCAAAATAACTATCAACATCCTCATGTGTCTTCAGACTGATTACCTTCTGGTAAACGTTAGTGATACACTTTCCTCCATAAGTTCCTTCAAGCAAATAATACTTATCTTTTTCCGACATGAACATGAACTTTTGCAGGTCGTTGAAGTTTAAATTATTCCAGTAGTCCTCGGCACAGATAAACTTTGTTTCACCGCCGATCTTAAAAACAATATTGTCGCCGGTGTCGAAACCTACTTCGATGACAGTATTTACATCATCAGCTGTAACAAAAATAATCGGATGATAAATCAAAGGTTCTGGAAGCAATTCCATATGATTAATCAGTCGATTGAGTTGTTCGAAAGTCACAGTATGAGTGATATCCTCACCAAGTAGAAGTTTCATCGTTTCAGGAATTACCTCCAGATACTTCCTGTTTACATTACAATTAGATTCATCCATAGTTTTTTCTGTTAATATTACTTTACCGTTTTTGGTGCATTTTCACCTGCGAGGCCAATGTCTGGCCATGAGGATCGCGCTGTATGTTCCTTTCATATTAAGGTCATTTACAGCGGTCCTTGTCCTTGACGATACACTCCCTGAGCTGTATTGACCTTTTGTAAGGCTTCTTGCGTCCCGTTCTTGCTCTGGCAAGCGAACAAGTTCGAGCGGGTAGCAAGCGCCCCTTCGGGTCGAGCGGGTGAGTGGCATGTCCCTCACCATAAGGCGGTACAGCCCGCCCGAATTAGTTTTATTACTATACGGGAGTTTCCCGATTTGTTCTTTCTTTGTATTGGCGCATTTGCACCAGTTGTATTGTTAAGCCTTTTCGCTCTTCAGCTGTGTGACGCTTACATTTATAGTGCGCTTACACCCAAGCAGAAGTATGGGAGCCTTGAGACTCGCTGTGTGACGCTTACATTTATAGTGCGCTTACACCTGAGAAGCATCTTAGTGAGTGATCGCGTCCTCACCATAAGGCCGTACAGCCGGCCCGAATAAGATCTTTGTCAGTATTTACGGGACTGTGCCATATATCTCGTTGTCCAGCCCCCTATATATAAGCAACGAGCGGTAACCTCTACATACAGTATGAGGCGAACACCTATAGACACATCCAGATGTTCGGGTGCAAAGATACACATTAATTTTGATATAACGCTTATATTTCAACCAAAAATCTTCATTTTTTCTGATTTTTTTTTGAATAAATAAGGCTTAACTTTGTTTCGATAAGGCATAAGCCTTATATACACAAGGCGAGATTACCCACTACCTACTGGATGTGGGTATTCCCGTCTTATGTAATGGTTCATCAAATCTTGAGTTGGCGCGGCATACCTACACTCTCTGCTTCACCGGCAAGAATATCATAGTTGATGGCGGTGAGATTCTGTGCATCAGGAACTCTCTTCTCTGGGGCGAGTGTAGCTTTCTTATCCTCACTACTCAAATCAAGTTCCGGACCATCATCGAAGAAATGACGCTCGATGTCCTTCAGGTCTTTGTAGTAGTGATTGATTATCGAAGAAGATTTCATCAGCTGCTGGAAATTGTCTTTGTCGACACGGATGAGATATTGATCACCATCCTTATACATTCCGAAAGATGATAATAACGAATCAGAAGACTTGTGGCTATCTGACTTCGCCAACTGCGGTATCAATTGAATCAGCGAATATCCATAGAAATCACGCTGGTCTTCTGGATAATCCACAAGACGACGCAAACTGTCTTCGTCGAGTCCAGACCGGACGCGGGAAAGGGCACCTGCAAAGTCGCCCTTCTGAAGAAGTTCGTCAACCTCCTTAGCCGGGACACTGCCGACAACCATGCCATCGACATCATCCTGGTTAGACAACATAGAATTGATACGGCTGTACTTTAGCTGATCGGCACGGTCAATGCCATACTTTTCATATAAACTGTTTACAGCCTTGAAATCAATCGTTTCGTGGGTTTCACGATAACGCTTCTTCAAGGTATCATATTCTTGCATAAACTCTGAAGGAGAAAACTCTTTTTTCTCCTGGGGGCCGTCTTCCTTCAAAAGAAGTCCTGCCCAAGCATCCATTATTTCACTCATACTCATTAAATATTAATTATTACATATTATATATTATTTATTATTTATTATTTATGTCAGTCTGGTCTAACACCATTCGCTATGTTAATCCAACGGTTCAGGGCCGCACCGGCAGGGGTGCTCGTGCGCCAGCGTGGAACTCCCTGAAAGAAGGCTTTCTTAAAGTCTGCAAGGATATTCTTCTTCATATAGAGGTTACGCTCGATGAAGGCCAGCTGACCGTCAATCTGACGAAGGCGGTATTCGACAAAACGCGCCAAGGCTACACGGTCACTCATCCACAACAGATGGGGAGGGTCTTCCTTGTCATCCTGCTCAATACCGTCTTTTTCTCTCTTCATGACGGTAACCTGACAGCTGGGATATTCCTGCTGAATCTCACTACGACGGTCATTTATAAGGTCAGCCTTCTCCTGGTCATCCATATCGTCAGTAAGCTTTATAACATCAACAATCTCAGAAGTCTCAGTCTCTGAAACCAGTCTATACTCCACGCCGATGATGGCACGGTGGTAGCGGATTCCGAGGAACCGCATTTCCCGCCGCTGTTGACTCACCTCCGCTACAAACTTAACACCGTCATCCATTCCTACAATATGAGCATGACGGGTATAGGTATGGCCAGACCAAGAGCCGTTGTCATCCCAATGCAGGTGGAAGTCGCCTGCCAGGTCATTCTCCAACGTCGGGATGCGGTATGGGCCGTCCAGATCTTCTGCATAATCTATCTGATAGTTATCATAAACCTCGTTGACCTCATCCAACTGTTCCTGAAGGCTGTTGTTTGCAACATTCAGATTGCTAATCTTTATGCGCAGACTTGATATCTGACTCAACAGGTTCTTTCTGGTGGTGGAGTTTGTCGTAGTATCGGCAATAGCCTGAAGCTCTTCAATCTGCTGCTGGTAGTCAGCAATGTCTTCATTATTCTTTTCGATTTTACCTTCCAAGTCAGCAATCTTCTCCTCCCAGAGGCTCACATCCTCCGGCTCCTTTGCTGGAATCATACCCTTCGGGTAGGCGTACTCGTTCATCTTCGATGAGTTATAACGCTCATTCACCTTGAAATTGAATCCTCCCTTGGAAAGCTCCACCTCGTCGTGACAGGTGACCGTGAAGCTCGCGTTACTTGCGTTGCGAACAGAGGCGCTGGATTCTATTTCATAATAGTTCTTGTCACCTTTTTCGATATAATACTGGATTTTCTGGTCTTCAGGAACTTCCTGATCCCTCATCAGCGTTTCTATGCGCTGATTAAACTCCTTCTCAAAGACGACCTCACTATTGGTTCTGGAATCGAAGAGGGCTTCATAGTCAACAACCTTTCCGTTGTTGGAGTTTGTAATGGTTTCCACAATATACGTTTGTCTCTCACCTTTAGGTGTGACGTTAATCGTCATCCATTTTTTATCCACAACTCCTGTTGTGGCTACAGTCTTGATATAGCCGTCCTCCTTGGCTTTTTCAACCCAAGCGTCTTCCGGACCATCATACTGTGAGTCGTATTCTAACTCTTCAACATCATACCACACACTCCCCCAATAGAAGAGAAATAAAGAGCGCGTGTATTTCTGCTTGTAATATTCGTGGGTCTGCTGGGTGCCGACGCTCACATCATGGCAGATACGCCAGGGCTGGGTATAATACTGCCCATTCAATTGGCTGATGTAGTCGTTGATATAAGCTCCTACATTGTACTGACCAAGATCAAAAAGCCTCTCAACGGCCAATGAATCCTTCAGGTCACCGATCACGCCCTCCAGAATACCCCTGATGGCGGCACCGCTGGTGACCTCACGAAAGGCATCCTGCACCTGATTAAACAAATCGGGCAGGCTCTCAGGTGCCTCGGCAAACTTATCGAAGATATGCGAGGCGCGACCTTTCACATCCTCCTCACCGGCAATGGCGAGGTTCACGGGAGATACCTTTCCGAACAGTTCCTTGTAATCCTCCCTGAAATCCTCCCACTTAGGCGTGGGGAAATTGGTAATCCTGTCCCATGTCTGCTGCCAGTCGATATTGCCCAGCTTGGAGAAATTGAAGTATTCATCCAAGTCGGAATTGAGCTGGAGAAAGTTTATGTCGGAAAAAGACAACTTTCCATTGGTGACAATAGCCTCGAACTGTGCACACAGGTTCATCACGTCCTCACAGGTCTTGAAAAGATATGGCCCCCAATAGAGAAACTGATCAGGATAGCGCAACAGCTCCTTGCCGATGCGAAGCATCCTCGGAGTAATTCGCTTTTGAACCATAAAACGGATTATCTTATAATAATGGTTTTCAGCAGACGAGAACAGTCCTATGTCTTTGAGGGCCTTGCGATTCAGGAACTTACTGGTCCAGATACCGGCGGTAGCCACCTCGGCACTGGTATAGTGATCAAGAATATCATGTATATCTTCAGTATTCAAGCCCTCAGCCTTCGCCAATGCTATATAGGCAGCTTCGGCCAACATCGCACCTTTATAGTCATAGTCTACATGAACGTAGGCTGCTTCTACTGATGTGAATGACATCAGTAACGTTACAAAAAATATGGCCAGTCTGCGTGTCATAATCGTAATTTATTTACTGGTTATCACGACACCGATTAAGTTCGTCCTCAAATTCCTTCATATCCAAGGAAATACTGTCGTTACATTGCTGACGAGCTTCTTTTATCGTCTGATAGAATCTCTGAACAAGCATATATTCTTCTTCGTCCGAATCGTAGCCCACAAGAACCTGGGTCATGTCTTTGTTGGTGATGAAAACCTTCTCGCCAATCGTCACATTGCCGGAGTTGGTCTTCGCACGGAACCTGTGGGTGAACTTAAAGCCGATGAAGGCGGGCTGACAATTGATTAGGCCTTGCAGATAATCCTTTTCCTTCTCTATCTTAGCAGTATAATACTCAACCTGTTCGTTGTACTTTTCGAACTCATACCTGGCGTGCCTATAGTTTAGCTGTCCTATACCATTCAAATACGGTGCTATCCAAGCATTCATTACCCGCTCAGCACGGGCGGCTTTGCTCCTGCATTCTTCAACTGCGACAAACAATCTATATAGATTCATTGCCCTGTCATAGAAGACCGGATCGTCCTTTGGGGCAAAAGCACTATCGACAACAGTCTCTATTGCCTGATAGCTCTCAGGAAAAAAGAGCGAGTTCTTTACTCTTTCCTGAATAATTGAATTAACCTTATCCTCTGGTGCTCGTACACAAGACACCAGAGTAAGGATTGCAAAACTAAAAAATATACTCTTCCTCATGATTCATTCGGCGTGGATACTCCCGTCTTCAGGCGGGCTGAGGAAACGCCGGACATTCCTCTTTTTTGGTTAAACACTACAGTTCTGTTACAGACTTGTAACAAGGACAACCTCTTGTAGCTGACAGCTGCATACCTATCTCCGGTTTCCAAGTCCTTCAGGGCAAAACTACCGCTGCTCCTGCGCCCGGTGATGATACACCGGTTACTCTTGAAGAGAACAATATCGTTCAGGCGGTAGCCGAACACCAGATAGGGTGCCTGGTTCTTTTTCAGACGACAGCCTTTCAGGATATTTGCCTTGTGGATCTGGCGATTATGCCTGCGTATCTGCCGAAGCGCGAATACACTGTCAGAAACCATTGCCGCCAGATTACCGCTGATGACCCTATAGTCAGTGTAGCTGTCGTTCTCCAGACCTGCATTTATCCGTCTGTGCTTCGTGACATACCTGTATGTCCTGCAGACACTACAGCCATCCAAAGACTGTATAGCCTTGCGGTACACAGCGTTCTTCACCACATTGATGGCTGCTGCATCCCTGAAGCTGTTGCCACGACGGACTTTCAGATCAATCTCTCCCCTATGGTATGCCTTATGGCAGGTCTCACAGAGGGTGATAAGATTGTTCGGGGCATCGCCGCCGGTCTTCTGACTCTCGATGTGGTGGACATTCAAAACCGGATCCTTGGACTTGCCCTTGCAGTGCTGGCACTTGTGGCCGTCGCGGGCAAGCACATACTCCCTGACATTCCAGAAAGCGAGCTGTTCGCCCTGCTGGTACTGCTCACCTGAGATGTCGGGGTTCTTGATCTTCTGGATGTCGTAGGAGCCGACCTCAAAAGTGACCGTAGTCACGGGAAGGATCCTGCGAACCCAGTCCACCATCTTCAGGTGGAAGTCCATTCTGCTCCTCACCGATGGCGGCAGCCAGCCTTCCTTCTTGGTGCTGACGCGGTTGTCAAACCGTGCTTCCCTGTGACGGAGCCTTGACCGTCTGGTACGGCGGGATTCGCGTCGTGTTGACAGGAGATCCACGATGTCAGTCCTAAGTTCACCGGCAGCGCACAGAAGTTCTTTCTTCTCCGTCGTCGCTGACAGGCCGATACGGCGGGAACCGCACCTGACCCCAAGGCTCACGGGCTGGGTATAGCGTCGCTTCTCAGTCGTGAGCTGTATGGTGAACGGACATGACTTCACAACCCTGGCCCGTCCGGTCCTGAGCATGATCCTCACGCTGCCGTACTTTTCAGTCGGCATCAGAGGATTCCCGTCGAAGTCTTGTACATAAACCATACTTTACTTTTTTAGTCGTTTAAAAATACTGCCTTTTGGCAGATGACTCCTCCAGAAGGAGGGTAATGCTCCCATCGACGTTGTTATCGGGCGGTTTGTGTGCCAGCAGCACTGTCCCTACCTCCCAGGACTGTTTAACCACTGGCCGCAGAGCTTCGGACTTGGAAGAACATCCAAAGGTGCCTGTATATTCGCCCGTAACGGCTGCACATTAGAGTGCCGTCTAATCAGCTGGAGCTGTTACAAGCTCATCCCTTCAGGGGTGGGTGGCTGACGTACTACATCCCGCGTTCTTACATACTTGACACATCCTTGTCTCGCTATGTTTACACCCGCCGAAACTCCGAAGACGTTTTCTGTAATCAGGTCAATCTCCATACCCGCAGTCCATCTGGTAACAGTCTCGTCCATATTGCTGATCCAACCTATATTCACGCCAAGCTTTGGCATGGCGTATAGTCCTGGCACATCCTTCTGAGCATACAGTGCAACTGTAAGCATCAGCGAGAATAGGGTAAAGGCGATTCGCTTCAACATATTATATATTATTTAATACATCTTCCTTCCTGTGAGTCCAATAGATTAATGTGCCGTCCTCGTCATAGTCTACGGAAACGTCTTCGTATGCCAGGCCGAGGGCTTCCGCGAAACCAACGAATTGTGCAATCAGTAGATCTGTTGGCGTAACTCGTACACTACATTCTATTCCGTTGTCATCGTTGATATATACTTCCGCTTTAGGCTTCTGTTCGCCGAAGGAAGACATGGCGGTCACCTCTATATGAGACTCTATTGAGGTAAGAACATCACTTAGCTTCTCCTGAAGAAAAAATGCCCTACGGCACGATTCTTGCGGATCTAAACCACAAAGCTCCACTAAGTCAAAATCAGAAATATTATACTTTCCTGTCTTATCCATAATTCTATGATTTATTATATTAGAAATTCTATATTGTCTTCAGTAACCAATTTTGGACAAAGGTACACCTTTACAAGGTGACGCCCAAACCAGACAAAATAAATCTCTTGATTTAACAAATTCAAGAGGCGAACTGCTATATATACATTCAAAAAAGGGATGTACTGGTACAGATACACCCCTTTTCGAAAGTTCAGGTGTTCTCAGGCAACACCCTCAGATTGTTCGTCTTGCATATTCAAAGCCAGCTCGTAGGACTTCTTGATAAGTTCACGGGCTTGGGCGATGTCTTTCAGCACATCTCTTTTCCATTCCGGCTCTTCCCATTCGCCATTCTCGTTGAAATGACCATCAAGAATGATGTGCGCCAGTGCGTCACCCAGGTTCTTGACTAACTCTCCTTGTGTAGAGAACTCCTTCAGGATGCTCTCTAACTTCTTTTCATTACTTTCTTGTTTCATATTTTTTACTTAATTGTCAAAGGGTTATATTAGTTTATCATTATTTGTTAAAGACATTAACACTGGTGGTTTTCGGTAGCCGACTACCAAAAGCTACTCAGCCGTATGACATCTATGTTTCCGGTGTATTCACACCCTTTTCCGTCAACCTCGCGTACATAGTAGAGCTGTATGATGCTTGCATATTTAAGGTGTTTACACCCAATTGTCTCTTCAGGTATATGCATATTTTCGCTGAATGACGCTTTTATTTTTGGTGCGCGTACACTACAAAATGAGTAACCTTCCTGATGTGCTCGCTGTGTGACGCTTTAAGCATCTTAGTGAGTAGCTCGGCTCTCACCATAAGGCCAATCAGCTGGCCCGTTAATGTAATTCGATTCTTATGAAAGTCCACCAATACCCATCGTTGTGAGCTGGTTGACAATCGGCATCGTTGTCTCATTGACACTCCAACCCAAGTGCTTGGGCGACATATCGATGATGGTGGAATAGAGGCCCAGATCTTTCTCGTTGATGATCTCAAAGTCAATGGGATGACCAAGTAGGGATTCCTTATAGACAACGCCACCGCCGTCTGTTATCCGGCCTTCGGGGTAGTTCTTTAACCTGTCAAGACGCATGAGTGTATGACTCCTGGTCTTGTTATCCCTGACGATATTGAGGATAGCATCATCCTTTCCGGCAATACTGGCGAACATCAGTCTGCTACCTGAATATCTCGAATATGAGCCGCTACCGCATTTCAGCAGTTGGGCTACAGGAACCTTGACAATATGGCCATTGGCATATGCCAATACAAGATAATCGTCGCGCTCACTTTCCTTCACGGCAAGGGTCAACAGGGAGTTATCGTCATAGTCATAATATTCTGTCTTCTGGAACTTGGCATCACCAAGGAACTTGAAAAAGGCGATTGGCTCCTCGTAGTTATCCGGATCCATATATTCTGTCAGTATGTTTTTCCTCTGGCGGCTGGTGGCGATATCGGCCTCCTTGCTGGAAATGAATGGGGTGAGCACGGGCTTGTCTTCTGTTGGCTCTGCCAAGTCTTCGGTTTCAATAGGCGTGACCTCAATGACTGCACTGCGATTGGTACGGCAATACTCGTCATACTCTTCCTTAGTGAGCTTTCTTTTCGTACTGCCGACCCTGACATAATACACGCCATCGAAAGGAATACCTGTCGGATGAGCCTTAATCCTGACGATAAGGACGGTCTTGTCCTTATTCTCCTGATCATAGCTTATGCTCTCTATATAAGAGGCTGCTATGTGATTGCCCCATTTTAGGGATATGGCATCAGGGATGGCTCTCAGCAGCTTATCACGATCGCCGTTGAAATAGTCGTTCTCTAAATCGGGTTCCAGGCCCGTTCCGTGGCCTGTATCGCTGACACCCACATACAATGTGCCGCCACGGGTATTCAGGAAGGAATCGATTACCTTCAAAACCTCTTCCATCTGCTTCAACGGATTAGTCCTGTGATCCTCTGGAGAAAAAATAAGGCTGCTCTTATATTCGATTTCCTCGTCTTCCTCGCCACCGGCGTACATCTTCAGGCCAACCTCCGTGTCTTTGAGGTTCAGCAGCTGACGGATCTTGTTCTGTATATCGACGGTAACTGTCTTCATCCCACTTTCCTTCGTGATGTTGTAGGCCAACACCAACTGCGAGAGGGGTTTCAGAAGAGTATTTCCTTCAGCGAGGTCAAGCAATTCCCTGTTATGTTCGGGCTTTCCCATATAGCTGACCGCCTGAAGCTGGTGGAACTTATCGGAGAGGAACGGGTAATTGCTATACAATTCCACATTGGTCTTTTCCAGCTGCTCAATGTCATTGTCTTCAATCCGGGCGTTGACGGCGAAATAATGAAACATGGCAATGATATCCATACGCCCCTTATAATAGGCCGTCTGCTCTTCCCAGCCAATGAGCATGGCCAGCATACGGGCGAAGCCCAGATAGCTGTATGACTTGAAATAGTCATTTTCAAGGGTGCTCATTCTGTCTACAAGACGAATGACTTCGCGGACATAGCTCTCGTCCAAGATGCGGTCGGATTCCTGGATCTGCTTTTCTTCCTGTTTGGTGATAACATCGGCGATCGTTCCGATGGCATAGTTCTTCATCAGTCTTTTGAAGCTGACAAACAGATCATAGCTTTCAAGGGATTTCTCGATAATCTCGCCTCTGTAGGGGAATCCTCCTCTTCCTGGGCCGACAATGCGGCACACGACTACGGTTCCCTTCTGAACATACGGGAACTCCCTTGCATTGATAAGACTGATACTGATACCATCATTAGAAATAGCAGGAGCAAGGCCGTTGGTGTTCACCTTGCCACCGATGCTACAGATAATCTCCTCACCCTCGTCATAGTAGTTGGTGTAGAAGTCTGAAAGACCGTCGCGCATGGAGAACCGGTAGTAACCGTCATTCTCGCCGATGACCGTTGCATTGAAAACCATACGGTTTCCGTTGGCACCTATAAAATGGCGTAAGGTGGGGGATAGGGTGTAAGGGATAATATCTTTGAGGTGGATGAAGCCCTCACTTCCACTACCATCCTCTATCTGACAGAAGAATACTCCGTGCTGTAGCTCGTCCTGTCCTGTGATAGAGATGGCTACCTTATCACCGTTTTCATAGCGAACGGTCTTATTATTATGGGGGGAGAAACTGATTTTCCTGTTGAACAGCTCTGCCTCGATATCATGCCAGGCATCCTGAAGCTGACGGAACTTTCCCTGATCCGAACCTGAAAGGTCATAGTCAAGACGGTAAGGAAGCATGACCTGGAAATTCTTCCAGAGCTGCATACTCTTTGGAAAGACAGGGTACAGCTCCTTGCTGACACCCGTAGGACTGAGGCAGATACCTTCGGGGGTTACGGTGAGCCTACACTGGCTCTGAGTATAGGAATTGACCGTATCAATATCCCTGGAAGGCATATTGCTGATGTGGAAGGGAAGAAGCTGTAATGAGTCCATCTTATATACCGGCAACTTGGCCGATGAATGGAAAAGGTGGAAGTATGCCGCGTCAACGAGCTTTTCCGGGGCGACAGTATTCTCATAACTGCAGGCATAGCAGAGGCGGGCCTTGTTAAGCTGGATGTCGGTAATTCCCATGTTGCTGCTATTGCCAAGCAGCAGTAGTTGTAGGGCGATGGCATGGATATCCTGCTTGATGGACTGCTCGCTGACCTGAGCAGTACCCAAATGATTCTCTCTCTCCCTGATATACAGCTCCAACAACTTGGCAAGGGCACTTCTGAAAGGCTCCTTGCTCCATGTTCTTATCGCCTTCTCGCCGATAATGCTTATCAGCTCGCCCATCTTGACATTCATCAGCTCCGGCTTCATAAGGAACATGCTCGAAAGGATGTTGAAGCTGGTCTCAGGATGATAGACAAAGCCGGAAGTGCGAAGCTTGGTGAAAAGTCCGTCGATGAACTTGTCGGATTGACCGACGGCGATATGCTCTTCGGCCTTGATATAACAGTCGAGCTGGTCGATGATAATCGTGAGGCGACTCTCGTAATACTCGCGCTCTACATCACCACAGATATTCAGCAGGTCGGACATTTCCAAGAGGTTCCGACAGTCATCACAGACAATATGAAGGTCAGCCTTCTTGCTGATCAGGCCCTGAATCCAGCGGAAACACAGGGTCTCGAAATCCTTGTCTTTCTCATCGTTTGTCAACAGTCTAACAAATTCCCTGGTGTTCCACTGAATCTGCTGGCCATCAAGAAGGGAGGTGAGCTTGTCTTCGGTTAGTAGAAGGTTGGTAGTCAGACCGCCAGCGGCATCGGTAAGCTCAATCCTTGGGTGCTTGTCCTCGATGCCGGTGACAGTGCAACGGATAACCTGGTTCTTGAAGAGTCTGGTCTTCAACTTATCGGTATCGTGAAGGAAAGCGGTGATACCGGTGGCTTCATCGATAACCTCACAGAAATTGCCGAACTGGAGGCGTACCCTGAAATCGTATGCCTCGCCGATCTTATATGCCTCCCTGGGCGAATTATTCTGATTAACCATATTCATATTATTTATTATATAATATTTATTATTTATTAAACAGATGCGCAGCAAGCTCTTTCTGGGTGGTCTCGCTGCTCATGGATCCCGTCAATGACACCCTTGCCGTAGAAGTATTTCGCAAACCGCTTGAAGGTTGCTCTGAACTGCTCAGAGGCTACCTGCTGCATGCCTTCTTGACAATACAGCTGGTTGTACATCTTATCGGCCATTTCATCATACTCCTTTTTCAGCTCTTCATTACACTTAATTTCTTCTGTATTCATACTGCTTATTCTCGATGGACTTTCATTTGTCACGATGGACGTGTTGTCTCCATAGTGCCATATAACGCTGACGACATAGACTAACCCAAATAGAAGTGTTAATATTAATACTGATTCCATATTATATATTACGATATATCTCAGGCACGGCGATTTCTCCGTGCTTTTTCTCATAGTTCTCAAAATACTTAATCAAGGCCTCTTCAATGATACCATTGAGCTGACGGCCAGTATTGAGACCTAAAGAGCGCAGCTTACCCATCACTTCCGGGGAGAGGGTAATACTGGTACGTGCTGTTCCACTCGTCCGGACAATAGGACGACCAGTTGCCTTCCTCGCAGGAATGGCAATGGCTCCCGGCTGTCCTTCTTCAGTCTGATCCTTACTTTTGTTCAGGTCAGAAACCAAGTCCTCGATACCTTGGACTCCGTAGTTTACTTTCTTCTCGGCCATAGTTTTATTCATTTATTATTCGTTATATATTCACTTACTTGTCGTCATTTATTCTAATTCCGACTTCGCTATGAAGATCTTCCGCCAGATGATCTATGAAATCCTTATTCGAATATCCTTTGATCATATTGCCTATCACCTCGATACATATCATCGCAGCCACTACTATCCCTAAGAACATTACAACAGCTACACATATTAAAACATATTCCATATTCAGTCCTCCTTTGGCAATTTTTTAAGTTCAGATAACTCAATCATGTAACGAGGAATATAAAGGATCCCTCTGTCTAAAAGCGCACCTTCGATAAGCTTTTTTGATTGTTTCCAAATTGGGAGATTCTTCATCATCTGCTGCTTCTGCCACTTAGCAAAGTGACGGGCAACAGGTAGACCACCAGGTATATCCTTCAGATATTCTTCTGATGTTATGTACCTATTCCATTCTTCCTCCAAATCTTCGATCAGCGGCTCTTCTTGCATGGAGTCGATGAAGGCAAGAAGTGTATCACATATTACTATAGGCGATGCACAACCACTCTCTTTCAGCCTTTCAATCTCGACTCTGATTTTTTCTTTGTCTGTCATATTATTCCTCCTTTATAGTTCGCTATCAATGATAATCTTAATGATATAATCGAAGGTTTCCTGAACAATATCCCTTTGAGAGGAGTTTATGTCTATAGTGTCAATGCGCTCCAGGTCGGCTCTGGTCGGCACCGTCGGAAGTACTGTTCCGATCATTTCGAAGGTCTCTGCAAACTGCTTCCAGACCTTCTTTTCCTCCATGTTGCCCTTGCGGTAGATGTTGTTAGGTGTAAACAACAGCTGGGGCTTCATTCCCCTGATCTCCCTCATCATGCGCAGGATGGTCTTCACGAAAGTACTGGTTGAGGCGGTGGTGGCCTTGTCATATCTGTACGGACAGACAATAAAGTCCGTCTCGGACAGGATGGGAATCAAGCCGTCCTGGCTCAGATTACCCGGTGCGTCAATTAGGACGCAGCCGTCGAATTTCCGCGCGTTCTCCATCAGCTGTCGCATGGTGTCAACATCGGACACAGGGAAGCCCTGGACGCTATACGGAGCCTCGCAGGCGTAGAAGTCCAGATCACTCTTGCGCATCTGCGCAATGGTCTGCTGGAGATCTGTGTCGATGATGCAGACGTTCATCTTCTTCCAGCACAGATAGTTGGCAAATAGGATGGCGAGGGTGGACTTACCCACGCCGCCCTTCTGATTGGCAAATGTGATGATATGGTTCATATTACTTCAGATATTTTTTGTCTATATCATTGATAAATGGTGACTTTTCATAAGGTTGCATGTTTCCATTCCTAAAACGAGAGCAGGCTCCTGTGAGGAAGCATTTCTTCTTTGCTCTTGTCAGGGCTACATAGAATAGTCTGCGCTCTTCTTCATAAGAGCTGCTTGAATCATAAGCCTGCCTACAAGGGAATGTGTTATCATCCATTCCGGCGATAAAGACAACAGGGAACTCCAGTCCTTTGGAAGAGTGTACCGTCATTAGTTTTACACACTCTCTCTTCATGTTGGTGTCATTTTCTTCGTCGGTAAGAAGTGCCACCTCCCTGATATAATCTTCGAGGGTAATAGATGGCTCTTCATCGTCCTTGTGGTCTTCGATGAAATCCTTAACGGATGCAAGAACCTGAAGAATATTGTCGTATCTGTCTAAATCCTCGGGCTTGGATGAATGTGCCAACAAATCCACCATGCCACTTTCCTTGCAGATCTTGGCTGCAATGTCATATGCGTTCTCTGATTCGTAGTTCTGCCATGACTTGATGAGACGGACAAAATCAACAATTTTTTTAACGGTTCCCTTCTGAAGTGAATATAAGTTGTTGGGGTGGGATATTATTTCCCATATACTCTTGTGACAAGCTGCTGACATATCAACAAGCCTTGATATTGTGGTGTTGCCAATTCCCCGTGTTGGGAAATTGATGATTCTACGAAGGGCCTGCTCATCATCAGGATTGACAACGAGACGGAAATATGCCAGGAGATCCTTGACTTCCTTCCTTTGATAGAAATTCGTTCCTCCATAAATTCTGTAGGGAATAAATTCCCGACGAAGCTCTTCCTCTAACGACCTGCTGAGCCAGTTGGAGCGATACAGGATGGCAAAGTCGTTATAGCTATACTTTTCGTTACATACCATCTGCTTAATGGTATTCACAATAGCTGAAGATTCTCCCCGGTCATTGGCAGTTCGTAAGAGGGTGATAGGCTCTCCTGCGTCATTATTACTAAAGAGATCTTTGAAAATCTGGTGTCGGTTCTTCTGAATGACACTGTTAGCCGCCTTGACGATAATCTGGGTGGAACGGTAATTCTCTTCAAGCTTGATAATCTCAGCACCTGAAAAATCTTCTGCAAAGTTCAGGATGTTATCGATGACAGCACCACGGAAGGCATAGATGCTCTGAGCATCATCACCAACTGCACAAATCATGTTCTTATCTTTAGTCAGCTGCAAGAGGATTTCCTTCTGTATGAGGTTGGTGTCCTGATACTCATCGACAAGTATATACTGGAAATGATTGGCATATTTCCTTCTGACATTATCTGCACCATTGAAAAGCAGATAGGTGTTCAGGAGAAGATCGTCAAAATCCATCGCGTTTGCCATCTTTAATGCAATACTGTATTTCTTGTAGATTTCTCCAATCTTCTCCAGTTTGCTGTCTTTGTCATGTTCAAACATCTGACTGAAGACGTATTGATCGGGGGTAATCATACTGTTTTTGGCAGTGCTGATTCTGGAGGCGACTCTAACAGTTTCATACTTTTTCGGGTCGAGACCCATCTTCTCTATGACTTCCTTAATGACATTTTCACTGTCATCGGAATCGTATATAGAGAAATTTTTCATATACGGCAACAACTCCTTATTATAATCAATTTCAAATCGGAGGATTTTCGCAAATATCGAATGGAATGTACCCATCTGAATCTTATATGCTGCCTCTCCACTTACAAGAGACGCTATACGCTTTTTCATCTCTTTGGCTGCCTTGTTCGTGAAGGTTAGCGCAAGAATCCTATTCGGCTGGATTCCGTTCTCCAGCAGATAGGCAATCTTATAGGTCAGGACGCGGGTCTTACCTGATCCGGCTCCTGCTATAACCAGTTCCGGGCCATCCATATATGTTACAGCCTTGAACTGAATATCGCTAAGTTCTTTTCTGAAATCTACCATATTATATATTATTTATTATTTGTTATTTATACAATTTCTTTAGTATTACAGTTCTTTTATGGTTAGAAATAATCCTGCTGTCTTTCTTGAAGCCGCTTTAAGTCAAACACTCGGTATTCTATCTTACCAGGGCGCTTGCTGACAGGAACCAGTTTTTCCTCTTTCACCCAACGACGGACATTTCCCTCACCAAACAGTTTGAAGGCTTTATTCTGAGATACGATGTCATTTGGCAGGCGAAGTGCGTCCGTCTGCAGGGCAACAATCTCCCGCGCAAGATCCTTGACAAAGACCTCGTAAGGAACGCACTTGTCTGCGAATTGTATCATCGTTGGGGTATTCATATTAAATATTATATATTATTTATGATACCGCACTGACCCGGTGCTGGCGGATCCAACTATCAAGTTCCTTTCTTTCAAAGTACAAAGCCGTGGTCTTGTAGTGAGGAATCTTCTTAGCCGCTGTCATCTTATACAGTGTACTGCGGCTAATACCAGTATAGACACAAGCCTCCTTGAAGGTAAGTATTTCCTTCTGGTTGAGAAAGACCGCTTCCAAAGCTGTCAACCTCTCTTCGATGGTATGTGTTGTGTTGTTACCCATAACATTGATTATTCCATAACAAATGTTGAATGATTTATGATATTCATCATCATAGGAACGTTCAGACCGGCCTTCTCCCGCTCTTCAACCATCTGTTCAAGACTAAGGGTGTTTGTGGGAATATAGGGGATAATTCGTTGCATATTCAACATAACCATCATCACTGGCCCACAGATGTACGGTGCTGTCGTTTGGTGAATTATAATCCCCCAAAAATCCTCGAAGCCCTTAAAGATTGTGGGGGTGAACAAAGGAACGATTGTTCCCGGCTCGGTGACAACCATGTTCCGGCCCAGGGCTAACAATCCTTTCTCAATGTCGCTATACCTGTAGCTCTTCAATGTTTGGTTCACATACTCCCGAAAAGCCTTTTTGGGAAGTAAAAACACAAACTTATCCTTAAGTTCCTCTTTTGATTGATTCAATGGGACATAATTAAAATACAGGTGTGAGAGAAACATAAGGAGGAAATCATAAAGGATGGCCTGACTACGGCCATTACGATGGTCGATATCAATCTGAAGTCCAAAGTCCACATGCTTCTCCAAACCAGGAGATCGATCAAATTCTTCCTTGACTTTTTTGGGGTCAAGGACTAATCTTTCGTGTAATTTGCTTTTTCTCATATTAACTATTATTTGCTTGTTATACCATATTTTCTGCGTAAGGTACTGCGAACCTTTTTAGCAAGTACCTCCATCGTCTCGGGGTCGGTGCTTGACTTTCCTTTGCCAACGGCGCGGCCAACCTCTTTTCCCTGCATATCTAAACAATCCTCCAGAATTCTATCTACCAGCCACAATTTAGGATTGACAGGTGACAAAGCTTGGGCCTTAATGTTGCGGATGTAACCCTTTGAAACCTTCTCCGCACCTTCCTTAGCATTACTGAGGGAAAACAGGGTGGTAAAGGATGTCTCCAGATTGGCGAGCTTTTCGTTTATACTGTCAATCTCTTCCTGCGGAACATCTTCGATCTTTTTCGGATCTGTTCTCACAAGAAACTCATAGTCAGTAATAGCTGGAGCGCCGCGACCGTCGGGGAGGGCTCTTTTGGGAATCATCTCCAGCCAGAAGTCAATATTACCTTGAACAAAGGCTTCATAGATCTCTGATAAGGAAGGAATTAATACTTTCTGGACATAAATTCTAAATTCTTTATATCCGATGATTTCAATGTTGTCATCGGTAATACCTTTTTTAATATCCTTGTATCGCGCAAGGCCGAATTTAAGCCTTATCTCAGTCTCTGTCATAGAGAAGGATCTGTTGAAGCTATTCTTCCATTTACATCCGAGAGTATAAAGTCCTCTGGCTGCAACACGATTGAAACTAAGCCTATCAAAACCGATGTATTGGGTGTAGTTGTTCTTAGGAAGGAAATGTGTGATGCATGCTTCGGTAAGCTTAATATTGTGAATCTTTGGCTCTTCTTCCCACTTATATTCGGCGATGACCGTAAACTGATAGGCGTCACCCTTCTCTTTAAGGTTGCCATAAAGTACATGAGGGTGTTTCTGAATATAATCAAAGGCATCTTTGACTCGCAGGGGGTGTCTGTTGCCAGGATCTAACTCGCTGTTCGGTATTCTGTATTCAAGAAGTCTCTTCATAGTGGCGGTAAATGTTTTCACATCATCGAGGTCTAAACCTTTGTCATCGGCGCATACCTCGGCCATTATATCGAAAAAGTTCTTTCTAAGCCTGTCTACCAGATTCTGCTTGAGACTATCGATAAACGGGGACATGATTTCATAATCACGTTCCACCATGGAGTTCGATTCCCGGATAATAATATTAGATGACTTATTCATATATCCTTATACCTTATTTATATTAAATTCATCTATCTTCCAACAAAAGAAAGGTTCAGTCTTTCCAATTCTTCCTTCTTATAGTACAGGCGGCCTCCAAACTTCGTTGGGGTCAGTCTTCCTTCTTTTTCGAGGGCGATTACCTGCTTCATTTTCATTCCAAGGTCTTTAACCAATTCTTTCCGTGAAATGAAAGCGTTGTCCGTTATTGCAACAATACTGTTTCCGGATGGGACAAACTTCGTAATAGGGGTCGATTCCTTCATCATATTAATCATAGCCTTTACGAACGTGATGACCCCAGAGTCTGTCAGGGTAATCGAAATATGCCCGTCAGACTTCTTGATCTCAGAGGCAAGGTTATAAGACAGCAATCCCTTCTCAATTTCTTTGTCAAGACCTTGAGATGTTGCGTTGCTGATCATATCTGTTTGTTTTTGGGACATAAACTATTAATTTTCGTTTATTTGTTTTGTCGTTACTTATTTTTTTTATAATTTTGCAGCCAGAAGGATGAGCTGGATATGAGTTTGGAACTCAATTTCAGTTGCAAATTTACAAAATTGTTTCCACAATTGCAAATTGTGTGTCCAAATATAACACTTTTTGCTTATTTTTATATTTTATATACATTATGCTGCAAGATATTCATGTTGGTAATGAACTCCGGAGGTGGTTAAGAACGCATAACATAACCTGGGAGCAATTTGCAGAGGCTATGGGTACATATAAGACCAAAGTCGGCAGAATAATGAATAGCCCAACGATAGAAACGGAAGAGCTGTATAAAATCAGCAAAACCTTGCAGTTTAATTTCTTTGAGAAATTTTGGAGCGATGATAAAATAGACGAATTTGGTGATACCCTCCAAGATCTTCATATCGGTCAGGAGATAGATAATTATCTAAAATCTAAGGATATCACCCAAGCCAAGCTGGCTGAGTTGATGGGAGTGTTGCCTTCACAGGTTACCAGAATAATAAAGAAACATTCTATAGATTCTGGGAAGCTGACTTTAATATCAAATATCCTTGATCATAATTTCTTCATTGATTTTTACGGTAATTATGAAGAAACGAGTGCTAATCTTGCGATACAGGTTGGTTTATATATGGGTAAATACAATAAGCTGCTTCTGGAATACGAAGAGGTGAACAGACAGCTATTGGATAGTCGAGTAGAAGCAGAAAAGTTGAAAAAGGAGATTACGGAACTGAAAATCGAGATTAATGATCTTCGAGAAGAAAACTCCAAACTTAAATCCGGCTCTTAGATTCTGACTTTTGCCACTGAATAAAAGGGGAAATGTTTCACACGAATAATTTCGAATTAACATTTTTAACATTTTCCCCAAGATGGAAACATAATTCCCCAAGATGGAAACATAATTCCTCCCCAAAATGGAAACATAATTTCCCCAAGATGGAAACATAATTCCCCAAGATGGAAACATAATTCGGAGGTCAAATCTTGTAAAACCTTCTATTTCAGAGTGTTAGGCGCATGGCGTTGGGTCAGCCTCGCGCGCGCGTATTATATTGACATCATTATAGACAGCTTTATATTTTTCTCGACAACATATGTTGGTGTTTCGGGGATTATTTCGGAAAAAACGGCAGTTATTTCGGAAGAAATAAATGTGATCTCTGAATGATTCTTTTTTTGTTGTTTAAGGGGGTCGCTCCTGGGGGTCGCTCCCGCGCCGTGCGGCTTGAACTTTCGCTGAGACCCTTGAAATGGAAAATGCTGACGCATTTTGGGCTGCGCCTTCCTCTGCCGCGACGGGGAACATCTTTCGATATCACAACGTTTTTTCGTGTGTTAAAAAGTGTTTACAAATTAAAATTTTCATTATTCGCCATTTGTTCTTTCTCAAATCTTAATTTGAGAAATAGCCTATAACACAAAGTCAAACCTTATCAAATAAGGATCAGACCTATTTTTATGCCTTTTGGGTCTTGAATTTGTTAAATCAAGAGATTCTTTTTATCTGATTCTTTAGTCACCTTGTAAAGGTGTAACTTTGCGGGAAATTCTATCATCGCAAATATGGTTGATTTCAAAAAGCTGTCAATGCTCAGTAATATCTCACGTGATATTGTCAATAAAGAGCATCCGTCATTTGATGAAAACAGAAAGCGTGTCTTCTGTTTAGGATTCCTTGGTGGTTTCAATTACTCGGAGAAGAATCCTGATGCGAACCGTGAAACGATAGATGCTGTGTCACGGGACGGCATGAACAGGAGTAATCCTTGGTATGAGGAATACGAGAAAAAGACGTATCTACTCGGCTTCAACCGGGGATATTCCTATGTGGCAAATGACGAAGCCCGTCATTATAAACAATATATGGAAAACCCTTTTTCTGATCAGATCGGATTAGGAGAGGCCACACCTGATTACGACAGTGCTGATGCAGCTGGCCTTGGTGTTCAGTTCCCGATCCTACTCAATGGTGCCATTATCGGCTGGCTGCCTGTTGACGCTATATATGACAAAGACAAGCCGAATCACCTTATTTCCGATGACAGCCATTATCTGAGGATGTCGTCTGTAGGTGACAGTGCGGAAATAAAGAAGGAATATCGCGGCCAGGGTTACGGCAAGGCCGCATATTATGAATTGGCTGTCAAGGCGGCCCGGATGGGAATGGTTTTGTGTTCTGCGCCCGATTCTTCCCGTTCTGAGAACGCCAACAGACTCTGGAAGTCCCTTGTTTCTTCTGGCTATGCCCGACAGAATGGAGACCGCTATGAGTTCATCAATTCCAAGATTATTGTAACGAATAAAGCCGTAGGCGGCATACAAAAATCCAGCAAAACCATGAATGAATCTCTGACACAAAATGAGAAGCAGATGATAAGCCAAGTGGCTACCGACTTAGTGACAGGTAACCATCTGTTAGGACGTTCACGACCTGATGGTTATAAAGAGTTGATGCGCGAGGTGGGAAATGCCTTTGCAGCAGTAAAGTCATTTTCCGTTACATCCAGACAACGCGATATACTTAGTGAACTTATTGAGAACTATCACGATGGCTACGAGGAGGTAGCAAGTCAAATAGGTGTTGATGTACCATTATTAAAGGCTGCTTTATCTAATGATAATACCGCTCGTGAAAAGTACGTCAATGTTCTCAGGCAACAGGTCAAGCAGGCAATTCGTGACCGCATTGTGCATCCATACGCTCATTTCTTTTCACCTGATCAGGTAGAGATACTGAATCGCTATCATCAGGTGGCAACTCCAGACACTCCGGCGAATGAAACTTTCTCACGTTTGCTGCATGAGGTAGCGCAGGAGTCTGATGTAGCCCGCAAACCTGAGAAGTGGGTGACTGATACGGCCAAGGAGCTGGATGGCCTCGCAGAGGGCATCACCCGCGAGCAGGGCCAGGACAGAGGCTTGCATAAATAGCATTATATATCTGTATAGAAAAAAGGGAACTGACCTTGCGATTGGTACCCTTTTCTTCATGTGCGCGTACATTAATATTATATATTATATAATACATAAATAAAATGCGTTAAAAATTGCCTATTTCTGCTTTGTTCTCGAATCTTTTTCGTACCTTTGCTGCGTTAAACAGAAAACAGAAGAAAAGATGAGAAAAAGCGAAAACTTACATATAGTTTACAACAACCTCTCGGTATCCCTTTTAAATAAGGAATACTTTGCTGCCGCGCAGGCTGCTGTAGAAGAGTAAATATCACTCTGATATAATGTAAAGGAACCTGTCCGCTGGGGCAGGTCCCTTTTTTATTG
>Ga0256407_10001719_pt1 | contig 44685 bp, 45 predicted proteins | sample RumenRJG_04DNA_FD_193489 | JGI IMG/M metagenome (GOLD analysis project Ga0256407, IMG submission 193489) | Bovine rumen microbial communities from Lethbridge, Alberta, Canada - RJG_04 | ecosystem: Host-associated > Mammals > Digestive system > Stomach > Rumen | place: Canada: Alberta...
ATGAAGGCCTGCACGGTCATGCCCGGAGCATCCGCTCCCGCTTTGAAGACGATCCGGAATAAGGAGGGTTTCGATGAGCAAGTATTTCGTTTCCAAATTCGACGACCTTGAGCCTTACGTCCCCGGCGAACAGCCCCAGGACATGAGCTATGTCAAACTGAATACCAATGAATCGCCCTTCGATCCGCCGAAGGAAGTCGTCCCGGTCATCCGTGACGCGGCCCGCAACATCCGGCTCTACTCCGATCCGGAGAGTCAGGAACTGCGCCAGGCCATCGCGGACTACTACGGCCTCGAGCCGGAGAACGTCATGGCCACCAACGGCTCCGACGAAGCGCTGAACTACGCCTTCATGGCGTTCTGTGACGCGGAGCACCCCATCGTGTTTCCGGAAATCACCTACGGCTTCTACCCGGTCATCGCGAACCTCAACGGCATTCCGTATGAGACCATCTCCCTGAAGGACGATTTCACGATCGATTCGAGAGAATACGAGAATATCGGGAAGAACATCTGCATCGCCAACCCCAACGCACCGACGGGCATCGCCCTGCCGCTGGAGGAGATCGAACAGATCGTCCGCACGAACCCCGGCAATATCATCATCATCGATGAGGCCTATGTCGACTTCGGTGCCCGCAGCTGCGTGCCCCTGCTCTACAAGTACGACAACCTGCTGGTCACTCAGACCTTCTCGAAGTCCCGCTCTCTGGCGGGCGGTCGCCTCGGCTTTATCATGGGCGCGAAGGACCTGATTGCGGACCTCAACACGCTGCGCAACGCTTCGAACCCCTACAACGTCAACCGCATGACCGCCAAAGCCGGCATCGTCACCCTGCGGGAGAACACCTATTTCAAGAACAGCTGCCATGCCATCCAGTTCAACCGCCGTTACACGCGCACCGCACTGGAAAAGCTTGGCTTTGAAGTCCTGCCCTCGAGCGCGAACTTCCTCTTCGTCCGCTCCGACCGGATCGGCGGCGAGGAACTGTACCTGGCGCTGAAGGAACGGGGCGTGCTGGTCCGGCATTTCTCGGACCCGAAGATCTCCGACTGGAACCGCGTGACCATCGGCACGAAAGTCCAGATGGACATCTTCCTGCAGAAAGTCGAGGAGATCTTCAAGAAACAGGACGAAGAACGGGCCGCTGAAGAGGCGCACAAGGCCCGCCGCATCCGATAAAGGAGGAAGTACTATGAGAACCAGCGAGATCGTCCGCGACACTGCGGAGACGAAGATCCGTCTGAAACTGGACCTCGACGGGACCGGCAAGAGCAACATCGCCACCGGCGTCGGGTTCCTCGACCACATGCTGACGCTGTTTGCCCGGCACGGCCGGTTCGACCTCGATGTCACCTGCGACGGCGACACCTATGTGGACTTCCACCACACGACCGAAGACATCGGCATCGCCCTTGGCATGGCCTTCACGGAAGCGCTGGGGGAGAAGCGGGGCATCGTGCGCTACGGCAGCACCATCCTGCCCATGGATGAGACCCTCATCCTGTCTGCCGTCGACATCTCCGGCCGAAGCTTCCTCGCCTATGACTGCGACATCCCGACCCAGAAGGTCGGCGACTTCGACACCGAACTCGCCGAAGAGTTCTGGTACGGCTTCACCCGCAAGGCAGAGCTGACCCTGCACATCAAACAGCTGGCGGGAACGAATTCCCACCACATCATCGAAGGCACGTTCAAGTCGGTGGCCCGCACCCTGAAGGACGCGGTGGCCATTGACCCTGCCTTTGCCGACGAGATCCCCTCCACGAAGGGAGTATTATAAGCATGATCGCGATCATCGATTACGGCATGGGGAACCTGTTCTCCCTGTCGTCGTCTCTGAAGTCCCTGGGGTACGAGGTGGAGATCACCGCGGACCCTGACCGGCTGCGCGCGGCGGACAAACTGTTCCTGCCGGGCGTCGGCGCGTTCCGGGACGCGCAGGAGCGCCTGTTCTCGACGGGCCTCGCGGACGTCATCCGTGAGCTCGCCGCCGAAGGGAAGCCCCTCATGGGCATCTGCCTCGGCATGCAGCTCCTGTTCGACAAGAGTTATGAATACGGGGAATACGAAGGCCTGGGACTCATTCCCGGGAACGTTGTCCCCATGGAGGGGTCCATCGCCCCGGAACTGAAGATCCCGCAGATCGGCTGGAATGCACTGCATTTCACCGGCCTCGAGCACCCCGCTTTCGCCGGCACGAAGGAGGGGGAATTCGTCTATTTCGTCCACTCGTACTACGCGACGGACTGTGACCCCTACGTGGTCGCCACCACCGAGTACAGCAAAGAGCTGACGGCGGCGGTCGCGAAGGACAACGTCTGCGGCTGCCAGTTCCACCCCGAAAAGTCCGGGGAAGTGGGCCTGCATCTCCTCGACGCATTCTGCAAGCAATAAGGAGTTTTTATGTATCTGTTTCCCGCCATCGACCTCATCGACGGAAAGGCCGTCCGGCTGCTCCGGGGCGACTATGCCCAGATGACGGTCTACAATGACGACCCCCTCGCGGTCGCGAAGGACTTCGAGGCCCAGGGTGCGAAGTACATCCACATGGTGGACCTGGAAGGCGCCAAAAACGGCGGTACACCGAACCTTTCGACCGTTCAGAAGGTCGCGGAGAACACCGGTCTGTTTGTGGAGATCGGCGGCGGCATCCGCTCGATGGACACCGTGAAAGCCTACCTCGACGCCGGCATCGACCGGGTCATCCTGGGCACGGCCGCGGTGGAAGATGAAGCGTTCCTGAAAGAGGCTGTCGACACCTATGGTGAGAAGATCGCCGTGGGCGCGGACATCCGGGACGGGTACGTCTCCATCAAGGGCTGGCTCGAACAGTCCGAATTCACGCTGGACGCCTTCTGTGAGAAGATGCAGTCCCTCGGCGTGAAGACCCTCATCTGTACCGACATTTCGCGAGACGGCGCCATGAAGGGCACGAACCGTGCGCTCTACGCCGACCTCAAAGAGAAATATGACATGAACATCACGGCCTCCGGCGGCGTCTCCTCCATGGAGGACGTGGAAGCCCTTGCGGCGATGGACCTCTACGGCGCCATCATCGGAAAGGCTTATTACACCGGAGACATCATCCTGTCGGACGCCATTCGGGCGGCCGGCCCCCAGGAGTGAACCTATGATCACGAAACGCATCATTCCCTGTCTCGACGTCCGCGATGGACGGGTCGTGAAGGGAGTCAACTTTGAAGGCATCCAGGACGTCTCGGACCCGGTGGCCCTTGCGCGCCACTACTCGGAGAGCGGTGCCGATGAACTGGTGTTTTACGACATCACCGCGTCTTTTGAAGGGCGCAAACTGTTCACCGACATCCTGACCCGGACGGCGTCTGAGATCTTCATCCCGCTCACGGTCGGCGGCGGTATCAACACCCTCGACGACTTCGACCGGGTACTGTCCTGCGGCGCCGACAAGGTGTCCGTCAACTCGGGCGCCATCCGCAACCCGGACCTCGTGGGCGAAGCGGCGAAGCGCTTCGGCGACCAGTGTGTCGTCATCTCCGCCGACGTGAAGAGGGTCGACGGGTCCTTCCACGTGTTCGCCAAGGGCGGCCGGGAGGACACCGGCATGGACGGCATCGAGTGGATCCGCCGCTGTGTCGACAACGGCGCCGGGGAAGTGGTGCTCAATTCCATCGACACCGACGGCGTCAAGAACGGCTTCGACCTCGAGATGCTGCAGGCGGTCTGCGACGTCGTGAACGTCCCGGTCATCGCCTCCGGCGGCGCCGGCGGCATCGACCACTTCGTCGAGCTCTTCCGCGCCATCCCGAACGTGGACGCCGGCCTCGCCGCCAGCATCTTCCACTTCGGCGAAGTCGAGATCAAAGACCTCAAAATGGCGTTGAGAGACAATGGGATCAACGTCAGATTATAAGATTACAGAAATTTGCGTCGCAAAAGTTCGTCGAAGCTGCCTCCGCAACACGTACGGTCAGAAACATAGTCGTCTCGCTCGCTTGGAGCGCTTCGCGACACTTCTTGTTTCTTCCAGTTCAACAGCCTTGCTTTATCTGCCGCAGGCAGCGCAAGTCTGTGAACCCTTCGCCGCGAGACGAAGCTTTTGCAGCAAATTTCTCAAACCATATTACTGGAGGAAACATACCAATGCCGGAAACTAATTTTGTTTCGATCGAGGAACTGAAATTCGATGAGAAGGGCCTCATTCCCGCCGTCGTTGTCGACAGCGAGTCGAAGAAGGTCCTGACCGTCGCTTACATGAACGCGGAGAGCCTGAAGATCTCCATGGAGAAGGAGCTCACCTGCTTCTGGTCCCGGTCCCGTCAGGAACTGTGGCTGAAGGGGGAGACCAGCAACAACTATCAGCACATCGTCTCCATCACGACCGACTGTGACAAGGATGCGCTGGTCGTCGTCGTCGAAAAGGACGGCCCGGCCTGCCACCTCGGCACCGACTCCTGCTTCGAATACCCGGTCTTCCAGAGCGAGACCCGTCATGAGTTCTCGGTCCAGGGCCTCTATGACCTGCTGGTCGGCCGCAACGAGAGCCGTCCGGAAGGTTCCTACACCACCTATCTCTTCGAGAAGGGCATCGACAAGATCCTGAAGAAGGTCGGTGAGGAGAACACCGAAGTCATCGTCGCCGCCAAGGGGGATGACAAGAAAGAGACCATCTATGAGATCGCGGACCTCATGTATCACGTCATGGTCCTCATGGTCCATATGGGCATCACCGTGTCGGACGTCCTGAAAGAACTGGCGTCCCGCCACATCATCGACCACAAGGTCAAACAGGAAAAAATGGTATGAGTTTCAACAACTTCCACATGCACACCACCTACTGTGACGGTGCGAATACGCCGAAGGAGATGGCGGAAGCGGCCCTGGCACTCGGTTGCCGGGAGATCGGCTTTTCCGGCCATTCCTGGCTCGACTTCGACCCGATGTGGACGATGGAACCGGATGCCGCCGTGCACTACCGGGAGACCGTTTACGGGCTGAAGAACGAGTTCGCAGGACAGATGAAAGTCTTCCTCGGCATCGAACAGGACTATTGCAGCGACACCGACGACCTGCCGCTTTACGACTACGTCATCGGCGGGGTCCACTGCGTCTTCAAGGACGGCAATTACATCTCTGTCGACTGTGACGCTGAGACCCAGCGCCGCGGGGTGGAGGAGTGGTATGGCGGCGACGCCATGGCCTTTGTGGAAGACTACTATGAGCTGGTCGGGAACCTCTATGAGAAGACCCGTTGTGACATCATCGCGCACTTTGACCTCATCACCAAATTCATCGAGCGTGACGACCTCATCGACGTGACCGACCCGCGGTACGTAAAAGCGCAGAACGACGCGCTTTTGGAACTGTTCGAGACCCCCGCTGTGTTCGAACTGAACACCGGCGCCATCTCGCGGGGATACCGTACATCGCCCTACCCGTCCGACCCCGTTCTGGAGCTCCTCGGCAAGGCGCAGAAACCGGTCATCCTGTCCTCGGATTCCCACGCCTGCGGGACCATCCTGTACGGCTTTGAAGAGGCGATGCACCTCGTGAAAAAATACGATCTCAACCTGCTGACGACGATGGAGGAAGTCCTCGCCGTCACCCGTTCCCGTCATTGAAAACCAACGGGCATTATGGTACAATAATGCCCGCCGCACACGCCGGTGTGGCGGAATTGGCAGACGCAAGGGACTTAAAATCCCTCGGTAGCGATACCGTACCGGTTCGAGCCCGGTCACCGGCACCAAAAAAGCATCCCTTCGGGGGTGCTTTTTTGCTGCCGTTTGCCGGGCTCATGATTCGGTGTGCGGTCAGAAACATAGTCGCCTCGCTCGCTTGGAGCGCTTCGCGATGCTCCTTGTTTCTTCCTGTTCGACGTCCCCGCTTGTTCTGCCGCAGGCAGCGCGGGAACGCGAACCCCGGTCACCGGCACCAAGAAGAGCAGAAAGGCTTTTGCCTTTCTGCTCTTCTTTGCTGTGACCGCGGCTCGAACCCTTGGGCCGGAGCGTCAAGAAAACATGCCAGTGGCATGTTTTTAGCGAGTGGAGCTGCGGCAGCAGCTCGGAGTGGTTTTGCGAAGCAAAAGCACGTCGAGCCCGGTCAATCGACCGCAAGGTCGATGGGAAAGCTGTTTTCCGATGCAAACCAAAGTTGCGCTTCTTTCTCCTCGCGTCCGACCCATTGGAGACCCCCGGTCAGAAACATAGTCGCCTCGCTCGCTTGGAGCGCTTCGCGATGCTCCTTGTTTCTTCCTGTTCGACGTCCCCGCTTGTTCTGCCGCAGGCAGCGCGGGAACGCGAACCCCAAAAAAAGCCAAAATATTGCGCTTTTTCGGCTTGGGAACGGTTGAGAAACCCACTATATTGTGTTAAACTATAACGAATGTACTTTTAATAATAAAAAGGGGAAATGAACATGGGATTCTTAGACGCCCTTTCCGGCGGCGGAGTCAGCAATGAACCGAACTTCGTCGACTATACCGAGACCTTCTCGGACCAGCCCGTTCGCATCCAGTGCGACACCAACTTTGCGGCGGCACTGCCCTGTACGGCCATCCCGTACTGCGTGAAGATCCAGATCCAGGTCTACCCGGACACGTCCAACCCGGACCTCATCTCGGACGCCGAACTGAACCACATCACGACCGTCCGTTCCATCCTGGGACAGCACCTCGACGGCCGGTTCGTGGGTCAGGGCATCGTCGCGTCTGCCAACATGGCATTCCTCATCTTCTACATCCCGGAGCGCCGCGCCAAGTCCGCCGGCAAAATGCTGGAGGAGAGCTTCAGCAACGCGTTCCGCCACACCGAGTACACCATCCAGCTCGATCCGGAAGGCACCCAGTACATGGAGTACCTGTTCCCGAACGCTATCCAGCTGAAGCAGGTCGAGAACAACAAGATCCTCCGGAAGCTGAGAGGGTACGGGGACGACGGCTCCACGCCGCGACCCATCAAATTCCACTTCGTGTTCCCGAACCGGAAGGCGGCGCTTGAATTCAGCGCCGAAGCTTCCGAGAAGGGTTTCGCATACGAAGACCTCACCCAGGAACCGGCACCCGAAGGCATGGTCCTGCCGAGAGCGCACCTCGTCCTCAGCCGGACGCTGCCGTTCAACATCGAACTGCTCGACCTCGTCGACGAGTACCTGCTCGACCTCTGTGAGGGATACGACGCCACCTATCGCAGTCTGGAAACAGACGTCATCTGAGACATAAAGGAGATTTTTATCATGGCCAATCAGACCGCATTTCCCGCAGCGGGCGACACCGTTGCGATCATCAACACCACCAAAGGCACCATCAAGGTCAAGCTCTTCCCGGAAGAGACCCCGAAGACCTTCGAGAACTTCACGACCCACGCGAAGAACGGCTACTATGACGGCATCATCTTCCACCGCGTCATCAAGGACTTCATGATCCAGGGCGGCGACCCCGAAGGCACCGGCCGCGGCGGCGAGAGCATCTGGGGCCATTCCTTCGAAGACGAGTTCCACCCGGACCTCCACAACATCCGCGGTGCCCTCTGCATGGCGAACGCCGGCCCGAACACCAACGGTTCCCAGTTCTTCATCGTCCAGTGCAGCAGCTGCGACCCCCGCTTCCTCTCCCAGATGGAGCAGATGGGCGTCGAGTACGGCTTCGGCCCGGACGTCATCGAGAACTACAAGGCCCTCGGCGGCACGCCCTGGCTCGACTTCAAACACTCCGTCTTCGGTCAGGTCTATGAAGGCATGGACGTCGTCGACGACATCGCCACGACTCCGACCGGCTTCCAGGACAAGCCCGTCGACGCCATCAAGATCCTGTCCATCGACATCGAAACTCTTTAAAGAATCGAGGAACTCATCATGCGCATCGGTCACGGTTACGACGTCCATCAGTTTGCGGACGACCGCAAATGCATTATCGGCGGGGTAGAGATCCCCTACGAAAAAGGACTGCTCGGTCACTCTGACGCGGACGTCCTGCTCCACGCAGTCTCGGACGCGCTGCTCGGCGCCGCCGCCCTCGGCGACATCGGCGGCATGTTCCCCGACACCGACGACGCGTTCCTCGGTGCGGACAGTCTCGTTCTGCTCGAGCAGGTAGTACATCGCCTCAAAGAGAACGGCTACCGGGTCGGCAACATCGATGCCACCATCATCGCGCAGGCACCGAAAATGGCGCCGCACATCCCCGCCATGCGGGAGAACATCGCAAATGCCTGTGGGGTCGAACTCGGCGCGGTCAACGTCAAAGCCACCACCGAAGAACACCTCGGCTTCACCGGCCGCAAGGAGGGCGTCTCCGCCCACGCGGTCGCCCTCATCGAAACGCTCGACTAAGGAGGAACCCTAATCATGACACTCTGGTCTGATCTCTCGACGCTCTTCAGTCGGGTCATCAGCGTCTTTTCCACCTATGACTGGCTCAGCGACACGCTGGACATCCTGCTTCTGACCGTCCTCGTGTATTCGCTCCTGAAGGTCATCCGGGACTCCCGTGCCCTGACCATCGCCAAGGGCCTCGTCATTTTCATCGTCGCATACATCCTCGTCCTGTTGCTGGACATGAAGTCGTCCATCTTCCTGTTCCGGAAGCTCATCGACAACATCCTCGTCCTGCTGGCGGTCATCTTCGCGCCGGAACTGCGGAAACTGCTGGAAAAACTCGGCACGAGCCGCGGCTACCTGCGTCTGAGCTCGCTGTTCAGCAAGAACGGCTCCGCCAAGGCCATCCAGTACAACGAGGAAATGTCGCGATGCATCAACTCGGTCTGTAAGGCCGCCAAGGAGATGAGCGACGAGCGCATCGGCGCCCTCATCATTTTCGAACGGGCCATGCCCCTCGGTGAGATCATCGACACCGGCACGGTCATCGATGCCCGCATCTCCTCCCAGGTCATCCAGAACGTCTTCTTCCCGAAGTCTCCGCTCCACGACGGCGCGGCGGTCATCCGCAACGACCGTCTCTACTCCGCCGGCTGCATCCTGCCGCTGACGAGCCGTCACAACGAAGTCAGCAAGAAGCTCGGTACCCGGCACAGAGCGGCCATCGGTATGAGTGAACAGTCCGACGCCTACATCCTCGTCGTCTCCGAGGAGACCGGCAGCATCTCCATGGCGGAAGGCGGACGCCTTCACCGGAACCTCTCCGACGGTGAGGTCCGGGAGATGCTCCTCGACGTCTTCCTGATCGATGTCGATGAAGACCGGGAAGAGAGAAAACAGAATCGAAAAGACCGGAAGCGTCCGAAGAAGGACGAATCCGAAAAAACGATCGAAGTGATCGATCACAAGGGAGGTGAGTCGGATGCCGACGACGAATAAACGCGCCCGCATTTCCACTCTCCTCGGAAATACCAGAACGATGGCGGTCATCGCCTTCCTTCTGGCCATTGTCATCTGGCTCGCCGTCTCCATCAATGAATCGCCCGTGGTCGAACGGGTGGTCCGCGACGTCAAAGTCGAAGTCGATGAGAGCATGCCTGCCCAGCTTGGCTACGAGGCCTTCGGCGCCGACAACCTCTATGTCGACGTCACCGTTTCCGGCAAGCGTTATGAAGTGGGGGACAACGTGCTCACCGCCGACGACCTGACCGTGACCGCGGTCACCACGTCGGTCGACTCTCCCGGAAAATACACCCTGCAGCTTCGCGCTGCCTCCAAAGACGACAACCCGGATTACCGGATCGTCAGCAAATCCAAAGACACCGTCGATGTCTACTTCGACGCTCCGAAGACCATCGACGTTCCCGTCGAACCGGTCGTCCGCTCCTCGGGCAATCTGGTCGACACCTCGAAGTACCTGACCCAGGACCCCATCCCGTCCCAGACGTCCGTGGCGGTCAAGGGCCCGGCCACTTACGTGGAGAAGATCTCCCACGCCTATGCCTACGCCGACACGAGCGGCAACCTCCGCAACTCGGAGACCTTCGACGCCACCCTGAAGATCGTCGATGACAAGGACAACGCGGTCAGCTATCTGACGACCGACGCGGCGGACAACATCACCGTCACGGTCCCGGTCTACCAGATCGTCACGCTGCCCGTCGCCGTCTCGTTCTCCAACACTCCGGCGTACTACATCGACAAGGCGCCGAAAGTCAGCATCAGTCCCTCGACCATCCATGTGGCGGTCGACCCGGACAAGCTCGACGGCATGAAGCGCATCTCCATCGGCACCATCGACTTCTCGGAAGTCGAGTCCGGCACGACGAACCTGACTCTCAAAGCCTCCGACATGACGGAGGGCATCCCCATGGACTCCTCGGCTGAGTTCGATGTCACCATCAACACGGGCAACCTGTCCACCCGGACCATCGAGATCAGCAAGCCGTCCATCAAAGTCACGAACAACGCGACCGACCTCACGGTCCGTCCTTCTGCAGAACCCATGACCGTCACCCTCATCGGCCCCGAAGAGGACCTTGCGGCACTGACGGCATCCTCCATCACCTTCACGGCCGACCTGACCGGAAGGAACATCGAAGAAGGCATCGTCCGACTGGCGCTGACCCCCTCGGTCAGTTCCGAGACCTGCTGGTGCTACGGCAGCTACACCTGCCGCGCCACCATCCAGTGACGACGCCTGAAAGAAAGAGGTTCCCTTGAAAAAACGTATCCCACTGATCGCCGTGGCGGCGCTGATGCTCATCGTGGCGTTCCTCCTCATCATGACGAGGCTCCATTCGCCACAGGAAGTCCTGGCACCACCCAACCCCAACGGCGAGAACCGGAAGCTCCAGCAGGCCTTTGAGAAGGCTGTAGGCTCCGGAAACGAATACAAGCTCCAGTACCCCGACGAGGGGGACTACCGGAGTGCATATGTCCTCTACGACATCGATGGCGATGAGGAGAACGAGGCGCTGGTCTTCTACTCGAAGACCTCCGACGAAGGCACGGTCCGTGTCAACATCCTCGACCTCATCGACGACGAGTGGGTGAGTGTCCTCGACGAGACCGGCTACGGCAGCAAGATCGACTCCGTCACCTTCGCCGACCTCAACAGCGACAAGACCGCGGAGTGCATCCTTTCCTGGAGCCTTTCCGGCACCGACAGTTCCCGGACCATGACGGTCCATTCGCTGAAACTGGGGGACAGCAAGCCGGAGTTCAAGACGCTCTCCAACATGCCCTACAAGGCGATGGGCGTCTACGACATGGACAACGACGGCAGCCAGGAGATCCTGGTCCTCTGGAATGAGACCACCCGGAAGGTCCAGCAGAACTACGCGGCCCTCATGAAGATGTCCGGCAGCGGCCTTCGACAGGTCGGCGATGAGATCACCCTCGACAGTACGGCCTCCGTCTATGACGGCGTTTACCTTCAGAAAGGACAGACCCCGATGGTCTTCGTCGACGCCCTGAAGGACGACAACACCATGTTCACGGAAGTGCTCTGGTGGGACGGCGTCAATCAGGTCCTGAGAGCGCCCTTCACCGAAAACGCGACCCATAAGAACGTCTCGACCCTTCGGGCTTCGGCCATCCCGGTCAAAGACATCGACGAAGACGGGCTCATCGAGATCCCCGTTGCCTATGGCGACGCCGGCACCTCCGGATCGTCCGGCAGGGCCTCCCGGGAAGAGGTCGACGAGGAAGTCCCCATCGCCCTCAACTCCTGGTCCGTGACCACGGCGGAGGAACCCGGTGTCCTGAAGACCAAGGCTTACGGCATGATCGACACGACGAACCGGTATGTCCTCCAGGTCGACGCCGCGTATCGCGACAGCCTGCGGTTCTACCGGAACACGAAGACCGGCGTCATCACCGTCTACTCCATCGGCTCCGAAGAGACCAGAGAGCCCCTCTTCAGTCTCGTCTATTCCGCCGACGGGAAACCGGAATCCTGGAACAGCGAATACACGTTCCTCAGTGAACAGGGCAGCCGCGCCGTGTTCGGGACCCTGACGAGTGCCGGCACCGCGGCAGGCATCACGAATGAAACCATCCAGAACAGTCTGGTGTTCTATTAAAGGAGAGTTCAGCTTTGAAAAAGATCCTTGTAGCGGAAGACGAATCTGCCATCCGCGAATTTATCGTCATCAACCTCAAACGCAGCGGTTACGATGTGACCGAAGCGGCGGACGGGGCAGAGGCGGTCCGGCTCTTTGACGAGGCGGACGGCGACTTCGACGTCTGTCTGCTCGACATCATGATGCCCGAGATGGATGGCATCGAAGTCTGCAAGGAACTGCGCAAGCGCAGCTCCACGGTCGGTATCATCATCCTGACCGCGAAGACCGAGGAGATCGACAAGGTCACCGGCCTTCTCGTGGGCGCGGACGACTATGTCACCAAACCCTTCTCGCCGGCCGAACTCATGGCCCGCGTCGACGCGCTCTACCGCCGTGTCGAGATGGTGTCCGCCGCTCCGGAACAGCCCCAGAGCACGATCACCCTCGGCGAGTTCACCCTCGATGTCCGCAGCCGTACTCTCACAAAGAACGGCAATCCCATCGAACTGACCCAGGTCGAGTTCCAGATCATGGAATACTTCTTCAACAACCCCGGCGCGGCCCTGTCCCGTACGGATATCCTGCAGCAGGTCTGGGGCAGCTCGTATTTCGGCGAGGAAAAGATCGTCGACGTCAACATCCGCCGTCTGCGGATGAAAGTCGAAGACGTGCCCTCGTCGCCGCAGCACCTCATGACCATCTGGGGCATCGGATATAAATGGGTCAACTGACCGAAGGAGAACGCATGAACGAACAAGAGACCCGTAAACGGCTCCGGCTGACGGGGATTTACCGCCGCTGGCTCACGTCCGGCCCGGCACTCGTCATGACGATCCTGTTCCTGGTGTTCGTCGCGGTGTTCATCATCGGCCGGTATTATTACCGGTCGGCGGCCGACAACGCGGTGCAGAACATGTACTCGAACTCCGTCGAGCAGTTCTTCGTCTCCGAGACGGACAACTCGTCCTTCGAGAACGCCGCGCGCCTCTATGTCGAGGCTTTCGAGGACAAGGACATCATGGATGTCTGGGTCATCGACCCCTCCGGTCATGTCGTCGTCTCGAGCTCCGGGTTTTCGGTCAAAGACCAGCCGATGCCGGACTTTGAGGACGCCCTCAAAAACAGCACCGGGACTGCCAACTTCCACGGCCGGAACATCTATGGGGAGTCCATCACCGCGACGACACATCGCCTCATGAAGAGCGATGAACCCCTGGGCGCGGTCCGCTATGTCGTGTCCCTCCAGCAGGTCAACCGGCAGGTGGCCAACGTGTTCTTCGCACTGCTCATCGTACTGATTGCCATCGGTCTCATCATGATGGTCTCCGGTATCACCTTCATCGATTCCATCGTGCAGCCCATTCGACAGATCAACGAGGTCACGAAGCGCATCGCCGGGGGAGACATGTCCGCCCGGATGGAGCCCCAGGAGTACCACGATGAAATCTCCGAACTCTCGGAGAACATCAACTTCATGGCCGATGAGCTGAGTTCGACCGACAAGATGAAGAACGACTTCATCTCCACGGTCTCCCACGAGATGAAGACGCCGCTGACCGCCATCAAAGGCTGGGCCGAGACCCTGCAGACCGTCGGGGACTCCGACCCCACGCTCACGAAGCGCGGCATGGAGGTCATCATCGATGAAGCGACCCGTCTGACCGGCGTCGTCGAGGACCTTCTGGACCTCTCGAAGATCGTCAACGGCCGCATGACTCTGCGCTACGAGAAGATCGACATCCTCGCGGAACTGGACGACACCATCTTCGTCTTCAAGGACCGCTCCATGCGCGAGGGCATCGAGCTCATCTACAACGTCCCCCACGTGCCGGCACCGGCGGAAGGGGACCCCAACCGCATCAATCAGGTGTTCGTCAACATCCTTGACAACGCCTTCAAATATACCGAGCAGGGTGGCAAGATCACGGTCTTCGCCGAGATGCTGCCTCCCGAAGGGGAAGAGCAGAAGTCCACGCTCCGGGTATTTGTGGAAGATACGGGCTGCGGCATCTCGAAAGAGGAACTGCCGAAAGTCCGCAAGAAGTTCTATAAATCCAACATCTCAGTTCGCGGCAGCGGGATCGGGCTCGCCGTCGTCGACGAGATCGTCAAAATGCATGGCGGCACCATGGACATCCAGAGTGAGGTCGGCGTTGGCACCTGTGTCATCCTGTCCTTCCCGGTCGACACTGTCCCGGTCGAGCCCGTCTCGGTCGAAGAACTCGCTTCGATGGAAGAGCTCACCGAGGTGCCCGAAGTAGAAACGGAGACAACCGAAGTTGAGTAAAAAATGTCATAAGACCAGCATCGGCGGCCAGGCCCTCATCGAGGGACTCATGATGAGAGGCCCGAACGATGCGGCCACCGCGATCCGCCTCCCGAACGGCGAGATCGAAGTCAAACACCATGAAGAAAACCGACTTCAGGACAGGTACGCGGTCGCCAAATGGCCCTTTATCCGCGGCGTCATCTCGTTCTTCGAGTCCCTGAAGTTCGGCTACCGCTACCTCGACTACTCCGCCGAGAAGTCGATGGAAGACGACGGCACCGTCTATGAGGAAGAGCCCTCGAAGCTCGACCAGTGGATGGAAGCCCATCTGACGGAAGGCGTCATCAACGCTCTGATGATCATCGCGGTCATCCTCGGCGTCGCCCTCGCGCTGGTGCTCTTCATGTGGCTGCCGGCGTTCCTCGTCGACATGTTCGACAAATATGTCACCCACGATGTCCTGGAGACCCACAACCTGCATCCGCTCTTTGAAGGCGTCCTCAAGATCATCATCCTCATCCTCTACATGGCCGGTGTCCGGCGCATGAATGAGATCAAACGCGTGTTCCAGTACCACGGTGCGGAGCACAAGACCATCGCCTGCTATGAGAACGGTCTGGAACTCACGGTCGAGAACGTCCGCGCCCAGACCCGGTTCCATCCCCGCTGCGGCACCAGCTTCACGATCGTCATGCTGCTCATCAGTATCCTGTTTTCGACGATCCTCGTGCTGCTGTTCCCGGGCATCGGCACCATCCGCTGGCTGTGGGTCCTCGTGAAGATCCTCATCATCCCGCTCATCATGGGCTTCGGCTATGAATTCATCCGCTATGCGGGCCGCCACGACAACCTGCTCGCCAACATCCTGTCGAAACCCGGTCTCTGGATGCAGCGCATCACGACCATCGAGCCGGAAGACAGCATGATCGAGTGCGGCATCGCGGCGTTCCTCGCCGTCCTTCCGGAAGACCCGGAGACCGCAGACATCCAATGAACCATACGTATTATCTCGGAGAAGTCCTGAAAGGCGGTACCCGTGCCCTGGTCTCGGCCGGGGTCGAGAACGCGCGCTACGACGCGGAAGAACTGCTCGGACACGTGACCGGTGTATCGCCAAGGGAACTCCTGTTACATCGCGACCGGGAGCTGGAAGAGGAGACCGCCAGGCGGTTTTTCGACCTCATCCGTCGGCGATGTGAACACTATCCGCTCCAGTATCTCCTGCAGGAATGGGACTTTTACAACCTCTCGTTCACCGTGAGGGATGGGGTCCTCATCCCGCGGCCGGAGACGGAACTGCTTGTGGACATCGCGCTGCAGTATTTGAAACAGTTCCACTCGGAGGGACGTCCCGCCAGAGTGCTGGACCTCTGCTCCGGCAGCGGCTGTGTCGGCATCACCGTCGAGCGGAATTTCGAAAACTGCGAAGTCATCGCCGTCGAGAAATCCGACCAGGCGAGCGCCATCATCCGCGGCAATATGGAACGCAACGGGACAAAGCGGTTCACCCTGAAACAGGGCGATCTGTTCGACGGCCCGGCCGCGTTCGGCATCGAGAAAGCGGACCTCATCCTCGCGAACCCTCCGTACCTCACGAAAGAGGAGATGGAGAGCCTGCAGGCGGAGGTCGGCTATGAGCCGTCTCTCGCGCTGTACGGCGGGGAAGACGGTCTGGTCTTCTACCACGGCATCGCAGAACTCTGGTCGCCGGTGCTCGAACAGGACGGGCTCATCGCCGTGGAAATCGGGGAGCAGCAGGGCGAAAGCGTGGCCTCGATTTTTGCTGATTTTTCCGATAACATCAAGGTTTTCAAGGACTATTCGGGGCTGCCGAGAGTGGTGGTTTCCGGGCCTAGTTTTTTCTTGACGATTTAAGGGAATTCTAGTAGTATGTATATAAGTAATTTTTTGTATATCTTGTGGAAGTGGGTTTAACTTTATGCTTTTGAGAGCCCTTCGGACCGGAGAACCGATGAACATCGTCATCGCCGTTCTCGCCGCGGCGTTTTTAGTGTTTTGTGTCATCCCGCTGCATGAGTTCGCCCACGCCTGGGCAGCCGACCGGCAGGGAGACGACACCCCGCGCAATTCCGGCCGCCTGACACTGAGCCCCATGGCACATGTGGACCCCATCGGCGCTGTCCTCATCGCACTCATCGGGTTCGGCTGGGGCAAACCGACACCGGTCAACCCCAGGAACTTCCGCAACCAGCGCTGGGGAGAAGTCCTCGTCGCTGCCGCAGGCCCAGCATCGAACCTGCTGTTGGGCTGGCTTTTCCTGTTTATTGAAGCGGTGGTCATGCACATCAGTGCCATCCAGGGTTCCATCCTGCAGATGTCCATCGCCACCTTCTTTGAGTACTCCGCCACCATCAGCATTTTCCTCGGTGTCCTGAACCTGCTGCCTATCCCCATGTTCGACGGGTGGCACATCCTGGAAGGCTTCCTTCCGAACGGGAGCAAAGCCAGGGAATGGGTCTGGCGGAACCAGAGGACGCTGTACATCGTCATCATCGTCCTGCTGTTCACGGGCATCCTGTCGTACCCGGTCTCGGCACTCTCCGAGTTCGTCATCCGGTTCTTTTCCTGGCTGTCGGCTCTGCCCTTCGGGGGTTGAGCATGGAGCAGATCAATTACAAACTGGAAGTTTTTGAAGGTCCCATGGACCTGCTGCTCTCCCTGATCAGCAAACACAAGTTGGACATTTACGACATCCCCATCATGGAGCTTGTCGAACAATACACGGACTATGTCCGCAGGATGCAGGAAGCCGACATGGACGTCGCCAGTGAATTCCTGGAGATGGCCGCCCGGCTCGTCTACATCAAGACCGTTTCGCTGCTTCCGAAGTCCGAAGAGGCCGAGGAACTGAAACGGGAACTGACCGGCGAACTCCTCGAGTATCGCGACTGTCAGATCATGGCGGGAAAACTGAAGGACACCGCGGGCGGGTTCGAGCTTTACACGAAGGGACCCGACGAAGTGGAAGCCGACATGACATACGAGAACTTCCACGAGCCCTTCGAACTGCTGTCCGCTTACCAGGCGGCCATCGGAAAACGGGGACGCAAGCTCCCGCCGCCGGTGGAGGCCTTCACCGAGATCGTCCATCGCAAGATCGTCTCGGTCCAGTCCCGGATCAGCTTTATCTTAACGAGCATCTCCGGCAAGGGGAGACGGACGTTCTCCTCGCTCATCCGGTCTTCCAATTCCCGGTCCGAGATGGTGGCCACGTTCCTGGCCCTGCTTGAACTTATAAGGGACAAGAAGGTCATCACGACGGATGACGGAGACGATATGACCATAGAGATCAAGAGGAGTTGAAACGTTTGAACCAGCAAGAGTTGCAGGGTGCGCTCGAAGCCATCCTGTTCGCAGCGGGGGACCCGCTGCCGGTCAAACGGATCGCGGCGGCGCTGGAGCTGCCGGTCTCCGATATCGATACTGCCATCACGGCACTTGCCGCACAGCTGGATGACCGCGAGAGCGGCCTCGTCCTGAAACGCCTGGGAGACCAGGTCCAGCTCTGCACCCGCACCGAGTTCTCCGAACCGGTCCGGTCGGTGCTCGCCATGAAGAAGAACACGCCGCTCTCCGGCGCCGCCTTCGAAGTCCTGGCGGTCATCGCTTACAATCAGCCTGTCACGAAGTCTTTCGTCGAACAGGTACGAGGGGTCGACTGCTCCGGCGTCATCAGCTCCCTCACTCAGAAGGGCCTCATCGAGGAAAAGGGAAGACTCGAACTCCCCGGCCGGCCCATCGTTTACGGCACGACGCCCGCATTTCTGCGGTGCTTCTGCATAGAATCGCTGGAGGAACTTCCTCCGCTCCCGGAAAAGGAAGAAGCCGCAGAGCCTCCTGAAGAAGCTCTCGAGGCTCCTGAAGAAACCGAACTTCCGGAAGCTGAAGAAGAGGCCTCTGACGAAACTCAAGTTATTTATTGATAATTTCATAAATGAGGAGGTGTTGACTATTGGCTTTTCTAAAAGTACTCCTTTGGATCATGAGCATCGTCTGGGTACTCATCATTCTGGCAGTCCTGCTGGTACTGTTCCTTCTTTGGGTCAAGATCGGCGTCAGAGTGGACTACGATGAAGATGACGGACTTGGCATGAAACTCAAGTACGGATTCTTGGGGCTGACGGTATGGCCGTTCACTGAAAAACGGAAATACCGGCTCAAGAAGATGTGGAACTTCGTTCGACATCACTTAGGTTCTGCCGGACCCAGAGTCGTGGGGAGAGTTCAGGATAAGTCCATCGGTATGAGAGACAAAATGGCAGTCAGGAATGAAATCAAGACTGCTGAAAAGCTCGCCGGTGAGGCATCCAGGTTACAGGAAGAAGAAGCAAGACTCAACGCTGAAATGAGAAAGGCTGAAGAACAACTTCAGGCTGCAGAAGCAGCGGAGGCAGCCGGTAATCCGTTACCGGATGTTGTGGATGAATCTCAGGTCTCCAAACTGGCAACCATCAAAGAGAAGGTTGACACGTTTGACTTGGAGGGCGCCTATATCAACGGCAAGAGCTTCATTGACGGCTTCGATGCAAACTCTGTTCTGGCACTGCTGGCCTTCATCGGCTCGCAGACGAAGGGGACCCTGTCCAAGGTGATCCGGAAGCGATTCACGATCAAAGAGATCTCGATCGGCTTCACGGTCACCGGCGAAGACGCAGCCGACACGGCCATCAAGTATGGTCAGGTCGCATCCGTCATTTTCCCGGCCATGAGTTTCCTGACCAGAAACATGAAAGTCCGCAAGTACGATATCGAGCTTACTCCGGACTTCCTCGCAACGAAGCAGAAAGCTTCCTTGCACAATCAGATCGCGTTCCGGCCGATCCGCGTACTTGGCCCGTTCCTGCCGTATCTCCGCAAGGTCGGCAAGGAGACGATGGGAGTCGTCAAAGACAACAGCTCCCGCATCAGCGCGAACAAGAAGGCTATGATCGCAGAACGAGACGCAAAATACTTAAGGCAGACTGCTGTGTCCGCTTTAAAAGAAATTAATTAATAGGTGGTGCTTTTCATGAGTAAAGAGACGAACTCTGCAGCAGGACTGCTTGCAACAACTATCGAAAAAGTAAAAGACATGATCGATGTTTCGACCATCATCGGCGATCCGGTCTACACCGAGTCCGGCATGACCATCATCCCGGTCTCCAAGGTCACCTACGGCTTTGCCAGCGGCGGCTCTGACTTCCCGTCTTCGGGCAGCCAGGAACTGTTCGGCGGCTGCGGCGGCGCCGGTGTCACCATCACTCCGGTCGCTTTCCTTCTCATCCAGAACGGCGAAGTCACCCTCAAGCACATCACGGCTTATGACAACGCTGCTGAGAGAATGGTCAACCTTGTCCCCGACATGTTCGACAAGGTCACCGGTTTCATCAACCGCAACAAATAATCGTTTTTAACGACACAGACGCAGCCACCCCTTCCGGGTGGTTGCGTATTGTTGTTTATTCGGAAACTGTTCAAAGGAGTTTTTCAGACGTATGGCAGACAATACCGTCCGTTTACAGAAATACATGGCAGACTGCGGCATCGCGTCCCGTCGGAAGAGCGAGGAGCTCATCGCAGCAGGGAAGGTGAAGGTCAACGGCAAGACCGCCAGGGTGGGCGACAAAGTCGACCCGAAGCGGGACCAGGTGACCGTCGACGGCCGGAAGGTCCGCAAGGACCGGGAGGTCCGTTATATCATGCTGCACAAGCCCCGCGGGTTCATCTCCACCATGAGCGATGAGATGGACCGCAAGTGCGTCGCCCAGCTCGTGGCAGACGTCGGGACCCGTGTGTACCCCGTGGGGAGACTGGACTGCGACTCGGAAGGCCTTCTGCTCTTCACGAACGACGGGGAGTTTGCCAACAACATGACCCATCCGTCGAAGCATGTCAGCAAGATCTACCGGGTCACCATCCGTCCCGACATCACGGACGAACAGGTGGCGCAGATGATGGCCGGCATCCTCATCGACGGCAAAAAGACCCTGCCCGCCGACGTCAAGGTGCTGCAGAAGTACGACGACCGGACCGTCCTGGAAGTCACCCTCTGTGAGGGCCGCAACCGGCAGATCCGCAAGATGTGCGAGGCCCTCGGACTCGAGGTCGCCCGCCTCAAGAGAACGGCGATCGGCCCCGTGAAACTCGGTATGCTCCAGCAGGGAAAATGGAGGGACCTGACCCCTCAGGAAGTGGCGTCCCTGAAACGCGCCGCGAAATAACACAGACATTTGCAAGAACTATTCGTATCTTGTATAATATAGGTTACGTTTAAGGCAAAGAACGCACGGTAAGTCCTGCGAAATCGCCTTACAGAGGAGTAATCGAATATGACAAGAAGTATGACCGGCTTCGGTCGTGCCCAGTCGGAAAGCGCCGAGCTCTCCATCTCTGTCGAGCTGAAGAGTGTCAACCACCGGTATTTCGAGCTTTCCACCCGGTGCCCGAGGCAGTACAGCTTTCTGGAGGAGAAAATCAAATCCTACCTCCAGACCCGCATCGCCCGCGGAAAAGTCGAATGCAGCGTTTCCATCCTGGAGCTCGATGCCGCTGACGTCGAAGTGCAGGTGAACCACGGCCTGGCAAAAGCCTATCTGGCCGCGCTCAAGGAGATCACCGACACCTACGAAGTCCGCAACGACGTCTCCTCTATGTCCCTGACCCGGTTCAACGATGTCCTGGCTGTCCACAAAGTGGCCGCCGACGAAGAGGCCATCTGGAACGCGGTCCTGCCCGTCCTCACCGAGGCCTGTGATAAGTTCATCGCCATGAGAGAACGGGAAGGCGAACAGCTGAAGAAAGACATCTGCGAGAAGGCAGACCACATCCTGGAACTGACGGAGTTCATCGAAGAACGTTCTCCGGAGACGGTCCGGGAGTACAACGAGAAACTGAAGGGCCGCATCCGCGACCTCATCGGCGATGTAAAAGTCGACGAGCAGCGCCTCCTGACAGAAGCTGCCATCTATGCCGACAAAGTGGCCGTCGACGAGGAGACCGTCCGTCTCCACAGCCACATCGACCAGCTGAAGTCCATGTTCGAGGACGACAGCGCCATCGGCCGGAAGATGGATTTCCTTGTACAGGAGATCAATCGCGAGGCCAATACGATCGGCTCCAAGGCGTCCGACCTGGAGATCACCTCCAGAGTCCTCGACATCAAGGGCAACGTAGAAAAAATTCGGGAACAGGTCCAGAACATCGAATAAGGACCTGATTTATGGAGATGTGTTTCGTTGAAACTCGTTAACATCGGATTCGGGAACTGTGTGAACGCAGACCGCATCATCGCCATCGTCAGTCCGGAGTCCGCACCCATCAAGCGCATCGTGCAGGGGTGCAAGGAAAAGGGCACGCTCATCGACGCCACCCACGGACGGAAAAGCAAAGCGGTCATCCTGACCGACACAGATCTCTGTCTGCTGTCTTATCTCCAGCCGGAGACACTGAGAAGCAGGATCACCGGAGAAGAGGAACCGGAGGAGGCAGACAAATGAACAGTGGATTCGTACTGGTCCTGTCCGGCCCGTCCGGCGTCGGCAAGGATACCGTCATCAATGAACTGCTCAAGAAGGACGAGAAGACCATCGTGTCCATTTCGATGACCACGCGGCAGCCCCGCCCGGGAGAAGTGGACGGCGTCAACTACTACTTCGTCACGAAAGAGGAGTTCGAAGAGAAGATCCGAAACGACGAGATGCTCGAATACGCTCAGTATGGGGGCAACTATTACGGAACGCCCAAGGCTCCTGTCAAAGCATGGACCGATGAAGGCAAGACCGTCATCCTGGAGATCGAAGTCCAGGGTGCCTCGAAGATCAAGGAACTGCAGCCCGACGTCTGCACGATGTTCCTGATGCCGCCGTCGTTCCACACGCTCCGCACCCGCCTCGAGGGCCGGCAGACGGAGACACAGGACCAGATCGCCCAGCGGCTCGCCATCGCCCGGAAAGAGATCACGATGGCCACCGACTACGATTACATCATCGTCAATGACCGGCTGGAAAATGCCGTAGAAAATATCCTGGAGCTCATCTACCGTCACCGCCGCCACCTGCGCGAAGGGACGCCCGATGACCCCAGCAAACTCGACTGACCCACAACACAAAGGAAGTAAGAAACATGAAAGAACAGACCTTCAACCCCGACCTGAAAGAACTTCTCTACGGAGAAAACGGCGAAAAGAATGTCAGCCGTTATTCGCTGGTCTCCGCCACCGCGAAGCTCGCCCGTGAGATCTCGGACGAAGCCAACATGGAAGGCGAGATCCTGACCGAGAAGCCCGTTTCCCTGGCCCTTGAAAAACTGCTCGACGGCGAGTACACCATCGAGGAGCCTCTGGAGATCCGGGACCTGTAAGAACCAACACTATTCCAGAAGGAGGACCGATGCGGGACATGGGACTCATTGCGGAAGTCGCGGTACAGAACACGGCCTACCATTTCGACCATCTGTTCGGGTACCTCGTGCCGGAGACGTTTGCGGCCGACCTTCAGGTGGGCTGTCGTGTCATGGTGCCCTTCGGGCGCGGCACAATGCACCGCCAGGCTGTCGTCATCCGTCTGCTTCCCGCGGAAGAAGCTGTCAAAAGCTCCGGTCTCCCTCTGGACAAGTACAAATCGATCTCGGCGGTGCTGGACAAGACACCGCTGATCGATCGACATATGATCGCATTGGCAGAGTACATGAGGGAACGCACCTTTTGTACTCTTTTTGATGCCCTGCGGACGATGTTCCCGGCGGGCGTCAACCTCACGACCATGGCCTCCTTTGCCGTCACGGACCTGTACCGGAACAGTACGGAGTTCGAGGGCGATGTACAGACCATCGTCGATTACCTCTCCCACAGGACCGGGTACGTCCGGAAGAAGATCATCCTCTCGGACCTCGGCCTGGACCTCGATTCCGAAGTCCTCGAAGACCTGACGAAGCAGGGCATCCTGCAGCGGGACTACGACGCGGTACGCACCGTCGGCGACGCCACGGTCCGCATGGTCCGCCTCACGTCCCTCATCGGCAGTGAAGAGGACCTCGACACACTGCCCGAAAAGCTCACGAAGAAGCAGCGGGCCGTCGCGGAGGAGCTCTTCCGCATCGGCACCTGTTCCGTCAAGGAACTGTGCTACTTCACCGGTGTCACGGAAGCGGTCCTCAAAGGACTCCTTTCGAAAGATGTCATCGAGTACTACGAGCAGGAAGTGTATCGCCGACCCTATGACATCCGTCCGCAGGGAGACCCGAAGCCAATCGTGCTCCAGGACGAGCAGCAGGCCGCGTTCGACGGCCTCACCGCCCAGTGGAAGAACGGGGGAGGCGTGGCCCTCCTGTACGGCGTCACCGGCAGCGGCAAGACGTCCGTGTACCTGCGGCTCATCGATGAAGTGTTTGCGGCGGGGAAGGGCATCATCGTCATGGTGCCGGAGATCTCCCTGACGCCCCAGACCCTCGACCTCTTCTACCAGCGCTACGGCGACACCGTCGCGGTCTTCCACAGCGGCCTCTCCGCGGGAGAACGGCTCGACGAGTGGAAGCGGGTCCGGGAAGGGCTTGCGAAGATCGTCGTCGGCACCCGTTCCGCGGTGTTCGCGCCGGTCGAAGACCTCGGCCTCATCATCATGGACGAGGAACAGGAACACACGTACCAGTCCGACCGGAGCCCCCGCTACCACGCGCGGGACGTCGCGAAGTTCCGGTGCGCCGAGCGGAACGCGCTGCTCGTCCTGGCCTCTGCCACGCCGAGCTTCAGCACCTTCGCCGCCGCACAGTCCGGACGCTACAGCTTCCACGCGTTGCGCACCCGGTACGGAGACGCGACACTGCCGGAGGTCGTCACCGTTGACCTCTGCAAGGAGCGGTCGGCCGGCAACAAGTCGTCCATCAGCCGCTATCTGCTGGCGGAACTGAAGAAGAACATCGACGAGGGACGACAGTCCATCCTCCTCATGAACCGTCGGGGGTACAACACCTACGTGGCCTGTGAGAGCTGCGGGAACGTCGTCACGTGCCCGAACTGCAGCATCTCCCTCACGTATCACAACGCGAACCGGCGCCTCATGTGCCACTACTGCGGCTATTCCGTCCCGTTCTCCCGGGTCTGTCCCGAGTGCGGGGAAGAGGCCGTCCGGTACTCCGGCAGCGGTACGCAGAAAGTGGAGGAGGAACTGGCAGAACTCCTGCCCGGCGCCCGTATCCTGCGGATGGACGCCGACACCACGATGCAGAAATACGCCTACGACCGGAACCTCAGCGCGTTCCGGGACGGCGAATATGATATAATGGTAGGGACCCAGATGGTGGCGAAGGGACTCGACTTCGAGAACGTCACTCTGGTCGGTGTCCTGAACGCCGACAAGGAACTCTACAATGACGATTTCCAGAGCATGGAACGGACCTTCGACCTCATTACCCAGGTCGTGGGGCGCGCCGGCCGCGGACGCTGGTCCGGCAAGGCGGTCATCCAGACCATGAACCCCTGGAATGAAGTCATCCGGTTCGCCCGGGAACAGGACTACGAGTCCTTCTACTCCTACGAGATCGGCGTCCGCAGAGCGATGGTCTATCCGCCCTTCTGCACGCTCGTCTCCGTCGGATTCCGCGGCGCGAAACAGGACCGGGTCGAACAGGCCGCCGCGGCGTTCCTCGACCTGCTCAAAGAGCGGCTCGGCACGCAGAACGACATCCGGCTCATCGCCCTCGGGCCCATGCCGGAACGGGTCGTCCGAGTGGGCGGCACCTACCGCTACCGGGTCCTCATCAAGTGCCGGTTCCAGGCACCCTTCCGGAACCTCCTGTCGGAGCTTCTGCGGGAGTTCGGCCGGGCACCGGAATCCAAAAGCATCACCACCGTTGTCGACGTCGAGAACGGTTAAGAAAGAAGAAGTATTATGGCAACCAGAAATGTAGTCAAAAAAGACGACCCCATCCTGCGCAAGCAGAGCCGTGTCGTCACCAAATTCGATGAGCGCCTCTGGGAACTGCTCGATGACATGGCGGAGACTATGTATGCCGACGAAGGTGTCGGCCTGGCGGCGGTCCAGGTGGCGAGCCTCAAGAGAGCAGTCGTCGTCGACCTGCAGGACGGCGATGGACTGACCGAACTCATCAACCCTGTCATCACCCACGAGGAAGGCATCCAGTACGAGATCGAAGGCTGTCTGTCCATTCCCGGTGAATACTACGAGACCATTCGTCCCGAAAAGATCACCGTCGAATACGACGACCGTTACGGCGAGCACCACGTCGAGGACATCGACGGCTTCCGCGCGGTCTGCTACTGCCACGAGATCGACCACACCAACGGCATCCTGTTCCTCGACCGTCTCAACCCGGAACCCCACGACCGTGAGGAGCTGGAAGAACGGGCCCGGATGCGCCGTGCCGAGAAAAACGCGAAAGGATGACTTCCCGCTTGAGAATCGTATTCATGGGGACCCCGGACTTCGCGGTCTCCTCCCTGGAGCGGCTCATCGCCGAAGGACATGATGTCGTCGGCGTCTTCACCCAGCCGGACAAACCGAAGGGACGCAAACACATCCTGACGGCCCCGCCGGTCAAGGAGTGCGCGCTGCTCCACCACATTCCCGTCTACCAGCCCGAGTCCCTGAAACACGGGGAGGCGCAGCCCATCCTCGAAGAACTGCAGCCCGACGTCATCGTCGTCGCCGCCTTCGGCATGCTCCTGAAGTCCGATGTCCTCGACTTCCCGAAGTACGGGTGCATCAATGTGCACGCGTCCCTTCTGCCGAAGTACCGGGGCGCCGCGCCCATCAACGCCTGCATCCTGAACGGCGAGACCGAGACCGGCGTTACCACCATGCAGATGAACGAAGGCCTCGACACCGGAGACATCCTCCTGTCCGAGACCGTCACCATCGGCGAGAACGAGACCGCCGGCGAACTCTTCGACCGGCTCGCGGTCCTCGGCGGCACGGTCCTCCAGAAGACCCTCGAAGCCATCGAGGCCGGCACCCTGACTCGCACGCCCCAGGATGACACGCAGTCCTGCTACGCGGGCATGCTGTCCAAGGCAGATTCGCCTGTCGACTGGTCCCGCACGGCACAGCAGGTCCACGACCAGATCCGCGGTCTGTCGCCCTGGCCCGGCGCTCTCACCATGAGAGACGGCGCCCGGCTGAAGCTGCACCGCTCGCTCCTTGCCCCGGACCTCTCCGACGAGACGACCGGCTGCACGAAGGCCGGCGACCTCTACGCGGAGCAGGGGAAACTCTATGTCCGCTGCGGCGATGCACGCTATGTGGAACTCACCGAAGTCCAGCCCCAGGGCTCCCGTGCCATGGACACGAAGTCGTACCTCCTCGGCCATCCCGTCGAGGCGGGACAGAGTGTTTCGTAATATAAAGTTATATTTTAGTTTTTGCCCTTATATTGAAGCTGTAAACCCATCCAAATCTGTCAAAGAGAGGTGTATGTTATGTACGGTTATCAAGGTCTTGGCAATCTCAGCGCCTACGGCATCGGCTCTGCTTACACGTGGTCCTACATCCTGGTGCTGGTGTGCTTCTTCGCAGCCCTGATCGCATCCTCCCGTGTCAAATCGGTCTACGCAAAGTTTGACGAGTACAAGGCATCCAGGGGACTGACGGCTGAGCAGGCCGCTCAGAGAGTGCTCGATTACTACGGCATCACCAATGTCAGCATCCAGCACATCCCCGGAGAGCTCTCGGACAACTTCAACCCGAAGACCAACATCATCAGCCTGTCCGACAGTACCTACGGACATTCGTCCATCGCCGCCATCGGTGTCGCCTGTCATGAGGCGGGCCACGCGGCACAGCACGCGCAGGGCTATCTGCCCATCAAAGTGCGCAATGCCATCATCCCGGTCTGCAACATCGGATCGGCCGCCGGCATCCCGCTGGCCCTCATCGGCATTTTCCTCAACATGTCCGGCCTCGTCTATTTCGGCCTTCTACTGTACGCCTTCGTCGCGCTGTTCCAGTTCGTGACCCTTCCGGTCGAACTCGACGCGAGCCACCGGGCGCTCAAGGTCATCGACGAGACCAAAATGCTCGAAGGCAACGAGTACACCGGAGCCCGCAAGGTCCTGACCGCGGCCGCCATGACCTATGTCGTCGCCGTCGCCACCGCTCTTGCGAACCTGCTCCGCTTCGTCATCGTCTTCCTGGGCAACAGCAGACGGAGCAGCTGATATGAAAGACCCGAGACAGCTCGCTTTTGAAACGCTGCTGAAGCTCCAGAAGCATCAATCCTATTCGAATCTGTCCATTGCCGGCGTCCTGGGGTCCTCTGACCTGTCGGGCGCCGACAAGTCGTTTTTCACGACCCTTGTGTACGGAGTCCTCGAGCGGAAACTGACCCTCGACTACAACCTGTCCCTGTACCTGAAGCAGCCGCTGAAGAAACTGAACCCGAATGCCTACGCGGCCCTGCTGCTGGGGGCGTACCAGGTCCTGTTCCTTGAAAAGGTCCCGGACCACGCCGCCATCAACGAGAGCGTGAAGCTGACCCGCAAGAACGGGGCGTCCTTCGCGTCCGGCCTCTGCAACGCGGTCCTGCGGAAAGTGGCCTCGAACGGGCTCTGCCTGCCGGAGGCACCGGCTGCCGCGCCGGAGGACGGAAGACCCCTCACGGACAAGGAGTATGCGTATTACAGCGTCCTCTATTCCGTCCCGGTGCCCCTCATCCGCCTCTGGGTGGAAGCTTACGGGTTCGAGAAAACGGAAGGCATCCTGAAAGACGCTCTGGGCCCCCGTCCTCTGACGGTGCGGGTGAACACGACCCGTACGACGGCGGAGGAACTCATCGCCCGACTGGAAACCGAAGGTGTTACGGCGGTGCCCCATGAGGCAGTGGGCGATGCACTCATCCTAGAGTCCGCCGGGGACCTCGCAGCACTCCCGTCCTTCCGGGACGGGCTCTTCCACGTGCAGGACGCCGCGTCCCAGCTCTGCTGCGCGAACGTGGCGGCGGAGCCCGGCATGACGGTCTATGACCTCTGCGCGGCCCCCGGCGGGAAAAGCTGCACCCTTGCGGAACACATGGAAAACAAAGGTGTCGTCCGCGCTTTTGACCTCTATGAGAAGCGGGTGGGGCTCATCGCCGAAAACGCGGAACGCCTCGGTCTCTCCATCGTGGAACCCGCGGTGGGAGATGCCACGGAATACGACCCGGAGCGGCCCCCTGCGGACCGTGTCCTCTGCGACGTGCCCTGTGCCGGATACGGAGACATCGGGCGCAAGCCGGAGATCCGCTTCAAAGACCCCGGTTCCGTTGACAATTTACCTGCCTTACAGTATGATATTTTAGATAAGGCGGAACAATATGTAGTGGACGGCGGACGCCTCGTATACTCTACCTGCTCCCTGAACCCCGCGGAGAACGAAGCGGTGGCGGAGCGCTTTTTGGAGGAGCACGACGGCTGGAAGCTCGTCCTCATGAAGACCTATTTTCCGCAGGACTACCACTGTGACGGCTTTTTCAATGCCGTCTTCGAGAAGGCGAGGGAAGGGTAACGGAACGCAAAGACATCCGGGCGATGACGCTGCCGGAACTGACGGAGGACATCGTGGCCCTCGGGCTCCCGAAATTCCGGGCGAAACAGATCTATTCCTGGCTCCACCAGAAGTACGTCGCGTCCTTTTCCGATATGACGAACCTGTCGAAAGACCTCCGTGCGTCCCTGGCGGAACACTATGAAATCTACGACGCGAAGACCGTCCTCAAGCGGACCTCCGCCATCGACGGGACCGTCAAGTACCTTTACGAACTGAACGACGGGAACACCGTGGAAACGGTCCTGATGAAGTACAAGTACGGTTACTCCATCTGCATCTCTTCGCAGATCGGCTGTGACATGGGGTGTTCCTTCTGCGCGTCCACCATCGATGGCTGTGCCCGGAGCCTCCGGACCTCCGAGATGCTGGCGCAGATCTATACCGCCCAGCGCGAACTGGGCATCCGGGTCTCCCACATCGTCCTCATGGGCATGGGAGAGCCTCTTCTGAACTACGACAACATGCTCCGCTTCCTCGACATCATCACCGGGGAAGACGGTGCCAACATCAGTGCCCGGCACATCTCGGTGTCCACCTGCGGCATCGTGCCGAAGATCTACGAGCTGATGGAGCTCCGGCCCCAGTTCACGCTCTCGGTCTCTCTTCACGCGCCGAACGACGACATCCGTAACAAGATCATGCCCGTCAATCGCCGATGGGGTGTGGAAGTGCTGCTGAAAGCCTGCCGGGACTACATCGCCGCCACGAACCGCCGCATCTCCTTTGAATACGCGATGATGAGCGGCATCAACGATACGGACGAGTGCGCCAGAGAACTGGCCTCCCGTCTGAAAGGCATGCTGTGCCATGTCAACCTCATCCCCGCCAATGAAGTGCGGGAGAACGACTACGTCAGAAGCTCCGCGGACCGCCTGCAGGCGTTTGCCGCGATATTGGAGAAGAACGGCATCACCACGACCGTTCGACGGACCCTGGGACCCGACATCGAGGCGTCCTGCGGTCAGCTGAGAAGAAACCACGCAAAGGAGGCGTCAGAGACATGAGGATCATTGCAAGGACCGACCCCGGCAAAGTCCGTTCCAGCAACCAGGACTCCTATGCCGCCGGAGAATTCCGCAACGGTGTGGCCTGGGCCGTCGTATGTGACGGGATGGGCGGCAGTGTCGGCGGCAACATCGCAAGTTCCACTGCGGTCCGGTCCATCTCTGAACGGATCACCACGGCGTACCGGGAGAACATGAGTTCCTCCTCCATCCGCAATCTGCTGGTGACCGCCATTACCAATGCCAATTTTGAGATTTTCGACATGGCCTCTGCCAACCCCGACCTCACCGGGATGGGCACCACCGTCGTCGCCGCCATCATGGATGACGAGAACATCTATGTGGCCCACGCGGGGGACAGCCGTGCGTACATCGTCAACAAGTCATCCATCCGGCAGATCACCCGGGACCACTCCGTCGTTCAGAAGATGATCGAGAACGGAGAGATCACCGAGGCGGAAGCGGTGCGCCACCCCAGCAAGAACCTCATCACGAGGGCCCTGGGCGTCGACGAGAACCTCCGGGTCGACTTCAACGAAGAGCCCTGCGGAGAGCGCACCATGCTGCTCATCTGCACGGACGGCCTCACGAACTATGTGACGGACGAGGAGATCCACCAGACCATCCTGAAAGGCCTGCATACGGACTTTGCGGAGACGCTGGTCGACCTCGCGAACGAACATGGCGGCGGGGACAACATCACCGTCGTCGCTGTGGAGGGCTGAGTGTATGGATAATTATGTGGGAAAACGGCTCGACGGCCGCTATGAGATCCGCGAGATCGTCGGCGTCGGCGGTATGGCCGTGGTCTACAAGGCCTACGACAATATCGACGACCGCATGGTCTCCATCAAAGTTCTGAAAGACGAGTTCCTCGCCAACGAGGAATTCCGCAGACGGTTCAAAAACGAATCCAAAGCCATTGCCGTCCTGTCCCATCCGAACATCGTCAAGGTCTACGATGTTTCTTTGGGCGATAAACTCCAGTACATCGTCATGGAGTATGTGGAAGGCATCACACTGAAAGAATATATCGAGCAGCAGGGCGTCATCCCCTGGAAGGAAGCGGTCCACTTCACGACCCAGATTCTCCGGGCGCTTCAGCATGCCCACGACAAGGGCATCGTCCACCGGGACATCAAGCCCCAGAACATCATGCTGCTGGAAAACGGGACCATCAAGGTTACGGACTTCGGTATCGCCCGGTTCTCCCGCGGCGAGACCCGCACCATGACGGAAGCCGCCATCGGCTCGGTCCACTACATCTCTCCGGAACAGGCGAGAGGCGAGATGACCGACGACAAGGCGGACATTTACTCCGTCGGCGTCGTTCTCTACGAGATGATCACCGGACGCCTGCCCTTCGAGTCCGACAGCGCTGTGTCGGTCGCCATCATGCAGGTGCAGAACGAGGCGACCCCGCCCCGTGAGATCAACCCGCAGATCCCGGTCGGCCTCGAACAGATCACGCTCCACGCCATGGAGAAGAGCACCGCGAACCGGTATCAGTCCGCCGCGGAGATGCTCCTCGACCTCGACGAACTGAAACGCAACCCGTCCATCAAATTCGATTACACCTACTTTGTCGATAAAGAACCGACCAAGTTCATCAACCGTGAGTCCGTCACGGCTGCCGGCTATGGCCCCGTCGCGCCCCGTGTGGGCGGCGGATCCTCCTCTTCCGGTGCGAACCCGGTCATCCCGGACCGGAACGAACCGAAGAAGGGCAATGTGAGACGCAACATCGGCATCGGCGTCGGCATCGGCCTTGTGGCCGCCATCGTGGCGGTACTGGTCTTCCTGCGCCTCTTCACCGATGTCCTCGGCGGCAGCGACCTGACCGTCCCGAACTTCGTTGGCAAGATCTATGCCGAAGAGATCGACGGCAACGAGCGGTACGAAGACTTCGACTTCGACCTCACATATGTCTCCTCGACGACCGCCAAAGAGGGCGAGATCATCAAGCAGGATCCCGTCTCCGGCACCAAGGTCCGCAAGGGTCAGACCATCAAACTGGAAGTCGTCTCCAAGGGCACTGTCTCTGAGATCCCGGAGATCTACGGCAAGACCCTCATCGAGGCCAGTGAGATCCTCCAGACCGAAGGTTTCACGAACCTGAAGGCAGAGACCGAGTTCTCCGCGACTGCAGAACCGGGCACGGTCCTCCGTTCCGACCCCGCCCAGGGCTCTGAGGCGGACACCTCCGAGACCATCCTTCTGATCGTCGCCACCGATGAGAGCAACGAGAAGACGACGGTTCCGGACGTCCTCGGCATGAACTACTACGAAGACAAATCGTCCGTCGAACAGTTCTTCACGAAGGCGGGCCTCAAAGTGGGCTCCGTCACGGAAAAAGATTCCGCGGAAGATAAGGGCACCATCATCGAGCAGAGCGTCCGCAGCGGCCTGAAGGCCAATAAGGGCACGGCCATCGACCTGACCGTCAGCTCCGGCTCCGGCGCACAGAAGACCGGCCGGGTCTCCATCATGCTCCCGAACACCGGCAGCACCCAGACTGTCCGCGTCTATGTCGCGAACGAGCTCCAGAAGAGCTCCGAGGTCCTGCTGAACGGCCGCAGCTACAGCGTCGAGATCACCGGCAACGGCACCGACGTCCCCGTCGACATCTATATCGGCGAGACCAAGGTCTACGACGCGAAGGCTAACTTCACCCGCAGCTCGGTCCCCATGTCCGACGTCAACACTTATACGTATTCCGAAACAACCACATCCGCAAACGGCGGGTTCATCCTGCCCTGGTGATTACATGACAACACTGACCGGAACTATCATCAAAGGCATCGGCGGCTTCTATTATGTAGAGGCCGCCGACGGGATTTATGAATGCAAGGCGAGAGGGGCCTTCCGCAACGAAGGCGTGACTCCTCTGGTCGGCGACCGCGTGTCCATCACCGTCAATGACGGGGACACGGAGAACACCGTCGACGAGATCTTCGAGCGCAAGAACGAGCTGCGCCGGCCGCCGGTCGCGAACATCGACCGCATCATCATCGTGGTGGCCAGCATGGAACCCCGCCCGAACCCACTCGTCATCGACCGGCTGACCGCCATCGCGGTCCGCAAGGGCATCGAGCCCGTCATCGTCCTCAACAAGGCCGACCTCAAGGACGTCACGGAACTCCGTGAGACCTATGAGAAGACCCCGTTCCCGGTGGTCACGACCAACGGCCTGACCGGGGAGGGGACCGAGGAACTGAAAGCGCTCCTGGAAGGGAAGACCTGTGCCTTCACCGGAAACTCCGGTGTCGGCAAGTCCACGCTCCTCAACGCCCTCGACCCGTCTCTGGACCTCGCCACGGCGGAGATCTCCCGCAAGCTGGGGAGAGGCCGTCACACGACGAGGGAATGCACGCTCATGAAGGTCTGCGGCGGCTATGTCGTCGACACACCGGGCTTCGCCTCCCTCGAATTTGCCCGCGATGAACTGGTGCTGAAAGACGAACTGGAAGACTGTTTTCCGGAGTTCGAGCCGTACATCGCCAACTGCAAATTCCACCCGTCCTGTGCCCATCTGAACGACAAGGGCTGCGCCGTCACGGCGGCGGTCGAGGAGGGGCTCATCGCCGAATCGAGATACCGCAGTTACCGGGCGATGTACGAAGAGGTAAAAGACCTCGAAGCCTGGCAGCTGAAATCGTCAAAATAACTTGTGTTCAATTTGTTTCTGCGTTATAATGATTAGCCGAAACAGTGCTTCGATCTATTCTGAAAAGAGGTACCGCATTGAAAAAGAAGGGTAGAAAAGGCAAAGGCTTCGGCCGGCTGTTCGCCGGTCCGGACGAGTCTGCCCGAAATGCGTTTCGTTCCCGCCGGGAAGCGGACCTCGAAAACGATGACCTCGAGACCCCGGAAGACATCCTCGCAAAGTACGGCAAGTACCTCGATGAGGACGGTGTCCCGTTCAAAGGCATCAACCCGAAGCCAAAGTACTATGTGGTCCCGAAGGAAGTCCCGGAGGAAGAGCTGACGGTCAGCCGCCAGCCCATCGTCCACCAGATCCTGACGACCCCGGCCCCGCAGACACCGAAGCCGAAAAAGGCGACGGTGAAGAAAGTGCAGAAGACCGATCCGAAAACGGTCGTCGTGAAGAAACGGTGCGCACCGGAACCGGCACCGAAGAAAGTCACGGTCCGGAAGGTCGAAAAGCCTGTCACCCCGGAACCGGAGACCACCGCAAAAACCGTCAAAATCAAAGTGAAATCCAAATCATAAATCGGAGGACCGAACTACCATGACCGTCACAGAACTTCGCGCGGTACTGGACCTTGCCACCAAGAGTCTGGCCGCTGTCACAACTGAATTACGCGTCGAGATGAAAGATGTTCCGAAAGCAGTCGACCTGCTCATCGTACGGAACCTCTGCATGACCGCGGAAGGCGTCAACTCGGACGAAGCTGTCCTGAGCGCCGCCATCGAGGAGACCCTGGCGCACAAGCGCACTCTTCTCGCGGACGTCACCGCGCCCCGTGTCCTTCCCGTCGACTCCCTCTGGGACCCGGCCGGTCCGGAAGAGTACGCCGCGAAACTGGCGGAGATCGACGAAAAAGAAAATGAGAACGCCGACGCCCACAGCCTGCGCATGATCGTCATGGCGGGCCTCAAGGGCATTGCCGGCTTTGCCTGGGAAGCATACCAGATCGGCTACGAAGATGAGGGCATCGACCCGTTTCTGCAGAGAGTCCTGCAGCGGACGCTCAAGTACACCCTCAGCGTCGGCCTGCTCTTCAACCTCTCGATGGAAGTCGGCGGCTTCGGCTACCGCGCCATGGGCCTGCTCGACAACGCCCGCATCGAGCGGTACGGTTCTCCCAAACTGACCAACATCGAACTCGGTGTCCGCACCAAGCCGGGCATCCTGGTCTGCGGCTCCGACATCCGTGCCCTCGAGTGCCTGCTTGAGCAGACGAAGGGCACCGGCGTCGAAGTCTACACCCACGATGAACTCATGTCCGCGCACTGCTATCCACAGCTCTCCGGTCTCGACCATTTCGCCGGCAACTACGGCGGTTCCATGGCGAGCCAGAAGTCGGACTTCAATTACTTCAACGGCCCCATCGTCGTCACCGGCGGCGCTCTGGAAGAGCCGGCGGAAGGTTATGCCGACCGCATCTACACGACCGGTGTCGCCGGCTTCGCCGGTGTCCCGCACCTTGCCACGGACAAGGATGAAGTCACGGACTTCTCCGCCGTCATCGAGCAGGCGAAGACCTGCGCCGCGCCGACCGAACTGAGAAAGGGAGAGGTCGTCACCGGCTTCGGCCACGACCAGCTCTACTCCATGGGCGAGATGCTGACCGGTGCCATCGAGGATGAGTCTATCGCCAAAGTCATCACCATCATCGGTGCTGACGCGTCCGACCCGTCCCGCACCTACGTCTCCGAACTGGTCTCCTCGCTGCCGAAGAACTCCATCGTCATGACCGACGGTCCCGTCAAGTTCCGGTTCAACGACCAGTACCTCGGCACGCTGCGCGGCATGCCCCGCACCATGGACATCGGTGCCATCAACGACACCTATTCCTTCTGCATGGCAGCGCTGAAGCTCCAGGCCGACCTCGGCAAGTACGACATCAACGGTGTCCCGATCTCCTATGTCGTCTCCCTTGGCGATGAACGGGCGATGACCGCGTTACTGACCCTCATCTACATCGGGGCCAAGAACCTCACCGTGTTCCCGTCCTATCCCGACTACATGACCGACAGCATCATCGGTGTCTTTGAAAAGAACTTCGGTCTCCGCACCGCGAAGACCCCGGCGGAAGATGTGGAAGCCTTCTTCGCGAAGAAGCCCGTCAGCGCCGACGGTCCCATCGATCCGGAGATGCTCATCATCGACATCATCGAGAAGTACCCGGATGCCGCTCAGGTCCTCATGAACTGCGGCATGAGCTGCGTCACCTGCGGCGCCGCCCTCTATGAGTCCCTGTCTGAGGCCTGCATGGTCCACGGTCTCGACCCCGAAGACGTCAAGGAAGTCCTCGACCACGAACTGGGTCTTGTCGAAGACTGATCTTTCGTGTAAAATGAATTGAATTCATAATTTCGACACAAATCTTTTCACACAAGCAAAGACTCATTCTGACAGAAGGAGAGAATGACCATGAAGAAAATCATGAAACGGCTCATTGCAGCACTGGTCGCTGTCCTGACTCTGACAGCGGTACTCAGCATGTCTTCCTTCGCGGCGACCGCCAGGAACGTGAAGAAATACAAAACGTACACGGTGCTGGGGGACAGTGTGGCTGCCGGTTATTCGCACCCGGGCTATGACATGAACCACGACTACAACAAAGTCGAGTGGAACCTGGTCCCGGGTACCTATCCCGACATCCTCGGCAAGGCCGTCAATGCGACGACCGTCCATCAGCTTGCCCACAGCGGCTACCGGACCACGGACCTGCGTGCCCTGCTGTACAACGACTACAACGGCGACGGCATGAGCCCGCTGCGCCTGCCCTCCATCAACAATGACGCCCGTCATCTGAACGTCGACCAGCTCAACGTTCTGCGGAAAGCGTTCCAGGACGACATCACGAACTCCAACCTCATCACTCTCAACATCGGCATCAACGACTCCACCCAGCCGCTGATGATCACGATGGAGACCCTGACGGCAGATGTCGGTGTCCTTGGCAACCAGGTGGCCGCGCTGCTCGACCCGTTCAACTACGTGAAGAACACGCTGAACAACATCAACACGCTGGTGGTCGACGCCCAGTTCTATGCCGCTCTCGCGCAGGCTGAGCTGACCTCGTTCCGGATGTTCTCCGAGAACTTCGACGCCATCGTTTCCCGCATCCACGAGCTCAACCCGGAGGCGAAGCTCATCGTGGTCGGCCTGTACAATGCCTCTGAGAACGACACCATCCCGTCCGGCGGCATCGGCATCCCGATCGGCGACATCTTCGGCAGCCTCTATGCGAACATGAACAACTACATGCAGAATGGCAGCCCGTATGCCAGCAAGGGGTACTACACCTTCGTCGACACCTGGGGCATCAGCTCCCACATGAACGACCCCGATTCCCCGATGTACCGCGGCGACAACCACCCGACCCTGAAGGGCCATCAGCAGATCGCCGACCGCATCCTTGCTGTTCTTCCGACCCGGAAGTAAATCGAACAACAAAAAGACCTCCGAACCACGGTTCGGAGGTTTTTCTGTTCTGTATCCGGTTTTGCTGCGGCGATCTACAGATATTTCTGATAAGCGCCGACCGCGAGCTTGTCACACCGCTCGTTTTCCGGGTGGCCGGCATGGCCCTTGACCCACTCGATGGTGACCTCGTGCTTCGCGAGCTCCGTGAGGAGTTCGTCCCAGAGGTCCGGGTTCAGGGCAGGTTTTTTGTCCTTCTTGCGCCAGCCGTTCTGCTTCCAGCTTTCCGCCCAGCCCTTCGTGATGCCGTTGCAGAAGTACTGGGAGTCGGAGTAGATAGTGAGCTTGCAGGGCTTCTTGAGGGCCTTCAGGCCCACGAGGACGGCGGTCAGTTCCATGCGGTTGTTCGTGGTCTCCGGTTCGCCGCCGGAAAGCTCCTTTTCGATGCTGCCGTAGCGCAGGATGGCACCGTAGCCGCCGGGGCCGGGGTTGCCGGAACAGGCACCGTCGGTATACAGTTCTACGACCGGTAAATCGCCCATATGGTAAGACACCTCTCTGTCAGGAAAATCGATTATGCTCTTATAATAGTAACACTTGAGAGGCGGGAAAAAAAGTGTATAATTTATTGTGAGAAAGTTTGACATTGGACCAAAAGGGCATTACAATGTTGTCTCGCTCTCTATTAATTAATATTTAAGCGCGGGTGGGCACGGAATTTGACACTCAGCGTTTGCATAGATCGCAAAAAACCATTTCCAAAAGGAGTATTTATGCCAGCAAGAAAAAACTACAACAAGAACTACCGGCGCCGGAACGGGTCTCATAAAAAAGACAGCGGAACGTTCCAGCTGCCGCTCAAAGTCTCGTTCCTCGGCGGTCTCAACGAGATCGGCAAGAACATGACCCTGTTCGAGTATGATGGCGATATGGTCATCCTCGACTGCGGTCTGTCGTTCCCGGAACCGGAGATGCTCGGTGTCGACATCGTCATCCCGGACTTCACGTACGTGGAGCGGAACAAGGACCGGATCAAAGGTATCATCATCACCCACGGTCACGAGGACCACATCGGCGGCCTCGCATACCTCCTGAAGGTGGTCAACAAGCCGGTCTACGGCACGCCGCTGACCATCGGCCTCATCAAGGGCAAACTCGAGGAACACGGCCTCCTGCAGAGCGCGGAGCTCCATGAGATCGAAGCGGGCGACCGGTTCAAACTCGGCAAGTTCGACATCGAGGCCATCCACGTCAACCACTCCATCCCGGATGCTCTGGCCTTCGCGCTGACGACCGACGTCGGCACGGTCATCCATTCCGGCGACCTCAAGATCGACACGACTCCGGTCGACGGCCGCATGATCGACCTCGCCCGGTTCGCCGAACTGGGGAAGGAGGGAGTCCTCTGTTACTTCGCGGACTCCACCAACGCGATCAAGCCCGGCTACTCCGCCAGTGAATCCTCCGTCGGAGACAGCTTCGACCGTCTGTTCAAGGCGGCGGGCAAACGGCGCGTCATCGTCGCCACCTTCGCGTCCAACATCCACAGAGTCCAGCAGGTCGTGAACCAGGCCGTTGCCACCGGGCGGAAAGTCGCCCTCTCCGGCCGCAGCATGGAACACGTCATGGCCGTCGGTCAGGAACTCGGTTACCTCGACGTGCCCGACGGACTCATCATCCCCCTCGACCAGATCTCCCGGTACCCCGACGACCAGCTGGTGCTCATCACCACCGGCAGCCAGGGCGAACCGATGTCGGCGCTGTCCCGTATGGCCTTCTCCGACCACCGGAAAGTCCGGGTCACGTCGAACGACTACGTCATCATCTCCGCCACCGCCATCCCCGGCAACGAGAAGATGGTCGGCCGTGTCGTCGACGAGCTGATGAAACTGGGGGCCGAAGTGGTCTACGAGCGCATGTACGAGATCCACGTCTCGGGCCACGCCAATCAGGAAGAACTCAAGATGATGCTCGGTCTCATCAAGCCGAAGTACTTCGTACCGGTCCACGGTGAGCAGAAGCATCTCCAGAAACATAAAGAACTCGCGGAAAAGATGGGCATCCCGTCCGAGAACAACATCATCACGGACATCGGCCGCACCATCGAACTCTCGGAAGACGAGATGAAGATCTCCGGCACCGTTCCGGCGGGCCACGTCTTCGTGGACGGCATTGGCGTCGGCGACGTCGGAAACGTCGTCATGAGAGACCGGAAACGTCTGGCGGAAGACGGCATCATCACCATCGTCGTCGCCATGGACAGCGCCTCCGGCGAGGTCGTGTCCGGCCCCGACATCATTACCCGCGGTTTCGTATACGTCCGGGAGTCCGAGGACCTCATCATGGATTCCCAGGAAGCAGCCATGTGGGCCATCGAGAACTGCCTCGAGAACGACATCCGCGACTGGTCCACCATCAAACAGCGCGTCCGGGACGAAGTGTCCCACGTGGTCTATGACAAGACCAAGCGCAGCCCGATGATCCTTCCCATCATCATGGAGGTATAACTTCGTTGACTATCGTTACTGGTATCCTGGCGTTCCTGATCTTACTGGCCGCCATGGCATCGACACTGGTTCTGTACGGTTTCAATCACCTGTACGGCATCATCCAGTTCGCCGTTTTCTTCGCGCTCATCATCGCGTACTTCATCTTCTGGTACTCGAAACGGCGCTACTACAACTCGGTCATCCGCGCGGCGGAGAAGTACTTCGAGTCCCACGGGGGCGCGGAGAGCTATCCCATGCCCGTGGCCGTGGTCGGGAAGAACGGCAACATCGTCTGGTACAACGACCTCTTCCGGGTGACCATGATGGGGAACAACCTCATCTCCTCCGGCAGGATCTCCGAGTTCATCGGCGATGTACCCTTCGAGGAGATCTGCCAGCGAAATGGAGGTCTGGACCTCGAATTCGGCGGCCGCATGTACACGGTCTATGCCGGTGAAATGGATGAGAAGACCGGCTCCGCCTGCTTCTTCTTCCTCGACAACACCGAACTGAAACGGGACGCCGGCGAGTACCGGCAGTCGAAGCCCTGTGTCCTCTACATGAGACTCGACAACCAGGAAGACGTGTATCGCCACTACAAGAGCAGTGAATGCGAGGCCATCTCCTCCGGCATCGAGAACATCTTCGAGACCTGGGCCTCCGGGTACCCCTGTATCATGAAGAAACTCAGCTCCGACCGCTACTATGTCATCATGGAAGAGCGGGGCCTGCAGGAGATCATGGAGAAAAAGTTCGACATCCTCAAGAAGGTGCGCGAATACAAGTTCGGCGAAAGTCTCGTCGAGATGACCGTCTCCATCGGCGCCGGCCGCGGCCGCTCTCTGCCGGAGAGCGACAGCTACGCGATGGCGGCCCTCGAGATGTCTCAGTCGAGAGGCGGCGACCAGGCAACGGTCAGCACCGACGGCAACCTCGAATTCTTCGGCGGCCTCGTGGGACGGACCACGACCTCGAGCCGCGTCAAGTCCCGGATCATGGCCACGAACCTGGCCGAACTCATCCGGAAGTCCGATATGGTCTTCGTCACCGGCCACCGGTTCTCCGACCTCGACTCCGTCGGGTCCTGCATCGGTATCACGGAGTTCGCGAAGATCGTCGGCCGTCCCAGCTTCGTCCTGCTCAACCGGCAGAAGAGCCTGGCCCCGGCCCTCATCGAACACTACATCGACAAAACGGGCAACGACATCTTCGTCAACGACAAGGGTGCCGAGTCCCTCATGCGGGGCAAGCGCTGTCTGTGCATCGTCTGCGACACGCACCGCCCCAATTCGCTGGAGTACCCCGACCTCATGAGCAAGTTCGACGCCGTGGCCATCATCGACCACCACCGGAGAACGACCAACATCATCGAGGGCGCGGACCTCTACTACACGGAGCCCAACGCGTCGTCGGCCTGTGAGCTCGTCACCGAACTGCTCCAGTACATCCAGCTGCAGACCAGCATCGACCCGGTCAGCGCCAACGCGCTGCTCTCCGGCATCATGCTGGATACCCGGAACTTCGTCCTCGGGACGGGCGTCCGGACCTTCGAGGCCGCTGCCTGGCTGAAGGGCGCCGGCGCCGATACCGTAGCGGTCAAACAGCTCTTTGCGAACAGCATCGAAAACTATAAGGCCAAGGCCAGGATCCTCACTACTTCGACGCAGTACAAAGACTGCGCGATGGCCGTCTCCACGGAGATCTATCCGGAGATGCGGATCATCGCCTCCCAGGTCGCGGACGAACTGCTGAGTGTCACCGGCGTCAAGTCCTCCTATGTCCTGTTTGAAGAGGACGGCAGCGTCTTTGTCTCGGCCCGGTCATTGGGCGACATGAACGTCCAGTGGATCATGGAACGTCTCGGAGGCGGCGGCCACTTCACGATGGCAGCGGCCCAGATGACGGAGACCCATATGCAGGAGGCCATCGAGCAGCTGAAGGCTGCCATCGATGAGTACCTCGAAATGGAATAAGCAACAGAAGGTGGAACCACAATGAAAGTCATTCTGAAAGCAGACGTCAAAGGCCTCGGCAAGAAGGGCGATATGGTCAACGCATCCGACGGATACGCCCGCAATTTCCTGCTGCCGAAGAACCTGGCAGCGCCGGCCGACGCCCAGAACGTCACCGAAATGAAGAACGCAGCTGCGAGCAAGCAGTTCAAATACGACACCGAGAAGGCGGAGGCCGAGGCCAACGCCGCCCGGCTGAACGACCAGACCCTTGAGTTCAAGGCGAAGGCCGGCGCCGGCGGGAACATGTTCGGCTCCGTCACCTCGAAGGACATCGCGCAGAAGATCCGCACGGACTACAGCATCAGTGTCGACAAGCGGAAAGTGACTGCGCCCGACATCAAGGCCTTCGGGACCTACAATGCCACGGTCAAGCTCTTCCAGGGCGTGGAAGCGACTGTGAAGGTCAAAGTGACCGAGGCGTAAATCGCCACAGAAGACTACGAAGAGGAGGAAACGCGCCATGGCAGAAGCTTTTGTCCCGGAGGGGATGAATTTGCCCTACAGCCTTGAGGCGGAGCGCGCCGTGCTGGCCTGCCTGCTCCTCGACCCGGACTGCCTCGACCGCATCCAGGCGAGCGGCTTCCGGACCGAGTTCTTCTATCGGCAGGAACACAAGGCCATCTACAATGCCATGCTGACCATCGATGCCCGCAGCGACGTCGTCGAACCCGTTGCCGTCATCACGGAACTGCAGGACTCGAGCCAGTTCGGAGACCCCGCTGCCGTCCGGCAGTACATCCGGGAACTCGCGGACCTGCTCCCGTCCACCCAGAACGCCGAGTCCTACGCGAAGGTCGTCGAAGACAAGTTCATGAAGCGGACCCTCATCGAGACCGCGAACGAGATCCTCGACGAAGCGAGGGGAGACTCCGAAGAAGCAGAAATGATCCTCGACTTCGCGGAGCAGAAGATCTTCAATATCCGTCAGGGCAAGAACACCGGTGCCGCGTCGCGCTTTGGTGACATCCTGCTCGACAAGGTCGTCCCGCACCTGACCAACCTGTCCGGACCGGACCGGGAGAAGTACCTGGGTACCCCCTCCGGCTGGGGAGACCTCGACACGATGATCTCCGGCCTGAACCGGTCCGACCTCATCATCGTCGGCGCCCGTCCTGCCATGGGTAAGACGAGTTTCGCGCTGAACCTCGCGGCGAACGTCGCGAAGAAGGGGAACAAGGTCCTGTTCTTCTCCCTCGAGATGACGAAGGAACAGCTCGCGGAACGTGTCATCTCCATGGAGGCGCGCATCCACGGCCAGAAGATGAGGAACGGCCGTCTGTCGCCCTCGGACTGGACCAACTTTTCCACCGTCGCGGGCGCTCTCCACGAGATCCCGCTGTACTTCGACGACACGTCCAACATCACCGTCAACGAGATGAAGGCAAAAGTCCGCCGGATGAAGGACATCGACGTCGTCATCATCGACTACCTGCAGCTGATGCAGTCCGGGACCCGTACCGAGTCCCGTGTCCAGGAAGTCTCGCAGATCACCCGTAATCTCAAGCTGATGGCGAAGGACCTCGAGGTCCCGGTCATCGTTCTCTGCCAGCTCTCCCGTAGTACGGAGGCGCGCGGCAAGAGCCACCGGCCCCAGCTGGCCGACCTGCGTGAATCCGGCTCCATCGAGCAGGACGCCGACATCGTCCTCATGCTGTACCGCGACGACTACTATCAGCAGCCCGGTGCGGAAGAGGAGAACATGGAGCGCAACGACATCAACACCGTGGAGATCATCGTTGCCAAAAACCGTCACGGCCCCGTCGGTTCCGTGGACCTCGCGTGGAACTCCGAGTTCACGCTGTTCACGAGCATCGAAAAACGGAGCGAAGACGACATCTTTGCATAACATCAACAACGAATGGGACAGGAGGATGCCGACATGCAGCACAGCGAATTTCTGTCCCATGTCATTTCGACCCTGAAGCGTTACGAGATGCTCCCCGAACACACTGCCGTCCTGGTGGGCTTTTCCGGAGGAGCCGACTCGGTGACGCTTCTTTCTGTTTTGCACGAACTCTCCGAAGGCGTTGGCGATGTACCGGCGTTCCCTCTGTACGCCTGTCATGTCCACCACGGCATCCGCGGGGCGGAAGCCGACCGGGACGAGCAGTTCTGCCGGACGTTCTGTAAAGAACGGGACATCCCGTTCACCGCGCTCCATGCCGATGTGCCCGCACTGACGAAGGAGAGCGGCGAGTCCGTCGAACACTGCGGCCGGAAGGTGCGCTACGGCTTCTTCGAGGAGGTCTCCGACCGCATCCTGCGGCAGCACCCGGACCTGTCCGGGGTGCGCGTTGCCACCGCCCATACGGCGTCGGACAACGCGGAGACCGTCCTCTTTTACCTCGCCCGGGGCACCGGCCTCTCCGGCCTTGCCGGCATCCCGCCGGTGCGGGGCAGCGTCATCCGGCCGCTGATCGAATGCAGCCGCGAAGACATCGAGGCATACTGTGAAGAACAGGGTCTTCCGTTCATGGTCGACAGCACCAACGACGACGTGTCCTATACGCGGAACCGGATCCGTCATGAAGTGCTGCCGGTCCTCGAAGACATCCATTCCGGGGCGGCGGGGCACATCGCCAAAACAGCGGTGACGCTCCAGCGGGACGTCGACTGCTTCGACACCCTCGCAAGACAGCTCCTCGAGCGCAGCCGGAAAGGGGAGGACACCCTGGACGTTTCGGTCCTTCGGGAAGCGCCCGACGCCGTGCTCATCCGCACCCTGGCCATTGCCATGCGGTCCTTCACGGACGTGGCTGCGGAACAGCGGCATTTGGAGGACTTTTTGAAGTGGATCCGCACCGGTGAAAAGTTCAAGCAGATGCAGGTCCCCGGCGGAGCGTTCGTTACTCTGGCGGGAGACAAACTGCTGCTGCACTGGCCGAAAGAGGAAGGGGAGGACGTCGAGCGGACGTTCCAACGGACGGTCACCATGGCCGAGTACCTCGAATTCGTGTCGGAAACACCGACGAAAGTCACGGTCAGACTCCTGAAAAGAGACACAAGACGGCCGGATTTCGATGCTTACCTGTTGGAAAATTCCCTTATCTATGATAAAATAGACTTCAATTTTGTACTGCGGACCCGGCGCCCCGGAGACACATTCGCTCCGAAAGGCCGTGGCCTTAAGAAGAAATTGAAAACGCTGTATCAGGAAGCCGGGGTCTCTGCCGACAAGCGGGCAGACCGGGTCATCCTGGAACAGAACGGGCAAGTCGCCTGGCTGGAAGGTTTTGGCGCCGCCGAGGGATTTGCTCCAAGCGATGGAACCAGATATGTATGGACTGTGGAGGTATTACGATGAGTGCACTGGAAGAACGCGTCAAGGGCGTCCT
>Ga0256407_10001720_pt1 | contig 44660 bp, 37 predicted proteins | sample RumenRJG_04DNA_FD_193489 | JGI IMG/M metagenome (GOLD analysis project Ga0256407, IMG submission 193489) | Bovine rumen microbial communities from Lethbridge, Alberta, Canada - RJG_04 | ecosystem: Host-associated > Mammals > Digestive system > Stomach > Rumen | place: Canada: Alberta...
TGAGTGAAGATGGGACCCTCGTCGCGCCATTGGCTCAGGTCCTCTACCGGTGCCGACCAGAGGCGGATGTCGTTGCTGCAATAGGAGGTGTAGTTGACATCGTGCGAGCCCACGATGTAGGCCCTGAACTTTCCGGAGTTGTCGGGGTCTTCGAAAACCCTGGGCTCACCATCGGGCAGATGCTCCCAAAGCGGAAGGTAGGGATTCTGTGCATTGGCTGCCGTGAAGGCAAAAAGCATGAGTAGTTGAAGCAGAACTTTTTTCATAAGGATAGTTAGAGAATGATTTGCACTGCAAAAATAGTCATAACATCCGTATAATGCTTTACAATATGTTTCCATTTCTTTGCAATATATCGCAAAATAATAGTCAGGACACCCGCATAGGTGCCCCGACTAAAAATCTCAGGCGGCAAAAGTCGTGAAAGACGCAAGATGAGCGTATTCAGCGTGGACACGCCCCCACCTCGGCCCTCACCTGATGAAGTTCATCGGCTGCCATGGCTCGCGCTCGGGCAAATTGGGCTCGCCGGTGTGGATTTTCTTGAGCAGCCAGGCCATGTTGTTGGCCATCGTGCGCATGGTCTGCAACCCCTCGGTGTCGAGAGCCGCCTCGCCCTCCGACCTGCCATACACTATATTCCAGTACTGTGAGGAGACGACGGGCATGTTCATCATCTGGAACGGCATGTTCAGGGTCTGGAAAGCCGCTGTGGCGCCACCTCTCCGGCACACGCACACGGCAGCGGCCGGTTTGTTCTGCACCTTGCTTCCTGCCGAGAAGAACATACGCTGGATGAGTGAGAGCACCGAACCGTTGGGCTGACCGTAGTAGACGGGAGAGCCTACGATGAGTGCGTCGGCACCATCGAGTTTCTCCACCACACGGTTGCAGAGGTCGTCGTCGAAGACGCACCTGCCAAGGCCGCGGGCAGCGCATTGTCCGCAGGCGATGCACCCTCGTATGGGTTTTGCCCCTATCTGCACAATCTCGGTCTCAACGCCTTGTTTCTCCAATGTATCTGCCGCCTCTTTAAGTGCGACGAAAGTGTTGCCATTCTTACGTGGACTTCCGTTGATGAGTAAGACTTTCATAATGTTTATCGTGATTGATTTCCGTTTTGTATTCGCTCAACTCCATGGAGTGGCTGGAGTGCTGGAGTAGCAGAAGTGAGGACAACAGTCCGAACACACCTCGCTGGACTCAGTGATTGTTGCCATGGTAATGTCTGAACTCCTGAACTCCTGAACTTCTGAACTTCTGAAATTATTTTTCGTCGATATTGACCAGTTCGTAGTCTTTGGTGCCCAGTCCGATTTTAGCGGCATGGTCGATGGTATGCGTGCCGTGCTGCTGCTTGATGCGCTCGATGAGCGGACGGTTGTCGTTGCCCTCGCTGGGCGTCATGCCAAAGATGATGTCGACGCAAGCCTGGTCGAGCGCCACGGGGTCGAGCGAGGCGAGGATACCGTAGTCCTTGAGTTTCACCGGTTCGGGCGTGGCTACACAGTCGCAGTCGACGGTCATGTTGTTCATCACGGCGATATAGACGATGCGCTCGCCATTGCCGAAGAAGTTGTGCACGGCCTGGGCGGCAGCCGCCATCGACTCGAGGAACCCGTCCTGGTCTTCCACATGCGACCAGAGTCCCTCTACCACCTCCTGGTAACCGGCGGTGTGGATGTTGGCCTTTCCGTTGGCCGATGCCACGCCGATGGAGGCATTCTTGAGCACGCCACCGAGACCACCCATGGGATGTCCCTTGAAGTGCGCGAGGTTGATCATGAAGTCGTAGTTGGCCAGGTGCTTGCCCACGATATCATATTTAATATGTGTGGAGTCGTTGACCGGAATGGTCATGTCGCCCTCCTCGTCCATGAGGTCGACCTTGAAGGTGGGCAGGAAGCCATGGTCCTTGATGGTCTGCCAATGCTCCTCGAAGGAGTCTCTCTTTCCCTCATAAGCCGTGTTGCATTCCACGATCGTGCCATCCACCTCGTCGACAAGGAGTTTGATGAGTTCGGGCTTGAGGTAGTTGGGATTGCCCGACTCTCCGGTAGAGATTTTCACTGCCACCTTTCCTGTGGCCGTTCTGCCGAGCGCATGATAGATCTTCACCAGTGCCTCGGGCGATATTTCCTTGGTGAGATAGACAGTGGCCTTCTGGCCGTCGGCCTTGTCGGGTGTGGCAGTCTCTTTTGTGGCAGACCCACAACTAGCCAACAAGGCAACCATCAACACAGTTGCGAATAAAGTAATTTTTCTCATAATAGTTTGTTTTAATGCCCCAAAGTTACGAAAAAAAAGGAAAAAGAACTATTTTTGCAGAAACTTTTCAACGCAAGAAGATGCATCATCCACAATATCTCATCTCCGACGAGCAGTCGCTCGACAATGCCGGCGTGCATGTTACCGCCGTGCGGTTGTTGGTTTGGCGCCACGTGCGCCATCATTTTCACGATGCCTTCAACCTGCAGGACCTGATGGATGCCTTGCCCACTGTAGACCGTTCCACCCTCTTCCGCACGCTGACCACCCTGACCGAAGCCCATCTGCTGCACGAGATCAACGACGGCAGCGGCACGCAGAAATATTGTGTCTGCCATTACGACGACACCCGCCAATGTGAGGGTCATGTTCACCTCACCTGCAAGATCTGCCATCGCACCTATTGTCTGAACAATGTGCGTATCCCCCCCGTGGCCTTGCCCAGCTGGTTTGAGTTGGAAGAGGCGGAATATGTGGTAAAGGGCATCTGCGAGCGCTGCAAGACAGGGAAAGAGGGGTGAGGGCTTTTAAAAGAATATTTTCCTTCCAAAAATTTGGAATTTCGGAATGAATATATTACATTTGCACCATGTATGAAGAGATAAGGGAAACTATACACTCTTTGGAGTACGAAGAATATTATGCTGGACTTGACGATAAAACGAAGGCAAAGTTCGACTATGTAGAGTCTATCATCAAGACTCAATACGTGGTCAATAAAAAATTCGTGAAAAACCTTGAAGGAACAGAATTTTATGAGGCAAGAATTTCTATTGGTACAAATGAGCATCGTTCAATTCTTTTCGCTATAGATTCCGTTTCATTCATCGAGAGCAAACGTATCCTTTTTTTAAACTCATTTTTGAAAAAGAGCACAAAGCAGTATAGAAGGGAAATTGAAAACGCCCGGCAGATTTTAAACAAATATATTGAAGGAGGACAATAAAATGGTTAAGCTTGACGAAAAGAAACTGGCCCAATTGAGAACTGGGTCACAACATCTTACAGAAAAATATGGCGAGAGAGGAACGCCCAGTCGTGAAGAATTCGAAGCAAAGGCCAAAGCTTGGTACTATGCGGAATTGTTGCGCGATGAACGCAAGCGGCAGAAACTTACGCAGCAGCAATTGGGTGAACGCATAGGAAAGAAACGTGAGTACATCTCCTCACTTGAGCAGGGAAAGACAGACATGCAACTCAGCACGTTTATGCTCATAGCCAATGCTTTAGGTTTAAGATTCTCTCTCGTTTTAGGATAGAAATACTATTCGACACGAAAGAATTTTGAGTGACAGGCTATTTTGCAGCGGCTATCTTCTCATTCCCACCTGAGAATGAAGACTTTGCGGGTGGATGGGGTGATGCGGCAGGGATGTGCGGGCCGGCGCCCTACCAGCCAGAGGATATGGTTGTGGGCATCGGTGACCACCAGTTGGCGGCGGCGTTCCACTACATTCACCTTCTGATCGGTGAGGAAGTCGCTCACCAGTTTCGTTCCCTTCATTCCCAAAGGCGAGAAGCGGTCGCCCGGCTCTACCGACCTGAGGAAGAGCGGAAACTCCACCTTCTCAGCATCCAAGGTAGCACACCACGGGTCGCGGCTGGGCGTGAAGCCCTCGCTCACCACCGACTCCTCCACAATGAATGAGGTTTGTGGGGAGATGACATACCGTCCGGTAATGGGTATACGCTTGGTCTCGAACGACTTTTGAAGAGGCATCACAAACAACATCTCCCTATCCACCACCATCTCATAGGCATCTGAAAGGAAGGAAGCCCCTATGCTGCGCCGCGTCACGGCCAGAAAGGCATCCTCGATGCATTTGGGCTTGAACCCCAAGGGATAAAGAATATGGAAGAGCAGTCCCTCGGAGGTGACCTGTTCGATACGGTAGGCACTCACCTCCTCATCACCGGTCTCCACCCAGGCGTTCTCGACCCTTCGCCCCATCTCCTCGTCATAAACTTCAGCCACCTGACCGAGTTTTTCGGCCATATCGGCGATAGACTGGGATACTGAGGGGTTGATCTCACGCATGAGCGGCAGGATATTGAGCCGAATCTTGTTTCTCACCACATCGTCAACGAGATTGGTGCTGTCGGTGACATAATCCTGACCGATATCCGCAAGGAAAGCCACGATGTCGTCGCGACCCACACAGAGCAAAGGCCTGATTACCCCCTCGTGCTCGGGAGCAATGCCCGTAAGCCCATGAATGCCCGTTCCACGGATAAGGTTCAACATCACCGTCTCCACTGAGTCGTCGCGATGATGCGCCACCAGTACCCCTTGGGCACCCATGTCGGCGAGCAGTTGCCTGAAATAGCCATAACGGAGATGCCTTGCCGCCATCTCAATACTCAGATGATGGGCTGAGGCATACTCTGAGGTATCGAAATGGGCGATGTGAAGCGGTATGCCCAAAGAGGCACAGAGCTGCTTGCAGAACACCTCGTCACGGTCGGACTCCTCGCCACGCAAGCGGAAGTTGCAGTGGGCGGCCTCCACATCGTAGCCCAGCAGACGCGTCACCCTGAGCAAGGCCACACTGTCGGCACCTCCTGACAATGCCACGAGGTACTTTCCCGACCCATCCATCAACTGGTGCTGCAGAATGAACCCGGACACTCTTCTGACGAACGGAGACGGATTGCTGCTATTCGACATACAAGACAAGTCCCTTCAGGTATTCACCCTCGGGATGGTAGATGTTGATGGGATGGTCGGCGGGCTGATGGAGTTGGTGCAGGATCCTCACCTTCCTTTTGGCCTGAGCCGCAGCAGTGAAAACCGCATTGCGGAAATGGTCTTTCGTGACCACCTGGCTGCAACTGAAGGTGAACAGAATGCCACCTGGCTGGATGATTTCAAACGCCTTGGCATTGAGTCGGGTGTATCCCTTCAGCGCATTGTGAAGAGCGCCACGATGCTTTGCGAAGGCGGGAGGATCGAGAATGATGAGGTCGTATTCGCAATCGGTTTTCTGCAAGAAACTGAATGCGTCGTCGCAGAAAGCCTCATGCCGTTTGTCACCGGGGAAATTGAGTTCCACATTCTGGTTGGTAAGCGAGATGGCCTTGGCACTGGAGTCGACGGAGTGAACCAACTGGGCCCCTCCCCTCATGGCATAGAACGAGAAACCGCCCGTGTAGCAGAACATATTAAGCACACGCTTGCCTTTGGCATAATGCTCGAGCAGGCTTCTGTTTTCCCTTTGGTCGACGAAGAAGCCCGTTTTTTGTCCTTTCAGCCAGTCGACGTGGAATTTCAGTCCGTTTTCCAACGCCATGTCGTTCTCGTCGTTGCCCACGATGAAACCGCTGGTCTGCTGCTCGAGGAAAGGCAGGGTGGTCTCGCTCTTGTAATACACGCTGGTGAGTTGCTGGCCCATCACCTCGACGAGCGCCTTGGCCACCTCGTGGCGGCAGAGGTGCATACCCACGCTATGAGCCTGCATGACAGCGGTGGTGCCGTAGCAGTCGACCACCAGACCGGGCAGGTTGTCGCCCTCGCCATGCACCAGGCGGAAGGTATTGTTGTTGGGATCGGAGGCGATACCGGCCACCACCCTCATCCTCAGGGCCGCAGCCAACCTTTTTTTCCAGAAATCGTGGTTGATTTCCTCGTCCTCGAACGAGAGCACCCTGACGGCGATGGAGCCCATCTGATAATGTCCCACCGCAATGAAGTTGCCACTGGCAGTGAGCACCCTCACGGTCTCACCATCCTGTAGGTCGTTATCGGAATGGCTGATGGCACCAGAGAAAATCCAAGGGTGGAATCGGAGCAAGCTCTCCTCTTTACCCTTTCGAAGATATACATTCTTATACATGGCAGGCAAGTTTAAAGGAAAAATTCAGCCAATCGTTGTTCAAGATTGGCTGTCAAGATGTTCGGATTCGGAATCATCAACGATTTCGAGCGTGTAGTCGCCCGATTCTTTGAGTCGGAGATACTCCTCGTAAAGCATCACACAGGCCCATGCATCGGTAGCGGCATACGCCTTCTGTTTATCGTTAAGCACATCAGCCTCCCAATTGGACAGTTGCTGCGTCTTGCTGATTTTCATCCCGAAGAGGTTGGCGTAGAGTTTCTGGAGGCTCATGTCCTCGATACCCAACTCCCTTATGTGGTCTTGCAGGTCGATGAACAAGCCAGGCTTGAAATCCCCCTTCTTGTGGAGCGAGAGCACATCGTCGTGCAGCGAGAGGCCCACCTTGGGCACCGTAGTGTCCTCAAGGAGCCTGCGGATATTGTCGGAGAGGCCGATATAGTTGAGCCGGAAGAGGAAACAGATGTTCTTCGTGGCCACCTGCAGCAGCGACACGATATTTTGTTTGCCTTTCTTGAACGAGGGCCGTGTCTCGGTGTCGATCCCGAGAAGAGGTTGGTTGAGCAGGAAGTCGACAGCCTTGCGCGCCTCGAAATCGGATACGACTACAATGGTCGTGCCCTCGAACATGACACGCGGAAGCTTTGTGATGAGCTTTTTATCGAACTTATTATAAATAATTTTTCCCATGATATCGTTACAATATGCAAAAATACAAAAAAGTTATGAAAAAATAGTTTTTTGTGATTTTTTTCAGTTACTTTTGCATAAGATTTCAAGCACATCCGCTCAATGGAGTGCAATGGGCACGCAGAAGCGGCCCCAACAAGAACAGAAAGACTTATATATCGATTGGAAATGGCCAGGAAAAAAACGATAAAAACGATAAAGAAGAATACGACTTTTCTAGAGTCCTTGGGTTTGAATTTCTACCGTGACGAGCGGCTGAGATTCGGCGTTGGCATCATATTGTTCATCATTGGCGTACTGATGTTCATCGCCTTCACCTCATATTTCACCACCTGCGAGGCCGACCAGAGTCTGGTGACCTCGCTGCAGCCCGGTGAAGTGGAGAATCCGAACAAGAGTTTCCAGAACATCTGCGGTTCGCTCGGCGCGATTGTCTCGCATTTTCTCATCTCACGCTGTTTCGGCATAGCCGCCTACGTCATTCCCATATTCATCATCCTCGTGGGACTGAAGCTCACCCGGTCGTACAACCTGAGTCTGGTGAAATGGTTCTTCGCCCTCGGCGTGATCATGATATGGTGCTCTGTGGCCTTCGCCAAGTTCCTGCCCCCGCTGTTTCCCGACTCCGTCTTCAATCCTGGCGGTGACCATGGCCTGTATATCTGCAACTATATCGAGAACATGGGCGGCACGCCCAGCCTCATTGGTCTGCTGGTGATCGTGGCCCTGGCTTTCCTGGTATACCTCAGTGCCCAGACCATCTATACGGTGCAGCACATCCTGAACCCATCGAAATTCCTGCACAGCATCCCGCTGATCATCACCAACAGGGGCGACAACAACGGGAAGAGCGATGACTCGGACAAGGACGACGCCGAGCACATCTACGACGACCCCGAGGCCCAGGTGGTGCAATTCGCCGAGAATGGCGAGGTGAACGTGGTGGAGCCCAAATACAAGGAAGAGGACTTTGGGCGCATCCGCACCCCCAAGCGTGAAGACAAGAAAGAGGACAACAGCAACTTTGAGATACAGGTGGGCGAGGAAGAGGCCCGTGCCCAAGGCAAGCGCGTGAGCAACCACTACAACCTGTCGACGCCTCTCAACCCCCATGAGCCCTTCACCAGTTATCGCTACCCCACCCTCGACCTGCTGAAAGCCTATGAGAACGACAGCAGGCCCTATATCGACGAGCGCGAGCTGAGGGCCAACAAGGAGCAGATAGAGAAGGTGCTCAACAGTTTCAACGTGCAGATACGCGAGATCAGGGCCACTGTGGGTCCCACCATCACGCTCTACGAGATTACCCCAGCCGAGGGTGTGCGCATCTCGCGCATCCGCAACCTGGAAGACGACATCGCACTGAGTCTGGCTGCCCTTGGCATCCGCATCATCGCCCCTATCCCCGGCAAGGGAACGATAGGTATAGAGGTGCCCAACGCCAAGCCCAACATCGTGTCGATGCGCAGCATCCTTGACTCGAAGAAGTTCCAGGTGACCAAGATGGACCTTCCCATCGCCCTTGGCAAGACAATCACCAACGAGGTGTTCATGGTAGACCTGGCCAAGATTCCACACCTGCTCGTGGCCGGTGCCACCGGTCAGGGTAAGTCGGTGGGTCTGAACGCCATCATCACCTCGCTGCTCTACAAGAAGCACCCCAACGAACTGAAACTGGTGCTCATCGACCCGAAGAAGGTGGAGTTCAGCGTCTATGCGCCCATCGCCTCCCACTTCATGGCCAGCGTCGACGAGGACGAGGACCCCATCATCACCGACGTGACGAAGGTGGTGCGCACGCTGAAGAGCCTCACCACACTGATGGACAGGCGCTACGACCTGCTGAAGATTGCCAAGGTGCGCACGGTGAAGGAGTACAACCAGAAATTCGTGAACCACGAGCTGAATCCCGCCGAGGGCCACGAGTACATGCCTTATATCGTGGTGGTGATCGACGAGTTCGGCGACCTTATCATGACCGCCGGCAAGGAGATAGAGCTGCCCATCGCCCGCATCGCCCAGTTGGCCCGTGCCGTGGGTATCCACATGGTGATAGCCACCCAGCGCCCCACCACCAGCATCATTACGGGTAACATCAAGGCCAACTTCCCTGGCCGCATGGCCTTCAAGGTGAGTGCGATGGTCGACTCGCGCACGATTCTCGACCGTCCCGGCGCCAACCAGCTGGTGGGCCGTGGCGACATGCTCTTCCTGAGCGGCAGCGACCCCGTGCGCGTGCAGTGCGCCTTCATCGACACCCCCGAGGTGGAGACCGTGAACGACTACATCGCCAAACAACCCGGTCCGGCCCATATGATGGAACTGCCAGAGCCTGTGGGCGAGGACAGCGGTTTCAGCGACGGTGGCGGCGGCACCATGGAGTCGTCGAGCCTGGATCCGCTGCTCGAGGAGGCCGCCATCCACATCGTGCGCACCCAGCAAGGCTCTACGAGCATGATACAACGCCGTTTCTCCATCGGCTACAACCGTGCCGGAAGGCTGATGGACCAGTTGGAGAAAGCCGGTGTCGTGGGTCAGGCGCAAGGCAGCAAGCCCCGCGAGGTGCTTATCGCCGACGAGAACAGCCTTTCGAATCTGTTTGCCAAGATGAGGGGCTGAGGGTTCGGACAAGGGCCATCATGATTTGAAATACCCCACCACGATTGGTTATCATACCAACCACGGGTGTTTATCCATATTACCAACCATTAAAATGAGAAAAAGATGAAAAGAATACTGACTATATCCTGCCTGATGCTTTTGGCATTGGGCATGAGCGCACAGAATGCCACCAAGGCCAAGCAAGTGCTCGACAAGACCTCGGCCATCATCAGCAACAAGGGTGGTGCGAGTGCCAACTTCAAGATTTCGAGCGAGAAGACGGGCAACACCTCGGGCACGATACTCATCAAAGGCAACAAGTTCCAGGCCACCACACCACAGGCCATTGTATGGTACAACGGCAAGACGATGTGGACCTACATGAAGAGTTCGGAAGAGGTGAACGTGAGCTCACCCAGTGAGGGCCAGCAAGCCCAACTCAACCCCTACCACTTCATCAACCTCTACAAGAAAGGTTATGCGCTGAGCATGAAGAACGTGAAGGCAGGCTACGAGGTGCACCTGAAAGCCCAGACGGCCAGCCAGCCCATCAAGGAGATGACCATCACCGTGAACAGCAAGACCTATCTGCCCTCGGTGGTGAAGATGCTCCAGGGCGGCAAGTGGACCACCGTCGTCATCAGCAATTTCAAGGCCATGAACCTGAGCGACGCGAAGTTCACGTTCAACTCGAAAGACTACCCGCAGGCCGAGGTCATCGACCTGCGATAGCCGCCTTCGGATGGAGGGAGGCAGCACCATATAGCAATCATTAAGAAATCATATTATCCCACCCATAAATGTTGAAGAACAACAAAATCTCGCGTTGGCAGTTGATCAAGACCCTTCGCAAGCACATCAGATTATCCGAGAAGCGCAGCGCCGCTTTCAACCAGAACAAGATAGCGAAAGCCATCGTCTATGTGATGTCGGGCTTCATGGTGCTCTACCTGATGTTTTTCGCCGTGATGCTGGCCCTCGTAGCCAACTCCAGTCATCGACTCACCGCATGTGAGGTGTTCTTCGGCGTGCTGCCCTTCATCCTCGGTGTGGACTTCCTCATCCGCTTCATGGCACAGCAGACGCCCTCGCAGTTGGTGAAGCCCTACGTGCTGTTGCCCATCGGCAAATATGCCTGCGTCGACTGCTTCATCTTCAACTCGGTGACGAGCACCTCCAACCTGCTGTGGATGGCCATGTTCATCCCCTTTGCCATCATGTCGGTGGTGTTCAGCGAGGGCATCTGGGTGACGCTCGGCTTCCTGCTCTCCCTCCATCTGATCATCGTGACCAACAGCCAGTGGTATGTGATTGTGCGCACCCTGGTGAACAAGAGCCTGCTGTGGTGGTTGCTGCCAGCCGCCGTCTACGCCCTCATCTTCTCGCCTTGGTACATAGGCAAGGATGCCGGCATATCCCAGTTGTGCGACTTCTACGCCCAACTGGGCCATCTGCTTCCACATTGGTCGGTGCTGGCATGGATAGGACTTCTGCTCCTGATGGCCATCGTGATACTGGCGAACCGCCGACTGCAGTTCGCGTCGGTCTATGCCGAACTGTCGAAGACCGAGACCACACAGATGAAGCATGTGACGCAGCTGAGCGCCCTCGACCGTTTTGGCCAGTTGGGAGAATATGTGAAACTGGAGATCAAGAGCATCATGCGCAACAAGAACATCCGCAAGGGTTTCATCATGGCCACGTCACTGGTCGTCGTCTTCAGCCTGCTCATCTCCTTCACCGACATCTACCAGGGAGGCATGACCTACTTCCTGGTGGTCTACAACTTTGCCATCTACGGTGCCATGGTGCTCACCCGTGTGATGTGCTATGAGGGCAACTACATCGACTGTCTGATGGTGCACAAGGAGAACATCATCTCGCTGCTGAAGGCCAAATACATCTTCTACTCGCTGATGCTGATGCTGCCGTTCATCCTGATGATTCCCATCCTGGTGATGGGCAAAGTCAGCCTCTTCGCGCTCATCGCCATCATGCTGATTACGGCTGGTCCGGTGCACTGCGCCTTCCTCTACATGGCGATATGGAACAAGCAAACCATGCCCCTGAACACCAAGTTCATCGGCAAGGGCAGTGTGGAGAACAACTGGGTGCAGGTGGTGGTGCAGATGGCTGCCTTCTTCCTTCCCATGCTCTTCGTGATGTTCCTGCCCACCTTGGTCGGCGAGAAACTGGGCTACGCCCTGGTTGCCCTCCTCGGTCTGGCATTCATTCTGACCAGCAACTATTGGATACCCGACATCTACAAGCGCATGATGAAGCGCAAATACGTGAACATGGAAGGATTCAGGTCGTCTAGATAGCCTGGTGCAACCAAGAAAAGAATCACAACAGCCCTAAGATATCATGAAAAAGTATTATTACATTACTCCTGAAAACGAGCAACGAGGTCCGGTAGAGGACTACATGCTCGCCTCATGTGGCGTGAACAGCAACACGATGGTGTGGACAGAGGGGATGGCCAACTGGATGCCAGCGGGCCAGATACCCGAACTGGTCTTTTTTATCAACACCACCTCGTCGTCTTCCACTCCACCACCCTTCGATTCCACGGCCCAACAGCAGTCGACCAACCAAGGGGGCGGTTTCAATACTTCGGACGGCTACAACCAGCAAGCCAACAACCAAGGTGGATTCAACCAAGGAGGCTATAACCAGCAAGCATACAACCCGGGAGGTTATAACCAATTTTCGGGTAACCAAGCCGGAGGAACGGGATGGAACCCTATGGGCGGGCACCCTGGTCCCCGACCCGACAACAACCTGGTATGGGCCATTCTCGCCACCGTTTTCTGCTGTCTGCCCCTTGGCATCTACTCCATCATTCTGGCCTCGCGTGTGAACGGCCTTTACGACCGTGGCGACTACATTGGTGCCCAGCAGGCTGCCGATGATGCGAAGAATTGGGCGATTTACAGTATGATAGCCTATTTCGCAATCTGGGTAATCTACGTCATCTTTGCCTTCCTTGTTGGAGGCATAAGTCTTAGCCAGTATCTATGATGCGGCAGTCTGCCTCAATGAAAACCAGCAAATGGGGACTTGTATTGCTACTCGCAATAGGAGCCGTGGCAATGATGGCCTGCCTTTTCGACCCGATGAAGAACATCTTCTCACCCCAGTGCCAGTTTCGTTTGCTTACCGGGTGGAGCTGTCCGGGGTGTGGGGTGCAGCGGGCATTCCACGCCTTTGCCCATGGTCGTATAGCCGAGGCCCTGTCGTATAATTATTTCCTTGTGGTGAGCATCCCCTACGCCCTAGCCGTGTTGGTGGCTTGGGTGATGAAACTAAGAGGGCACTACAACAGGGTGATAGATGAGATTGAGCATCCCCGGTATGCGAAGTTGTTTGTGGGGCTGTTTTTCGTGTGGTGGGTGGTGAGAAACATCTATCAGATTTAGTCTAAGGACTTTAAGGACTTTAAGTAGGCCTGCCCTCCTTGAGCAAACTATTGGTGTTTCTTCAGATAATCGGTGACTTTTTGCTGTGCGATGTGGAAAGAAGCCTTCAGGGCACCCTCGCTTGTGCCCAGAATCTGACTGATCTCACTATACTTCATATTGTCGAAATAGCGCAGGTTGAAGACGGTGCGCTGCACGTCGGGAAGCGTGTCGATAGCCTCGTAGAGCATGGCCTGCGCCTGGTCGCCATCGAAATACTCATCGGCCATCAGGGTGTTGGCCACCGAGGCCACCTCGTCGACACTCAGATCCTGCACATGCTTTTTACGTCTGAGAAAATCGAGCGACTCGTTGATCGCGATGCGGTAGAGCCAAGTGGAGATTTTCGACATATTCCGAAAATCGGGCAGATTGACCCACGCCTTGACGAAGGTGTTTTGCAGCACATCGTCGGCATCGTCGTGAGAGAGAACAATATTTCGGATTTTCCAATAGAGCGGTTGGCTATAATGTCGCACGATTTCCTCAAAGGCTTTTCTTTGGGAACCCGGTTCGGCCAATAGGCTTGTGATTATTTTCTCATTATATGCCATTCCGCATGTTGACAAAAAAACATGGGTATCTCGTTGTCGTTCGTCAACAGAAAGAGAAACCCATGCTTGGTTATGGCTTGAATAAGCCGGAAAAGAATAGACTTTTACTGGATGGAGATTTTGCGCACCATCTTACCCACTTTCACAATGTAGCATCCTTTGGGCAAGTTCAGTTCTATACGCTTGTCAGCTCCTTCTACTTTCACACTCATCACACGCACTCCAGCCACATTGTATACATGGAGCACCTGGCCATTGGCACCTGTCACATGAAGCACCGACTCATTGATCGATATCGAGATATTCTGTATCTCGGTATCAATGATCTCAATCATCGATGCAGCCTCAGTCTTGGCTGGCACACCAAGCATCAGCCCTGCAGTAAAGATGATAGCAAGTATTTTTTTCGTCATAAGCGCTTATTTTTCGTTGTCAACATGCAAATATAGCCATTTTTCCTTAAAAATGGACACTGTGGCCCTCTACTTATTGTATAATTAACGTTTTTTAACCCTACTCAATGGAAAAGAAAAAAGTCCATCAAAACATTTATAAACGCGCCACGCTAATGGCCGTCAGCTTCTGCTCACCTGCAGGCCTGTGGTGCTGAGTGTCATGTCGACGAAGCGGGCATTTCGGTTTTGCCGGTTCTCCTCAATCACCTTCCTGATTCGGGCAGCGGCCTCAGGGTCTTTGGCCACCATATACAGGTAGCCTCCCCCTCCTGCCCCAGGCAGTTTGTAGCCCAGGCATAGATCGTCGACGAGAGCGGTGAGCGTCCTTACCCCTTCAGGATTGGTTCCCGAGTCGAGCAACTGGTTCTGTATCCACGTTTTGCCCACCAGGCGTCCCATCTTGTCGAAATCGTTGTGCTGTATGGCCTCATACATGTCGATGGCATGGGTCTTCATCTGTCTGAGCAGGGCCAATTGCTCGTTTTGGTTGAGGAACATTTTCCTGACAATCTCGGCCAGGATGCTCTTGGCCGTACGGGTGATGCCCGTATAGTAGAGCAAGTGGCAAGCCTTGTAGTCGGGCTGGGTGTAGACCTGTTCGGGCAGCCATTTGATGGTGGGATTCTGCTCTGCCCCTCTTTTGGTTTGCAAGAGTTTCACCCCATGCAGAATGCCACCAAACTGGTCTTGCCATCCTCCGCCGGTGGTGAGCAGCTGCTCGAGCACCAGTGTGCGGTGGCCGATCTCGCTTTTGTCCCATGCCAGTCCACAGAAGTCGTTGAGCGCACCAAGAACGGTAGCCGCGAGGATGCTGCTTGTGCCCAGTCCGCTCCCTGCTGGTATGGCAGAGAGCAAGGTGAGTTCGAAGCCGCCACCGAAAGCCGAGAGTTGCTGTTCGAGAGAGGCATATTCCACAGCCGAGAATCCAGGCAGGAAACCGGCAAGCGCCAATGCTGCCTTGGGGATGGAGAACGGGCTGCCCACATGATGGAAGTCGGCCAACTGGTCGTATGTCGTCACCCTCTCGACGGCTCCCAAGTCGATACTTCTAAGGATGATATGCTTCTCTTTGCTCGGCCTGATGAAAGTCTGGATGGGTGGTTGGCCATTGAGTTCGATGGCCAGATTCACCACATCTCCACCCTCCATGAGGCAGAACGGAGGTGTATCGGTCCATCCCCCGGCGATATCGATGCGCACGGGGCTCCTGCCCCACACAATCTGGTCGTCGTAGACCGCCCGAAGCGGAGCCTGACGGTTGGCGAGAACCGACTCAGAGAGTCCGTCTCTCAGCAGAGAGAAAGCCTTTTTCTCCTCATCCTCAGGCAGTTGTCTGAGCGTTCTCAGCCGTGCCCTGAACATGGCATCCCTCACCCTAAGCAACATCGGCTCGTCGTCGCCCAGCGGGTGAGGCTCTGCGATATTGTACTTAGCGAAAGCGGCAGCGGCATCGTCGAGGTCGATCTGGTAAATACGCTATGCCTATAGTTGGTGGCCAGTTGTGCCCAATTGAGTTTCCGGTATTCCTCGCGCTGCTGACTGAGCCTTACGAGATTGGCCTCATTCGACAGTTGGTCGGCACTCAGTCGGCGTGCATCGCGCCAGATGCGGAACCCGCCCTCCAGCTGGGGCATATTGAGCATCCATCTGAGCACGAGTCCCATATCGTGTACATTGTCCACTACGGGGAAGATACATGCCGACTGCAAGTCCTCACGGCCTTCGATGTCGGCCAGGCTGATTCCACGCAGGGAGGCCCACTGCTCAAAGGCAGCGCCAATGAACGTGGTATGGGGGTTGGACAGTTCGCCCCTGAAGGCATCATCGAACCCGTATGGCCTTACGGCCCATTTGTCGTCGCCCACGGGCACGATATCCACGCACTGTCCAGGGAGAATACTGATCTCCCATGCGTTCTGGGGCACGCCAGTGATGATATTCTCGCGCGACACCTTCCACGACTCGCTCACGCAACTGTTCTCTATCCAAATGTTGCGGTTTTCCTCGCTCATCTTGATCCACAATTCCGAGTTCTGGACAAAGAGAGAGGGACAAGGCTTTCTCGAGCGGTGCATGATCTCGCGCTGGTCGCTCACGAGGTTCTGTATGGCGAGCATCGATGAGATAATCTCCCTACTGGTGCCAAAATGGTAGAACTCTCCCCCCTCGAGCGGCAGCACCACCACCTTGAGTTCGTTCACAGCGGGGTCATCGGCCACAGGGTGTGAGCCCAGTGCGCAGCCAAACTGTCCGTATAGGTCGTAGTTTGTGATCTCGCCGTCGTTCTCGCAATGGCGCCGCAGTGCTTCCACCGCCTTGTCGCTCAACAGCCACACACCGATGTCGGTGAGGTAGAAATGGTCGTTCTGGAGTTGCTTGAGCGTATCGACCGAGGGCTTTTGCAGCATGCATTTCAGGTCGGTGGGATGCGTACGTTCAGAAACGAACACGCCATGAGCCGAAGCCACCTCGTCGTCGAGCCACAGTCCGTAGCACACCACGTCGGCTTCGGGAATGGGCGCGAGCGGTTTGGTGGCCCTGATGAGCACGTCGCCGCTCACAATCATGGTATGCATCGTCTCGGGTGCCATTGCCATGATTTGCTCAAAGAGTGGCATCTGCAGCGACAGAAGGTCTTGCGAGAGGCGCTGTCCCCTCTCCCACCTGAACACGGGCAACGGCGTGAGCACCTTGCCTGCGGGAGCATAGGCAGGCAGTCGCCTGCTCTGTCCACCGGCATGGAGCAAGATTCTCTTCTCCGCCGTAAGCCATTGTTCGAATGGCATGTCCTCGCAGTCGTGCTCATAGCACTGTCTGAGAAGCCACACCGAACCACCGCCACTGCCCAGTTTACGCCCTACCGGGTCGTTAGAGCAGAACCACTGTCGGTTGTCATATCCCGTGATTTGATGGAAAGCCCCCACGAGATTGGGAGGGAGGGAGAGCAGTTTGCGCATATATCAGGAGTTCAGAAGTTCAGAAGTTCAGGAGTTCAGACATTTGTCAAGAAATTCAGAAGTTCAGGAGTTCAGGAGTTCAGGAGTTCAGACATTTGTCAAGGAGTTCAGGAGTTCAGAAATACAGGAGTTCAGACATTTGTCAAGGAGTTCAGGAGTTCAGAAATACAGGAGTTCAGACATTAGTCCTCAAACCTGTTCCTTTCGCCTGACGGCCATCACGCCTCCTGCCACGATGAGCAGGAGGAGCAATCCGCCGGCCACATAGGCAACGGTCTCGGTGGTCTTCACCGAAGCGGGATGGAAGTCGAGCACCACCTCATGCTTTCCAGGGGTGAGCGACAAAGCCCTGAGGATGTAGTTGACTCTGCCCAACTCGGCGGGTTTACCGTCGACAGTGGCCGTCCAGCCTGGGTAATAGATTTCGGAGAACACCAACAGTCCGCCATTTTTCGACTCTGCGGTATACTTCAGGTTGTTGGGCTGATAGGCCGTGATGCTCACCACGTCGGTGGAGTCGTGGGCAGCACTCTGTCCGAGCACCTTCTCAAACTGCTTGTCGGCCACGGCCACCTTGCGCAGGTCTACCTTGCCCACTTGCTCAATCTCCTGGTTGGCGTTGTCCACATATTTCACGTTGTCCACCCACCATGCGTTTCCGAAGGCATAAGGATTGGTAAGGGGAGTGGTCTCGCCGCCCTGCATGGGCATGATGAAATACTTGGTGTTGAGCATATTGATGACGGGGAAGATACTGTCGCCTGCCACCTGCTGCATGTCGCCGCTCTTCTCCACGATGGCGTTCATGGCAGCCTGCATCTCAGGAGCGATGTGCTCCTCAATCATCTCCTGGTATCGACGCAGTTTGGCAGCATGATAGCCACCCACGCTCTTGTGGTAGAACGATGTCTCGTTCTCGTTGAAGGTATTCGAGGCGAAGTTGAGCACCCTGTAGTCAAGACTCTTGTCCTGCAGTATCTGCTCATCGGTAGGTGTGAGCGGCTGGGGCATCTCCTTCACCGACTTCGATACGAACATCTCGTCGTAGAGGTAACGCTTGTTCACCGTCCACATATCCACGAGGCAGATGACGGCGATGATGCCCACCATCCATTTGGCCTCGAGTTTGCGTGCCTGGTAGAGGAGCAGCATGAGTGTGCCCATGAGGATGATGAGGAACGAGCGCCAGGCGTCGGCGGTGAAGATTGACTGCCTCACCTCGCGCAGGTTGGCAAGCAGCGGATTGAGTTGGTCGGCAGGGAACTGGCGGAGTTGCTCCATCTCGGCCGACGACACGAAGTCGGAGAAGAAGAACGTGGGTGCGATGGCAAACAGCAGGCACGCGCCTCCGGTGAGTGCGAAGCTCGCATAGAGGTATTTGATTTTCTTCTTGAGCAACTCAGGCTCGTCGACGATTTTCTTGAGCGCCATCATGGCGAGCAGCGGGATGGTGAACTCGGCGATGACCAGGATGGAAGCCACCGTGCGGAACTTGGAATACATGGGGAAGTAGTCGATGAAGAAATCGGTGAGTCCCATGAAATTCCTTCCCCACGAAAGGAGGACGGAGAGGATGGTAGCCGCCAGCAACGCCCATTTCATCGGTCCCTCGACGATGAACAGGCCCAGGATGAAGAGCATGAGCACGAACGCCCCCACATACACGGGTCCGCTTGTTCCTGGCTGCTCACCCCAATACTGTCCGATGCTTCCGTAGAGCTGATAGTACATGGGATCGGCCTTCTGCATCGCCTTCTCGTTGGCAGCGATGGGGACCGAAGCCCCACCCTTCACGTTGGGGATGAGCAACGACCAGGTCTCGCCGATGCCATAGCTCCATTGGGTGATATAGTCGCGCTCCAGACCGCTGTCGGTCTGGTTGCCATTGTTCGGCTTCACCAGTTCGCTCTTCCCTCTCATCGACTCCTTGGAATACTCATAGGTATGGTAGAGGCTGGAGAGATTGATGCAAATGCCCAGCGTCGCAGCCACCGCGCAAGCCGCCGAGGCCTTGAAGAACCTTGCCAGCTGCTTCTCCTTGAGCGCCTGCACGAAGAAAGCCACAATCATGAAGGCGATGATGAACAAATAATAATAGGTCATCTGCACGTGGTTGGCATTCACCTCGAAAGCCGTGAAGATGGCCGTCACCACCAGTCCCCAGAAATACTTTCCACGATATGCCAGCACGATGCCCGCTATCATTGGTGGCAGGTAGGCCAACGCCCACACCTTCCAGATATGTCCGGCAGCGATGATGATGAAGAAGTAACTGGAGAAGGCCCAGATGATAGCTCCCAGCACTGCCAGCGCCTGCCTGAAGTTGAAGGCCCTGAGAAGGATATAGAATCCGAGAAGGTACACGAATACATACCACACGTTGTCGGGCAACCACAGGTGATAGGCCTTGACGGCTTGCGACAGCATATCGGTGCTGTCGTATGAAGGTGCGGTCTGGTAGGTGGGCATTCCGCCAAAGGTGGAGTTGCTCCATCTTGTCCGTTCTCCGGTTTTTTGGTAATACTCCAAGGCCTCTTGCCCGGCCCCTCTTCCAGCCGAAGTGTCGTGCTGATAAAGGATTCTCCCTTCAAAATCGGCGGGGAAGAAATAGGCGAAAGAGATGATGGCGAAGACAACAACCGCCAACAAGTCGGGCAGGCATTTTTTCAAAGTTTTCATGATTTCACTTTTATGTAGTTTAAGAGAGGTAGTGGCGTTGCGAGGCCGTTGGTCTCGCATGCAGTGGCAAAGGTAATCAAAAAAAACCGACGAGGCGAAAAAAGAGGCCACATATTACGTCATGCCCTAAAAAAATCCCGGCCGGATGTATCTCTACATCCAGCCGGAATCAAACTATTATTCAACTCTCTCAAATGATTTTACCTTAAAATATAACGAAACACCTTATGTAAGACTCGCTAAAGCGATCTATTGTCGAAAGATGTCATCCCGAATCAATCTTTTACCTACCAATACCTGGTATTCGAGGATTCGTTGTCGTAACTGACTCTGCAAATATAATGAAAAAAAGAGACGATTTATAGCTTTTGGATGGGTTTTTCCTACAATCAATATGTTTTTTGACATAAATCAATTGTTCTTTATCATTTAGAGTGTTTTTGGGGTATAATTGTAAGAAAAGAAAGAAATGGGCGAATAAAATTTGGTGTTCCAAAAAAAAATGTTATTTTTGCGCTTAAATGAATTAGTCACCTAATACTATACACCTCAACTGAAACAAACAAACCCTAATATTAACTTATTCATCTTACGCTATGACGTTTACAATGATTATCCAGCTCCTGATTGTGCTAGGAGCGTTGTGGGTAGGTTCGCGATACGGTTCGCTGGCCTTGGGAGCCATATCGGGCATCGGTCTGGCCCTCCTCGTCTTTGGCTTCGGCCTGAAGCCAGGCACTCCCCCAACAGATGTGATTTACATCATCATCGCCGCCGTGACCTGCGCCGGCATCATGCAGGCCTCAGGAGGTATGGACTGGCTCATCCAGGTGGCTGAGCGGTTGTTGCGCAAGCATCCCAACCGCATCACATTCCTGGCCCCCCTCTGCACCTTCTTCCTGACGGTGCTTGTGGGAACCGGTCACGTGGTCTACACCCTGATGCCCATCATCTGCGACATCGCCCTGAAGAAAGGCATCCGCCCGGAGCGTCCCTGCGGTGTGGCCAGTATCGCCTCGCAGGTAGGTATCACCTGCTCCCCCATCGCAGCCGCCGTGGTGTCGTTCGTGGCCATCTCCAATGCCAATGGTTTCGACATCACCATTCCACAGGTGCTGATGGTGAGCATCCCCTCGTGTGTCTGCGGATTGATGGCAGCCGCTGCCGCCTCCTACAAGCGTGGCAAGGACCTGGACAAGGATCCTGCCTTCCAGGCCAAGTTGAAGGACCCCGCCCAATATGCCTACATCTATGGCAACAGCGCCACCACACTCGACAAGAAGATTGCCCCCGAGTCGAAGCGCGCCGTATACATCTTCTTCGCTGCCCTTTTGGTGATTGTGACCTTCAGTATGGCTTCCGTCTTCAAGGTGAACCTTCTTCCCAGCTATCCGAAGACCGTAGCCGTAGACAATGCCAAGAGCGTGAAGTTCAGCACCTTGAGCATCGACACCGCCCGTGTGGTGACCTCGATGGAGAATGGCGAGGAGGTACACAAGCAAGAAATGGTGACCGTGCCCATCACCCCTGCCGGAGAACTTGAGATGACTACCGACAAGTTGGTGAAAGCCGGTGTGGTGGTAGAGAACGCCACCAAGAAGACCGAGTCGCCATTGGCCATGAACCTGGTGATTCAGATAGTGATGATCAGTGCCGCCGCCCTGATGATTATCTTCTGCAAGGCGAGTCCGAAGAAGGCCGTTGCCGGAGCAGTATGGCAGAGTGGTATGGTGGCCGTCGTGGCCATCTATGGCATCGCCTGGCTGGCCAACACCTACTTCGACAACTACATGGAGGAAATGAAACTAATGCTAAGTGACCTGGTGACGGCCTACCCATGGGCCATCGCCTTTGCTTTCTTCATGGTGTCTGTGCTCATCAACTCGCAGGGAGCCGTGGTGGTGACGATGTTGCCTCTGGCCTACGCCCTCGGCATCCCCGGTCCGATTCTGCTTGGTGTGCTGCCCAGCGTATATGGTTACTTCTTCATCCCCAACTATCCCTCGGATATTGCGACGGTGAACTTCGACCGGTCGGGCACAACCGTGATTGGCAAGTACCTGCTCAACCACAGTTTCATGATGCCTGGTCTGATCAGTGTGATCACAAGTACGATTGTAGCCTACTTGCTCTCGCAGGTCTTCTTCTAAATCCATTTTTCCAACCCCCATACCATCTTGCCCGAATCCCATGTTCGGGCAAGATGTTTTTCCTCAATGCTCCAGGCAAACCCTACTTTTAGTTTGGAAGCAGGAATCATCTGAACACCATCAACCATGAGAAAAATCATCATCACCGTAGCCCCCGTATGCCATGTGGGCAAACCCATCCCCGAAGAGTGCAAGAATCCCCTCACGCCCGAGGAGATAGCCGAAGACACCATCAACTGCTACAAGGCCGGCGCCTGTGAGGTGCATCTCCACACCCGCGACCTGAAAGGCGAGCAGACCTTTGAACTCGATGTGTTCCGCGACACAATCCGGCGAATCCGCCAGCAGAGCGACATGATTATCCAGGGTTCCACCGGCGGGCTGTCGTCGCTCACCCTCGAGGAGCGTTGCGTATGCCTGAATGTGGACGAGGTGGAGGTGGCGTCGCTGAACATGGGTTCGGTGAATTTCGGCGAGACGGTTTATGTGAACACGCTCCCCGAGATACGCTACTGGGCGGCACGGATGAAGGAGACCGGCGTGGTGCCCGAGATGGAACTCTTCGACCTGAGCATGGTGGAGACCTGCACCCGTCTGGCCGACGAGGGCGTGCTGCGCCGTCCGCTGCACTACAATTTCTGTGTGGGCAAGGGCACATCGAGCAACCTCTCTGCCACCGGCCGCAACCTGTGTTTCCTGAGCGACCTCCGCGAGCCAGGCACGAGTTGGGGCATCACCCACGACCAGATGGACGACTTCTCGATGCTGGCCTGCGCCATCGGCATGGGCGCCAATGCGGTGCGCATCGGTTTCGAAGACAGTTTCTACTATGCCCCTGGCCAGCGGGCTGCCACCAACGCCGAACTTGTGGAGCGCCTGGTGCGCCTCATCAGGTGCATGGGATGCGAGCCTGCCACCCCCGAGGAGGCACGCGCCATGCAAGGTATTCCACCACTGAAATAAATGATGACGATGAACTCCCGCACACGAATGGTGGTGCTCGACGACGACCCCACCGGCATCCAGACCGTACACAGTTGCCTGCTGCTCACCTGCTGGGACAGCGCCTCGCTTCACCAGGCCTTCACCCATGAGCAGCCTTTCTTCTACGTGCTCACCAACACCCGTGCCATGAGCCGCGACGAGGCTGCCCGGGTGGTGCGCGAAGTGATGGAAGCCGTGCTCGAGGTGGCCGCCCACTACGACTACAGGTTGATTTTCGTGAGCCGCAGCGACTCCTGCCTGCGTGGTCATTTTCCCCTTGAGACCGACGTCATGCGCACCGTACTGGCCGAGCACCACATCCCGGTATGGCCCCGCATCCCATTCGTGCCCGCCTTCATCGAGGCAGGACGGGTGACGGTAAGCGGCACACACTATATGCGGAGCGAAGGCAGGCTCATTCCCGTTGCCGAGACCGAGTTTGCCCGTGACAATGTCTTTGGCTACCACACCTCCGTTCTCCGCGACTACATCGTGGAGAAGGGTGGTGAAGCCGACGAGTATGAGATTGTAGATGCTGCAGGATACGACGAACTCTATGCCTACTGTGACCGGCTGGAGAAAGAGACAGCCGATTTCGATGGTGCCGTGGTGATACGCAGTTCCTCCTCTTTGCCCAAGGCCATCAGTGGCATAGCCGACAAACCATTGCTCGACCGCAGCATCCTGAGAGACAAGCAAGGAGTGGGATGCTTCGTTGTGGGGTCGCACGTGCAGAAAACCACCCGCCAACTCGGCCATCTGCTTGAGCAAAAGGGTGTGAGGGGCATAGAGGCCGACGTGAGCCGCATCCTCAACGACTGTGAGGCGATGATTGAAGAGGTGACGACGGCGATGGGAAAGGCTCACAACGAAGGCCTTACCCCAGTGGTCTACACCTCACGCAAGGAGATACGCCTCGACGATGCCGACAAGCGCCAGCACCTGGGGCAGGAAGTGTCTGACTTCCTCGTGGAGATTGTGCGTCGTATGCCTTTCGAACCTTGTTACCTGGCAGCGAAAGGAGGCATCACCTCGCACGACATCCTCACCAAGGGCTTGCAAGTGAGGTGTGCCACCGTTGAGGGACAGATTATAGGCAGCGTGCCCTGTGTACAGACCGATAGGTTCGCCTACATCATCTTCCCCGGCAACGTAGGCGACGACCAGTCATTGGCAGAGCTATACCTAAAACTCCGCCAATGAGGGTATAGGTTTTTGCTATGCTTTGCTAGATACTATAGAAACTATGGGCATAATAGGCTCTATGGGCATAATGGGCTTTTTGGGCATAATGGGCTTTATGGGCTCCTTCGGAATGGCCTTTACCATTAGAAGGCGCCCACAAACCTATTTTTCAGGTATGAGCGGCTTCTCTGGATTGATGAAAGAGAAGAGAATGGCGCTCACCACCAGCATAGCGGCAATCATATAGAGCGGCAGGTTGTAGTTGCCCGATGCCTCGACCAGGAATCCAAAGAGGATGCCACAGAAAAAGCCACCGATATTTCCCGCCGTATTCATGGCACCCGAGATGGCCCCCGCATGCTGCTTGCCCAAGTCCACACACAGTGCCCACGCACTGGGCAACATGAGGTCGAAGATGCCGAAACAGAGCGACAGGAACACAAACACCGCCATCTTGCCCGGAATGAAAGCCGCCAGGAACATGCAGACGGCCGACACCGCTAGCGACGACGCACCCAGCGCCTTTCTGCCCACTTTCAGTCCATAGCGCACGGAAAGCCGGTCGGTGAGATAACCGCCGGAGATATTGCCCACCATACTCATGACGAAAGGCACCGCCACGGCATAGGTGAGTTCGCTCTTGGCGAAGCCGCGCCCCAGTTCCATGAACGTGGGAAACCAACTGAAGAAGAACCAACTGCCGAAAGCATAAAAGAAATACATGGAACAGATGAGCCAGAACTGCGAGGACCGCAGGATGATGCCCCACGGCAGGGACTGGCCCTTCGGTTCCTGTCCGGCATTACCCAGACGCTCCGTCGTGACATCACCCTTGTCGCGATAGTAGAGGAACCACACCAACGCCCACACCAGGCCAACCACACCCAGCAAGTAGAATGCCGAGCGCCATCCCATCCATGCCATCACCGGGATGACGACAAAGGGCGTGAGCGCCCCACCCATACGGCTGGCGGCCCACACATAGCCCTGCGCCTTTCCCACCTCATTCTTCGGGAACCAGCGGCTGATGACGCCTGTGGAGCAAGGCGAGGAGCCCGCCTCGCCAATGCCGAAGAAGAAGCGCACGGCCAACAAGGAGAGGAGACCGCCCGCCATGCCCGTGAAACAGGTGAAGAGCGACCACCACACCACGATGGCAGTGAGCACCCGGCGCTGTCCGAACCTGTCGCCGAGCATCCCCATGGGAATCTGCATCAGACCGTAACTGAGGATGAATGCACTCTGCACCCATCCCCACTGTGCTGCCGAGAGGTTGAGGTCGGCCATAATCGACGACCCCGCCACACTGATATTGATGCGGTCGAGGAAGGTGACCATGCCGAGGAGCACGAGCAGCAATAGGATCACCTTGCGGTTTCTCATGCCTTGTCGATTTGAAGGAATTCCCTTAATCCCTTGACACCCAGGACCGGACTCGAGAGCACGGGTTTACCCGTGATGTCGGCCAACCGCTCCTCCATTCGAGCCATCGACCCTTGGGCCAGCACAAACAGGTCGACCTTATCGGCTATCCTGGCGGCAGCCTCGGCAATGAGGCGGTCGTGCGTGGCACCATCGCCACTTTGTCCGGCCTGGAAAGCGCCCTCGGCCAGTCCGTCGACAAGCGTCACCTGGCGCCGTGCCTCACTGGCGGCCCTCTCGAGCAGGCGTCTGGTGGGCGCAAGGGTGGTGGGCAGTGTGGAGATGACCCCTATCCTATCGGTCTCGCGAACGGCTTTGGCCGCCATGGGATAATCGATGCGGAAAACAGGGATGGGCGCGTAGGTGTTGCCGAAGTCGGCAATGTCGCCCACCGACGAGCAGGTATTGAACACCACGCTGGCTCCCGAATCGGCGGCAGCCACATAGTAAGACAGCAACCTGCGGCGCACGGCCGGTGTGACACCGTCGTTGGCGATGACTTCCTGGATAAGGGAGTCGTCGGCAATATGATTGAGTTTCACTTCAGGCAGCCATTGCCTGAAAATCTGGTTCATGGGCTCTACGAGCGCCATGGCTGTGTGCACGGCTACTACTTTGATCATTTTGATTATGTTTTAGTTGTTTTCATTAGGTTTTTGCAAGGATTGCGAAATAAAAGAATCAATTCAGCGGTATTTGTCACAATACCGCTGAATATGCTCTTTACCGCATGATGAAGCAGATCGAGTGAGCCACAAATACTGTGGCAAGACCGCCGATGGCAGCAGTTTGCTTTAGCGTCAAAGCATGTAGCGGCAGTCGATGACGGGTTTGTCAGTTCGTTTGCGCACATCACCGAACTCCGGCCATGCCGTGGTGATGACCAGCGCCTGCGACTCACCGAGGATACCGTCGTAGTCGGCCACGTAATCGATGGGCAGCGGATAGTGGTTTCTGAACTCGTCGATGGCCACTGGATCATAGCCGCAGATGTTGTTGTAGCCAGCATCGAGGAGCGCCTGGATGATCTTGGCACTGGGCGTGTCGCGCACGTCATCGCTGCCGGGCTTGAACGAGAGGCCCAGGATGCCGATGCGCTGTTGCTTGTCGGCGCCAATGGCGCGGATAATCTTCTGGGCGATGAACTCCGGCATGTGGTCGTTGGTGTCGATGACATGATGCAGGATCTGGGCATCGAAGCCTGCCGACCGCGATACGGCATACAATGCATTGGTGTCCTTAGGCAGGCAGTAGCCTCCATATCCACAACCCGGATAGACGTATGAGGCCATGGTAGCCCCACCCCACCGCTTGTCCATGTGGAGGATGCGGAAGGCCTCGGCCACATCGATGCCTCCTATCGTATCGGCCACCATGCTCATCTCGTTGCTATAGCTGATCAGCGTCGCCAGCAAGGTGTTGGAGAGGTATTTGATAAACTCTCCGGTATTGAGCGAGACGCACAGAACGGGTTCGCTGACGGTGGCGTATACCTCTCGCAGCACCTGGGCAGAGCGGTCGTCGCTCACGCCAAGCACGATGCGGTCGGCATGGATGAAATCATCCCAGCAATGGCCTTCGCGAAGGAACTCGGGGTTGTTGGCCACGCCTACATCGACGCCCACCTTCAGCCCTTTCTCCCTCAAATATGGGATGATCTTCTGCGAGGTGGTCGAGGGAGGAATGGTAGATTTCACCACCAGCACCTGATAGCGGTTGCCGTCGCGGACCTCGAGGGTCTGGTCGATGGCGCCCAACAGATAGGTGAGGTCGGCCTGCCCGTCCTTGCCATAAGGAGTACCCACACAATAATAGATGCAGTCGCTCTCGGCGACGGCACGCTGCAACTGGTCGGTGCCGATGGGGAAGAAACGGTTGCCCAGATGCCTCGTCAGCGCCTCGTCGAGGCCTGGTTCGAGAAACGGCAAGCGCCCTTCCTGAATACCGCTGAGGCGCGAAGGACTGATTTCCACGCCATACACCTTGTGACCATACTCCGCAAATCCGAGCGAAGTGGTCAGTCCGACAAACCCGAGGCCAAAGACAGTGATTACCATTTGTATTCTCCCTCCTCGCTCTCTTTCAGATATTGCAGGAAACGTGCCACGCCCTCTTCCACATAGATGGTGGGGTCGTAGCCCAATTCACGCCGTGCCTTGTCGATGTTCGGACAGCGGCGCTGCGGATTGTTGGTCAGATACTCCTTGTCGTCGGAGACAGCATACTTCACCTTGCCCGTATAGCCGAAGATCTCACGGCCATTCTTGGCATAGATCTCAGCCAATTGGGCAATGGTGATCTCGGGTTTCTCGATACCGATGTTGTAATAGCCGTATTTTCCATGCAGCAAGATCTTGAGGTAGCCGCAGATGGAGTCGGCGATATAGCAGAAGGTACGGGTGGGCGAACCGTCGGAGAGGATCTCGATGTCACGACCCTGCATGATGGCCAGTGCGAAGTCGGCAGGCACACGCTTGTCGCCGATGCGCATGCCCGGTCCGTAGTTGTTGAACGGGCGTGCCACGCCGATGGGCATGTCAAACTTCTGAGCGAAAAGCATACACATGGTCTCGCCAAACCGCTTCGACTCGTCGTAGCAAGCCCTCGGACCAGTGGCGCATACATTACCGTTGTAATCCTCTGAGGTAGGCACATGGGCAGGATCGGGATCTCCGTAGAGTTCACTCGACGAGAAGAAGAGGAAGCAGCGGATGGCTTTCTGGCTGTAGAAGTCGAGCAGCGAGCGCAGTCCCCAGATATTGGCGTCGAGGGTCTCGATGGGATATTTGCGGTAGAACATGGGCGAGGCAATCGAAGCCATGTGGATGATGAGGTCGGCCTCAGCTGCCGGCTCCACGTCGGAGATGTTGTCGCGGATGATATCAAACTTCCTGATGTCGATACGGGGGTTGGCCTCCAATTTCTTCACCCATTCGGGGTAGCCAAGCATGAAGTTGTCGAGACCGATGATTTTGCGGATGCCCAGTTCCTCTGCCGTCTGGTCGAAGAAATGCATGAAATAGTAACCGAGGAATCCTGCGCAGCCCGTGATGAGGACGGTGGAACCGTCGAACCGTGCACGCTCCTCCTCCGACAGTTTGCCGAGCGTGTAGTTAATGTCGTTGAATAGTATTTTCTCCATTTTTATTGTTGTTGATTTATTGATGATGTTCGTGATAGGATGATTGGAAAATCGCGGATGGGGTGACCGGGGTTGGACCTCTGTCACTCATCCCTTGTACGACCTGTAAGGATGCTCCAGGTCGAGGATATGGAAATTGTGCTGCCGCTGCTGGTCGGTCTTGGGTATGGTCATATAGTCACCATAGATCTGAGTGAGGTAGAGATCATAGTCCTTGATGCCCATGAAGGTCTTTCCCTCAAACTCGTAGGGAGCGAACACCGCATGGACGGATTTCGGGAAGACGCCATGCAGGCCCTCGGTGTAATCCATGGCCAGTTCCGCCTTGTCGTAGTCATAACGGGTGAGCACACGGCGTATGCGCCGCTGCAACGACTCCATGGTGGTCAGGCGGCGTGTGAGCAGCGGTATCCACGACGACGGTCCGTGACCGTGGCGGTAGGGATCGCGGTGTATCCAGTAGAGGGCTTGCCGCAGGAAACTGTAGTGGGCGTAATGCACCCACCGGCAGATGATATTCTTCGGCACGGCATCCAAGGGAAACACATCCACATAAATGCCACCCAGGTAACTGAGATGGAGTCGTTCGATGAGGGTCGTCGATGCATCCTGCACCTTGCCGAAAGGCAGGGGGTATGCCTTGTCGTTCTCCGGGCAGACAAACTCATAGGGCTCGGGCAGCCATTCGCGGCAGTGCTTGATGAACCGCTCATAGTCGGGACGCGGTATCACCACGTCCATGTCGTCATCCCAGGGAATGAAGCCCTTGTGGCGGACGGCACCCAGAAGGCTGCCATTGAAGATGCCATAAGAGATGTTGTGCTCACGGAAGGTGCGGTCCATCACCTCCATGATTTTCAGCATGCGCATTTGCAGCGGACGAATATCGTAAGTGGCCATGGTCAGAAAAAGACAGGGTGATTACTTCGGGTCAACGGCCCAAGGCGCACGGCCCTCATCCCACATCTGGTTGAGCAGGTCGCGATCGCGCACGGTGTCCATGCACTGCCAGAAGCCCTCGTGGCGGTAAGATTTCAACTGTCCCTCGGCGGCAAGGCGCTCCAACGGCTCACGCTCAAAGGTGGTCAGGTCATTTTCGATGTAGTCGAACACCCGTGGATGCAGCACGAAGAAGCCGCCATTGATCCACCCCTGGTTCACCTGGGGTTTCTCCTTGAAAGAGCGCACGAAGTCCTCGTTGTCGATCTGCAACTCACCAAAACGGGCGGTGGGATGCACGGCGGTGACCATGGCCAGCGCCCCCGACTGGTGATAGCAATCCACCAGTTTGGCGATGTTGACATCGGATACGGCATCGCCGTAAGTCACCATGAACTCCTCATCGCCAATGATGTCCTTCACCCGGAGAATGCGTCCGCCGGTCATCGAGGAGTCGCCGGTATCGACGAGCGTCACACGCCAGTCCTGGGTGTGCTCCTGGATGTATTTCACCTTTCCCGTCGACAGGTCGATGGTGAAGTCGTTGTTCTGGGCATAGTATTGCAGGAAATAGTTCTTGATGACCTCGCCCTTATACCCCAGGGCGATGACAAAATCATTGTAGCCGAACTTCGAGTAATGGTTCATGATATGCCAGAGGATGGGCTTTCCGCCAATCTCCACCATGGGCTTGGGTATCAGTTTGGTGTATTCTGACAGCCGGGTGCCGAAGCCTCCGGCCAGGATGACTGTTTTCATACGCTTTATATGTGATTGATGATGTCGCAGATGAGCCGGATGTCGTCTTCGGTGAGTTCGGGATGCATGGGGATGGAGATAATCTTCCCATACACATCCTCGGTGACGGGCAGTGCATACCCGCTATGGAAATACGACAGCAGGTGGTTGGGGAAATACTGGATGCCATACTGGATGTCATGCTCCTTGAAGGCCTGTTCCACCAGCGGACGCTTGCCGTGGAGGATTTCCAGCGGAAAGATGTGGGGCACGATGTCGTGCTCATAATCCATGTGAATGAGACGCACGTCGGGGTTGTCTTTCAACAAGCGGGTGTACTCCATGGCTATCTCACGGCGCTTGGGAGCAAACTCACGCTCGAAGCGCGAGAGCTGCACCAGACCGATGGCGGCGAAGATGTTGCTCATGTGGTAGCGATAACCTTGATCGACGACGTCGAAAATCCAACTCCGTTTTCCAGCATAACGCTTCTCGGAGTCTTTTTGCACACCGAGCAGACGGGCATCGCTCACCTGCTGCCTGACATCGTCATCGGCGGTGAAGATGGCGCCGCCCTCTCCCGAGGTGATGTTCTTGATGCCGTCGAAACTGAAGCACACCACATCGCCGGTGGAGCCGATCTTGTGGCCGTCGCAGGTGCAGCCGAAGGAGTGCGCCGCATCCTCCACGAGCCGCAGGCCATGCTTTTTTGCAAACTCCTGATACTGGGTGGCCATGCAGCAGTTGCTGCCGTAATACACGGGCATCATGGCCTTGGTCTTCGGGGTGATACGCCGCTCAGCATCAGCCAGGTCGAGTGTCAGGGTATCGGGGTTGATGTCGCAGCAGACGGGCACGCAACCGGCACCTGTGATGGCCTGCATCGAGGCCACAAACGTGAATGACGGCACAAGCACCTCGTCGCCGGGGTCGGTCACGGCCTGTATGGCCAGATGGAGCGCCGCCGTACCGCTGTTGACGCAGATGCAGCGCCGGCCGCCTCCGATATAGTCCTCCAACGCACGCTCAAACTGGCCCACGGTCTCGCCCATGCCCAGATAGCCGATATCTTCGATGATGTGGGCCACAGCATCGGCTTCAGCCTTGCCCACAACGGATTTTGACAAACGTATCATTTGCTTTTTCTCTTTAATCGTTCAACAAGACACCGTGCTATTGTCTCATTCCGCACAGATGCCTTCATCAACTTGATTTCGGTACAAAGATACGAAATAATAATGGATTTTGATGGATGCAGCCGCGTTTTTTCCCGTTTCGGTTTTAATTTTTTGGCGTTGACATGAACATCCTCCAAAAGCAGGTACGGATTGGACAAAAAACAGGAAAAAGATGTTTTATATTTGTATCTTTGCCCTTCATTTCATACCTTTGCAACGCCATCAATCATTCATGATGAAATTTTATGACAACCAACTATGTGAGCCCAGAGGCTGAGACACGTGACGGATATCTGATATCCGCGGAAATGAAACGAGTGTGGAACATACAACTCGATATGTTCAAACGACTGATAGATGTGTGCCAGGAGCATGGTCTCCGGCTCTGGTGCGACGGCGGCACCATGCTTGGCGCCGTGCGGCACCATGGTTATATCCCCTGGGATGATGACATTGATGTGTGTATGCCGCGTCCCGACTACGACAAGCTGCAGGCCATCGCCCCACAAGTCTTTCAAGAACCCTATTTCTTTCAGACGGCCAAGACCGACCAGCATTATCCACGTGGCCACGCCCAGTTGCGGCGCAGCGACACCGCCGCCATCCGTCCGAGCGACGCCTGGCGCCCGTTCAACCAAGGTATCTTTATTGATATCTTCGCCTTCGAAGGACTTGCCGACGACGAGGCAGAGCGCCGGGATATCCTGCGAAGAGCCAACAAGCGCATGAAATACCTGAAGAGCATCGACTATCCCATCTTGGAATCGGGACGTATCGGGCTGTTATTCCGCAAATACAAATGGCGCTGGAAGGTTCGCCGTGAGGGCTTTTACGAATTGTTTAAACCAGTGGAAGACCTTTTTCGCTCGCATTCGTGGGACGACAGCGACCATGTGGCCCAGTTGGGTATCGACGGTCTGCGCCTGATTTTCCCCAAGCATCTTTTCGACTCGACGGTATGGATGGATTTCGAGAGGCTGAAAGTGCCGGTGCCACAGGGATACGACCAGTTCTTGCGCTTACAGTATGGCGATGATTATATGACCCCCGTGATGGCCAAGACGAACCATGGGCAGCTCATCCTCGACCCCGACCACAGCTATCGGGAACTGTTGCCCGATGTCAGGCGCAACTATCGCAAGTCGATGTTTACCCGACTGATGAAGAAGAAGCATTGAAATGACGGGATGAGGAAAACCGGGTGACGGATATTATAGCTCCAAAGGAAACTCCATCTCACGTTTCTTCTGATAGTGTTTCCAGAAACGTCGCCGTTCTCTCATCAGGATTTCCTCGGCCTCCTGAGGGTCAAACGACCTGAGGCGGGCGTACTCGCGAACAAGCAGTTGGAGAAACCGTTTCGCTCCCCACAGACGGGCGAAACTGCGGCAGCCATCCACCATCGACACGTGGCCGAAGCGCATGCGGTTGTTATCGACGATGGAGAAACGGTAGGTGTCGCCATTTTTCTCCCACAGCACATTGCCCGGTGAGAAATCGAGATGGAGCACGCCCTGGTCGTGCATATGGGCGCAATAGGCAGCCAAGGCCATGGCCATCGGCTCATACTGCGACGCGTCGGCATCGCCCATCTCATAAAGGCGATGGCTGTAGAGGCAGTGGATGCTGATAAACCAGGAGTGGCGCAGAATTCCCATCACCCGATCCTCGATATAGGCCACGGCCTCCGGGGTCTCGATACCCTTTTCCAACAAGATAGAGGGATAGGTAAACGCCCTTTCCCCCTTTGGAAGCCGCCATCCTGTGGAATAGCAGATATTGCTGGGGAATGAGGGTATCTTGTATCTTTTCACGTTGATGGGGGTGCCGTCGGGGGCCTCGAACCGCTTGATGAGGTTGCGCCGGCCACCATAGATATAGACACCTTCGGTATCCATCCGGTCGGGCAGCTCACTGACAAATGACCGGAGGTGTTCGTATGCTGGGTTGACCCGTATGGTTCTCATCTTGAAACAAGGCGTTGGTAAACATTCAACACCTGAGCGGCCACGTTGCCACCCTCAAAGCGCCTGACATAGCGCTGTGCACTCTCGATGCGTGCCTCGCGCCCTTCGGCACCGCTGACCACCTGGAGGAGGGCGTGAGCCATCGCCTCGTCATCATCGGGACTCACATACAGGCAGTCGGGCCCTCCGGCCTCCTCCAGACAACTGCCTGTGCAGGCCACCACGGGGAGTCCACTCTGTATTGCCTCGATGACCGGTATGCCGAATCCCTCGTAGCGCGAGGGATAGACAAAGGCCTCTGCCATTTGATAGAGGGCGGGCAGGTCAGCGGTGGGCACATTGTGCAGGAACAGCACGCGATGGTCCAGTTTGTTGTCACTCACATATTTACGCACCTGGTCGGCATAGGGCGTTGTGCGCCCCACGATGACCAGGGAGAGTTCTTCTGGCAGACGATGGAGAGCCTTCACCGCCAGGAGGATGTTTTTCCGTTTCTCGATGGTCCCCACGCTGATGACGTAGCGGCGGGGCAGTTTGTAGCGGTCTCTCACCTGCCGTTTCCGGTCTTCCGCAGCAACCTGTCGGAAAGACGTGTCGCAACTCTGATAAACGACATCGATGCGGTCGGGGCTGACCCCGCCCAGTTGCACGACATCGCGCTTGGTGCACTCGCTGATGGCGATGATGCGGTCGGCCTCCTTCACCGTCCGGTGGAATTTGGCCGCATAGATCTTGGCATCCCACCAGTAGAAGTATTCAGGATGGCGAATGAAGATCAGGTCGTGGATGGTCACCACACTTCTGATGCCTGAGGCGTGTATGCCCCAGGGCAGTTCGCCCGACAACCCATGGAATATGTCTATGCCGTCGCGCCGCAGGTCCTTCAGGATGCCGTGACTGCGCCAAAGCGACTTCACCAAGGTCTTTCCGGGATAGACAAACTGCAGGCGGTCGGATGGATGCACCTGACTGCGCAGATGCTCTTTCCCCGGGTCAGGGGCATAGAGATACAATGCCGTATCGTCATCTACAATGCGGGTGAGGTCGTTGATGAGCGTCCGTCCGTAGTTGCCCAGACCAGAACCGTTGCGGACAATCCGTTTGGCATCGTATCCGATATTCATTCGTTGCTTTTCTTCTCTTTTCATCTCATCCACCGCACTCGTGGCCATCGGCACTCTCGACGGTATTTTCGGCCGAGAGCACAAACGGCTACAGCGTGGTGTCCTCTTAAATAAAATGAATCTGTTTATTTTTCACATTGCAAAGATAGTGCTTTTCCCCCAACCTTGCAAGAGAGAAACCGATAAATCGAAGGGCAAAAGTTTGTGCATTCGGGGAATTCTGCTTACTTTTGCATTGATACAGAAATACGACGATGATATACCCCGATAATTTTGAGAAGAAAATTGGTTTTGACGAAATACGCGAACTGCTTCGCGGGCGCTGCCTATCAACCCTGGGCAAAGACCGCGTAGACGCCATTGCCGCCTCTACCGACGCCAGCACCATCGGCCGGTGGCTGAAAGAGGTGAGCGAATTTCGCCGTATCATGGAAGAAGCCGATGACTTCCCCCTGCAATACTTCTTCGACGTGCGCCAGGCCATCTCACGGCTCCGCCTCGAGGGAACCCACCTGGAGGAATCCGAACTGTTCGACCTCCGCCGTTCGCTGGAGACCATCTCCAACATCGTGAGGTTCCTGAACCGCAGCACCGGCGGCAGCGCAAGCCACACCGAGGACGTGGACGAAGAGGGAGGAACGGCTTCGGTGACCTACCTCTACCCCACCCTTCACGACCTCACACGCAATGTGACCACATTCCCACAGTTCGTGACGCGCATCGACCGCATTCTCGACAAATTCGGGAAGATGCGCGACAACGCGTCGCCCCGGCTGCTGGAAATCAGGCGAGAGTTGTCGCGCATCGAGGGTTCGATATCACGCACCCTCAACGGCATACTGCGTGCTGCCCAGAGCGACGGTCTTGTAGACAAGGACGCCACCCCCGCCATCCGCGACGGCCGTCTGGTGATACCCGTCGCCCCTGCCATGAAGCGCAAGATACGCGGCATCGTACACGATGAGAGCGCCACCGGAAAGACGGTATACATCGAGCCCACCGAGGTGGTGGAGGCCAATAACCGGATACGTGAGCTGGAGTCGGAAGAGCGCCGTGAGATTATCCGCATCCTCACCGAGGTGTCGAAAGAGCTCCGTCCTCATGTCGACGACCTGCTGCAGTCGTACATCTTCCTGTCGACCATCGACCTGATACGCGCCAAATCGGAATTGGCCGTGCACCTGCATGCCGTCGCGCCACAGATGACCGACCATCCCATGATCGACTGGCGCCAGGCCGTGCACCCCCTGCTGGCCCAGTCGCTTGCCCGCCAGGACAAGAAGGTGGTGCCCCTCGACATCACCCTTACCCCATCGCAGCGCATCCTCATCATCTCGGGGCCGAACGCCGGTGGCAAGTCGGTGTGCCTGAAGACCGTCGGACTGCTGCAGTATATGCTGCAGTGCGGTCTGCCTATCCCCGTAGGTGAGCGTTCCGAGGCCGGCATCTTCGGCAACATCATGCTCGACATCGGCGACGAGCAGAGCATAGAGAACGACCTGAGCACCTACTCAAGCCATCTGCTGAACATGAAGAACATGATGCGGCGGGCCGACGGCAGCACGTTGCTCCTCATCGATGAGTTCGGCACCGGCACCGAGCCCCAGATAGGCGGTGCGATAGCCGAGTCGGTGCTAGGACAGTTCTGGAAGAAGCACGCCTTCGGGGTGATCACCACCCACTACCAGAACCTGAAGCACTTCGCCGAGGGCCACGAGGGGGTGGTGAATGGCGCCATGCTCTACGACCGTCATGAGATGCGTGCCCTCTTCCAGTTGCAGACAGGCCGTCCTGGCAGTTCGTTCGCCATCGAGATTGCCCGCAAGACGGGACTGCCCGAGGAGGTGATCCGCGAGGCGTCGGAGATTGTGGGCAGCGACTACATCCAGAGCGACAAATACCTGCAGGACATCGTCCGCGACAAGCGCTACTGGGAAGGCAAGCGCCAGACCATCCACCAGCGCGAGAAGACGCTCGAGCAGACCATCCAGCGCTATGAGGAAGAGATAGCCCAACTGCGCGAGAGCCGCAAGAGCATCATCAGCAAGGCCAAGCAAGAGGCCGAGGAACTGCTGGCCGAGACCAACCGCCGCATCGAGAACACCATCCGCGAGATACGCGAGGCCCAGGCCGAGAAAGAGAGCACCCGCCGCATCCGCGAGGAGCTGAGCGACTTCAAACAAGGTGTGGAGGAAATCTCTCCCGAGGCCACCGACGAGCTGGTATCGAAGAAGATACGCCAGATAGAGCAGCGCAGGGAGCGCCGGGAGCAACGCAAGAAGGAGCGTGCCAAGAAACCAGGCACCACGCCTGCGAAACCTCAGGCCACGGAGAACAAACCCACCCCATTCGCCATCGGCGACAGCGTGCGCATCAAGGGACTCACCACCGTTGGTCTCATCGAGAGTCTGCAAGGCAAGATGGCCACCGTGGTCTTCGGTGACATGCGCACCAAACTGCGCACCGAACGGCTGGAGCACGCCGCGCACCCCAAGCCTACCGAGACGCCGGCGTTCCAGTCGGTGGGCCGTCAGACCCGCGAGACCATCGACGACCACAAACTCAACTTCAAGCAAGACATCGACGTGCGCGGCATGCGTGGCGACGAGGCGCTGAATGCCGTGACCTATTTCATCGACGACGCCATACTCCTGGGCATGAGCCGCGTGCGCATACTCCATGGCACGGGCACGGGCATCCTCCGCCAACTCATCAGGCAGTATCTCGCCACGGTGCCCAACGTGAGCCATTATGCCGACGAGCACGTGCAGTTTGGCGGTTCCGGCATCACCGTAGTCGATTTGGAATAGTCCTTACAAATGGTCCAAGGGCATACGACATAGAACAAAAACAATCCCCGCTCTTCGTCTGGAAGGGCGGGGATTGTGGTATGTATGGACAAATAACTACATGTCGAAGTTAAGTCCGAACGAGATGGAGCCATTGGAATTGAGCGGGATGAACTCCTTGCTCACCTTTCCCAAGACGCGGTCCATGCCAATGAAGAAATTGCACTTCTTGGAGTGGAAATTGGCGATGAATCCCAGGTTGGCCGTATACGAGTTGACCGACACGTTGACACCACCCTCAAACCAGTTCACCGGCTTGATATTGGCGCTGAAGCGGCCCTCCGACCAAGAGTGCGGACCATTGACTCTCACGGTGGCGAGGAGACCCAGTTTCAAAGCCCTGTATGTGGGGATCACATATTCGGCACCCGCATTTAAAGTGGCTCCGATGCCCGTGATTCTCACGCCCTTGTCGCCCTCGTCTCTCAGGTTGGCGAAGTCGAGCAACTGGTCGGTATAGCTATCGGCCTGGTTGTCGAGTTTCTGCTCCGAGTCGGAATTGACCGACACGTCGTGGAAGCCATTAAACTCGAACGACTTTGACTTATTCTCTGCCCTATGGTCGTTGAGCCATACGATGGCGCCGAGGTCGTTAATGGCAGCGCTGAGCGTGAGGTCCTCCATGGCCTTGTATACCACACCGGCATCCACGGCCAGACCGAATCCGCTCACACCAATGCCAAAGTCCATGTCGTTCACTTTCCTGAAGCTCTCGTCCTTGGCATTATAGTCTTTCACTTTGGTGAGGTATTTGAATCCGCTCATGCTCACATCCGACTGGGCATCGGCCTTGATGACCCACTTGTCGGCCTCCTTGAGGTCGGCCACCACATCCTTCATCCTCACCGACGCGTCGGCGATACCTACGAGCAGCTTGGCCTTTCCACCCACCCTGAGGTCGGGGTTGACCTCTCTCGAGTGTCCTACGGCCAACTCGGCGAAAGTCTGTGCGTCGAGCGCGATGTCACCGATGTCATATTTCTGGTTGGTGGCATCTACGGCAAACTGGAAGAGTTTGTAGGGCGCCTTGACATTGAAGTTACCCCTTACGTTCAGTTCGATGGTGTTGTATCCACCCCATTTCTTGAATCCGAACGACATGATGCCCACCTTGAGGTCGGCGTTGATCTGGTTGTCGCCCGAACCGAATCCCTTGAGCGGATTGGTAAGGTATGGGTTGAGGAACGAGGTCATCTTCTTGTTGCTGCGGTCGGGATAGAGCGGATTTTTGTGAACGAGTTCCTCGTATCCGAAGTTACCCATCATATTGGCATTGAAGTTGCCCAGGAAAGGCACCGAGAAGTAGTCGTTCTCATTGCCGAACGCCGGGTTGAGTTCATGCTGATACAGGTAGCTGTCGATGAAATATCCCGAACGGAGGTCCTGAGCCCCGGCTGAGAGGGTTGTAGCAGCGAGGAAGGCCAGTGCGATATGTCTGTATTTGAGTTTCATGATGATCTGTTTTATCTGATGCTATGGAATGAGTCGGGAGGGGTGTTCAGTCGTTGAGGTCGACGGCTATTTTCCCGTATTTCTGCACCTTGAGGTTCAACACTTTGATGGTTTGCTTATAGGCATTGAGTCGGACACCAGCCACGCTGGCGGAGCCGTTCTTCGCCCTCATGGTGATGGTGAAGCGTACGCCGTCGAAACTCTTCAGTGCGTTAGAGTTCTTGGGCACGATCGTGATCACCTCCTTGGTTGTAACGGGAGTGACGCCGTTCTTCGAAGCCGCTATGACGCTCTCGACGATGACCTCCACCTGGTCGTTGCTGATATCATTGCCATGCACGTCAACGGGAGTGGCGCGCAGGGTGAGGTATGCCGGGATCTTGTTCTCCACCTCGCAGGTGGCCTTGATACTTCCGAAGCGATAGATGCTGTCCTTGCTCTCGACAAACGAGATGTCTTTCACCTCGTCGTTCCATCCGGTGTAGTCCTTCTTGTAGATGACCACGGCATCGTTGCCCAGGGCGATACCCGAAGCCACCGACAGCCGCATGCGTCCCTCGTAGACCTTTCCCAGTTCCACGGATGCCGACTGCGAGTCGTCGCCCCTTCCCACGAGGTCGATGAGGGCGATGCTGTCGGGCAGGTCGCGAATCACGTCGCAGAGGTTGGGCACCACCACGATGGTCGTGTCACCTGCTGTGCTGGCATTCCTTCTCCTCACGCTGGCCACACTCTTGCCGTTGGCCTTGTAGCTGAACTCGGGCACGTCGATACGTGTGATGACCTTGCCCTTGCTGTCTTTCGACACAATGGCGCCCGTCATGAGGTTGGCGAAGGGCACATCACTATAGATGTCGACGTTGAGTTGTGGGTCGTAGAGGTCGAGGTTGCAGCCCTCCTCGGTGAGGAAAGAGGGGATGTTGCGGAGCGCCACGCCACCCACTTTGCCGAACTTACGGGTAGGTGTGAATTTACCCCTTGCCGATGTCACCTTCATGCCGTTGAGCACAGCCACGCCACTCACGGAGAGGTCTTTCGACTCGGCCACCTGGTCGAAGTCGACAGCCGACTCCTTGACGACGACCCCGATATTCAGCTCGCCGTGGAAGCTGAAGCCCTTTCCTTTGGTAAAGTTCATGTAACTGCCATCGGTAGCCGTTTTCGAGATGTTGATACCTTGGATGTAGAGCACGAACTCCACGTCGTTGGCCGTTGTCACGTTGTTGAGCACCAGTTGGTTGGCATCGTTGAGGTTGATGGTCTCGCCCTTATACACTGCCTTCTCGCAGACGATGCATTGTGGGAATGAGAACCTCATCTCCTTGATGTTGGAGAGCGCCTTCTTGAGGTCGTTGGCGAAAGAAAGCGATATGGAGAGCTGACCATTATCCACCCCGATATACTCGAGAGCGGTGATATCGCTCGCCGTGTAGTTATAGTCAAAATCAAGGTCAACCATAGGAGCGTTGAACTCGATATCGTCGTCGGCCTTCTGCAACTTCTTCATGTTGGAGGTGGGAGCGAAGTCGCCAAGATTGATTTTGTAGGTACCTTTGTAAGTGCGGCTGGGCACGGTGAACTGGTTCACCCACATGTGTGCCACAAACTCATTGTCGTCTATCACGTCGATGTAATAGTTGCCATCCTCAGCCACTTTGAGGAAGTTGTTCTCGCCAAGGTCGAGCACATCGTCGAGGCAGATGCCCTGGGTGGTATTGTCACTTGGAAGGTTGATGTTTTCACCGCCCACGCCTACGGTCATATCGATATCACCTAGGTCGTAGTCGGTATCGATACAGCCAGTGAGCAACATCATTGAAAAAGCCGTTGCACAGAGCAAAGCCCCTCTTAGCGTTGTTCTTATTTTCATAAAGCGTTATATATAATATGTTCTAAGGGTGCAAAATTAAGGGATTTTTACATAATGTAGGGGCATTATGTGTTAAAATATGTAAAGGCGTGGAAAAACGACGAAATAGCGAAAGCGCTATAAGCTGATGTTCCAGGGATGAAACGAGAAGAAAAAGAACGAAAAAAAGCGCGGATATCCGCGCTTTTTGAGCCTCTTGTCGGATTCGAACCAACGACCCCGAGATTACAAATCACGTGCTCTGGCCAACTGAGCTAAAGAGGCGGGTGGGCAAGCTACTTATATCGCGCCGCTACGACCTTCTACCTTTGCTACGTTCCCGTCCTGGAGGATTTGAAGGGAGCTGGCCGTATAAGACTTGCCCGTTTTGCGGCTGCAAAGGTAATAAAAATTGAGTGAAGATAAGTGATATGGTCATGAATTTTAGGTTTTTTAACAAACGAAAGCCCCACTGACAAGCCATGAAGGTATTGGAGAAAGTGAGTGATGAGGGGGAGTAAAATGCGATAATCGTCTCAAATTGATTGGAATAAGATTTTTTTTTGTAATTTTGCACCCTCTGAGGGGATATTGCTGTGGAGTCTCCCCTTTAGAGGCTATAGAAACTATAGAGACTATAGAAACTATAGAAGCTATAGAGGCTATAGAGGCTATATAAACTATAGAGACTATAGAAACTATATAAAATAAGAATATGACGTTTTCCGAAAAATATACATTAGTGCGTGCCCAAGCCCGGGCCGATGGCCTGAAACTCGGATTGTTCTGGGTGCTCAGTTTCGCACTGTTCATCGGCAATTTCCATTTTGCCCTTCTCGGCATGTTATGGATGGCAACGATGGTCTTCACCCCATTCTTCGTGGGCATCCTCACACGCCGCTATGCCGTGAAATGGCACGACGGCATCATCTCCTACCGCCATGCCTATACCCACAGCTTCCTGACCATTTTCTATGCCTCGCTGATCCTGGCCATCGTGCAGTGGGCCTACTTCGCCTATCTCGACAACGGGTTTGTGGTGACCAACTACGTGAACATCATCACCGACAAGGATTTCATGAAAGGCATGGAGTCGATAGGCTACAACAAGAAGGCCCTTGATGAGTTGGTGGCCACTCTCCGTACGCTCCGTCCGATTGACATCTCGCTCCAGTTGCTATGGTCGAACATCGTTGCGGGCTTCATCATCAGCCTCACCACGGCCCTCTATGCCAGCACACGCCGACATTTCACCCCCAAACCGTAACGGCCAATCCATTATTATCAGACAAACAGTAAGAAAAGATACAACCCATGGACATATCAGTAGTTATACCCTTATACAATGAGGAAGAGTCGCTTCCAGAGCTCTACGCCTGGATAGAGCGCGTGATGCAAGCCAATCATTTCAGTTTCGAGGTGATATTCATCAACGATGGCTCCACCGACAAGTCATGGCAGGTGATAGAGAACCTGTCGCGGTCGTCGGAGCACGTGAAAGGCATCAAGTTCCGCCGCAACTACGGCAAAAGTCCCGCCTTGTACTGCGGATTCAAGGAAGCCCAAGGCGATGTGGTGATCACGATGGACGCCGACCTGCAGGACTCGCCCGACGAGATTCCCGAGCTCTACCGCATGGTGATGACCGACGGCTACGACCTGGTTTCGGGCTACAAGCAGAAGCGCTACGACCCACTGTCGAAGACCATCCCCACAAAGCTCTTCAACGCCACGGTGCGCAAGGTGAGCGGCATCAAGAACCTGCACGACTTCAACTGCGGTCTGAAGGCCTACCGCCGCGATGTGGTGAAGAACATCGAGGTGTATGGCGAGATGCACCGCTTCATACCCTACCTGGCCAAGAACGCCGGTTTCGACAAGATTGGCGAGAAGGTGGTCCACCATCAGGCCCGCAAGTACGGCAAGTCGAAGTTTGGTCTGAACCGCTTCGTGAACGGCTATCTCGACCTCATCACCCTCTGGTTCCTGAACAGTTTCGGCCGCAAGCCGATGCATGTTTTCGGTTTCCTGGGCACCATCATGTTTCTCATCGGTTTTGTGGCCGTCATCATCATCGGTGTCGACAAACTGATAGCCCTGGCCCATGGCGTGCCCCAGCGCCTGGTGACCGACTCGCCCTACTTCTACATCTCGCTCACCACCATGCTGATCGGCACACAGCTGTTCCTCGCCGGATTCCTGGGCGACCTGATCAGCCGCTCGTCGAGCACGCGCAATGATTATCAGATAGAGGAGGAGATAAGATGCGGCGAATAACACCGCTGCTGGTTTGGCTACAGTTGCTGCTCATCTGCGGATGCTCGTCGCTTGACTGTCCGCTCAACAGCACGGTCTACTGCAGGTATGTGCTGGCAGGCCCGGTGACCACCCTGACAGACACCCTCTCGGTGAGCACCGTGCCAGAGGGAGGGTCCGACCCTGTGGTCCTCAACAGCTACACCGACAAGTCCGACTTCCTGCTTCCGATCAGCTACGTCCACCCTGTCGACGTGCTGTTCTTCACGTTCACCAACCAGACGGGCACCATCCGTGATACCGTCAGGGTAAGCAAGCTCGACCAACCCCACTTCGAGTCGATCGACTGCGCACCTGCCTATTTCCACACCCTCACCTCTGTGGAGTGGACCACTCATGCCATCGACTCGATTATCATCAACAAATCCAAAGTGACCTATGACACTACGGGCGGCAACCTTCGCATTTATCTCAAGTCTCGCGATTAGTCTGGCTGTACTTCCGGTGCATGCCCAGAAGAAGAAGTCCATCGCCGAGGAAGTGGCAGCCGACTCGACAGCCTTCTTCAATGGCTTTGCCGTGTCGGCCGACCTGGTGGGCATCGTGCAGTATGCCGTGAGCGACTATGGCCAGTTTGAGGGAGCCCTTCGCCTGAACCTGCTCGACAAGTATTTTCCCACCGTTGAGATAGGTGTGGGCCGTGCCAACAGCGAAGACGACATCACGCGTGTGATCTACAAGACCACCGCCCCCTACTTCCGCATTGGCTGCGACTACAACCTGGCCAAGGACAAGCACGACATCTACCGCATTTTAGGAGGTCTGCGCTATGCATTCACCTCGTTCAAATTCGACGTATCGCGCCCGGGCCTTGTCGACGCCAAATTTGGTGGCGAGGTGCCTTATGGGGCCGAGGGCGTGAGTTGCAACTTCCATTGGGTCGAGGCTGTGCTGGGCGTCGATGCCAAGTTGTGGGGTCCCATCCACCTGGGATGGTTTGCGAGATACCGCAAGCGCCTGTCGCACAGCAATCTTGACATCGGCAACGAGTGGTATGTACCGGGCTTCGGCGAGACAGGCAGTTCGATCATCGGAGCCACATTCAACCTCACCATCGATATTTAGTCATCCAACAAACAACAACCCTCTTTTCCCACATCATACCATGAACCGTCGCAAGAGCCTTATATGGCAAATTCCCTTCCTTATCCTGCTCATTCTGGGCACGGTGTTCATCGTGATTCAGCAGCGCAACATGCCCTACCGCACCAACCGCGGCCTGATTTTCGGCACCGAGTATACCATCACCTACCAGTGCGACAAGGACCTGGGAAAAGAGATGGAGCAGGCCTTGCTCCACGTCGACAGTTCGCTGTCGCCTTTCAACCCCCATTCGCTCATCACCAAGATGAACAACAACGAGGACACCGTGGCCGACAAGATGTTCACCGATGTCTACCGGATAGCCCGCAAGGTGTCGGAAGAGACCCATGGTGCCTTCGACATCACCGTGGCTCCCTTGGTGAACATCTGGGGCTTTGGCTTCAAGGAAGGCACCACCCCCGACAAGCGTGCCGTAGACAGTCTGCTGCAGTTTGTGGGTTACGAGAAAGTGCGACTCGACAACGACGGCCGCCTGCACAAAACCGACCCCCGCCTGCAACTCGACTGCAGCGCGGTGGCCAAAGGCTATGGTTGCGATGTGGTGGCCAATGTGCTGCGCCAACACGACGTGCAGAACTTCATGGTGGAGATTGGCGGCGAGGTGGTGACCTGTGGTGTGAGCGAGCGGCGCCTGCCGTGGCGCATCGGCGTTACCCGTCCCAACGAAGACCCCTTGCAGACCGCCCAGGAACTGCAGACGGTGCTCAACGTCACCGACAAGGCGATGGCCACCAGTGGCAACTACCGCAACTTCTACTACAAA
>Ga0256407_10001725_pt1 | contig 44590 bp, 39 predicted proteins | sample RumenRJG_04DNA_FD_193489 | JGI IMG/M metagenome (GOLD analysis project Ga0256407, IMG submission 193489) | Bovine rumen microbial communities from Lethbridge, Alberta, Canada - RJG_04 | ecosystem: Host-associated > Mammals > Digestive system > Stomach > Rumen | place: Canada: Alberta...
TCAACTTTGACCAGGATGAGATGATGCGTGCAATCATTAACAACAATAACAAAGAACTCAATGCCGTCCGAAAGGCCTTCGAGGCCCTACAATTGGCGGCGTAAATCACTTGCGAAACTTAAATTATGAAAAAAGCAGTAAAGAAACTCATTCTCGCATTGGCGAGCCTGGGAATCTGCCTGTCCCTGTCGGCCCAGACAACGACCATCTCGGGTACGGTGACCGACGAGAAGGGCGAGCCGCTGATCGGCGTGGGGGTCCTCGTTCAGGGCTCTACGCTCGGTACGGTGACCGACCTGGACGGACATTACACCCTGGACGTCCCTGCCGATGCCGTGAATCTGGTCTTTTCTTTCATCGGCTTGAGCGACCAGACGGTTGCCATCGCAGGCCGCACGACCATCGATGTCGTCCTGAAAGAAGACACCACCTTCCTCGATGAAGTCGTCGTGGTCGGTTATGCCGTGGTCAAGCGGCGCGACCTCCTCGGCTCCGTTTCCTCCGTTGGCGGTGAAAAGCTGGCCGAACAGCCGGTGAATTCCGTCTCTCAGGCCCTCTCCGGCCGCATGGCCGGTGTCTCGGTCGTCACAACGGAAGGCGATCCGGATGCGGATATCAAGATCCGTGTCCGCGGTGGCGGTTCCATTACCCAGGACAACAGCCCGCTCTACATCGTGGACGGTTTCCCGGTGGAGTCCATCAACGACATCCCCTCGTCCGAAATCCAGTCCATCGACATCCTGAAGGATGCCTTCTCCACAGCTATCTACGGTAGCCGCGGTGCAAACGGTGTCGTGATCGTTACGACCAAGAGCGCTGAAAAGGGTCAGAAGATCTCCGTGAAACTGAACACCTACTTCGGACAGAAGACGATGGCCCACAAGAACGCCATCAACGTGATGGATTCCGAGAACTTCGTCAAGTTCCAGTATGAACTGGGCTCCCTCCGCAACAACCTGTCCGATGTGTACAATCCCTATTTCGGTACTTTCGATGATATGGATATGTACTTCGGCCTGCCCACCAACGACTGGGTGGATGCCGTCTTCGGCCGTACGGGAAATACCTGGAATGCGGATTTCTCGATTTCCGGCAGCGGAGAGAACTACAACTGGACTGTCGGTTATGCCCACCTGGGCGAAAAAGCCATCATGATGGGTTCGGACTACACCCGCGACAACCTCAGCTTCAAGAGTAATTTCAAAACCTCGAAGACCACGTCGCTGGATCTGAACATGCGCTACTCCCGCACCAACGTGCGCGGCGCCGGCGCCAACTCCATCAACGATAACTCGGGTTCCACGTCCAGCAACGGCCGTCTGAAACATGCCGTGCTGTATTCCCCGATTCCCGTGTCCAGCAATGTGGCCGGTGAGGACGATGAAGAAAACTACGGCGATGCCGTTCCGCCGCTGCAGGCTGTGACCGACAACGATTCCCGCCGTGTGCGTACCATCTGGAACGCCAATGCCGCCTTCAACTGGAACATCCTGGAAGACCTTCGCCTGAAGGTGGACGGCGGCCTGGAGGAATATCGCCAGACCGATGACCGCTTCTACGGAATGAGCACCTATACCGTATATAACGCGGGTGCAAAGGGCCCGGCTTCGGTTTACACCGATGTGAACCACCGCCGTCTGCGTAACACCAATACGCTTTCCTACAACTTCGCCAAGCTCATTCCCGAGGACCATACCCTGGATGTGCTGGTGGGTCAGGAAATTACCTATACCAAGAGCAGTACGACCACGATGAGTGTGACCGACCTTCCCGCCTTCTTCGATTCCGAGATGGCCTGGAACTTCCTCAGCTCCGGTGCTCCTGCATCAGTACGTAACTACTACAATCCGGATGATGTCCTGCTGTCCTTCTTCGGACGCGTGAACTACGACTACAAGCATCGTTACTCGGTGGGTGCCACCCTCCGTGCGGATGGTTCTTCGAAGTTCGGAGCCGGCAACCGCTGGGGCTTCTTCCCTTCGGCCGCCGTTTCGTGGACCATCTCGAATGAGCCCTGGATGGAGAGCACGAAGAACTGGATCGAGCAGTTGAAACTCCGTTACAGCTTTGGTACCGCCGGTAACAACAACATTCCTTCCGGCTATATCTCAAAGGTCTATTCGGCTTATGCCACGACCGATCCAACGTTCACCAACCCGATCAGTACGTCGGAGACCTACTGGATGGCCGGCAAGACCATGAACAACCCCGACCTGACCTGGGAGACCACCATTACGCACAACCTCGGTGTGGACTTCAGCCTGTTCAAGGGTAAACTCAGCGGTAGCTTGGAGGTTTACCAGAACAACACGCGGGACCTGCTCATCCAGTACGACATCAAGGGTACCGGATACGACAACCAGTACCGCAACATCGGCTCTACCCGCAACCGCGGTATCGAACTGTCTTTGAACATGCCGGTGATTTCCACGAAGGATGCTTCCCTGAACATATCGGCCAACATCTCCTATAACAAGAACGAGGTCACTTCGCTGGGCGGCCAGCAGACGCTGACGGCCAGTTCCGGCTGGGCTTCCACGGAAATTGGTACCGACTACCTGGTGCAGGTGGGCGAGCCCATGGGCAACATGTACGGCTACATCAGCGACGGTTTCTACACGGTGGATGATTTTGATATGGTCGGTGGAAAATGGGTCCTGAAGGACGGCGTCGCTGACGCTTCTTCCATCATCGGATCGACCTTCTTCCGTCCCGGCGCGATGAAACTCAAAGACCTGGACGGTGACGGCAAGATTACCGATTCTGACAAACGGGTTATCGGAAACGCCATCCCGGATGTCACCGGTGGTTTCTCCATCAGCGGTTACTTCAAGGGCTTCGACCTGAGCGCCAACTTCAGCTACATGCTGGGCCAGCAGGTTTATAACGCCAACAAGATCGAGTTCAACTCCTCCCGTAAGTATACGACCCTGCGTAACCTCACGACCGCCATGGACGTGAGCAACCGCTGGACCAACATCGACTGGAAGACCGGCGAGATCGTGAACGATCCCGACCAGCTCCGTGCGATGAATGCCGGCAAGACCATGTGGTCGCCGGGCATCCAGAATGCCGTGTTCAGCGATGCAGCTGTTGAAAACGCCTCTTTCCTTCGCCTGCAGACCCTCACCCTGGGCTACACGCTGCCGGAAAAACTCACCCAGAAGGTCTGCCTGCGGAAGGTCCGCGTCTACGTGACCGGTACGAACCTCTTCTGCCTGACCAATTACAGCGGTTACGATCCCGAGGTGGATACGCGCCGCTCCACTCCGCTGACGCCTGGCGTGGATTGCTCGGCTTATCCTAAGAGCATCGGCTACGTGGCAGGTATTAATCTCACATTCTAAAAGGTACCGACATGAAAAAGATAATCATACTTACTGCGGCACTCGTTGCCCTGATGACCATCCCTTCGTGTGATAAGGTGCTGGACCAAAAAGCCCCCTCCACGTTCGACGATTCTGTCGTGTATTCCAATTACACGCTGGCCGAACAGACCATTTTCTCCATCCACATCGCTTTCGGTGAGCAGAACAGCTACCGTGGCCGCTTCCTTCCCTGGTACGGCTTCAACACCGATATCGAGTGGTACAATTCGTCCAAGAACGATGAAAGGACTCAGATTTCATCCTATGATATCCGGACGAACAACACCCAGCTGAATGACAGTAGGAATCCTTTTGCCGATATGTACAGCGGTGTCGAGCGGGCCAACCTGGCCATCGAAGGCCTGCGTACCTATGGCAATGTGGAGCAGAATACCGATATGGCTTACTTGCTGGGCGAGGCCCTCACGCTGCGTGCGATGCTGTACTACGACCTGACGAAAGCCTGGGGCGATGTCCCGGCCCGTTTCTCGTCCCTCAGCTCCGAGACCCTCTATGTGAAGAAGGCCGATCGTGACGAGATCTACAAACAGATCCTTTCCGACCTGGAAGAGGCCATCAAATACCTCCCTTATCCGGCCACGACTACGCAGACGGCCAAGACCGACCGCGTGAACAAGGTCTTTGCAGAAGGTCTCTATGCCCGTATCGCCCTGGCGGCCTCCGGTTTCGCCATGCGTCCCGACGAGGGCAAGGTAGGTACCGGCGACCCGGGTACGGTTCGTCTGTCCACCGATCCTGACCTTCAGAAGAATGTGCTTTATCCGAAGGCCCTGGCTTACTTGAAAGACGCTATCGCCTCCCAGTCCTGCTCCCTCGTGAGCGACTACGAGACCCTCTGGCGCAACTTCAACGCCATGGACCTGACGGCTGGCAATGAATTCCTGTTCAACATTCCTTTCGGCGCCAATGAGCAGAAAGCCCGTGGCCGCTGGAACTACACCTTCGCCGTGAAAGCGGAGAACTCGACCATCTTCGGTTACAATATCAACCAGGGCGGCGTGGCCGGTCCTACCCCTACCACCTGGTTCATGTACGATCCGCTTGACACGCGCCGCGATGTGACCTGCGTCAACTACAAACTGGTGAAGAACGTGCTTACGCCCGGCGGTATCAAGAGCTGGTATTTCGGCAAGTATCGTTTCAACTGGATGACCCTCTATCCGTACAACGGCGGTAACGACGACGGTATCAAGCCCGTTGTGATGCGTTATTCCGATGTTCTGCTGATGGCGGCTGAGATTGCCAACGAACTCGACGATATGACCTTCGCCAAGACCTGCCTGAAAGAGGTCCGCAGACGTGCCTTCAAGGGCAATGAAGCGGTGGCCGACGCCTATGTCGACGCCCTTGGCAGCAAAGAGGCCTTCTTCGAGGCGGTGGTGACCGAACGCGCCCTGGAATTCTGCGGCGAGTTCCTCCGCAAGGCCGACCTCATCCGCTGGGATCGCCTGTACTCCGCGATGTATGCGGAAAAGGCCGATATGAAGGACCTGGCCTCCCTGACCGGCAACTATGCCTCCCTGACCGGCAACGTCTGGTATCGTGAGGCAGAGGACGGCGAGTCCCTCCAGTTCTATGGCCTGGGACCCGGCGAAGTGACCCCTCCCGGAGCCAACTGGGAAATGGAGGCGGGTTATGTGAGCACCACCAAGCTCAAAGAGGATGACATCGAATACCTCTTCACGCAGCCCGATAAGGAATCTCTGAACAGACGCCAGTTCTGGCCGATTTTCCAGTATATCTTGGATACGAGCCAGGGAACCCTGGTCAATGACTACAATTATTAGAAACAGTGCTACTATGAAGATTATGAAACTGTTCCAATATATTTGCATCCCGATGCTTTCCCTGGGTCTCCTGCTTTTGCCGGGCTGCTCCAGTAAGGAATTCGACGAGGTGACCGATGTGAACCTGACCCGCTGCCTGGAGCCGATGAACCTCGGCGCCAAGGTCAGCAGCACGCTGGGCGATGTGGTGACCTTCTCCTGGGATGTGACGAAAGATGCGGAGAGCTATCTCCTGACCATCTGCAACGACGCCGACATGACCGACGTCTATCTGACTGAATCCGTTTTGCCTTCCGACGTTCCTTTCCAGAAGAAACTCGAGGCCGACCGGACCTACTATTTCTCTGTACAGGGCTGCTCCGAGCGCAAGCAGGATTCGAAAGTGGCCCTCTATGGCAAGGCCGTCAAGACCTTTGCCGTAAAGGACAACCTCTTCTTGAAACTGACGGAACGCTCGGCAACTTCCGTATCCCTTTCCTGGAGCAAGGAAGTGGCCGACTATACCGACGTAGACCGTATCGTATATCGCCTGCCCGGTAACGAGGAGACGGAAAAGACCTACACCCTGACAGCGGACGACATCACTGCCGCCGCGGCCGTTGTGGCGGGTCTGGAACCGGCTACCGAGTATGAGTTCATCCTCTTCTTCAAGAGTGCCTCCCGCGGCCAGATCAACGCCTGGACCGCTCCGGATGTAAGTACCCTGACTCCGGTGAACAGCCTGGCCGGCCTGCAGAGCGCAGTCCAGACTTCCGGTGCCCAGATTTACCTGAAGCTGGAAGGCTCTCCGTACGATATCGAGGCAATGGATATCTCCACCGGCTTCTCGCTCATCGGTGAGCTGGATGCCGACGGAAACGGCCCTGTCCTGACGGGTGAATTCCATATCTCCGATGCCTGGAACGGACAGAACCTGTTCTTCGAGAACCTGACCTTCGACGGTGCGCCTACGGCTGCTTCTCCGTCCGGCTTCGGTTTTGCCCTCCAGAACAAGAACGGCGGAACCAAGGATGGAAAGGATATCGGCAACGTTACCTACAAGAACTGCGTCATCACGAATTACACCAAGGGTCTCCTGTACGAGTGGGGCAAGGCCATGGTGCTGGGCGACTTGCTGTATGACAGCTGCGACATGCTCAACATCAACGAGGACGGTACCGTAGGCGGTGATGTCTTCGATATCCGTCAGGCCACGACCATCAAGACCCTTACCTTTATCAATAATACGGTGGCACAGGGTATGCGTACCTTCGTGCGTCTGGACCCGAACGTAACGGTCGGTTCCCTGACGTTTGAGAACAACACCCTGTACAACCTGAACTTCGTGGACAATGCCAACAATGCCGGTATCTTTGGTCTCCAGATGAAACCCGGTAACTTCTCGTTCAAGAACAACCTGATCCTGAACATGATCGGAAAGGCTGTCCTGGCAGGTTCCAACGCCAAATACATCCCGGCTTCCGAGCTGGGTGTCGCGGCGTCGAACAACTGGTTCTACGATGTTCCGTCCACCTATTTCACCGATAATTTCACGATGGCACAGGCGGCCGGCACGATGCTGAACGAGACGCCCTGCTACAATGCTCCGGCCGGACTCTTCAACATACTCGCCAGTTCCGAGATCTCCGGCAAGGGTGTGGGCGCTCCCAAGTGGTGGACTCCCTATGTGGAAGAGCCTGAGGACCTTACCCTGATTACCCTCACCGACAATAAGACCTGGAACCTCGCCAACGCGAAGTACTTCTCCGGTACCATCAAGAAAGAAATGGTGCGCGACGACCTGTACCTGCACGGCAGCGAGGAGAATCCCATCGTCGTTTCCGGCGGTATGCTCAACTTCCAGAACCTGGCTGTTACCGACCGTGCCGGTGTCCCGGCCGACGGTTACATCGCATTCAAGGTGAGCGGTCCCGGTTCGGTGATTATCAAGGCGGCCGATCCTGAATCCCAGGGACGGCACTTCATCGTGGGTGTCGGCAAGACCGACGGTTCCGACATCGCCCTGAAGGGTGGTGCTTCCGCACAGGCCGATATGCCGAATGCCCAGAAGATCGTGATTACCAGCATTACCGAGGAGTCCCTCGTGTACATCTATCCTTCGGGTCCCGTAAGCCTGGAGAAACTGGCCTGGAGCACCGATGTGACGCCGGTGAATACCGCGCTTCCTACGCCTGATCCGACGGCCGAACCCGCCAGCATCACCAAGGGCGACGCTACGGACATTACCGTCAGCTGGCCTGCAGTGGAAGGCGCCGGCAGTTATACCGTTATCTTCAAAGGCAAGACCTATACGGTCAAGGATGCCACGGAATATGTTATCGGCGGTACGACCACCGGTATGCTCGACGCCGGCAGCTACCGGGTCGAGGTCTTTGCCAACCCGAGTGCCGACGATATCTACAATACCGAATCCGCAGCCGGTGTGGCTACCTTCGCTGTCCTTCCTTCCGGAGGCGGCGGCGATGATGAGACCGTTGTGAAGAACGTAGAGGAACTCCTGTCTGCGATTGATGCGGGCAAGGATGCCATTACTCTGCTCCCCGGCGAGTATAAGCTGGGCGGACCGCTGACGGTCACCAGTTCCCTCAACCTCTACGGCCCGGGTGCCGTAGTCTATGGCGGCTTCACCCTGAAAGGCGATGTCGAATTCTTTGGACTGATGGATCTGACCTGTGTGGGTTCGGATGCCGAAAACAAAGCGGAGATCTTCATCAACCTGGACAATACCGGTGTGAAGGCTGGCGGTATCTATGTGTCAAAATGCGTGGTCGACGGCTATGCCAAGAGTGTTATCTATGCCTCCAATACGGCCGATGTCTTCGAGGTGGGGAGTATCCAGTTCTACGATATCGTCGTGAAGAACATGGGTACCGGACAGGGCGTCTTCGACCTGCGCAACGGTAAGTACAGCCAGTTCATGCTGCAGAACTCCACTGTAACGGGCGGCCGTGACTTCCTCCGGATCGACGCTCCTTGCTCCATTCACACGGTAGTCGTGGATGGCAACACGCTGTATAACCTGAACGACAGCAAGAATGCTGGCGGTCTCTTCAGTGTGCGGGCTACTCCGGTTGTCTATGAGGTAATCTATAATGTTGTGGCCAATATCGCCAATTCCATCAGCGGCCGTGCGACGGCAGCAGTTCCCAAGATCAAGCGGAATGTATGGTACAACCTTGGGGAGAGCTTCTTTACCGGTTGTATCACGGCCGACAATTATCTGGACGGCCAGGGCGTGAACCTGTCCGTTGATCCGTTCAAGGATGCCGCAAATGGCGACTACACGCTTACCAATGCCATTGTGGCAAGCCTTGGCGTGGGTGCAGAACGTTGGAATCCGACGACGATTACCCCCAACTATGATAATTGGGCATCGGTAAAGAACACCGATGAACTCCTTGCCGCCATCGATGCCGGCAAGACGTCCTTGTACCTCGATCCCGGCGAGTATACGCTCACCGAACCCCTTACGCTGACGGCCGGCATGAACCTTACTGGTTCCTTGGAGGCAACGACCCTGGTGGTTCCGGAAATCAAACTGGCCGAAGGTGAACTGGGCGTGGTGTCGCTGGACAACATGACCATCAAACCTTCCGGCGGAAACAACCTGATTACGGTAGATGCCGCTTCTGTGGTCAAGAGCCTGAAGCTGACCAACCTTAACGTCGACGGAGTGGCCAAGAGCCTCCTCTACGGCAATGCAGACGGGTCTTCCATTAGCGCCGTGGTCTTTAACAACGTTATGGCCACGAACCTGGGCGGCGGTCAGGGTACGATTGATATCCGCAAAGGTACTTACGAGATCGTTACCATCCAGAATAGTACGATCGTAGGCGGCCGCGACTTCATCCGTGCCGACGCCGATCGGGTGACCGGAGCCATCAATATCGTCAACAATACCTTTGACGGTGTAACGCTCAACAATGGCAACGGTGTGCTGTACGTCCGTTCTACGCCTACAAGCTACGTGTTCAAGAACAACCTGTTCCTGAACGAGAACGGTGCCAACAACATGCTCTCCAAAGCTTCTGGCGTCACGGTCCCCAACGAGGTATCGAACAACTACTTCTATAACTGTACTGCCGAGAAATTCTGGACGGGTCTCATCAACCAGGATGTGGCCCTTGCCAATGGCGGAGCCATCCTGTTGAAAGATCCGGTGAAGGATGCGGCGAAGCTGGACTACACCCTGGTGAACGCACTCTGCATTTCCCGCCGGATTGGTTCGTCTCGCTGGAACGACATGGGCGACTTCTATCTGGATACGACCGTTTCCGACGTGGAATCGCTCTATAGCGCCATTTCCGCCGGTCTCCCGTCGATCGCACTGCAGTCCGGTGTATATGACCTGCGTACGGTGGTCGAGGGCGGCATCCTGACCACGACCGCTCCGCTCCTCCTTTACTGCGAGGATAAGTCGGCCGAAATCATCGGTGCCTTCAAGCTCGGTGCCGGTACGACTTCCTTCGAGGTCAATGGCATTGTCTTCAACGGTGCCGATAAGGCGCTGGGCAACGCTTTCGAGATTGGAGAGGCCATCGAGATCCAGAAGGTCATGATGTGGAACTGCGAGATCAAGAATTATAACAAGAGCGTCTTCTACGGAAACGGGGACGGCTCCCAGGTGAATGTCTTTGACTTCTCGCGCAACCAGGTACACGGCTTCGGTACGGGTCAGGGCATGCTCGATATCCGCAAGGGTACATATGCTGCGCTGAACGTGAGCCGGAATACGTTCTATGACGGTGGCCGCGACTTCATCCGCTGCGATGCGGGTATCGCTTCCTCCATCGCCATCGAGAACAATACCTTCGCCGGATGCTCCATCGATGCCGGAAACGGCCTGCTGTGGGTTCGTTCCTGCGCCGATGCGCCCGAGAACTACATCGTGCAGAAGAACCTGTTCCTGAACCTCACCGGCGAAAAGACCGTTCTTGCCAAGACGGGTGCGACGGTGCCGACGATGTCGTCCAACTACTTCTTCAATGTGGGACCTGCCTTCTGGGGTGATGCCATCAATCAGGAAACGGCCACCACGGGTGGCGCTATCATGGATGCCGACCCGTGCACCGACTCCGCAAACTTCAACTTCATGCTGAAAGATGCGACGCTGCGCGCAGGCGATATCGGAGATCCTCGCTGGAATCCTTCGTCTCCCAACTATAAAAAGAAAAAATAAGTAAAATGACATTCATTAACGATCATTTTATGCTGCAGAGTGATACGGCGTTCGCGCTGTATCACTCCCATGCAGCGAAAATGCCCATCATCGATTATCACTGCCACCTGGTGCCGCAGCAGATTGCCGAAAACATCCAGTTCCGCGACATTACCCAGCTCTGGCTGGTGGACGGGCATTATGGTGACCACTATAAATGGCGTGCGATGAGGGCCAATGGCGTAAGCGAAGAGTACCTCACCGGTGGAAAACACAGCGCCTGGGAAACCTTCCAGAAATGGGCTGAAACCGTTCCCTATACCATGCGGAACCCGTTGTACCACTGGACGCATTTGGAACTCAGCCGCGTGTTCGGAATAGATAAACTGCTCTGCCCGGCCACGGCCCGCGAGATCTTCGAGGAGTGCAATGCCAAACTTGCTACGCCCGAATTCCGCGGCCAGGCCATCATCCGCAGATTCAATGTGGAAGTGGTCTGCACCACAGATGATCCGGCCGATGACCTGCGCTGGCACAAGATGATTGCCGAGCACCCCTTTGGCGTGAAAGTGATTCCCGCCTGGCGGCCGGACCGGGCTATGGCCATCGAGAATCCCGTTACCTACAAGGCTTACCTGAAGCAGTTGGGCGAGGCCGCCGACCTGGAGATCACGTCCTATGCTACCTTGCAGGAAGCCCTGCAGAAACGCCACGATTACTTCGCTTCCATGGGCTGCAAGCTCTCCGACCACGGTCTGGAGAACTTCTATGCCGCCGATTACCGCGACCTGGAGATTGAAGTCATCTTCAAGAAGGTGCTTATGGGCATCGCTCCGGATCCGCGGGAACTGGAGAAGTTCCGCAGCGCCTTCCTCTTCGACCAGGCCGTCATGGATGCCGAGGCCGGCTGGGCCCAGCAGTTCCATATCGGCGCCATCCGCAACAACAACACCAAGATGTTTGCCGAGGTGGGTGCCGATACGGGCTATGACGCCATCCACGACCAGGATATCGCCGTTTCCGGACACCGCTTCTTCAACCGGCTCACCCTTGCGGGAAAACTGGCGAAGACCATCCTCTACTGCTTGAATCCCAAGGATAACGCCGTCATGACGACCATGGCTTATACCTACAACGACGGCACCTTCCCCGGGAAGATGCAGTTCGGTTCCGGTTGGTGGTTCCTGGATCAGGAAGTAGGCATGCGCCGGCAGCTGGATTCCCTGTCTAACCTGGGTTTGCTGAGCCGTTTCGTGGGCATGCTTACGGACAGCCGCAGCTTCGTCAGTTATCCCCGTCACGAGTATTTCCGCCGCATCCTGTGCGACGTGATCGGCTCCGACGTAGAGAAGGGAAAACTGCCCGTTTCCGAGATGGAATTCATCGGCCAGATGGTGGAAGACATTTCCTACAACAACGCCAAACGGTATTTTGATTTCTGATGAAATACATACAGATTAATCCTTTGGACAATGTCGCCGTCGCGCTCACCGACCTGAAGGCCGGCGAGCGTGTCGGGGACGTCGTCTTACAGGCCGACCTTTCCCGCGGACACAAAGTCCTGCTGAAAGATTTGCGGGAAGGGGAGGACGTTATCAAATACGGTTCCCCCATCGGTCACGTGACCCGGGACATCCCGGCCGGTACGCCGGTAGACCATTCCTGCATCAAAACCAATCTGGAAGGCCTGCTGGACTATACCTGGAATCCGGTTCCGACGGATATCCCGGCGGCAGGGGAGCGCCGCACCTTCCGCGGCTTCGTCCGGGAGGACGGCCAGGTGGGCGTACGCAACCAGATCTGGATCATTCCCACGGTGGGATGCGTGAACGGGGTCTGTGAGTCTATCGCCAGCCGTCTCCGCGAGGAAATGGCCGGCCAGATGGGTTCGGTGGATGCCATCGTGGCTTTCCCGCACAACTACGGCTGCTCGCAGCTGGGGAACGATCACGAAAACACCCGGACCATCCTGGCCGATATGGTGCATCACCCGAATGCCGGCGGCGTTCTGGTGGTGAGCCTCGGATGCGAGAACAACCAGTTGGACGCCTTCCGCGAGATCGTGGGTCCTGTAGAGGCCTCCCGCGTGCGGATGTTCGTCTGCCAGAAGGTGGAGGACGAGGTGGAATACGGTCTGCAGCTGGCCCGGGAACTGTTTATCCATGCCCGGGAGGATATCCGCATCGATGTCCCCGTGAGCAAATTGCGGGTGGGCTTGAAGTGCGGTGGCTCCGACGGCCTTTCCGGCATTACCGCCAACCCGCTGCTGGGCGTCTTTTCCGATTGGATTGTGGCCCAGGGCGGCACGACCGTGCTGACGGAAGTCCCCGAAATGTTCGGCGCCGAGACCCTGCTGATGAACCGTTGCGCCACCCGTGAGCTGTTCGACCAGACCGTAAGCCTGATCAACGACTTCAAGGAGTATTTCATCCGCAGCGGCATGCCCGTGTACGAGAATCCCTCGCCGGGCAACAAGGCGGGCGGCATCTCCACCCTGGAGGAAAAATCGCTCGGCTGCACGCAGAAGAGCGGGAAAAGTGCGGTCCGCGGTGTCCTGCGCTATGGCGAACGCCTGTCGCAGAGCGGCTTGAACCTGTTGAGCGCCCCGGGCAACGACCTGGTGGCCTCGACCGCCCTGGCGGCTTCCGGTTGCCAGATCGTGCTGTTCACCACCGGTCGCGGCACCCCGTTCGGAACCTTCGTCCCGACGATGAAGATCTCTACGAATTCCGCCCTGGCTCAGATGAAGCACGGGTGGATAGACTTTAACGCCGGTACCTTGGCCGAAGGGGATCCGATGCAGCAGGTGGCCTACCGCTTTATCGACACCGTGCTGGCGGCCGCTTCGGGCGAACCCGTGTGCAGTGAGCGCAACGGCTGGCGGGAAATCGCCATCTTCAAAACCGGGGTAACCTTATAGTTTTATTACGAATTTTAACGTATATTTACATCCAATATGGAAAGATTGAATCGTTCGACTGCACCGCAGGCGAAACAATATACCGAGAAGATCATCCAGTTCGGCGAAGGCAACTTCCTGCGGGCTTTCATCGAGTGGATTATCTGGAAAACCAACCAGAAGACGGACTTTAACGCTTCCGTCGTGGTGGTCCAGCCCATCGACCGCGGTATGGTCGATATGCTGAACGAGCAGGACTGCCTGTATCATCTGAACCTCCAGGGACTCCTGAACGGCGAGCCGGTGGACAGCGTGGACCTGATTGATGTCATCAGCCGGGGAATCAACCCCTATGCCGATTTCCAGGCTTATATGAAGCTGGCCGAGCAACCGGAGATGCGTTTCATCATCTCCAATACCACCGAGGCGGGTATCGCCTTCGATCCGGCCTGCAAGTTCGAGGATGCCCCCGCGTCCTCCTATCCCGGCAAACTGACCCAGCTCCTGTACCATCGGTACGAGTTCTTCCAGGGCGATCCGGCCAAGGGCATGATCCTCTTCCCGTGCGAGCTGATTTTCGAAAACGGCAAGCACCTGAAGGAATGCATCCGCCAGTACATCGACCTGTGGAAACTGGGAGAAGGTTTCTCGAAATGGTTCGAGACCGCCTGCGGCGTGTACAGCACGCTGGTAGACCGCATCGTCCCGGGTTATCCGCGCGACAATGCCGCCCAGCTGTGCGAGCGCGTGGGCTATCAGGACAACCTGCTGGACAAGGCTGAAATCTTCCACCTGTGGGTCATCGAGGCCCCGAAGGAGGTGGCTGCCGAGTTCCCGGCCGACAAAGCCGGCCTGAACGTGCTCTTCGTCCCGTCCGAGGCCCCGTACCACGAGCGCAAGGTGACCTTGCTGAACGGCCCGCACACCGTGCTGAGCCCGGTAGGCTACCTGAGCGGCCTGAATACGGTGAAGGAATGCTGCGAAGATGCCGTCGTAGGCCCCTTCGTCAAGAAGGTGATGTTCGACGAGCTGCTTCCTACGCTGAACCTCCCGAAAGAGGAACTGGAGAAATTCGGCAAGGATGTCATGGAGCGCTTCCGCAATCCTTTTGTCAAGCACTTCGTGACCAGCATCATGCTGAACTCCTTCCCGAAATTCAAGACGCGTGACCTGCCCGGTCTGAAGACCTTCCTGGAGCGCAAAGGCAGCCTGCCGCAGGGCGTTGTCCTGGGCCTGGCCGCCATCTGCACCTATTATAAAGGCGGCAAGCGGGGAGAGGATGAGATTGTCCCGAACGACGATCCGAAGATCATGCAGCTCCTGAAGGACCTCTGGGCTACCGGAGATGTCCGGAAAGTGGCCCAAGGCGTCCTGGCAGACACCTTTATCTGGGGTGAAGACCTCAACGCCGTTCCTGGCCTGACCGACCTGTTGGAAAAAGACCTTGCGCTCATCCAGGCCAAAGGAATGCGCGCTGCCGTAGAATCCATTTTATAAAGAATCGAACATGAGTACACAGAAAAAACTGATGACCAACTGGCGCTGGTGGCTGTGCTCGCTGCTTTTCGTGGCGACCACGGTGAATTACCTCGACCGCCAGGTCCTTTCGCTGACATATGAGGAATTCATCAAACCGGAATTCCACTGGACGGATGCCCATTATGGCACCATTACCTCCTTCTTCTCCATCTTCTATGCCATCGCCTGCCTGTTTGCGGGTAAGTTTGTGGACTGGATGGGTACCAAGAAGGGTTACCTGATTGCCATTGGCGTCTGGTCCGGCGGCGCCTGCCTCCACGCCGCCTGCGGCTGGGTTTCGGCCTTCCTGATTGATGGAATCGATTCCGTGACCGCCCTGCGTGCCGTTGAAAAAGGTTCGGAACTGGCCCTGGCCATTTCTACGACTTCTGTGTATCTCTTCCTGTTGTGCCGGGGTATCCTGGCCCTCGGTGAGGCCGGAAACTTCCCGGCCGCGATCAAGGTGACGGCGGAGTACTTCCCCAAGAAAGACCGCGCCTTCGCGACGTCGATCTTCAACGCGGGAGCCTCCGTCGGCGCCCTGGCCGCACCCCTTACCATCCCGCCGCTGGCCCAGGCCTTCGGCTGGGAATGGGCCTTTATCATCATCGGTGGACTGGGCTTCCTGTGGATGTTCTTCTGGCAGTTCATGTACGATAAGCCCGAAGAAAGCAAACACGTAAACGAGGCCGAACTCGAATATGTCCACCAGGACGATGCCGCCGAGGCTGCCGAAAAGGCCGCCATCGCCGCGCAGAAAACCATCCCGATGCTCCAGTGCTTCCGCTACCGGCAGACCTGGTCCTTCGTGGTGGGCAAGTTCTTCACGGACGGTGTCTGGTGGTTCTTCCTGTTCTGGGCTCCTTCCTACTTCAGCAACCAGTTCAACGCCCCCGCCACTTCCGGCCTGGGACAGGCCCTGATCTTTACGCTCTATGCCATTGTGACGGCTGTGTCCATCATCGGTGGCTACCTGCCCAAGGTCTTCGTGGATAAGAAAGGCATGAATCCCTATGCCGGCCGGATGCTGGCCATGCTCATCTTTGCCTTCTTCCCGATTGCGGCCCTCTTTGCCCAGCCGCTGGGCGTCCATTTCAACTCGCCCTGGTGGCCGGCCATCCTCATCGGTGTGGCCGCCGCGGGACACCAGGCCTGGTCCGCGAACCTCTTCTCTACCGTGGGCGATATGTTCCCGAAGAGCACCATCGCCACCATCACCGGTATCGGTGCCATGGCGGGCGGTCTGGGTTCGATGATCATCCAGAAGGTGGCCGGTAACCTGTTTACCTATGCCGAAGAGGCGGGCAGCGCCTTCCATTTCATGGGCTTCGAAGGCAAGCCGGCCGGTTATTTCATTGTCTTCTGCTGCTGCGGTGTGGCCTATCTGCTGGCTTGGACGCTGATGAAGACCCTGGTTCCGAAATACAAAGCCGTTGAGATATGATGAGTGGAGACTTGTTTTCCCTGAAGGGTAAAAACGCGTGGATTACGGGCGGTGCCCACGGCATCGGCTTCAGCATCGCCTGTGCCTATGCGGCCGCCGGAGCGGACTGGATCGTATTCAACTGTTCCAACGAAGCTTCGCGCCAGAAAGGCCTGGCCGCCTATGAGCAGGCCGGTATCCGGAATGTCCGCGGCTATGTCTGCGACGTAACCGATGAAAAGGCCGTCCACGCCCTCGTGGAGCAGATCCATGCCGAGGTGGGCCCCATCCACATCCTGGTAAACAATGCCGGCATCATCAAACGCATCCCGATGCACGAGATGAAACGCGCCGAGTTCCAGCAGGTGATCGATGTGGACCTGGTGGCGCCGTATATCTGCGCCGCCGCCGTGGTCCCCGAAATGATGGAACGCCGCGAAGGAAAGATCATCAATGTATGCTCCATGATGTCCGAACTGGGACGCGAGACCGTATCGGCCTATGCCGCCGCAAAGGGGGGCCTGAAGATGCTCACCCGGAACATCTGCTCGGAATACGGAGCCTACAATATCCAGTGCAACGGTCTGGGACCGGGCTATATCGCCACCTCGCAGACCGCGCCGCTGCGTGAGCGCCAGCCCGATGGCAGCCGCCATCCGTTTGACGCCTTTATTGTGGCCAAGACCCCGGCGGGCCGCTGGCTGGCTCCTGAAGAGCTGGCCGGTCCGGCGGTCTTCCTGGCCTCGAAGGCCTCCGATGCCGTAAACGGCCACATCCTGTATGTGGACGGCGGCATCCTGGCATATATTGGAAAACAACCTTAATGGTGTAACGGATCATGAAACTGAATTGTCAGGTACGACAGGCATCGAGCAACGTGGATGCCAAACACTATGATACGGAACGTCTCCGGAAAGAATATCTCGTAGAGAACGTCATGGTTCCGGACGAGATCAACATGGTCTATTCCATGTTCGACCGCATCATCGCGGGCGGAGCCGTTCCCGTGAAAGAAGAATTGCTGCTCAGCGCCCCCGATATCCTGCGGGCGGACTGGTTTACCCAGCGCCGCGAGGTGGGCATCATCAACGTGGGCGGTCCCGGCACCGTGGTGGTAGGGGAGGAATCCTATCACCTGGATCACAAGGAAGCCCTCTACGTGGGCCGCGGAAACCGGCACATCCTCTTCAAGAGCGATGCGGCTGATTGCCCTGCGCACTTCTATTTCTGCTCGGCTACCGCACACCGGGATACCGGCGTGAAAAAGGTGAGCAAGAAAGACGCGGTGGTCATGCACCTGGGCTCCCTGGAAGAGTCTAACGAGCGCACTATCAACCGCTTGCTGGTGAAGGAAGTGGTGCCTTGCTGCCAGTTGCAGATGGGCATGACGGAACTGGCTCCGGGCAGCACCTGGAACACCATGCCCGCCCATACGCACGACCGCCGCATGGAGGTGTACTTCTATTTCGAGCTTCCGGATGATGCGGCCGTGTGCCACTTTATGGGTGAGCCGCAGGAAACCCGCCACATCTGGATGCACAACGAACAGGCCGTAATCTCCCCGCAGTGGAGCATCCACAGCGCCTGTGCGACGCGCAACTATACCTTTATCTGGGGAATGTGCGGCGAGAACGACGATTACAACGACATGGACTGGTGTGCCACGAAAGATTTGAAGTAATATGCTGAAACGAATCCTTATCCTGGCGGCTGCCCTGGGACTCTTCCTTGCTTGTGCCCCCAAACAGGCAGCGCCGAAGGTTATGGCCCGCGCCGTTCCCGAAAGGGCCGATGACTTTGTTTTTGAGAACAACCTGATTGCCGGACGTTTCTATGGGAAGGCCCTCGAGGGCAATCCCACCTCGCCCGGTATCGACATTTGGGTGAAACTGCCCGGCGCGCTGGTGGCCGACGAATGGTACAAGAACGCAGTCGAGGGAGACGATGCCAATTACTACCACCGGGACCATGGCGGGAAAGACTGCTACAAGGTAGCGGTGAGCCTGGGCGGCGGCGCTTCGGCCCCGCTTATCGACGGAACGCTCCGGTATCCCACGACCAACTACCGCAGCTGCGAGGTCCTCGTCCAGACGCCTGATTCCGTGACCTTCGTCCTGCATTATCCTGCCTGGGACGCTACAGAAGGTATTTCCGTTGCCCTGGACAAGGAAGTGACTGTGGTGGCGGACAGCTATTTCTGCCAGGTGCGCGACACCTGGACCTTTACCGGAACGGACAACCTGACGGTGGCGGCCGGATTTAAATTGCACAACGCCCAGCCTACGGTGGAAGCCTCCCTGCAGGAGGTGGACCGCGTGGCCATCTGGGAACATGCGTCGGACCAGAGCGTCGAGCCCGAAGAAGGGATGATTGGCGTGGCGGTGGTGATGCCCGGGGCGGAAGATTCCTTCTTCAGCGAGGAATTGGACCATGCCCTGCTTACCCGGACCGTCGTGAGCGGCGAAGTGGTGTCCTATTCCTTCGGTTCCTGCTGGTCCAAGGGCGACATTGCCCAGGCGGCCGCCTGGTTCCAAGTTGTGAGTGAATTATAACAGAACAAGATAACATGGCAAAAGTAGTAACTTTCGGCGAAGTGATGCTTCGCCTTTCGACGCCGGGCTACCAACGGTTCAGCCAGGCGCACCAGTTCGATGCCACCTTCGGCGGCGGCGAGGCCAACGTGGCCGTTTCGCTGGCCAACTACGGCATCGCAACGCAATTTGTAACCCGCCTTCCGAAGAACGATATCGCCCAGATGTGCGTGTCGGAGCTTCGCGGTTTCGGTGTGGGGACCGACGGTATCGTTTATGGCGGTGACCGTGTAGGTATCTACTACCTGGAGACCGGTGCCGTGGCCCGTGGCAGCAAGGTGGTCTATGACCGTGCCCATTCCGCCATTTCCGAGATTCAGCCGGGTATGGTGAACTGGGAAGAAGTGCTCTCCGGTGCGGACTGGTTCCATTGGACGGGAATTACCCCGGCCCTGAGTCAGGGTGCCGCAGACGCCTGCCTGGAGGCCATCAAGGTGGCCAACCGCCTGGGTGTCAAGGTCTCCTGCGACCTGAATTACCGCAAGAAACTGTGGAAGTATGGCAAGACGGCCGCCGAGGTGATGCCGGCCCTGGTGGAAGGCTGCGACCTCATCCTGGGCAACGAGGAAGATGCCGAAATGGAATTCGGTATCAAACCGGAAGGCTTCGATGCCGAGAAGACGGGGGGCGAGATTGACCAGACCCGCTTCGAGAGCGTCTGCCGCCAGCTGATGGCACGCTTCCCGCGTTGCAAGAAGGTGGCCATTACTCTGCGGGGTTCCATCAACGCCAACCACAATACCTGGGGCGGCGTGCTGTTCGACGGCAAGACCCTCTGGCAGAGCCGCCGGTACGACATTACCCATATCGTGGACCGGGTTGGCGGCGGTGATTCCTTTATGGGCGGCCTGCTGTACGGTTTGCTGGCCTATGATACGGACCAGAAGGCCATCGAGTTCGCTGCGGCGGCTTCCTGCTTGAAACATACCATCCTGGGAGATTATAACCGTGTTACCGTGGCCGAGGTGGAAGGCCTGATGGCCGGCGGCGGCAGCGGACGTGTATCCAGATAACAGCATCGATTATGGCAAAGTTTAAGAAAATTGATACCATTGGGAAAATCCGGGCGACGGGTATCGTGCCGGTTTTCTACAACAAGGATGTGGAACTCACGAAAAAGGTGGTGAAAGCCTGCTACGACGGCGGTATCCGCGCCTTTGAGTTTACCAACCGGGGCGACGGCGCCTACAAGGTGTTTGAACAGCTCATCGGCTTTGTCCGGGAAGAGTGCCCGGAACTGGCCTTGGGTGCCGGCACCATCCTGGATGCCCCTACGGCTGCCCAATACATCCAGATGGGAGCCGATTTCGTGGTCTCTCCCTGCCTGGTGGAGGAAGTGGTTCCGCTGTGCAACCGCCGCGGCGTCCCGTACAGCCCGGGCTGCGGAACCGTGACCGAAATCGCCCATGCCATGGAACTGGGCTGTGACCTGGTGAAGGTCTTCCCGGCCGGCACCGTGGGCGGTCCTTCCTTCGTGAAGAACATCCTGGCCCCGCTGCCGTGGGCCATGGTCATGTGCACCGGCGCCGTAGAACCTACCGAGGACAACCTGACGGCCTGGGCCAAGAGCGGCGTGACGGCCGTGGGCATGGGTTCCAAGCTCTTCCCGAAAGACCTGATCGCTTCCGGCGACTGGGCGGCTGTCTCGGAACTCTGCCGCAAGAGCCTGGCCTGGTTCGGCAAGGAGTAGCCTTTCATGAAAAAGGTATTCTATCACCTGGGGTTGTGTGTGGTCCTGGTTTGCGGTCTGCTGGGAAGCCTGCAGACACAGACCCTCCGCATACAGCTCCAGGAAGGGATACCGGAAAGGAAGGCGGTGGACGCCAAAGGGCTTGTCCACAACCTGGATCAGACTTATCTGCTACATCGCTCCGATTTGAGCGTATTCACCGCCGCCGGCCAGGAAATCCGTGGCTCCGTGGCGGTAAACCATCCTATGAAGGTAGACGGCTGGCGTATCTACGCGTACGACGAGGGCGTCTTCCTCCTGGTCAAAAACCCCTGGCTGCCTGGGGTTTATCTGGGTATTTACCTGATGCTGGCAGCCGCCCTGCTCCTGCTCTTCGACAAAGGGCTCGGCCGCAATCCCTGGCTGTTTCTGGCCATATTGCTGGCGGTGGGCGTCCTCGTATATTTCTTCCACGGCCGGCTGATGTCCCGGCCGCTGGTCCCGGCCCTGCAAAGTCCCTGGTACGCCCCGCACGTGGTGGTGTATATGGTATCCTTTACCATCCTGACGGGTTCGACCCTGCTGGCCCTTTATCTGCTGGCCTTCCGGGGCGGAAACCGGGACAGGCTCTGGCAGGTGACCGACCGTCTGACCTGTTCCGGCACGGCCTTCTTTATGGTGGGTATGCTCTTTGGCTCCCTGTGGGCCCAGGATGCCTGGGGAACCTATTGGGGATGGGATCCGAAGGAGACCTGTGCGGCCGTTACCTGGCTGGTCTACCTGGCCTATATCCATCTGCGCCGCTTCCGTCCGGAGCGCCAGAAGGCGGCCTGCCTGCTCCTGCTGCTGGCCTATGTCTGCCTGCATATCTGCTGGTGGGGCATCAACCATCTGCCTTTCCTGCGGGAAATGAGCCTGCATACCTATTGATTTCAACATCAATCTATTGTACTTATCAAGAACTTTTCCTAAATTAGTAGTCCCAAAACATAAACCACAGACTACTAATGGTAATTCATTCACCCAGTGCTCTTGAAAGCATCAGACAGGTAGCCCTCAAGACCCTGTCTTCCCGCGAGGAGAGCAACCAGTCGGACCGTCTGCAAATCCTGTGTTGCGGCGGTACGGGTTGCAAAGCCTCTGAAAGTGCCAAGATCGTCGAGAACTTCCGGGAGTCCCTCAAAGCCCACGGCCTGGCCGATATGGTCGATGTAGTGGTCCCCGGCTGCTTCGGATTCTGCGAGAAAGGTCCCATCGTGAAAATCATTCCGGATAACACCTTCTATACTTCGGTCCGTCCGGACGATGTGGAAGAAATCGTGTCCTCCCATATCATCGGCGGCAGGAAGGTGGAACGCCTGCTGTATCTGGATCCGGGCAGTGGCGAACACATCAGCGACTCGAAGCACATGAACTTCTATCGCAAGCAGATGCGTGTCGCCTTGCGGAACTGCGGGTACATCGATCCGGAAAACATCATGGAGTACATTGCGCGCGACGGCTATAAAGCGCTCGCGGACAGTCTCTTACGCGACAGCGCGGACGTGCTGGCCGATATCAAGGCCTCCGGTTTGCGCGGCCGCGGCGGTGCCGGTTTCCCCACGGGTGTGAAGTGGGAGATCGCCCGCAAGTTCGATGCCCCCGACAAGTATGTGGTGTGCAATGCCGATGAAGGGGATCCCGGTGCGTTCATGGACCGGTCCATCATGGAAGGCGACCCGAATTCGGTCATCGAGGCGATGATGATCTGCGGCTATTGCATCAATGCCCACCACGGCCTGATCTATATCCGGGCCGAGTATCCGCTGGCCGTCCACCGCTTGGAGGTGGCCATTTCCCAGGCCCGCGAATATGGCCTGCTGGGCCAGAATATCCTGGGTTCGGGCTTTGATTTCGATATCGAGATCCGCTATGGCGCCGGTGCCTTTGTCTGTGGAGAAGAAACGGCCCTGATCCATTCGATGGAGGGCAAACGGGGCGAGCCGACGCTCAAACCGCCGTTCCCGGCCGAATCGGGCTATAACGGACATCCTACCAATGTGAACAATGTGGAGACCCTGGCCAACGTGCCGGTCATCCTGACGAAGGGACCGGAATGGTTCGCTTCCATCGGAACGGAAAAATCCAAGGGTACCAAGGTGTTCGCGCTTGCCGGCAAGATCAACAATGTGGGTTTGATCGAGGTCCCGATGGGAACCACCCTCCGGGAAATCATCTACGATATCGGCGGCGGCGTAAAAGGAGGCAAGAAATTCAAGGCGGTCCAGACCGGCGGTCCGTCCGGCGGCTGTCTGACCGAAAAGCATCTGGATATTCCCATCGACTATGAATCCCTGGCGGCAGCCGGTTCCATGATGGGATCGGGCGGCATGATTGTCATGGACGAGGATGACTGCATGGTTTCCGTGGCCAAATTCTTCCTGGAATTCACCGTGGGAGAATCCTGCGGGAAATGCACACCGTGCCGTATCGGCAACAAGCGGATGCTGGAAATCCTGACCCGCATTACGGAGGGCCAGGGCACGCCGGAAGAGCTGGAAACGCTGGAAAACCTGGCGAAGGTCATCAAAGATACGGCGCTGTGCGGCTTGGGGCAGACTTCTCCGAATCCGGTGCTGTCCACGCTGGCGAATTTCCGCGAGGAGTACGAAGAGCATGTGCGGGACCACATCTGCCGAGCCCATAAGTGCAAGGCCCTGCTGACCTATTCCATCGACCCGACCAAGTGCAAGGGCTGCAGTTCCTGCGCACGCGGTTGCCCGGCCGAGGCCATCGTGGGCGAGGTGCGGAAGCCGTTCGTCATCAATCCGGCCAAGTGCATCCGTTGCGGTATGTGCCTGTCCCGTTGTAAGTTCAATGCCATCAACGTCATCTAATCTTGCTTGCCATGGAGAATATGATTCATCTTACGATAGACAACCGGCCCGTCAGCGTGCCCCAGGGTACGACGGTCCTGGATGCGGCTGCAACCATCGGCATCCAGATTCCGGCCTTGTGCCATATCGACCTCAAAGGCACCTGCGTGAAGAGTGCGCCCGCCGCGTGCCGCATCTGCGTGGTGGAAGTGGAGGGACGCCGCAACCTGGCGCCTTCCTGCGCGACGATGGTCGCTGAAGGCATGGTGGTCCGAACCAATTCCCCCCGTGTCGTGCGTGCCCGCAAGACCGTGGCCGAACTGATCCTGTCCGATCACCCGAACGACTGCCTGACCTGCCCGAAGTGCAACGACTGCGAACTCCAGAAGCTGGTCACGCGTTTTAATATCCGCCGGATGACCTATCAAGGCGAGCAGTCTGCCCGCAAGAAAGAAGAGACGGCCGCCATTACCCGCAACATGGATAAGTGCATCCTGTGCCGCCGCTGCGAAAGCGTGTGTAACCAGGTGCAGACGGTGGGCGTGCTCGGTGCCGTCCGCAGGGGATTCAATACCACCATCGCCCCCACCTTCGACCGGATGTTCAAGGATACCGACTGTACCTACTGCGGCCAGTGCGTGGCGGTTTGCCCCACCGGCGCCTTGACGGAACGGGACAACACGGACCGCCTGCTGGAAGATCTCGGCAACCCGGACAAGGTGGTGATTGCCCAGCCGGCCCCCGCCGTGCGGGTGGCGCTGGGAGAGGAGTTCGGCATGGCCCCGGGAACCATCGTCACGGGAAAACTGACCACCGCGCTCCGCTTCCTGGGCTTCGACCACGTATTCGATACGGATTTTGCGGCCGACCTGACCATTATGGAAGAAGGGGCGGAAATCCTGCATCGGCTGAAAGCCTTCCTGGGCGGAGACAAGAGCGTGAAACTTCCCATCATGACCTCCTGCTGCCCGGCCTGGGTGAATTTCTTCGAGCACCATTATCCGGACCTGCTGGACTATCCTTCTTCGGCCAAGTCGCCGGCCCAGATGTTCGGAGCCATTGCCAAGACCTATTGGGCACAGAAGATGGGCATCCCGCGCGAGAATCTGGTGGTGGTCTCCATCATGCCGTGCCTGGCCAAGAAATACGAGTGCGAGCGCGAAGAGTTCACGGTGAACGGCAGTCCGGATGTGGATTATTCGATTTCCACCCGCGAGCTGGCGCGCTTGATCAAGCGTTCCAATTTCGATTTCCAGAGCCTGCCCGAAACTGATTTCGACAAGCCCCTGGGAGAATCCTCCGGTGCGGCTGCTATCTTCGGCGCTACCGGCGGTGTGATGGAAGCTGCGCTCCGGACGGTCTATGAGGTCTATACCGGAAAGACGCTTCCGCGCCTGGAGTTCCAGACCGTTCGGGGCCTGGAGGGCATCCGGGAAGCAACCATCGACCTGGCGGGCTTCCCGCTGAAGGTCTGCGTGGCCCATACCCTGGGCAACGCCCGCATCCTGATGGACAAATTGCGCAAAGGCGAGCTGGACTATCATGTCGTGGAAGTGATGGCCTGCCCGGGCGGCTGCATCGGCGGCGCCGGCCAGCCTTATCATCACGGACACATCGAGGTCCTGCAGGCGCGTGCGCGGGCCATCTACCAGGAAGACGTGGACAAGCCCATCCGCAAGAGCCACGAGAATCCCGATATCCAAGAACTGTATAAGGTCTTCCTGGGAGAGCCGCTGGGCGAGCGCTCCGAAGAACTTCTCCATACCCATTATTTCAACAAAGCCATCAAATAGACATGAACGAGATAAAAGTATCCTGTGAAGCGCTCCGTCAGGTTGAGGAGATCTGCGGGAAATTCAACAACGATCCCGGAGAACTGATTAGCATTCTGCATGCGTGCCAGAATACCCTGGGATATCTTCCTGAACCGGTTCAGCGCGTCATTGCCCGCTGCCTGGGCATTTCGGCGTCAAAGGTCTATGGCGTGGTTACCTTTTATTCTTTCTTCTCCATGGTACCGAAGGGGAAATACCCCGTGTCGGTCTGTCTGGGAACCGCCTGTTATGTCCGGGGCTCGGATAAGGTATTGGAAGAGTTCAAGCGTGTCCTGGGTATCGAAGTGGGGGAGACCACGCCCGATGGCAAGTTCTCCCTGGACTGCCTGCGCTGTGTGGGTGCCTGCGGCCTGGCGCCGGTGGCGACCATCGGTGAAAAGGTCTATGGCCGGCTGAATCCTTCGGAAATCCGGAAAATCATAGACGAGTTCGAGGACTAGATTCTTTCGCCTTGGACCCGATTCAAATTTCGTTTTTCGGCGCCACCAATTCCGGGAAATCCACGTTGGTGAATGCTATTGCCGGACAATCGGTGTCCCTGGTGAGCGAATTGCCGGGGACGACGACCGATCCCGTCCGCAAACGGATGGAATTGCCGGGTATCGGTCCGTGCGTATTGGTCGATACGGCCGGATATGGCGATCCGGGGGAATTGGGCGCCAGGCGGGAACGACTCACCCGCGCGGTCGTTGACAGCACGGATATCGCGGTCCTGTTGGTATCCGGTCATCCGCTCGATGATAAATGGCTGTCTTTCCTGCAGGAAGCCGATATTCCCGTGGTAAAGGTGGCTGCGTGGCATCCCGGACAGGAGGAAAGCCATCCCGAGGCTGCTTCGGAATCGATCCTCCGCCGTCTTGTTGCGGTTCTTCCCAAAGAAGATAAAACATTCCTCACGGGCCGCTTGGTGCACGAAGGAAGCATCGTGGTGCTGGTGATGCCCCAAGACAGTGAGGCGCCGAAAGGCCGGCTCATCCTGCCGCAGGTGCAGGTCCTGCGGGAATTGCTGGACAGAGGCTGTGTCCCGGTCTGCTGTACCCTGGAATCCCTCCCGCAGGCGTTGAAGCGTTTGCAGGACCAGCCCGATCTGGTTATCACCGATTCCCAGGTCTTCAAACAAGTGGAAAGCCTCGTTCCCAAAACCTGTCCGCTGACGTCCTTCTCCATCCTGCTGGCTGCCGCAAAGGGCGATATCGCCGTGTTCGTAGCGGGTGCAAAAGCAATGGAAAACCTGCCGGGGAATGCCCGGATCCTGGTTGCGGAAGCCTGTACGCACGTACCGGATACAGAGGATATCGGCCGGGTGAAAATTCCGGCATTGCTGCGCAGGCGGATCCCGGATCTGAAAGTGGACGTCGCGGCCGGCAACGATTTCCCGGAGGATCTGAGCCCCTATCAGCTCATCATCCATTGCGGAGCCTGCGTGGCCTCGTCGCGCCTGGTGCAAGCCCGCATCAAGAAAGCCCTCTGTGCCGGCGTGCCCATTACCAATTATGGAATAGCCATTGCCTGGCTACAGGGTATCCTGGACCGGGTATCCCTTCCTTAGAAACGGAAATCCCGTTCTCCGGCGGCAATGGCCGCCAGCCGCTGCAGGGTAATCTCGCGTACGCGTCCTTCCGGAATCTCCGGGATGGACTGGGCAATCAGGGCTTCTCCGGCGGCCCGGGTGGCGGGGGAGGCGTAGTCCATCAGGTATTCTTTCAGGGTCATCAGGGCGTTGGGCGTGCAGCATCGGCTGATTTTGCCGCTCTTGCACAGGCTCATGAAGCGGTCGCCCGTGCGGCCCTCGCGATAACAGGCCGTGCAGAAACTGGGAATGTGCCGGTTCTCCAGCAGCCAGCGGACCACCTCGTCCAGCGGACGGGTATCGGATACATCAAATTGGGCGGTTTCGTCGTGCCGCTCCTCGGTGGTATATCCGCCCACGCTGGTCCGGGAACCGCCGCTGATCTGCGAGATGCCGCAGTGCAGGAGTTGCTCCCGCATCTGCCGGCTCTCCCGGGTAGAAATAATCATGCCGGTGTAGGGGACTGCCACACGCAGCACGGCCACCAGTTTGCGGAAAATGCTATTCGGAAGGGCATCGGGGAAGTCCTCGGTGGAAATCCCGTCGGCCGGACAGATGCGCGGAACGCTGATGGTGTGCGGACCGACGCCGAAACGCGCTTCCAGGTGCTCGGCATGCATCAGCAGGCCGGCCAGCTCATACCGGTAGCCGGAGAGGCCGAACAATACGCCGATACCCACATCGTCGCAGCCGCCTTCCTGGGCGCGGTCCATTGCCTCCGTGTGCCAGGCATAGTCGCTCTTGGGACCGGTAGGATGCAGTTTCTGGTATTGTTCCTTGTTGTAGGTTTCCTGGAAAAGGATGTAGGTGCCGATGCCGGCGGCCTTCAGTTTCCGGTAGCTTTCCACATCCGTGGCGGCGATATTCACATTCACCCGGCGGATGGAATTGCCGCCTTCCTTGACCGAATAGATGGTCCGGATGGATTCCAGAATGTATTCCAGGGGGTTGTGAACCGGGTCCTCGCCGGCTTCCACCGCCAGGCGCTTGTGGCCGGTGCGGATGAGGGCGCGAACCTCGTCGGCAATCTCTTCCTGGGACAGTTTCCGGCGGGGGATGGTACGGTTCTTGGCGTGGTAAGGGCAATAAACACAGCCGTTTATACAGTAATTGGACAGGTACAGCGGCGCGAACAGGACAATGCGGTTGCCATAAAAACGCTGTTTGATTTCTGCGGCCAGGGAATAAATCTTTTCTTCCTGAAGTGGATCATCACAATCCATCAGGATGGCAGCTTCGCGGTGGGAAAGCCCTTGTAAACGAGCCGCTTTTTCCAGGATTTCCGCCACCCGGGTCGGGTTTTTGCTTTCCCGTCCGGCTTCTTCCAGGGTGGCGAGGATTTCCTGGTGGTCGATAAACTCATCGGCGTGTGTAGATGCAGGATTATACATATAGCGAATATACGAATATTTTTCTTATATTTGTTCACGTATCGAGTAATCTCCAACCAAAATGAAAAAAATTTTGCTAGTATTGGCCACTTTGGCCCTGTCGTTGACGGCTTTCGCCCAGAAACCGGAAGAGATCGTTTCCAAGATGGAAGAACAGATGGCGTTGCACGAAGGAGAAGGTCTCATTTGGACGATGGATCTCAAACTTCCCCTGCTGGGTACTTTCACTTCCAACATCCGCAGCCTGGGCAAGAAAACCCGGATGGAAGCGGCTGTCAAGGGTGCCAATACGGTTACCTGGATGGACGAAACGACCTCCTGGACATATACGGCCGATTCCAATATCCTGGAGATCGAGAACGTAAAAATAGAGAAGGCCGAGGATGCCACGGATGATGTGAAGTTGTTCCGGGACGTAACGAAGGGATATGATGTCACGCTGGCTTCCGAAACGGAAAAGGAATGGGTTTTCCTCTGCAAGAAATCCAAGTCCAATAAGGAAAAGAATGCCCCCAGGACCGTGGAACTGGTCATTGCCAAGGGTACCTATTATCCGGTCCGCCTGACTGCCAAACTGAAAGGCGTCTCCATGACCTTCCGGAACGTCGCTTTCGGTGTCAGCGAACGGGAGGTAACCTTCCATCCCGAAGATTATCCCAACGCAATTGTCCAGGACAAGCGTTAGCGGAAGCCCTTCCTCTTTAAATACCCTCTCCGTCTTCGAAGGAACGGACATAGATGGCCCGTCCCTGCTGGATCTTTGAATGGGGCGGGACGTCGTGGGTCAGCCAGACGTTGCCGCCGATGACCGTATCGTGGCCAATCCGGACATTCCCCAGGATGGACGTATTGGAATAGACCGTAACGTTGTCCTCCAGGATGGGATGCCGGGGAACATCCATCGGATGTCCCTTTTCATCGTACCGGAAATTCCGGGCTCCCAGCGTAACTCCTTGATAGAGCATGACATGGTGGCCGATAACCGCCGTGGCGCCAATGACGATTCCGGTGCCGTGGTCGATGGCGAAATATTCGCCGATCCGGGCGGCCGGGTGGATGTCGATCCCCGTCTGCGTATGGGCGAGTTCCGTGATGAAGCGGGGGAGGACGGGGATGCCCATCCGGTACAGGCAATGGGCTGTCCGATAATGGAGCATGGCGGTCACGCCCGGGTAGCAGGCGATGACTTCCTCGCGGTCCGCCGCCGCGGGATCGTTGTTCAAGATGGCTTCTACATCGGTGAGTATCAGCCGTTTGATTTCCGGAAACTGCTCCAGGAAGGCATCGGTTTTTTCTTTGCCGATCAGCCCGTCGAGCAAGACGCCCGCTTCGGAAAGGAGAAGGGGAGACCCGTCAAAGACGAGCCTCCGGACGGTCTCCATAAACAGTTCTATCCTTTTTTTATGCATAGGCTAAACAGGGTAGTCTTCAAATGCGAACAGAATGGTGGACAGATACCGCTCGCCGGTATCCGGAAGCAGGGCCACGATGGTTTTTCCGGCGTTCTCCTCTTTTCTGGCCAGCGAGAGCGCGGCGGAGAAGGCGGCTCCGGAAGAAATGCCCACCAGCAGGCCTCGGGCCGACAGCAGGCGTCCGCCGCGGACGGCATCTTCATCGCTCACCGGCAGGATTTCATCGATGACCGATGCGTCATACGTATCGGGAACGAAGCCGGCTCCGATTCCCTGGATCTTGTGTTTCCCGGCGATACCGGTAGAAAGCACGGCCGAGGAAGCCGGTTCAACGGCCACAATCCGGACTTCCGGTTTCCGGGCTTTCAGGGCCCGTCCCACACCGCTTACGGTTCCTCCTGTTCCCACGCCGGCAACGAAGATGTCCACGTCGCCCTGCGTATCGTCCCAGATTTCCACGCCGGTTGTCCGCTCATGGGCGGCCGGGTTGGCGGGATTGGTAAACTGTCCCAGGATCACCGATCCGGGAATCTCCTCTTTCAGGGCCTGGGCTTTGGCAATCGCGCCCTTCATGCCTTCGCTCCCGGGCGTCAGGACCAGCCGTGCACCCAGGGCTTTCAGCAGGTTGCGCCGTTCCAGGCTCATGGTGTCCGGCATGGTCAGGATGGTCTTGTAGCCACGGGCGGCTCCCACCCAGGCCAGGCCTACGCCGGTGTTGCCGCTGGTGGGCTCGATGATGGTGGCACCGGGAACAAGGATGCCCTGTTTCTCGGCATCTTCGATCATGGCCAGGGCGACGCGGTCCTTGACGCTGCCGCCGGGATTGAAATACTCCACCTTGGCCAGGATACGGGCGCGCTGGCCCTCAAAGGGACCGATTTCTACCAGGGGCGTACGCCCGATCAATTCTGTTAAGTTCTTGTAAACCATACTAATTAAATAATAAATGAATAACAATTCCTGCCCCTTATGGCCAAAAAAAACCTGCCAAAGGATGGCAGGTTTATCAGGATACAACGTGTCAAACCATACCAACCTAGGGGAGGGTATGGAAACAACAAGCGTTGAGGAATAACCTATTCATTGTCTTTATTTTGTGCAAAGCTACGAAATTATTTCAAAAAACAAACAAATTGGCTGAAAAAAGTTCCCCTGCAATAAAAAGTTGTATCTTTGTCCCTGTTATGCAGGTTTCAGAAATTACATGGGACAGGGAAGGGCTGGCTGCGGCCATCGCCTGCGAGGATCCCGCTTTTGAGGCGGCGCTCTGTGAGGAAGCGTATCGCGTCAAGGTGGCCACCGTCGGTCCGGAGGTCTATTTGCGGGGTCTTGTGGAAATCTCCAACATCTGCGTGAAAAACTGCTTTTACTGCGGTATCCGCCATGATATCCGTTGTCCGCGATACGAACTCTCTGACGAGGCGGTTCTATCGGCGATGCAGACGGCCGCCGACCGTCGCTTCGGCTCCGTGGTCATCCAGGGAGGGGAGCGCACCGATGCGGCCTTTATCCGCAAGATTACCAGACTGTTAAAGGAAATCAAGCAGATCGACACAGGGGAGGATCCGCCGCTTGGGATCACCCTTTCTCTGGGGGAACAGCCTCGCGAAGTGTATGAGGAGTGGTTCGATGCCGGCGCGCACCGCTACCTGCTGCGCATCGAATCCAGCAACCCGGACCTGTATCGAAAAATCCATCCGGAAGACCATTCCTATGACCGGCGGCTTCAGGCGCTGTATGATCTCAAGGAGATTGGCTATCAGGCCGGTACGGGCGCAATGATCGGCATGCCGTTCCAAACGGCGGAAGACCTGGCCGACGACCTCCTGTTTTATCAGAAGTTCGATGCGCCGATGGTGGGGATGGGGCCGTATAACCCGCATCCCGAGACGCCCCTGACACTCTCTGGCGCCCCTTATCCATCCGCCGAAAGACGCTTTGCCCTGGGACTGAAGATGATTGCGCTGCTGCGACTGTTGATGCCGGATATCAACATCGCCGCGGCTACATCCTTGGAGGTACTGGATCCCCGCGGCCGCGAAATGGGCCTCTTTTCAGGGGCGAACGTTTTCATGCCCAACCTTACACCGCGCGAACAGATGGTCAAGTACAACCTGTATGACCGCAAGACCGCTCTCCCTGACGGCCCCTCCTCGCTGGCGGATAGCCTTTCCGGTCAGGGAATCGTTATCGGTTACGGTCGGTGGGGAGATTCCAAACATGGTAAATCCGGTTTGGTAATGTGAATGAAATGCAATACCTTTGTGGAAGAAGAATAGTGTAGATGAATATAAACGGAATCATAGTAGGAGCCGCTGTGTTCCTTATTATCGGGATCTGTCACCCGATTGTTATCAAACTGGAGTATTATTACGGAAAACAAAGCTGGTGGGTGATGGCCCTGGCCGGTGCCTTTTTTGCCGGTATTTCCCTTTTCGTGCACAACCTGGTGCTGTCCACCATCCTGGGGTCGGCCGCCTTTTCCTGTTTCTGGGGCATTCACGAAATCATTTGCCAGGAGAAGCGGGTCCTGAAGGGCTGGTTCCCGGAGAATCCCAAACGGCATGAATACTATGCCGCCAAAAGGAAAGCAAATCATTCATCATTATGAAAAAGATTTTTTACGCCATTTTAATCCTGATGACGATGTCTGGCTGCAAAAACAATCCCGCAACACAAACCGGGAGCCTCGGGGAGGCAACGGTCTATCTGACCAGAGAGATTTCTCCTGAATCACTGGTGAACATTTACAAGGCCCTGGGCGTTCCGGCCCAAGGGCGTGTGGCGATCAAGATGAGCACCGGTGAGGGCAGCAATCCCAATTACCTGAAGCCCGAACTTGTCAAGGACCTCTTCTTTGAAGTGGACGGCACCCTGGTCGAATGCAACACCGCTTATAGCAGCGGTCCCGATGATTTGCGGGACGACCGAAACACCTCTGCAAACCACTGGGAGGTCATCCGGCGTCATGGTTTCACCGAACTCTTTCCCGTGGATATCATGGACGAGTACGACGAGATCCGCATTCCGGTGAAAGACCGCTCCCACATCAAATACGACATCGTGGGCGGTCACATGGCCAATTATGACTTCATGATTGCCCTCAACCATTTTAAGGGTCACCCGATGGGCGGCTATGGCGGAGCGTTGAAGAATCTGTCCATCGGTTGTGCAAGCCAGAACGGCAAGGCCTATATCCATTCGGCCGGCAAGATGGAGAAGCTGGACATGGAGAAACTCTGGACGCCCGAGTTTATCGGTGATCAGGACGGATTCCTGGAGAGCATGGCCGTCGCTGCCCAGGCTGTGGCGAACTACTTCCAGAAACAGAAAGGAATCATCTATATCTCGGTGATGAACAACATGTCGATTGATTGTGACTGCGTCGATCATCCCGCACCCGTAAAACTGGAAGACTACGGCATCCTCGCTTCGACCGATCCGGTCGCCTTGGACCAGGCTTGTGTGGACATCATCAATAATCAGCAGGTTACGGCCACCAACGACCCGACCGATCTCCTCAGCCGCATCGACAAGCAGCACGGCGTGCATACCATCGAGCATGCCGAGGCCCTGGGACTTGGTTCCCGCAAATACACCCTGATAAGCATTGACAAGTGATAAAACCTGTACGAAATGGTTGTAAAGTGCATTCTCCTGGTCCTGTTCTTTGCCGTTATGATCGGCGTGGGCATTAATTGCCGCAGGACCGCCTCTGATGTGGTTGGTTTTGTGCTGGGTGGACGCAACGTGGGCTCCTGGCTTACGGCATTTGCCTTCGGTACTTCGTATTTTTCGGCAGTTATCTTTGTCGGATACGCCGGACAGTTCGGCTGGAAGTATGGAATGGCGGCCACTTGGATTGGTATTGGCAATGCGCTGATTGGCTCGTTGCTGGCGTGGCGCATCCTGGGTCGCCGGACCCGTCTGATGACCCAGCATTTGCAGAGCGCGACCATGCCTGATTTCTTCGGGAAGCGTTTCTTCAGCGATTCGCTCAAGGTGGCCGCATCCGTCATCGTCTTCATTTTCCTGATTCCCTATACCGCATCTCTCTATAACGGTCTTTCCCGGCTTTTCAGCATGGCCTTCAACATCGATTACTTCTGGTGCGTACTGGGAATGGCGGTGCTGACGGGCCTGTATGTCTGGATTGGAGGCTATATGGCCACGGCGGTGAACGATTTCATCCAGGGAATGATCATGCTGGTGGGCATCTGTGCCGTGATTGCGTCCGTGCTGGCCGGTAACGGCGGATTCTCCGCCGCGATCGAAAGCCTTTCGCAAATTCCGTCCGAATCGGCTCCCGGGCTCAATGGCGCCTTCATTTCCTTCCTGGGACCGCAGCCCATCTACCTGCTGGGTGTGGTGCTGTTGACCTCCCTCGGAACCTGGGGTCTTCCCCAGATGGTCGGGAAATTCTACGCCATCCGCAGTGAGGCCGCCATCCGCAAGGGCACGGTGATTTCCACCGTTTTTGCCATTATCGTCGCGGGAGGATGCTATTTCCTCGGCGGATTCGGCCGGCTGTATGGCCAAAGCATTGATTATTCGGCGGCGGGTACGCCGATTTACGACAGCATCGTCCCGTCCATGCTGGCATCCCTTCCCGATTTGATGATCGGAGTTGTCATCATCCTGGTGCTCTCGGCCTCTATGTCCACCCTTTCCTCGCTGGTGCTCACTTCCGGTTCCACCTTGACGCTGGATATCATTGACCCGGCGGTGGCCAAGGTCCGCAAGGGCAGTCGGATGGATGACCGGAGCCAGCTGCTGTGCATCCGGTTGCTGGTGCTGTTCTTTATTGTGGTTTCTTCGGTCCTGGCCATCATCCAGGCAAAGAGTTCCGTGACGTTTATCGCCCAGCTGATGGGTATTTCGTGGGGAGCCCTGGCGGGTGCCTTCCTTGCCCCGTTCCTATATGGCCTTTACTGGAAACGTACGACCCCTGCATCGGTCTGGGCCTCTTTCATTGCGGGTGTCGCCGTGATGGGTAGGTGCATGTTCTGCACGTTTACGGGCAGGACGTTTATCAGCCCGTATTTCACATCCCCGATCAATGCGGGCGTGCTGGCCATGGTGCTGGGACTCGTGATTGTGCCGTTGGTGAGCCTCTTTACCGGAATGCGCAAGAAAGAGGAGGTGGAGCGGATGTTCAGCTGCTACGACAGTACGGTTACGGTCCGCGTCACGACCTCGCTTGTAGACGAACAGGCCTAGTCCCGATTCTTAGAAAACAAAGTTGTAGCCTGCGCCCAAAAGGTGACAGGCTTCGGTAAGGCCGCCCCTGTCGAAGAGGTGGTACATATAGAAGAAATCCAGCGAATGACCGCCTCCAAGGCTGATTTCCGTGCCGGCGTAATGCAGCGAACGAATCCATCCGTTGCCGTCGAGGCTGCCAAAGATTTCATACATCACGTAAGGAGTGAAGACGCTTTCCGGAACCTTGTATTGGCCGCGGAGCCGGGTTCGGAGGGTATTGGTAACCGATTGGGTATCCGGGTTGTAGGCCAGTTCGTATTTCTCGCGGAGGGCCAGGGCGAGGCCGTCGCGTTTCAGGGTCTCCGTGAAGCATAACACGGCCTTGTGCTGGATCATATTTCCTGCGGAAGGGATGCTCCAATATTCGTAACTGAGGTCTCCCTTGAGCCATTTGTTAAAGTTGTATCCGCCGCCGGCCATCACGAACCAGCACTCCGTACTGCGGATGCGGTCATACGAACGATGCTCGAAGCGGGCCATGGCATACGGCGCCCCAAAGGATTTCACCAGCTGGACGCTGCTCCAGGTCCCCAGGTCCGAGACGGACTGCGCACGGCCCTGCAGCGAAAACAGCAGCGCGGCGCATAAGGTGAAAATAAGGATCTTCTTCATACAAGGACAAATATAGCAAAAGAATTTTATTATCTTTGTAAGTATGTTTAAAGTAAGTAATCCCATCTGCACGCCGCCGGAGACTTTCTCTTCGGCCCTGCAGCAGAAAGTATATTCGACCTTCCAGGACCTGTCCATTCCCTTTGAGCGGGTGGATACGGATCCGGGCCTGACCATGGAAGACTGTCAGCACATCGACGCGAAGATTGGCGTTCGCATTGTCAAGACCGTTTTTCTGTGCAACCGGCAGCAGACAGCGTTCTATCTGTATGTTACGACCGATGACAAGCCTTTCGTTACACGGGATTTCTGTGGCGCGCTGGGGATTCCCCGCGTCTCTTTCGCTCCGGCCGACAAACTCTGGGAGCTCACCGGCGTAGAAGTAGGGGCCACTACCGTGCTGAGCTGCATCCTGCCTTCGGCCGGGAATGTCAACCTGGTGATGGACAGGGGAGTGGCGGAAGCAGCCTGGTTTGCCTGCACGGATGGCACGCCTACCTGTTTCGTCAAACTCCATACGCAGGATCTCCTGCAAAAGTATATTCCGGCTTCCGGGCATTCCTTAACGCTTATTTAGTACTGGACCTTAGCAAAATAACAGAATGGTGATGAAAAAGTTGATGCTTGCAATTTGCGCCTTCATGGCCGCAGGGGTAATGGGTTGTTCCAATATCAAGAAGGCTCCGGCGGTTTCCTTGAAACTGGATCCGCAGAAGGTCGAGTGGTTCAAGGACGCAAAGTTCGGAATGTTCATCCACTGGGGACTGTATTCCATCCTGGAAGGGACCTACAACGGTCACACCATGCCCGATACCACTTTCGCGGAAGGCAATTCCTGGTATGCCGAGTGGATCAAACCTCGCCTGGAGGTTCCCGACGAGTACTACAATGGCCTGATCCGGGAGTTCAACCCGGTGAACTATGATCCTGAAAGCTGGGTAAGTGAGGCCTGCAACGCGGGAATGAAGTACCTGGTTATTACGGCAAAGCACCACGAGGGTTTCGCCTTATGGGATTCCGACGTGTCGGACTTCGATATCGCCGCAACTCCTTATCAGAAAGACCTGATTGGCCCGCTGGTGGCCGCCTGCAAGAAATATGGGCTGAAATACGGCTTCTATTATTCACACTGGCAGGATTGGGAAGATCCTGACGGCGCCTTGCCCTATTGGTATCCCTGGCGGGCTGACGAGGATTTCGAGCAATATTGGCAAAGAAAATCCCTTCCGCAGGTAAAGGAACTGATTCAGAAATACGATCCCGATCTCCTTTGGTTCGATACCTGGGACGGGAACACCCATATTACGCCGGAACGGCGCGACGAACTGATCCGCCTGGTCCGGACGTATAGCGACAAATGCCTCATCAATGGTCGTATCTGTTATTCGAATCCTGGCGAGAATATCGATTTCCTTGAGATGCATGACAACTCCTATCCGAAAGAAATGCTGAGCAAGCCGTGGCAGACCCCGGCTACCATGCAGAATTCCTGGGCTTACCATAGCAAGGACTTCAACTGGAAGCCGGCTACCCGGATGCTCCGCTATCTGGTCAGCAACACGTCGATGGGAGGCAATTACCTGCTGAATGTCGGTCCCAAGGCAGACGGCACGCTGCCGGTTCCTGCCGTGAGGCGGCTCCGGGAAATGGGCGCCTGGTTAGGTGCCAACGGAGAGGCGGTCTATGGCGCGAAACCCTCTTCGCTGAAAGTGGACGATGAAGATGTGTACCTGACGGAAAAAACCGAAGGGGACGAAAAGAATCTCTATATTTTCATAGCTGCGCCCAAATCCTCCATCACCGTTCCTTCTGTTGCGATAAAGGATTGTTTCGTCCTCGAGACAGGACAAGTTTTGGATCTCACATACGACGCCGGCAACGCCATCATACGGATCCCCGCAAGTGTCTTCAAAGATAACTCAATCGTTGTCCTCAAGGCCGGTATGGATGGCACGCGGAAATAAGCAGCCTATGAAGGAGAAGTTTTCCATTACTGCACGACTGGCCAGTTTCAGGAACGCCTGGAGGGGAGTGAAGGTCTTTGCCTGTCAGGAGCATAATGCATGGATACACGGTGCCATGACCGTCCTGGTTATCGCAGCCGGTTTGTTTTTCCGTATTACAACAACGGAATGGATAGCTGTCTTCTTCGCCATTGGACTTGTTTTTGCGGCAGAGGCCTTTAACACTGCCATCGAACGCATATCGGATGTCGTACAGCCAGAAAAGGATGACAGGATCCGTGACGTGAAAGATATCAGTGCCGGTGCAGTGCTCATCTGTGCTATCATAGCAGCCATCACCGGCACCTTTATCTTTCTCCCGAAACTGATTTCGTTATTTTAGTTCCGGTATCGCCCCCGTAATATCTGCAAACCTACAGTTGTAACAGCAGCCAGTTCTGCTCGCCAATCAAGAGTACCTTTGTATCGTTATGAACATAGACGCCATCTTAACAGCCCTTCTGATTCCTTTTGCCGGTACGGCACTGGGATCGGCCTTTGTGTTTTTCATGAAGGAAGAGATTCCCGGTTATTTGCAGAAAGCCTTGCTGGGGTTTGCATCCGGCGTGATGGTTGCCGCCTCTGTATGGTCGCTGCTCATCCCTTCTATGGAGATGGGCGCCGGAAATGTCTGGCCGGCCGTCATCGGCCTGCTGGGAGGTTTCGCTTTCCTTCTCCTGATTGACTACGTGACTCCACATATCCACGCTTCCGGCCAGGCAGAAGGCCCCAAAAGCAGCCTTTCCCGTACTACCAAACTGGCCCTTGCCGTTACCATCCACAACTTCCCTGAAGGAATGGCGGTTGGTGTGGCCATTGCCGGGGCGATGACTTCCGGTTTCAGTATAGCCGGTGCCCTGGCCCTGTCACTGGGTATCGCCATCCAGAACATACCGGAAGGAGCCATCATCTCCATGCCGCTCCGGACCGCCGGAAATAGCCGTTGGAAAGCCTTTCTCGTGGGAAGTCTCAGCGGTATTGTCGAGCCCCTTGGCGGCGCCCTGGTGCTGTTGCTGGCATCGGCCGTAACGCCCTTGATGCCCTATCTGTTGGCTTTTGCTGCGGGTGCTATGCTCTATGTGGTCATTGAGGAACTGATTCCGGAGACCGCTGAGGGCAAGCACTCAAACCTTGGCACCATCGGCTTTGCTCTTGGCTTTGCCCTGATGATGGTGCTGGACGTTGTAATGGGATAAGAGACGTTATTTGAAGAATCTCATCAATCTGATTATATGGGTTACAGAGAAGAAGCTATAGAATGTGTTAAGGATATTGTTCTCCCGATTCATAAGCAAATATATGCCGAGTTTGACGGGGATTTTGACAAGATTTACTCGGAAGGGTACAATAGCAAGTCGTATCAGGGTAGGGTTATTGAGCCTGGGAAGGTTTATGAACTGAGTTATTTGGAGTGTTCGTGCCCCAAGGTAAAATGTCGACTTAGGAGCAATCCGGAGCAATGCGAGTGTTCCAGGCAGAGCATTCTTTATATATTGTCGCAGCTTGAACCGGACAGTAGGTTCGATGTCCGGATCGAGAGTACGATTCTCAGGGGGAGCGACCGTTGTACTTTCAGAATAACCAGACATGCCGGTATAAGACGTACGATTGCCTTCTGCGGACTGGACTGCGAGAAGTGTGACGCTTAAATTGCTTTAAGCAGGTGCTTCGAGACCTGCGGCGCTTGCCCGGAGAATAATACCTGTCCCAAGGTCGGTACCATCTGGCAGCACAATCCGCAGGCAAAGAATACCCTTGAATCTATCTGATGATGGCTAGCAATCCTGATCTCGTTCAATACATCGCGGACCAGTGCGCTGGGGCTGGCGAAATTGCAGTCAAGAAGATGATGGGTGACTATTGCATCTACTGCGATGGTATCCTGTTTGGTTTGATCTGCGATAACAACTTCTATCTTAAAGTGACAGAACCCGGCAAGGCTCTGCTGAAGGAAGTCATCCTTCGCCCTCCTTACGACGGTGCCAAAGACTATCTCTATATCAGCGATGTGGACGACCGGGACTACCTGGCAGGTCTGATCAAGGCCACAATCCCGGCGCTGCCAAAGCCCAAGGCGAAGAAGAATCCAATGAAGTAAATATTCTGATACTATGTGAGCGTTCGTTTTCATCTTATTTCAACGATGTTGTGCAATGGTTGAGCAAGAATTACAAATTGATGATTATTTGTCGATAATGGTGGTACGTTACCACCATTTGGTGAATACAACAGAAATCCCCGGCAGCGCAAGTCTGCCGGGGTCTATGTTACACCGATAAACCCGAATTTACTTGCCAATAAACTTCAGGAAACGCTTGTCGTTCATTTGCTCATTGGTGATGTACTCGCCATCATGGAAGACTGCATAAGTGGTGATTGGCGTGGGTGCATTCTGGGCCTCTTCCTTGCTCTGCAGATGTATGGCTTTGAAAGGGACGCCATTGTCTTTGGCAACAGCTTCGATAATGGGAACATACTTTCCGTTGAACGGGCACTGGCTGGTGTAATACAGCACATATCCAGGCTCGTCGATATGCGGATGCCTGGCGCATTCCTTGAACTTGGGCGCCTGAGCATCCATGGCAAAGGGCAGATACCACAGCTGGATGCCGTTATCGGCCTCGTCACAGACGGAGAAACCTTTGTACTTCAGGAACTGAGGGTCGGACAGGAAAGGCTTCTTCTTTGCCGATGACAGGACACACAGTCCTTTCTTTCCTTTGGCCTTGCTGTCCCGGATGCAGGCGTCAAGCAGGTCGCTCGAATACCCATGCCCTTTGAAGGAACCGGAGACCCAGAGACAGTCGATATACATATAACCATCGGCCAGGATGGGGTTCCAGGCATTCTCGGCGGGGATGTACTCAATGAAGCACTTGCCTCGTTCCACACTCTTGAAGAACACGAGTCCATCGTCAAAACGCCCGGCGAGCCAGGCCTTCTTGGAAGCCACCTGCACATCGTTGTTGTTGGAAATGGCGCAGCAGATATGCTCCTTTTCCAGATTCTCTTTCGTTACCTTGATGTATTCCATGGTTTCGTCAAATTACGATTTATCGAAACAAAGATACGAATTCTATTCGACATTCACTTCTAAATGGTCAAGTGGTGCTATTTAGCTCCTACTTACCTCTCGGCTGCAAACTCCCTCGGTATTCGCTGGGCGACATCCCCAGATGCTTTTTGCAGTATCGGCTAAAATAGGAAAGGGTGGTGAAATTCATCCGTTCGGCTATCTGTGTGAGCGAGAGGCGTTCGTCTTCCAGATGGTTTTTCAGGATGGGGATGGTGTGGCGGTCGATGTATGAACTGACACTGTGGCCCGTGACACGCTTGACGGTGGCGGAAAGGTATTTGGACGATACATGGAGACGTTTGGCATAGTAACTGACATCTCGCTCTGTGCAACTGACTCCAGTGGAGAGCATTTCCATGAGCTGCTTGACGATATATGCCGTGCGGTCGGTGTGCGTATCTGAGGTATCGCGCTGGGCATGCGGCTCAAAGATGTCGTACATCATCGTCAGGCAGAGGCTTCCCATCAGTTCACGATAGAATAGAAGATGGCGGTCATCCATGCGGTCACGCAGGCGGTGGAAATCTGCCAGCAGGATGGCGGCCTGTTCATCCGTCAGGGAAATGACAGGATTGTGGTTCAGCGAGATACTGCCGCCGATACTGTAGTTGTTCGATGGCAGCAGATTCTGCAGGAACTTATAGTCGGCGGCAAACCACTCTACTTGAAGGTCCGGGTGTCCCGCAAGGTTCTTCATCCGGTCCGGCATAGGAATAACCACAAGATCATTCCGTCCGATGTGGTAACACTTTTCGTTGAACACAAAACTCCCTTCGCCCGCCGTACACAGCAGGTGCATGCAGGTGTGGCTCAACTCTTTCGCGTTAATCGCGTAGAAGTCAGTGGAAAAGATGAAGTCAATCTTCGTCATGTGTCAAAGATACAACAAAAAGCATATTTGTGCAAATTGTGAAAACATTGATGCTTTTAGTGAAACCGACAATTGGGATAAACTTTGCAACTTTGCAGTGTCAAACAGAACACACACCATGAATATTATGACTATCCTTGCTTCTTCCATCGTCATCTTCTTCTCCCACGCAGGCGATAACTACAGTGTGGGCAATATCGAGGTCGGAAACACCAAGATCGTGGCCGACTACATCTCCGAAATCACCGGTGCTGACCAGTACGAGATTGTCACCCACAGATACGACGGAATGGCCTACACGCCGCTGATCAACCTGGCCAAGGAAGAAGCCAACAAAGGTGAGCTGCCTCCTTACGAAGGCGAGGCTCCGGATCTCTCCAAGTACGACACCGTCTTCATCGGCGGTCCCATCTGGTGGGGCACCTATCCGCAAGTGATGTTCACCTTGTTTAAGGATATCAACCTCGACGGAAAAACGGTAATCCCGTTCACTACGCACGAAGGCAGCGGCCTTGCCAACACTGTGCAGGACGTCAAGAAAGCCTTCCCAAAGGCCAACGTCAAGCACGGCTTTGCCATCTATGGCCACGAGGTCCGCACCGGCAGGGCCAAGGTGGAGAAGTGGTTGAAAGGTTTAGGATATTAACAATAATAGAAATATGGAATACATTAAAATATCAAACGGAGTCGAGATGCCGTTGCTGGGCTACGGCGTGTTTCAGGTGAGCCCGGACGAGTGTGAACGTTGCGTGTCGGATGCGCTGAACGTGGGCTACAGGCTCATCGATACGGCTCAGGCTTACGCTAACGAAGAGGGCGTGGGCAATGCTTGGCGCAAGAGCGGCATCAAGCGCGAAGACCTGTTCCTCGTGACGAAGGTGTGGATTTCGAACGCTGGCGAGGAGAAAGCCTATAAGAGCATCGAGGAGAGCCTGCGTAAGTTGCAGACGGAGTACATCGACCTGCTGCTGATCCATCAGGCCTACGGCGACGTGTTCGGCACGTGGCGGGCGATGGAACGTGCCTATCGTGAGGGCAAGGTGCGCGCCATCGGCGTGAGCAACTTCCAGTCGGGCCGCTTCTTCGACTTTGCGCACTATGTGGAGATGAAGCCGATGGTGAACCAGTTGCAGTGCAATGCGCTGGCGCAGCAGACGGGCATAGAGCCGATTCACGCAGAGTTCGGCACGAAGGTGATGGCGTGGGGACCGCTTGGTGGACAGGGTGCTGAAGGTATCGTAAAGAGCGAACTACTGGCTGGCATCGGAGCAAAGTATGGTAAGACAGCCGCACAAGTCGCCCTCCGCTGGCTCACTCAGCGTGGCATCGTGGCCATCCCCAAGAGCACCCACAAGGAACGCATGGCGCAGAACTTCGACATCTTCGACTTCACTTTGAATGCCGACGATATGGCGCAGATCGCCGCTCTCAACCAACAGGACGCCGGCTTCGTCAATTTCGGCGACCCGCAGTTTGTGAAGTATCTTATCGAGAACTATGGATAAGATTATGAGAAGAATCGTAACAGTTTTAATACAATACTGACAATGTCAACATTGAACGGACAGACGCTGTCAGAGCGTCAGAAGGGATTGGCGGCATGTGCCTGCTTGATGGCACAGGGTGACCTGGAGCGGCTGGAACCTGCCGTGCGACAGGCGTTGGACAACGGCGTGACCATCAACGAACTGAAGGAGGCCTTTTCGCAGCTTTATGCTTATACGGGATTCCCGCGAAGCTTGAATGCGCTGGGTGTATTGAGCAAGGTGCTGGAGAACCGGCAGCAGAATTGGCTGGAGGGCAAGCCCTGGATGCGCCCCGCCGAGTGGGACGATGCCCGTAAGGCATACGAATTGGGCGTGAATAACCAGACACAACTATCTGGCCGTCCGTTTGACTACGCTTTCTGTCCGCAGGACGACTACTACCTGAAGTCGCACCTTTTCGGCGACATCTTTGCCGGCGATCAACTCTCTGCCGCTGACCGCGAGATCGTGACAGTTGCGGCCCTGAGCGGACTTGAAGGTGTTTCTCCACAGCTGGCGGCCCACAAGCAGGGTGCGGTGAACATGGGCAATGCGCAGGAACTCGTCGATGAACTCTGTGCCTGGCTCGACAGCGAGGGCTATACCCTACGTAGTAAATGGCCCAAAGGCGAACCCAATACCGCCTATGCGCAGTACTTTGTGGGCAACAGCTATCTTGCCCCGCTTCCCGGCGGAATAGCCAACGTAACCTTCGAGCCCGGATGCCGCAATAACTGGCACATCCATCACAAGCAGGTTCAGGTGCTCATCTGCGTAGCCGGACGAGGCTGGTATCAGGAATGGGGGAGACCCGCCGTCGAACTCCGCCCGGGCGTCATCATCGAGATTCCCGAGGGAGTGAAACATTGGCACGGCGCGGCCAAGGACTCCTGGTTCCAGCACCTGACCTATCACAAAGACGTGCAGGAAGGTGCTTCCAACGAATGGCTGGAACCGGTTTCAGACGGGCACTATAGCAAACTGTAGCTTGAATGAAAAAGTATCTCATCACATTATTGGCTATGTCAATGACAGCAAGCGGGCTGTGGGCGCAGATCGATGTCCATAGCCATGCCATTACAGAGTCCTACATGGATTTTATCCGGACGCATGGGGCAGAAATGGACGAGGGCTTTCCCATTCCGTCCTGGAAAGTGGAAGAGCATCTGGCATTTATGGACAAGGCCGATCCCTGCAAGATTTACATCCTTGAGGTCTATGCCGACAGGGAGGCACGGCCGATATGGTCAAATCCCTGAAACTCATTGACACCAATCCGCTTGTTACTGCGGAATTCCTCAAAAAGGCGCAGTCTTGCTGTAGGCACGGGTGATACCGTTGCCCGGGATATTTTCCACAAAAATTCCGTTAAATGGTGGTATGTTACCACCTTTTTGCAGAATAATCAAACCCCAAACTTTTTTCGTGAAAAAGTCCTTCGGGGGACAAAAAAAGTAAAGGTACGTCCCCGCATGGCAGCAGGGGCGCACCGGGTGTTAACAATAGAAGTCTGGCATCAGACCTCCGGGAGCAAAGGAACGAATAATCTTCGAGATGTTCTGCTGGTACCAGCCGGGATAGATATGCAAGCATGTCACCGAAAATGTGTAACTTTGCTTCGATAAATGTGTGTCACGAGAAGAAATCTTGTTGGGATGGCCACCTGGCAGGAGGACTTCGGAACTTTGAAAGAGATGGTGGCAGGCCCACCGCATACGGCATGCAGGTGCTGTTTGCAAACCA
>Ga0256407_10001726_pt1 | contig 44567 bp, 35 predicted proteins | sample RumenRJG_04DNA_FD_193489 | JGI IMG/M metagenome (GOLD analysis project Ga0256407, IMG submission 193489) | Bovine rumen microbial communities from Lethbridge, Alberta, Canada - RJG_04 | ecosystem: Host-associated > Mammals > Digestive system > Stomach > Rumen | place: Canada: Alberta...
GTTCGCAGTTTGTATTTCTTAACATATATGGGATCCTCCGTATTGTTTTGTGTGGTAACTTAATTATACCATGGGATCCCATATTTTTATTCTTTTTTAGACTTTTTCAGTGGTCTCGAACCGTCCCTTTTGACTTCATATTATTACTTCATAGTCCAGCTCCCTTTGAGGTTTTCGCTGTCGAAGACGATCCGCTTCTTCGTTCCGTCGAAGGAGAATTCAGACTTCTTCGCCTTGTAGTCCTTACCGTTTATTTTCACCTTAACGGATTTAAGGCTGCCGTCCTTTTTGGTCTTCGGATTTACGGTGTCAGTATCCTTAACATAATAGGGGTTCACCTTGAATGATAAACCATTGCTCCCCTTTGTAGCTTTCTTTACTGCTTTCACCGTATCCTTATTCGCCCCTTCAAGGCCGGTTATCTGTATCAAATGCTTCTTTTTATTGACCTTTATCTTTGTGACCTTATATACAGCGTTTCCCTGTGATACGGTAATGCCGCCGAAATATTCGGGAGTGATCTTGCCCTTTCCGAAGAAGGGTATCTCATGGGCATAGGTGACCTGATATTCCAAAAGGGGCTCAGTCCTTATGTCCATCGGCTTGTTATCGGAAACCGTAACTATAACGGCAGGCTTCTCCTGCTCTGATGAGGTAAGCTCTACTACAGCGGTTCCCTGGTTTTCAGGGTCTTTAAGGTAAGAATCCTCATATCCCTCATTCACGGTAAGGGATATGGCGACTGACGCCTGTGAATCCGTCCGTCCGGACTGCATCTTCGCATCCACGGAATATACCTCTCCCGGCACGTCATACTCTATGCTGCCGTTCTTTAATAACCTGTAAGCCTTTGCCGAATCCATCACAAGCTTTTCGATCTCGCTGTCTGAAGCTCTCTTATCCGCTGTCAGTCCGTCTTCCGTTTCTATCCCGATGACATACCGGCTGTCCGCAGCCACCGCAAACTCCGAGAACGCCCTGACTGTCTTACTCACGGTCTTTGTTTCAGGATCTAATACACCCACGCCGGCTATAAACCAATTGTCCTCAGGCGTATGCCTTGACATTATGAGGAAAGACTTTGCCATGCTTATCACTTCCTCTGTAAAGCCGGATACATCTACATTTAAGTCTATTCCCTGGTCAAGCTTTTTCACGGTACCGATATGTACGCCATTATCCGCATAGATATCTATCTTTATCACAACAGAAGAAGTCATTGCCTTCGGATCCGTAAGCTTAAGCCCCGCCACTTTTGCGGCGTCCTCTCTGGAATCATCGCTGTCAAGGGAATCCGAGGACACGGAGTTCACGCTTATTGTTAGCTTCTCCGGGTTATTCAGGTAACTGTTTATTTGTTCGATGCTGAGGTTTTCATTGAATTGAACATAAAGGTCAGCACTTTCCTCTCCCTCTTCCTTCTTTTCAAGCGTCCCTGCCGCCTCCGCAAGGGATTTTCCTACATCATTGGCAAAGTTCTCCCCTTTGACTGAATCGAGGTCAATCGGGCTGTCATCCGGAATCTCGACAACTATATTATCTGCAGGGATGGGGATCACGGGCTTCTCTTCTTTTTCGGGATCATCCTTTTTCTGCTTCTTCGGGATGATAGTTTCCGCAAGGGTTATCTCTTTGGTGCAGGCCTCATCCTTAAAGAGCTTACCGCAGCCGGAGCATTCCCAGTACTCTATGTTCCCGTCCCCGGTCTCCGTGGCTTCCCTGCGCTCATGATGGGTAAGGGTGTGCGTATGTTCAGGACCGGGGGCATCAGCTTCCTTTATCTCGACCACCGCCTGTCCTGTCAGGGTCTTATATCCTTCTGCCGTAACCTCATAATACACGGTGTAAGTCCCGACTTCCGTGTATTCCGGGGAAGTGGTCTTATCACAGGTCCCCTCAACGGTTCCGTACCTTACAGCTGCCCCGCTTGAGGGGTCTGTCACCTTGACGGTGATCCCATGTGCTTTCCCGTCGTATTTCCCGCTGTAGCCGGTGGCTGTCGCTGAGATCTTCTTTAATTTAGGGATGACAATTTCTTCCCGGGAGATCTTTTGGATCCCCTCAGCGTCCGAGAACAGTTCCCCGCAGCTTAGGCACTCCCAGTATTCGATGTTTCCTTCGGATGTATCTGAAGGCTCTTTCCTGTCATAATGCTTAAGGGTGTGAACGTGTATCTCGACCGGCTTGCTGGCGTAATCGGTCTCTTTCTCTCCGTTCACGTCTTCCGCAAGGATGTAAATATGGTAATCCTTTCCCCAGATCTTATCTCTATAAGTATTAGGAATATCAAAGGTCCCTGTTCCCGAAGTGTTCCAGCTTCCCACATTCAGCTTCTCATAATAAAAACCGCTCGTCACTGCTTTTCCTGCCTCATAGGGTTTGTCAGTGATAAGCACCGAAACCTGGGTGGCGTTTCCAGCATTCGTCCCGGTGGTTGTATAGGGTATGGTCACCGTGTCATCTATCCGTGTGACAGCCTTGCCGTCAGTAACGGCAATATTCATGTTATCATCCTTAAGGGTGAGCTTGTACTCTGCACCGGGCTGTCCGGCAGTTCCGGAGATCAAAGATGTGAAGATTATAGATGACAGATCGACATTGAAAGCGGGGCTTACGTAGCCACAGCAGTTATAACTCTTGACATCGTCGATAAACACATAGCCTAAAATTTGCACCACGCCGACACATATATCATTGTTATTGTCAGGCGACCTCAGCCACCAGCCCGAATCAAATTCGTCCTTTTTTCGGCTGTTTACATTAATAAGGCCGCCAGCACCCTCCCCCAGTCCATGCATACCACAATCAGAAGAATAACCATAATCGGGATTAAGCACATCCCCGACGTCCAGAAGGAAAACCGTATCCCCATGAAGCTCAGTATAATCCGTAAAAGAATTATTAAAACTATTATCAGGACTTCCAACCGTTACAGTATGTGTTCCAACCGTACTTTCAGCAATAGCCTTCTTTTCCGGTCCGGTAAAGCAGCCATCCTTTTCTAAAAATGCATCACCGATGAGCCCCATTTTTACATCACTATAAGCCCATTCATTGGCCTTCTGTGCCCCCGGATTTGGAGTCCTGTCTCTATCAAAAAATGCTTCATATAGTTTAGCATCACAATCAAGGAATAAGGTATTCCCGCCGAATTCCGTTGCCTCCCTGTCAAGCACCCGGTATCTTACGGGTTCAGCTGTTTCGATATTATCACTATAGTATTTCCCGTAATAAACATAGCTCCCCGTCCAGTATGATTTTACATCTTCCGGTGCCACAGGATTCCCTATCTTCCCGGTCCCAAGCCCTGTGATGGTCTTTTCCGTATCGGCTAAAACCGGCGTTAAAAAGCCGTTAAGCGGCACCCCCCCCTAAAATCAGAGACGCTGCTAAAACAGACGACAGGAAACCTTTTCTGAATAATATCTTCATCTTAACCATAATATGTTCTCCTTACTTCATGGTGACAGTCACATAGCCACACAGAAAGTAGACACATATAAAACACCCATCCGTGCCAAACAATCAGTTTCACCCACATTTTATCATATGAAATCCAAATTACAACAGGTTCAAAGTGCCTATTCAGCGTACTTCCTATCCGCCTGATTACCGCTTATAATACCTGCTCACGACGAACAACAGCGCCGAACGGCATGAGTGCAACCTTAGCGATCTTAAAATACTGCTTGCCCCACGGAATACCGATAATGGTTATACATAGAATAATGCCGAGAATCGCATTCCCCAGCGCAAGCTCCCATCCCGATATTAACAACCACAAAATGTTAAGCAAAAAGGATCCTACTCCGGTATCTTCATAGACGATCTCCTTTCCAAACGGGTTGAGCGAAATGGATGCCAGCTTGAAGCACTGAAGTCCCACAGGTATGCCGATCACCGTAATGCACCACAGGCATCCGGCCAGCACCCATCCAAGAGCACTGAGTAATCCTCCAAATATGATCCATAATAAATTAAGTAAAAGTCTCAAGATTTTCCACTCCTCCATGTTCTCCGGGGTTCCTTTGGTTAAACTGGCGGGTTTAATAAAGATTTATTTCTAAATTGGGCATTTTTCGCCCTTATATATTTATACGAAAGGAATCAGAAAATGGCAATAAAAGTTTTAGAATACCTTGGATCTTTTCAGTATCAGTGAAAAGCAGCTCATAACTGCTGCGCTGAAGGCGATCACGACAGCATAGATCATCGGGACACCTGATGCCGGCCGGATATCAGGGAATGCAGACTTAAAGATCTCGATAACCTGGACACATGTCCCTGACAGGAAAACAAAGTCCATTCTACCGGTTTAAACTTCGTGTCCCGGGTGACAAACTGTTTTCGGAGCAATCAGCACGTCTCGCTTAGCGAATCGGAGTCTTATAAATTTTGCGAGTGCGAAGGCCGGGCTTGCGTTAGACCAAGATCCGTTATTTCTGATAAGCTACGCAAGACCGGAACAGCGCCGAGCAAAATTTTGTAATAAGACGAACGATGAGCTTAGCGAGATCGTAGCGCGAAGAAAACAGTATGTTACCCGGGACACGTGTGAACTCAGGAGAAGATGACCGGTTTTTCTATACCTACCTGACCCAGATAGATATAACTGGTAAAAGCAGGCTTATAGATTATGCTTACGATATCATTCAGGAGCCAGAAGCAGCAGGATGTACAAAATCAAGCGCAAAGGCCTTTGCAAAGGCGGTAATAAATTTTGTTTCTTCCGATACAGACAAAGATTTCCAGAAGAGGCTTAGGGAGTATGCGAAGCTGATATCCAAGACCCTGGAAGATGATCCTTTATGGAGGGATAATAACTGAATGTTACGTAGACAGTACGTTTCTTATAACTTCAAGAAATGCCCCGTATAAGCACATATAAGCCTTTCTTCGACCGCAAAAAGATAGTGGCATATACAGAATTTTTATTGTATAATAAGCATATCAGGGAACACCGTTCCCGTGCGTATCAGGTGGCTGGCAGTTAACCGGTCGCCATAATGGATACTAAAGCATGGGATCGGTAAAGTCGTAGCCCTTTCTATGCTTTTTTGTGTCTGGCTGAAACATAGAAAGGAGAACAACCTATGATAGGAGGCATACTTATGGATATTGTCATCACTATAAAGTGGGACGATAAAGCATCTGTTTATGTTGCTGTTTGCGACGAAATAGGTCTTGGCCTCGAATCCGAGTCCTATGATCGGCTTATCCAGCGTGTTAAAGATGCTGTTCCTGAATTGTTAGAGCTAAATAATATTCAGGATAGGACTACTATCAGTTTCTTAACAGAGGAACGTCGGGTTGCCTGTGCGTAATGTCTAAAAACTATAACAGAGAGATATTAAAGCTCCTTAAGGAGAATGGCTGTTATTTTGTCAGACATGGCAAAGGCGATCACGATATTTGGTATAGCCCAATCACAGATAGGCCTTTTACGGTGGATGGGAATATCAAGTCTGAATATTTAGCGAATGCTGTTATGAAGCAAAGTGGAGTCAAGCATAAGTTTTGATACGGCTTTGATGCCTTCTGCCTCAGTCGGGGTGGGAGGCGTTTCTCTTTGTCTTAAAACAATTTTATCAAACAAAGTCCATTCTACCGGTTTAAACTCCGTGTCCCGGGTAACAGACTGTTTTCGGAGCAATCAGCACGTCTCGCTTAGCGAATCGGAGTCTTATAAATTTTGCGAGTGCGAAGGCCGGGCTTGCGTTAGACTTTCTTCAAAATAAAATAAACCAAAAATCAGCAAGACCGGAGCGGCGCCGAGCAAAATTTTGTAATAAGACGAACGATGAGCTTAGCGAGATCGTAGCGCGAAGAAAACAGTATGTTACCCGGGACACGGATGACCCCCCGGGGGCATCGATGTAAACTCCAGGGGGACATAGATGTAAATGCGGAACATATGTGAAAGCAGCCTGGAAAGATCCTTCGCTTCGCTCAGGATGACAAAAGGGCGCTCAGGATGACAAAAGGGCGCTCAGGATGACAAAAAGACGCTCAGGATGACAAAAAAAGTGAACTCAGGATGACAAAAAAAGTGAACTCAGGATGACATTTGACATGTGAAGACTGATAATGATCAGTTGATAAGGGATAGCATAGAGGCGGTTTTGTCATAGGTGGTGTCGATGGTGCTGCCCTTCATGACGCAGGAAATATAATTATTGCCTCCGGAATCACGTGAGAGCATTACGAGACAGCCGCCGGCAGCAAGGGTGGTTCCGGTCTTTCCGCCGACCACATTTACGTTCATCGGAGCAACTGCACTGCCCTTCAGGAATCTGTTGGTATTATCACAGGAAAAGGAGGCCTCTGAACCGTCAGCATGCCTGAAAACCGTGGAATAATTGACGGTACCGATAATCTGGACTATCTCCTCGGATTTCACGGCCTCGTTAAACATAAGGTACATATCATAAGCTGTTGTGAAGTGGTTTTCGTCCTGAAGTCCGTGAGGATTAACGAAATGGGAATTGGTGGCGCCGAGTCTTTTAGCCTCCTCATTCATCATGTCGGCAAAGCCCTCAGTGCTGCCTCCGATATTTACCGCAATAAGCTGTGCCACGTCATTCGCGGAATAAATAAGAAGAAGATGCAGCGCCTGATCGAGGGTCATGCTGTCGCCCGGCTTCAAGCCGATCTTCTGAACATCACCCTCTGTAAAAACGCAGCTTTCGTCCGCAGTAAGCACCGCATCGGGGCTGGAATTCTTTAATGCAACGATAGCGGTAAGGATCTTTGTCATACTGGCAGGATAAAGAACTGCCAGGGCGTTACGGCTGTACAAAAAGCCGGAACCTGCCGTATCAACAAGGATAGCCGACCCGTATGAATCGGGACCGCTCGGAAGCTCCTCACCGGACTCCAGATCGCCGTCCGGAACAGCAATAGCTGCGGCAAAGGGCTCGACGGTATTATTCTCATTGCTGGTTTCAAAGGTAAAAGCGGTTTCCGATGAAGAAATATCAAAGGGCAGCATCACCTGCTTTTCGGCACAGCCGCATAAGAGCAAGGGCGAAAAAGCTGTCAGAAGAAGAACGGATACCGCGTATTTCAGTGCTTTAGTAATATCACAGTGATTCATGACCAGATCATTTATACATTTCCCGCCACTCAAGGTCACCCCTGTCAAGTGATTTGATAAGGAGCTCTGCTGTCGCAAGGTTTGTTGCAAGCGGGATATTATGCATGTCACAGAGCCTGACTACATTATTCACGTCGGGCTCATGCTGCTTTGATGTCAGCGGATCACGTAAAAAGATGACCAGATCCATCTCATTCTGCTCTATCTGGGCACCGAGCTGCTGCTCACCCCCTAAGTGCCCTGCCAGAAATTTGTGGATGGAAAGGTTCGTGATCTCCTCAATAAGCCGTCCGGTGGTGCCGGTGGCATAGAGTTCATGATGGGAAAGAATCCCACGGTAAGCTATGCAGAAATTCTGCATAAGCTTCTTTTTTGCGTCATGCGCAACCAATCCGATATTCATACCTTCTCCTTTGGATCCGGGAACCTTCCGGATCCTAAAAACGATCCTTTTGTCTTAAAAGTCCCACATTGAGGACTACCCCAAGCTCCATGAAAATACTGATAAGTGAAGTCATACCGTAGCTCACAAAGGGAAGCGGAATACCTGTATTCGGCAGAACTGCGGTTGTAACGGCGACATTGAAAAATGTCTGGAAGCCGAGGTGGGCCGCCACCCCGGCACAAACAAGTGTGCCGGAAATATCCGGGGCACTCCATCCTATCCTCAAAACCTCAACGATAATGATGAGGATAAGGACAAGAATCGCCATACAGCCTAAAAATCCAAGTTCCTCTCCGACAATGGCAAAGATAAAATCCGTCTGCGGTTCGGAGATAAAGTTCCCGTTCTTCACGGAACCGACCTCGTTATTCTTGTAGCCTTTTCCTGTGAGCTGCCCGGAGCCAATGGCAACTATGGAATTCTGCTGCTGGTAACCCTCGTCATTCGAATAATTCTCAGGCTGCAGCCAGGCAAGGATCCGTGCCTGCTGGTAGTCCTTGATGATCTCCTGATTCGGCTGCAGAACCAGCATCAGGCCAAGTACGATAACCGGAACTCCGACCGCAAGTGTTCCGAAGATTATCCTCAGTGAAAGCCCCCCAATAAAGAGCATAGTAAGGAAAATCAGGATAAAGACCATACTTGTGGAAAGATCGGGTTCCTTGTAGATCAGAATCCAGGGAAAGAGGAACAGTCCCAGACCTGCAAGGATACGGCTGACCGTATTCAGTTTTTCTTTATTTTTCATAATAAACTTTGCAAAGAATAAAATCAACAGAAATTTGGCAACCTCGGAGGGCTGGAATTGTATTCCCGCAATAGTGATCCATCTGGTGGCGCCCCCATGGGAGGATCCCAGATAGAGAACGGAAAACAGAAGGATCAGGCTCAGAAAATAATAGATCCAGTAAAAATTCAAAAGGAAGCGGTAATCCACCAGGGAAAGGATTATCATCATACAGACGCCGATAATAAGCCCCACGATCTGGCGGGACTGTACGGATTCACGGGCGCTGCCAATTATTACCACTCCGTAAACCGAAATGATCACCGAAAACAGTATTAAAACGAAATCATAGTTTTTTATATGATAAGCTTTTGGAAACATCAATCCGAAATGGCAGCACTGTCGGGAAGTACAGCCTCTCCTCTTATAATATCGTCCTTGTCCTCAGTCTTGAAGTAATACTTAAAAACGTCCCTGGTGACCTCTGCCGCATTTGATGAGGTATAGCCGTAGGCTATACGGGTGGCGACTGCGATCTCCGGTTTGTTGTATGGCGCAAAGCCTATAAATACCGCGTGGTTCGGTCTTGTGGTTATCTGCTGGGCCGTACCGGTCTTTCCTCCCGCGGTAATGGGGAAGTCCTCAAAGGCACCGTAGCTTTCCACGGCCTTTCTCATACCCTCATGGATCAGATTCCAGGTGGAGCTTGCCATGTTTATCTCGTTCCTTATGGTGGGTGTGTAATCGGTTATGACATTTCCGTTTGCATCCGTCAGCTTATCAAGCAGGCTTAAGTTATAGCATCTTTTCTCGTTTGCAACAGCATTCACGTATCTGGCGAGTCCGACAGTGGTATATGAGTGGCTGCCCTGTCCGATGGCGGAACGCACCACGTCCTGGGTGGATACATCCGGTTCCGATTCGGTTATCTCGATGCCGGATTTATTCGTAAGACCGAAAAGATCCACATATTTTGTGAGCCTCTCTATGCCGTAATCATTATTATAGATCCCTCCGCGGCTTGCCAGACGGTAACCCACCTCATAAAAGAAGAAGTTGCAGGAATTCTCTATTGCCCCGGTGATATCCAGATTCCCGTGGGTTCCATGGGGGTAGATCCAGCACTTCGGGGAAGGGGTTATTTTTTCAAAAAGACCCTCGCAATCTATATTTTCACCGGCATTTATAACGCCCTCTTCCAGTCCCGCAGCAGAGGAAATGGGCTTAAAGGATGAACCGGGGGCTGTCTTCTGCTGTGTGGCATAGTCGTAGAGCGGAAGGGACTTGTCGTTCTGCAGTGATGAGAAATAATCCGCATCAACGGTATTCGCAAGCTTTGAATTGTCAAAGCTCGGATAGGATACACAGGCGAGAACCTCTCCGGTATTGACGTCCGTGACCACGCAGGAACCGGAGCAGGGATCCAGGGCCAGATCCGCAGGGGTTATTTCAAGGGTTTCCAGACGCTTTTTCATAAAGCGGTAGGGAGTGACCTCTCCGCTGTCAAGCTCTGCAAGATTATTGCCCACATCCCTGATCTTTCCCTGTTCATAGAGAAGGTGACAGATCTGGAAGCCGGTTATCTCGTCCTGACGGATCATATACTTTATTATCCTCTTGGAAAAATCCCTGTCGCTTTTCAGCTCCTCACAAATATAGTCGACCAGCATAAGATAGACCTCGTCGGAATCCATATACTTTTCCCCGGTATTTATCTTTGTGGAATCTATCCAGCCCTTGGCAACCGCCTCCTTCAGGTATTCCTTCAGGGAAGCTGTACCGTCCTTCCATTTGAGGTATATCTCATTTTCCTGATCTATACTGTCCCTTAAGAGCACATTTCTCCTTGAGGACTGGAGGAGGGATACCACATAGGCTTCATAGGACTGCTCCTCAAGCACCTGGTCATTATAGGACAATACTCCGTTTGTAAGCTCCTCCCTTAAGCGGTTAATTACATCGGTCTGTTTCGCTGAAAAGGCCGTATAGACTTCCCTCTCATTAGGACCCGCATTCTCGCCGGAAAGATGATCAATGCTTAGATAATTATTGTCAAAAAGCGCAAAATACACATTGTCGATGGGGATGGTGATATCCGAGCTTTTCACCTCACTGAAGTCATCCGGCTTTTCATCGACGATCTTTGAAATGACTATACCGGCTATCTTCTGCTCCAGTATCCTGTAAACCGCCTTCTGAAGGTCTGAATCGATCGTAAGATAAAGGTCGTTTCCGGCCACTGGGTCGGTCTTGTCTCCGGTTTCCGTTACCCTCCCGAGATTATCCACAAATATGGTCTGCCGGCCCTTTTTTCCCTGGAGCTTTCTCTCCATCACCTGCTCTATTCCGGCCTTGCCGACATAATCATTGAGCTCATAATTCTTTGCATCAACGGCGGTGTCAATATCCGGCTCCTTATTGAATTCGATAAGCTCTTCCTCGCTTATCTTTCCGGTATAGCCGAGAATGTGGGAAAAGCTGGGATCATCTATGTATTCCCGGATGGTATCCTCGGAAATATCAACGCCACGGAGCTCATCCCTGTGCTCCATTACCTCAGCCACAGTCCGCTCATTTACATTTGTTGCAACTGTGGTGGAAATGTACTTCTGGAAGCTGTTCAGGCTCAGGTTGTACCTTACGGTTATTATCTTCAAGAGGTCTTCCTTCGAAAAGCCCTCCTCCGGTGTAAAATCATAGCTTCCGTCATCCCTTGGGGTATAGGTTCCGATCCCGAATTTCTTGTCGGAGCACAGGTATTCTATTATATCGTCGGGGGAGGCATTCTTTTCCCTGGCCTTCAGATCATCAATACTGTTCCTGCCGTAGAGATCGGCCAAAAATCTCTGCTGCCTCGTACCCTCCATTGTAAACTGGTAATTCCCGGATTCATCGAGTATTATGCCGAAATCATTTATCAGCCTGTCTCCGTTATCCTCTATTATCTCCATAAGGCTCACGATCGTATTGTTGATCTCCATATTCTTCTTTGAGCCGGAATCGTAATTATCCTCGATAGTAACGGAATAAGCCAGGGTGTCCTTTGCAAGGGAGATCCCGTTCCTGTCGTATATGGAGCCGCGTGTGCTCTTTATGGTCTTCTCCCTTTCAATCTTTAAGGTAAAATTATCGAGATAGGATTCACCATCTATTATCTGCAGCTTGAAAAGCCTTACAGTCAGTACGGAAAAAAGGATAAAGACTGCTGCCGCCAGAACGAAGAGCCTGGATGTCATTACTCCTATGATCTTGTCACGAAGCTGTTCAAACATCTTTCACCTTTCGTTCTCCCGGAGCGTCATCATCAAAAAGCCCTGCCAGCATCAGCACGGGCTTATAGAGGAGCAGGGTGACCACAAGGGTATATACAGTCTCCGGAAGTATCACATGGACAATATAGAAGCTGAGGTCAAGCTTTGATCTCAAAAGGAACAGAAATACATAGGTCAGAAAGCCACAGAAAAAGTCGCTGCAGGTTGTGAGTATAAGGGGGAGCTTGATATCCTCGGGGTAAAAAAGGGTATTGAACATACCGTTCACATAGCCGGCCCATACAAAGAGCAGCATGTAAAAGCCGATGATCCCGTTTCCGTACAGTATATCGGTAAACAGTCCCGCGAAAAATCCCGCGAACATCCCGTCCTTTTTTCCGCCCATAAAGCCAAAGACAGCGGTCAGCATAAGGAGGAGGTTCGGACCCACCTTCCCTAGAGCCAGAGCCTTGAAGAGCGTGCACTGCAGGCAGAATGAAATGAAGATACAGATCAGAATAAAGATTCTCTTCTTCACCTCTGGTCCTCCCCAAGATCACTTGTGACCTTCAGCTCCCTTATTACAACCACAGTGCTTAAATGCTCGAAATCCACTGCGGGAGTCAGGGTTCCGGATCTGGTCAGATTATTGGGATCTGTTTCGATGGAGCTAATATAACCTACCGTAAGCTCCGGAAGAAACCTGTTCGAAATATTGGAGGTGACAATCTCATCCCCAACCGCTGCGGTAGAGTCCTGATTTGAAATCTGTGAAAAACGGATCTCTCCGGAATCCATAAGCTTCAGGTCTCCGGTCACCATTACGGTATCCGATGTGGAGAGCACCATGGAGCTCACATTACTGGCATCGTCAATAAGAGCCCTGACTGTGGAATAGTCAGGTCCCACCTCGGTAACGATCCCCACGAGACCATCCCCGGCGATCACGTTCATATTTTTCTTTATTCCGTCCGCTTCACCCTTATCGATAAGGAATACGGAGAACCAGTTGCCCGGATCCTTTCCTATGATCCTGGCTCCGATCTTGTCATATTCCCCGAACCGGTCCTCCAGTCCGTAGAGCTCTCTCAGCTCCTGCAGCTCGTATCTGTCTGCGATAAGCTGATTCTTTTCGAGCGTAAGCTCCTGCAGCTCCTTCTTTAAGTCCTCATTTTCACTTAAGACATTCTTTAATGACTTCCACTCCTCCATCCTGAGGCTGAAGCGCTCCCCTATGGCATTCAGCCCTCTTTCCACAGGGACAATGGTATAATTCGCCACATAGGAAAGCGGCCCGGACACAGCGTCCGTAAAAAAGGTGAGAAGCATCAGCGCAATACAGAGGATGGTAATGATAAGCAGGATGTACCGGCCCGGCATCACAAATTTCTGTCGCTTGATGTGTACTCTAGGCATATTTTTATCTGGGAGACATTCCGTCTATCGAGTAGGCAACAGAACGGTAGTGCTCTTCTTTTATAACACGGGCAAGTCCGAGAGCCACAGTGCTGACCGGATCCTCAGCCAAATTGACCTTCAGGTTTGTGCCCTTATTAATGAGTTTTCCGAAATTACGTAAGGAGGCAGATCCTCCGGTTAAATAGATCCCATGACGGTATACATCCGCAGCAAGCTCCGGGGGTGTGCGTTCAAGGATCACTTTTATATTATCGATTATAATATTGATATTTTCGTTTAATGCGCCTTCAATAAGCTCTACGGGGATCTGTCTCTCAACCGGGAGACCGGTTTCAATATCCCTGCCATATACAACAGGAGGAACGGAATCGTCATAATCCGGGCTTGAAAGCTGTATCTTTACCTTTTCCGCGGTCTTTTCACCGATTATCAGACTGTATTCCCGTCTGACGGCTCCGATTATGGCTTCGTCAAATTTCCTGCCGCCGATCTTTATTAGCTTTGAAAGCACTATGCCGCCAAGGGACAGAATGGATATCTCTGTGGTATCGAAGCCGGAATTCACCACAAGCATTCCCTGGCTGGTCTTCACGTCCACATTGAGACCGAGACCGTCAGCCACCGCCTTGTCAACTATCATTATACGCTTAGCCTTTACATTTGCATCGCTGATAAGGTCGAAGAAGGCTCTTTTCTCCACCTCGGTTATGTCCTTCGGAACGGAAAGAAAGAAATCCGCCCCGCTGTACTTCTGTTTTGCGGTCAGGTCGGTAATGAAGCATTTTAAAACGGTCTGCATATCCTTGATATCCGCAATGACACCGTTATTTAAGGGGAAGCTGGTCCTGATATTTGCAGGAGCCTTCTCGTACATATCATAGGCATCATCCCCGTATGCTAAGAGGTTGTCCTTTTTCATAACGGCGATCATATTCTTTTCCCTTAAGATAGTGCCGTCCATATTATTGTAGATCTTGATGTTCCCGGTACCGAGATCAATACCGAAGGCCGGTAGATTTGACATTTATTCTCCTTTATTTCTGAAAACCTTATTCTATATTTTACACTGCGGTTCACTGCCGAGCAGAGTCATCCACATTACTGTCATCCTGAGCGAAGCGAAGGATCTTTCCATTCAGTACCGAATCTCTCTCTCATACTTACATAGGTGCCGTCACCGATGATTATTGAGTCTGCGAGCCGTATCCCGATAATGCTGCCTGCAATGATCAGAAGCTTCGTCATCTCTATGTCATCATCACTAGGGGTGGGATCGCCGCTCGGGTGGTTATGGAGAACAATGACCTGGGATGCGTTTCTCTTCAGCGCCAGCGAGAAAAGCTCTCTGGGGCTTAAGAGGGATCTGTCCGAAAGTCCCTTTGTAAGCACCTCGGAGGAGATGTAATTTGCCTTTGTGTCCAAAAGCACGACCCTTACCTCCTCAAAGGTAAGATGCCTCATATCCTCCATAAAAAATCTTGCGCATTTTTTCGGATGGTCAAAGCAGATATTGCTCTTTAATCCCGCCTTCCAGAGCCTCTTTGAGTATTCCGTAAGGCATTTAATGAGGATAAGCTTTACCCTTCCTATTCCGGGTATGGAGAGAAGGTCGCTGTCGGCAATATTCTCTATTCCGGCGATAGATCTGCCGGGTCCGGCTTTTTTCAGGATCTCCTTTGCGGTATCAAGGGAATTCATCTCCCTGCTCCCGTTCCTTAGGATCACCGAGAGAAGCTCGGCGTCGGATAGAAATTCCGCGCCGTACTCTTCGCACTTTTCGTAAGGCTGTTCATTCCTCGGCAGTTCTTTAACCCTGTCTGTCATAGCACTCCTTTTCCCTACAAGGAGTTCCCCCAAGGACAGATAGTATATTTTATGTAACTATTCAGAACAGTCACTTGCGGAACCGCAAGTGACGCATGAAAACCAAGGCTATTTTATCACTTTTTCAGGATATCTTCAAACGCCTGCATCCGGCAAGCAGGATATACGCATCAATCTCTCAATCCGGCACCCTTATCCGGCTTCCCCCGGCTTCCATCACATACTCAACGGAGTTCAGGATACCGTACTTTACATGCGGGAAAGTGAGTCCGCCCTGGAAATAAACAGAATAGGGCGGCTTAATGGGACCGTCGGCGCTAAGTTCTATTGAGGAACCGGATACGAAGTTTCCGGCTGCCATTATGACCTTGCTGTCGTAGCCCGGCATATCCCAGGGCTCTGGGGTCACGAAGCTGTCAACGGGTGCTGCTGCCTGTATTCCCCTGCAGAAGGCTGTCATCAGGGAGGGATCTTTGAAGGTGACGGCCTGGATTATGTCATGCCGCTCTTCACTTCCGTCCGGAAGCACGTCAAAGCCCAGTCTTTCATATATATTTGCCGCAAATATGGCTCCTTTTAGTGCCGCAGCGGTGATTACCGGTGAAAGAAAGAGTCCCTGATAGAATTCCGGAAGTATCCCAAGTGATGCACCCACCTCTTTTCCGAGTCCAGGTGATGTCAGACGGAAGGCCGCATTTTCCACACATTCCTTTGTACCGCAGATATAACCGCCTATCGGAGCCAGTCCTCCGCCGGGGTTTTTTATTAGGGAGCCCACAACCATATCCGCACCGTATTCGGAGGGCTCTTCCCTCTCTACGAATTCCCCGTAGCAGTTGTCTATCATGATCTTTACTTCAGGCTTTATCGATCTTATAAAACCGATTGCTTCCGCTATATCCCCGACACCGAAGGAGCGCCTGGTCTGGTAGCCCTTTGAGCGCTGAATGGTCACAAGCCTTGTTCTTTCATTTATCTTTTCACGGATAGAATCAAAGTCGAAGCTTCCGTCACTCTTTAAGTCTGCCTGGGCATAGCTTATGCCGTATTCCTTTAGGCTTCCCCTGCTCTCCCGAATCCCTATGACCTCCTCCAGGGTATCATAGGGCTTTCCCGCAGCGCTTAAAAGCTCATCTCCCGGCCGAAGATTTGAAAGAAGTGCCAGAGCAAGTGCGTGGGTTCCGCAGGTTATCTGGGGGCGTACAAGCGCATCCTCAGTCTTAAATACATCAGCGTATACCCTTTCCAGCGTATCTCTTCCCAGATCATTATAGCCATAACCCTTTGTTCCTGAGAGACAGGCTTCGCTTACCCTTTCCCTGTGGAATGCATCGATTATTTTTAGCTGGTTATATTCGGCAGTTTCATCTATACTTTCAAATCTCGGCTTAAGCTCCTCTAAGACCTTTTCCCCGAGTTCATATATCTCTTCCCTGATACCAAGGGATCTGTACATCTCTTTAGTGCTCATTTGTTTCTCCTCTAATAAAGCTGTTTTCCACTACTATGTCATTCTGAGCGAAGCGAAGAATCTTTTTAACCGATTGGAAAGATCTTAGCTGTTGCTTCGCAACCCCCTCGCCGGGGCGGCATCCCACATCTGCGATGTGGGATAAGCGTCGCTAACGCTCAGGATGAAGTGCATCCGAATGCGCACCGGATTTCCGTGCTCGTGTCGTGACGAAGTCTTCTAAGCTCGCCAGGAAGGGCTGACAATGACGGACGCGCCGCCTCTATTCACATCCGTGTTCAATTTCGGCTAAAAAGCACATCCGTGTGCTTTTTGCGCTGGTTGTTCAGGCTCACTAAGAAGCTTCGTCAGGACCTGCGCGCGCAAATCCGGCACACATCGGATACACTTCCTGCCCGGCAGACTTTATCAGTCAGCAATCAGAAAGAATATAGTCTATGATCTCCTCATCCGAGGAAAAGCAGCTCTTGTCGATAAAAACGGCTTTCTTTTCCTTTCGAAACCAGGTAAGCTGCCGCTTTGCGAAGTGGCGTGTCTCTTTTTTAATTGCGTCAATTGCTTCGTCCTTAGTATATTTTCCCGTCAGATAGAGATAGGCCTGTTTATAGCCCAGACCCTGCATTGAGGTCATTTCGGGCTTTACACCCATATCGATAAGATTCCGTGTTTCCTCGAAAAGCCCCTTTTCCAGCATAATGTCAACTCTTCTGTTTATACGTTCGTAGAGTATTTTACGGGGGAGGGTCAGAACAAAAAACTTAAGATCATAGGGGGATTCCTTTTCCCGCTCTTTTTTATTGTGATCCGATATTCTTTCTCCGGTCACATGGAAGTATTCCAGAGCTCTGATCACTCTCTTTACGTTGCCGGGAGGGATCGCGTCGCAGGACGCGGGATCGATAAGACGGAGTCTTTCATACAGGTCATTAGCTGGATCAAGAGCTTCCTTTTCAAGCTCTGCCCTGTATTCCGGATCAGAAGCGCCGTCGGAAAAATCATTGTCATAGATCAGGGCATGAAGGTAGAAACCCGTACCCCCTACAATAAGGGGAAGCCTTCCTCTTGAGCGGATATCCTTTATGGCGGCCTTTGCACGCGATACAAACCCTGCCACATCAAAGCTTTCCGTGGGTTCCAGGAAATCAATAAGGTGGTGCGGCACACCCTCCATCTCCCGCTCCGGGATCTTTGCAGAGCCGATATCCATATGCTTATAAACCTGTATCGAATCCGCGGAGATTATCTCAGCATTAAGCCTTTTCGCAAGCTTAAGAGAAAGCTCGGTCTTTCCTGCAGCTGTAGGTCCCGCGAGGACTGTCAGGCTGTTATCCTTCATCACAATACCCGCTTAAACTTCTTTTCCAGCTCTTTTTTTGACATCTTTATGATCGTGGGACGGCCATGGGGACAGTTATAGGGATCCTTGCAGGAAAGAAGCTGATCAATAAGTGCCTCAGCCTCATTTAAGCTTATTGCTGTATTCCCCTTAATGGCTGCCTTACAGGACATGGAAGCGATCTTATCATGGATAATACTTATATCCTCATCCTTAATCCCTGATGAGAGCTCGTCAAGTAAAGAAGTCATCACCTCATGTTCGTTCAGGCCGTAGAGATTATAGGGCACAGTCCTAACGGCAAAATCATTTCCGCCAAATGGTTCAATTTCAAAACCCATTTCAATGAATCTTGGTAAAAATCTTTCAAGTACTGACCTCTGCTCACCGCTTAAAGTCATAATGATCGGCGGATTAAGGTTCTGAGTGATCACGGATCTCTTCTTAAACTGCTCTAGGAAGCTCTCATAATTAACCTTTTCATGGGCTGCGTGCTGGTCGATTATAAGCATTTCGTCCCTGTACTCTATTATCCAGTAGGTATCAAAGATCTGACCCACGATCTTAAATTCTTTTGAGGCATTACGGGAAAGGATCTTTTCCTCGAAAAGATCGAGCTGTGAACCCTTTACTCCGTCGTCAAAAAGGGGTTTTTCAAGCGGTGCCGCCTCTGTCCCATCGATCGTCTCCGGTGAAACAGGGGAAGGACGCTCGTCCTCCCTCTCCTTTGGAATTATCTGAGCGCTTATTCCCGCATCATAAACGGTCTCCTCCTTAAAAAAGGAAGGCGGCTTCCCACTGTTTTCTGTATATGTGACCGCATTCACTGCTTCAAAGGGTTCCGGGGCTTTTTCAGGGATCTCCGGTCTCATATCTGGAGGCTTAGCTTCCTTTTCAAAGTCAAAATCATTTATAAATTCACGATCTGAAAGCGTGTCCTTTACCGCAGTACGGATAAAATCATATACGGACGGACCATCAGACAGTTTTATCTCCATTTTCCTCGGATGGACATTGATATCCACATTTTCGTGGGGAATATCGAGAAAAAGAACCGTGAAGGGAAATTTATGCTGCATAAGAAAGCCCGCATAACCGTCCTCTATAGCCTTTGATATAATGTCGTCCTTTATATAACGGGAATTCACGAAATAGTTTTCCAGAAGCCTGCTTCCACGGGCGATGATCGGCTTTGAAATGAAGCCCTTAAGGGACATATTTCCGGATGATACGTTTACAGGAAGAAGGGAATCGGTGATCTCACGTCCGTAGATACGGTATATCACCTCCTTCAGATCTCCGTTACCGCCGGTAAAAAGCTTATTTGACCCGTTGACACTGTATTTAACGGAAATATGTGGGTTTGAAAGTGCGATCTCTTCAACCAGGGTACTTATGTGCCCGGCCTCGGTATTGGCGCTTTTTAAGAATTTCCGTCTCGCAGGCGTATTAAAAAAAAGATCATTAACGATAAAGGTTGTCCCGTCGGGGACACCGGCTTCTTCAAAGGAAACCTCGGTTCCGCCTTCTATAGTGTACTTTATACCGATAGGATCATCTACGGTTTTCGTAAACAGGCGAACCTTCGACACGGATGCGATGCTTGGGAGCGCTTCGCCCCTAAAGCCCAGGCTTTTAAGAACAAAGAGATCCTCTATATTTTTTAATTTGCTGGTGGCATGGGGCAGAAATGCGGTTCGTACCTCATTTTTTTCTATACCGGAGCCGTTGTCACTGACACGTATCTCGTCGATACCTCCGTTTTTTATATCAACGGAAATCCTTGTAGCGCCCGCATCCACCGCGTTTTCAAGAAGCTCCTTCACAACGGATGCCGGCCTCTCCACCACCTCTCCGGCCGCGATCTTGTCTATTGTTTTACTGTCAAGTACCTGTATCATAATATCCCTGATTTTATCTAACCTGTAACCCTTTTGTAAGTAACGTAATCCTGAGCGGCCATGTCATCCTGAGCGAAGCGAAGGATCTTTCAGACCGTTCTGTCAGAAAGATTCTTCGGGCTGCGCCCTCAGAATGACAGATGGTCGCGCCCTCAGAATGACAGATGGATCCGCCAAGTAGCCGTCGCTGTCCGGATCTGTATGGCGGTATATGCGAGCCGGATTGATAGCGAACGACTGCAGTTTTGTACCGAAACGTGGCGGCGCGACGCGGAAGCGCATTTTTGGAGCATGAGCGCCGTCCAGATGTTTCGGTACAAAACAAAGGTAGTGAGCGTAATCCGGTCCGCATATACCGTCATACAGATGTTTCACCAGCGGTTTTTTATGTCATTCTGCAGCTTGTAGAGGTGGTTTAAGGCGTCCATTGGTGTCATGTGGCTCAAGTCCAGCTCGGAAAGCTGCCTTAAAATATCATTATCGCTTAAGGTATCAAATAAGGACATCTGGTTTAAGTCCACCTCGTCATAACGCCTTACTCCCCTGCCGCTGCCTATGATGTTTGCGCTGCTCTCATCCGCAATGCTGCCAAGATTGTAGGTAATATCATTATCCGCAAGATCCGCTGCGATCTCCTCCGCCCTGTCCGTTACCGAATCCGGAACACCGGCAAGCCTGGCAACGTGGATACCGTAGGATCTGTCGGCACCACCCCGTATGATCTTTCGTAAAAAGACCACATCCCTGCCGTTTTCCTTTACTGCCACACAGTAATTATTTAAGCCCGGAATCTTTCCTTCAAGCTCCGTGAGTTCGTGGTAGTGGGTAGCAAATAAGGTTTTGGCACCAAGCTTATTTTTGTCCGCGATATGCTCTATTACAGCCCAGGCAATGGAAAGCCCGTCAAAGGTGGAGGTTCCCCGGCCGATCTCGTCAAGGATAAGAAGTGACCTGTCCGTTGCATTCCGGAGGATATTCGCAACCTCGTTCATTTCAACCATAAAGGTGGACTGTCCGCTTGACAGATCGTCACTGGCACCTACCCTTGTAAATATACGGTCGACAATGGAAATATCCGCACTCTTTGCGGGAACAAAGCTACCAATATGAGCCATAAGGGTTATAAGTGCACACTCACGCATATAGGTGGATTTTCCGGCCATATTGGGACCCGTAATAATGGATATCATATTTTTATTGTTGTCTAAATTTATGTCATTTGGAATAAAGGAGCCGGAATCCATCATCCGTTCAACAACGGGATGGCGTCCCTCCTTTACATGGATATGTCCCTTTTCGTTTATCTTCGGCCTGCAGTAACCGTAATGCTCGGCAGCAAAGGAAAGGGACTGAAGCACATCCAGGGAAGCAATGATATCCGCGTCCTTTAGTATCCTTGAGATATTCTCCCCGACCTTCTTTCTAATGCCGTCAAAGATCCTGTATTCAAGCTCCGTAAGGCGGTCTGCGGAATTTAAGATCTTATCCTCCATTTCCTTCAGCTCGTCCGTAATAAAGCGCTCTCCCCCGGTCAGGGTCTGCTTTCTTACGTAATGACCGGGAACCTTATCCAGGTAGGAATTTGTGATCTCAATGGCATAGCCGAAGACCTTGCTGAATTTGATCTTAAGGTTTTTGATACCGGTTTTTTCTCTTTCCTTTTCTTCAAGTTCTGTAAACCACCTTTTCCCGTCTGTGTGAACCATACGGAGTTCATCCACGTCTTTATCAAAACCATCCTTGATGATACCGCCTTCCTTCATGGCGAGGGGCGGGTCATCAACTATTGAATTCTCAATAAGAGCAACTAGATCATCAAGTGTATCGATTTCCTCTGAAAGCTCCTGTAATAAGCCTGAGGAAAAATTAGCGCTCAGCCTTTTTATCGGAGAAAGCATCTTAAACGAGCCCTTAAGCATTATGAGATCCCTCGGATTCGCGGAACCGTAGGTTATCTTGCATAAAAGCCTCTCAAGATCATATACGGGTGTCAGGTATTCACGGAGCTCATCCCTGTCATATACAGCGGAATTCAGTTCTTCAACGGCATCCAGCCGCCGGTTGATCCGGTTCAAGTCGATCAGCGGCTCTTCTATGGAAATCTTCAGCTTCCTCCCGCCCATGGCGGTCTTCGTATGATCAAGAACCCATATAAGACTCCCTTTTCGGCGTTTGTCCCGGAGTGTTTCCGTGAGCTCCAGATTACGGCGGGATGCGGAATCAATGATAAGAAAATCGGAATTGATATAGGGATGGATCGTAAGGAAATTCCCGAGATCGCTTTTCTGGGTTTCCTTAAGGTAAATAAGTACTGCTCCGGCAGCCATTATGCCGATGGGAAGATCAGCAAGTCCAAGAGCGTCCAGACTGTTTACCTTGAAATGATCCTCAAGTACGGAACGCACCCTTTCCTCATTGAAATAGCGGTTTTCCAGCTGATTTACGATGATACCCAGCCTGGAACGGAGCATGGGTGCGTCAAATCCCGTCATCATAAGCTCCTTATTGCAGATTATCTCCTTCGGGTTGATTTTATAAACCTCATCCATAAGAGAAGTAAAAGATCCGCATTCCGTGAGCTTAAAGCTCCCCGTGGTAAGGTCTGCAGCGGATATGCCGAAGCGGCTTCCCGCATAGACAACAGACATCAGGAAGCTGTTGTTTTTGTCGTCCATTGACTGGATATCGAGGCTGGTTCCGGGAGTAACTATCCTTATTACATCCCTTTTTACTATTCCCTTTGCCTCCTTCGGATTCTCCAGCTGCTCACAGATCGCCACCTTGTAGCCGCTCTTCACAAGCTGATTAAGATAAGTATCAACGGAATGAAAGGGAACCCCGCACATCGGAGCCTTTTCGCTGAGACCGCAGGCTTTTCCCGTAAGAGCGAGATCGAGCTCGGCGGATACCGTTTCGGCATCATCAAAAAACATCTCGTAGAAATCACCGAGACGGTAAAACAGGATGCAGTCCTCATATTTTTCCCTCATGGAGATGTAGTGCGCCATCATGGGGGAAAGGTTTTTGTCCTTTTTTATTTCTGTAAAATCCAAAGTGTATCCTTATTTCTACCTGCGCGGCAGTGCCCCGCAAATGATTCTTCGCTTCGCTCAGAAAGAAATATCTCATTTTGTCATCCTGAGCGTCAGCGACGCATATCCCACATCGGAGATGTGGGATGCCGCCCCGGCGAGGGGTTGCGAAGCAACAGAAAGGATCTTTTCTCCGGTCAGAAGATTCTTCGCTTCGCTCAGAAAGGAAAAATGTCCGGTGGACATTTTTCGGGCACGTTTTGACGCGCTATGCGCGGCAGTGCCCCGCAAATATTGGCTCAAAAATATACCGGCGGTTCTTCCGCCGGTATATTATAGCATATCTTTTCAATCCTGCTTATCAGTTTCCAAGCCTGAACTTCTCAACGATCTGACGAAGCTCCTCGGAATAAGTGGTGCTCTGGTCAACAAGATCGTTGGTATGCTCTGTGAGCCGAACCACATCAGAGGTTCTCTGGGCAACATCCGTTACGCCGTTAGCCGCATCTCCCATGGTCTCATTGATTCCGGAGATCGCTGCCTTGATGTCATCAATGGTGGTTGTGAGTCCCTGTATCCTGTTCTTAATATCACTCATATTCTCACCGAAGAAATGAGCATCATTATTGTAGCTTGTGGTAACCTCACTGAAGGACTCGTAATCACTCATAACATTCTTGTCGATAAAGTCAAGCATCTCCTGCAGACACTGCGACATATGGGTAACCGCATCATTAACCTCGGAAACGATCTCGGAAATGCCGTCTACGGTCTCCCCGGACTGGGTAGCAAGAGAACCTATCTCCTCAGCCACAACAGCAAAGCCGCGTCCCGACTCTCCTGCTCTTGCAGCCTCGATCGAAGCATTTAGTGAAAGAAGGTTCGTCTGATCCGCAATGGACTTTATCGTGTCCGTAAGGGCATTGATCTTCTGCACGGCCTTTGACTTCTCTATAGCCTCCTCAGACTGTGCCTTGACAGAGCTGTAGATGTCCTGTGTATTCTTCTGGGCCTTAAGCACATCCTTTGAAAGCTTGTCAACCTTAACCTGTATCTCCTCAGCGGAAGCCTCGGAATCGGTAGCCACCCTGGAAATATTCTGTACATTTTCAAAGATATCAACGATATTATTGTTGATGGTCTCTGCATTGGCAGAGGTCTCCTGCATTCCGGCTGCCAGGGTCTCGCTGGTGGCGGAGTTGTCGGAAGAATTGATATTTACCTGATTTGTGGTGTCCTTAAGGTCTGTTGCGTTTGTATTCAGGCAGCTGCTTGCTTCATCCAGCTGATAAACGATTTCCCTTATGACCTTCCTCATATTTCCGATGGAGCGGGTGATCTGGCCTGTTTCATCCCTTCTCCTTACAACAGACTCGGTCGCCGCATAATGTGTGAAATCAAGTGCCGCGGTACGGTCGATAAGCTTTACGATAACCCCTATGGGCTTCAGTACGAGACCCACAAGGAAGAACATAATGACAGAAAGCACTACTACACAAACAATAAAGGTTATAATAGCGTTTCTTCTGAAATTATTGATCGGTGCCAGAACGTCATCCTTATCCGCACTTACAACAAGTATCATATGGCCGCCCTTGTCCGTTATATAATAGGCGACAAGTTTTTTGGAGCCTTTAAAGGAATACTCGATGACTCCGGGCTCCGGAACCACTCCGGATTCGATTTGTGCCCGCAGACCCTTTACAACTTCATTTTCCACCGGCTCGCCGATTTTTTCAGGAGTGGGGTGATACATCATATTCCCGTCCTTATCAACAAGGTACATATAGCTGGAATCAACTCCGGCGATCTTTATGCCGTCGAGAATATCAAAAGCTGTCCCCCGGCTCATGGTCCCGAAGGTTTCATAACGGGAATTAACCATTGTTCCGTAGGAATTTGCCATCTCGCTCATGTTGTTCTTTACCAGCCTCTGCTCCTCGTTGGAGAAGGAAACCACTGCCATCTCAACCATAATGACAGAGACTATGAGCATACTCAAAGCAAGAAGGATAAGCACATAGTGCTTGATGGAAGGAAGTCCGGTATATTTGACGGATTCCTTGTTGCTTGCTGCTTTTTTCTCCTGGATACCCCTTCTTCCGGTATCCTCATCCCTTAACCTCATAAATACCTCCTGAGCAACGCGTAAGGCATCGCCGTTATTTTTTTATCAAAACCTATTCTATCAAAACATTATGATAAAGAAAAGAGGTTAATTATTTATGTAAAAAGGTTCAGACTTAAGGCGTTTGTATCATCATATACCTGGGATAATTATCATCATAGAGACCGAGGCATGCATCCATGCCATGATTGGTGGAAAAGGCCTTTTGAAGGACCGTTTCCCATGATCCGTACTTTTTATAAAGGGAATCTGCGGTGGGTCCCTCTTCATTACCGTAGGTTTTAAGATTGCTGGCCTTAACCTTTGCAAGTCCCACAGGGTCATCCTCATAAGCCTGGAGACGCAGCACATTTCTTAAACGGCTGATCTCCCGGGCTGTTTCCTCCGTAGATCTGCCCTCGGATCTTAACTGCATAAGGTAAGCGTAAAGACCCGCATCCTGGGAAAGGTATTTAAGCCTGTCCTGTCTTGCCTTCCAAACCGTTAAAGGATCGCCAAAGTCGTAAGAAGCAAACTCTCCGAGCCTGTCTGATTTCGGATTTGGAGAGAAACCGTAAATGGCGTTTTCATCCACTATGATATCTTTTGCCGCCTTCGGATCATCCATAGGATTATGGTTGTATGCAAAGCCTGTGTATTTCTGCGGCATCCACTGGTCCGGTGTAGCCGTGCTGTATACCTCAGGTGCCGCAAAAACAGACACGGTGCCAGTGAGAATCAACATTCCCATAAGAAATGCTGCTGCTATTTTTTTAACGCTTTTGTTTAATATACTCTTATTTTCCTTTGACATAAAAAGCTCCTCCTTAATCATGGCAAAGATTACATAATTATTCTTTGCCAATTCAGATACTATAAAGTATTATTTATGATATCTTAAATAAAGTCAATAGTATGATATCAGGGTCAAAAGTCCGAACCCGTACTGCGCCGGATTTTGGCCGCTGATCGATACAGATAAAGATTAAGAAATGAAGATCACGGCAGTCGTTTCGGAATTTAATCCCTTTCATAAGGGGCATGAATATATACTTGAAAGAGCGCGTGCAAAGACAGGTGCCGACTTTGTGATCGCTCTGATGAGCGGGAATTTTGTACAGCGGGGAGAGCCTGCTTTATTTGATATGGGAATAAGAACCGAGGCGGCGCTTATAAACGGTGCAGACGCGGTATTTGAGCTGCCTCCGCAGTTCTCGCTGTCTTCTGCAGAGGGCTTTGCAACAGGGGCCGTGTGCATCTTAAATAAGCTCGGCATAGACCATATGGTTTTCGGAAGTGAGTGCGGCGATATCAAATCATTAAAAGAGGCTGCAGCCGTTCTTTCAGAGGAGAATGACGTATACAGGACCGTTCTGAAGGAAAAGCTTAAGGAGGGAGCCTCCTTCCCTGCGGCAAGGGAGGCCGCCTTTTTTGCCTGCATCAAAGGAAGTAATGATCAGAATAAAGAGGAGCTAACTAAAATACTCCGGGAGCCGAATAATATATTGGCTGTCGAATATCTGAAAGCACTGAAAAAATCCGGTTCTCTAATCTGTCCAGTTACCGAAGTCCGGGTGGGATCCCCGTATCACGATGCTGCTTCCTCCGGTCCGGCCTATTCTGCCGAGAGTATCAGAAAAATGCTCATAAATCCTGACCCGTCCTTTAAGAAGCTTCTTTCTCTTTTCCCGGAGCTTGAATATATCAGTTCAGCGCTTCGTGACACGGGAGCGGTACAACGTGATTCCCTGACGCCTCTTCTTCTCTATAAGCTCCTTTCCAACGGGCTGCGGGAATCTATGAGAAAAGCCGGGGTTCCCGGAGATCTATCCGGCCGGATCCTAAAATACAGGGATTTTTCCGGCACCTTCAGTGAATTTACAGAGCTGATCAAAACAAAAAACATAACCTATTCAGCGGTTTCCCGCAATCTCCTGCATCTTATCCTTGATATGGATTATGAGTCCCATCCTCTTTCTGATATCTGCAGTAATATTGATTATGTGCGGCTTTTGGGATTCAGGCGTGATGCAGGGGAGCTTTTCCCTGAATTAAAAAAACGCTGCGGGGATATGACGATTCTCGGAAATTCCTCAGACATAAGAAATTACCTTTCCCGTACGGATAAAGAAAAGGGTGAAGATCCCGGCGGCCGGACATTTCTGGAGGAAAATCTCCGCATAGACAGGATCTACAATATACTAAGAAAAGACATAATAAGAAGGGAGCATCCTCTCCCGCCGGAGATCAGCAGACGTATCATCACCTTGTAATTGCAAAAAAACATACAGCACTTGCAGCGGCAACATTAAGTGAATCGACCCCATGGTGCATCGGGATCATAACCCGGAAGCTGCACCCGGATATTACTTCCTCAGGAAGACCGCTGCCCTCGGTTCCCAGAACCACGGCAAGCTTTTTTGCAGATTTAAGAACAGGATCGTCAACTGCTACCGTATCTGAGGTCAGAGCCATGGCAGCTGTTATAAAGCCCTCATCATTGAGAAGGCCGATAAGCTCCCGGCCTGAGGGTCCCTTTCTTTGAATCTTTGTCCAGGGAAGCTGAAATACCGTTCCCATACTGACCCTGGCGGAACGCCTGGTTAAAGGGTCCACGGATGCGTTTGTCAAAAGTGCCCCGTCAAACCCCAGGGCGGCTGCGGATCTGATGATCGCACCTACGTTTGTGGGATTTACCACGTCGTAGAGCAGGGTTATCCTTGATCTCTCTCTTAAGAAGGTAATAAGCTCCGGCAGAGGTTTTCTTTGGAAAACAGCCCAGAGACCCCGGACAAGCTTATATCCTGTAAGGGCTGTAACGATCTCCCGTTTTGCAGAATAAACAGGGATTGAATCCAAAAAAACATCCCCGTAAAGACGCCTTATCACTTCAAAAACCGGAGCGGCCTCAGTCTCTATCCTTTCCTCCTCGACCAAAAGCTTCAGTGGTTTATATCCTGCTTCAAGGGCACGGATTATCACATTGGCGCTTTCCGCCACAAAAACTCCGGGGTCCGGCTCATTTATCCTGAAAAGCTGAACCTCGGAGCATCTGGAAAAGATATCAAGTTCAGGGTCGTTTAATTCCCTGATATTCAAGAATTTCACGGTTCTAGATCTTCTTACCTCCCGCAAGATTCTTTCCCTTAAAGGACACTATAGCGGTATCCGTATTATATGACCACTCGTCTTTCTTTGCCTTATATTCCTTTCCGTTTATCGTTACCTTTACGGATCTGACATTGCTGTTCTTTTTTTTCACGGTAACTTTATCATTGTCTTTAACGTAATAGGGATTAACCTCGAATCTGAGACCGTTGCTTCCCTTTGTAGCCTTCCTTACAGCCTTTTCAACAGCCTTATCTGCATTAGCAAGCCCTGTGACCCGGATAAGCCTCTTCTTTTTGTTCACCTTTATCTTTGTAGCCTTATAGCTTTTATCATTATAGGTAATGGTGATTCCGTTTTCCCCGAAATAACGAAGATCCAAAGAACCATTTCCCCAGAAGGTGATCCCATGGCAGTAGGCGGCAGTTATAGTGCTGTACTGTTCCTCTCTGAAATCCATGGGAAGGTTATCCTGAACTGTTATTATCTTTTCAGGCTCTTTGTCATCGGCAGCAGGATCGGGAGCGGGCTCCGGATCCGGTTCGGGAGCAGGAGTGGGATCGGGAGCGGGTTCCGGTTCAGGAGTGGGATCGGGAGCGGGCTCCGGATCCGGTTCGGGAGCAGGAGTGGGACCGGGAGCAGGTTCCGGTTCAGGTTCCGGATCATCCCCGGGATCGGGATCGTCCTCCTCCGGATCGTAAACATGGTTAAATACTACTTCAGGAAGGTAGTTATCCGGATCATTGTATTCACTGTCCCATAATGCATTCCATTCCTCCTCTGTGCCTTCATAATATATCTTTTTTATGGATGAATTTTCGAAAATCCGCTTTTTGGAGGAGTCACTGTCATCTAAACCAATGATCTCTTTAACGGTTTTTGGAATATACACTCCTTTCAGTAAAGCGCTCTCAAAGGCGCTGTATCCCAGAGTCCGGACATTACCGGGTACAGCATATACCTTGTTCTTATCCCCTTCCCTGGCAGCAGGATAGACTGCGAGCCCCGTTTTATCCCTTGTAAAAAGTATACCGTCATCGTCAGTATAATATTGATTTCTATCGGCTACACTAAACCTCCGCAGCTCCTTCATCCCCGTAAAACATACCTCTCTGAGGATGCTTCCGGAACCGCTCTCCGCAGGTTTATAGCTTTCAGGGATAATAAGCTCTGTTATGCTGCTTCCAAGAAAGGCATCCGCTTTTATCTCAGCAAGCTCCTCATTTAATTTAAGCGTCTTTATTACCTTATTTCCGCAAACAGCATTATAATTTATTATTAAAACATTATCCGGAACAGTAAAGCTCTCTGTTCCCTTATATGCAGGGCAGAGGATGATAGTATTATATCCTGTAGCGTTCTCAGTATCATCAATATCTGTATGTCCATATAGAATGCCGTCCTTAAGTTCAAAGTATCCGCTGCTATTTTCAAGCTCTATGGACTGAAGCTCATTTAATGATCCAAAAATATCGAATTCTTCCAGGGTTTTTGGAAGCTTCAGGGTTTTAAGCTCGTAGTTGTTTTTATCATCCTCTGATAAAAAATATGAAGCACGCAGATAACTTATATTCTTAAATATCGCGTGATCGATCTCACTTAGGGGAACCACGGAATACCTGTCCGATCCCTGGTCGCGAAGGTAATGCAGTTTTTCACTACGGAAATTATAAGGAGAAAAGTCAGGATATTCACCGGATTCATCAGTTTTTCCAGTTACAGTGAGGGTATATTCTCCCTCTGTTTCGCTTATTTCCCATTCACAAGATCCGTCATTACCTTTCCACAGCTCTTTATCAATAACAGGATCCGTTCTGTTAAAGTGAACTGCGAAAAATCCTGAAATACTATGAAAATTACCACCAAACAGTACATTCCACTCATCTTCTGATCCTTCATAGAATACATCGAGCTCCTGATAAAAAGCATTTGAAGTGTATAATTCATTATCCACTTTATATTTAATACTCTTGACGGTTTTTGGAATAAAGACAGAACACAGGTGTTCATTGTATTCTAAGAAAGCATTGTATGCTATGGTCTCCACATCGGCCGGAATTTTAAAACTATTCCCGTCGCATTGCCGCTCGGCCGGATAATAGCAGAGTGTTTTTTTGTCCTTACTGTATAAGATCCCATCTTCAGAGGAAAAATATTTATTATCCTGATCAACCGTTATTTCACTTAAATTGATCATATTATTGAATGCGCTTACCATTGAAACCAATTCAGCGGGATCAACGTCATCAGGAGATACCAGGCTCTCGTCGACAAGATATTTTACATTTTTCGGTATATTTATTTTTTTTAATTCCGGAACAGTCACTGAATGCATCTTCTTCAATGAATTCGAGTGACTCCGGGAGCTTTATGGAGCTAAGCAGCCCCATACCCACAAAGGCTTTCTCTTTTATTCGTTTTATACCTTCCGGTATTTCGTATTCTTTTTCATCTTTTGTGATGATCTTTAATATTAATTCGGAAAAATCACCATTATGTTCCGGTGACCGAAGGAGAGTACGGCCGTCATCATCTGACTTTATTGCTCTATTCCCACTGTCTACGATTACAGACTCAAGCTCCGGAAAAAAATAATAATGTTTGTAATCAACGAGCTTATCATCAAACCGGATACTCTTTAATTTAGATTCTTCTCCATCCTCCGGGGAAAAAAGGGAGTCATCAAATCTAATAATATTTTTAACCCTGACTTCGGAAATATCACTTAATAATGTTTGAGAATATCTTTCGCTTCCATCTAAGTTATCGTTATCTATCAGCTTATAAGGCGGAGCCCCATTCTCTTCATCCGAGTGTAAATGATTACAAATAAATTCAGCGGTCGCATTACCTTCGACATCTTGACCTTCTCCTTCTATCTCAAGCCGGAGACCGTCACCATTCTCAAATATCTTCCAGGTAAAAGATCTGTCGCCATTATAAATATACTTCCCTTGTTCCTTAACTGTGTCCTCCGCCATTACGCTCAGCGGTGCAGCGGCGGAAAAAGGCTGCAGCGACATTGCTGCGGCAAGTACAAATGAAACAAGTAGTCTGAATTTGATCTTCATATTTACAATACTTTAATTCTTAAATGAATGTATGGGTGCGGGGATCCGGCCTTTGCGCTTTATGAAGTCCTCGCAGCCAAAGGGATTTACAGGCATTACCGGGGCATAGCCGAAAAGCCCCCCGAATTCCACCTTGTCGCCGGTCTTTTTCCCGATGGCGGGTATCAGCCGGACCGCGGTAGTCTTCTGATTGACCATTCCGAGAGCCATTTCATCGGCGATCATTCCTGAGATCGTACTGTCCGGAGTATCACCCGGAACCGCGATCATATCAAGACCTACGGAGCAGACCGTAGTCATGGCTTCCAGCTTTTCAAGGGAGATCGCGCCTTTTTCCACAGCATTTATCATGCCCTGATCCTCGGAAACCGGGATAAAGGCACCGGAAAGTCCTCCCACATAGCTTGATGCCATTACACCACCCTTTTTCACCTGGTCATTCAGAAGGGCAAGGGCCGCTGTAGTGCCCGGAGCTCCGGTACATTCCACGCCTATTTCCTGAAGGATATCCGCAACGGAATCGCCGATAGCCGGGGTGGGCGCAAGGGAGAGATCCACAATGCCGAAGGGGACATTCAGTCTCTTTGAGGCTTCTCCCGCAACCAGCTGACCCACTCTCGTAACCTTGAAGGCTGTTTTCTTTATAGTCTCGCAGAGTACGGAAAAATCCTTTCCCCTGACTTTTGAAAGGGCGGTCTTTACTACTCCCGGACCGCTTACTCCGACGTTTATAACAGCATCTGCCTCCGTTACCCCGTGAAATGCTCCTGCCATAAAGGGATTGTCGTCGGGGGCATTGCAGAGTACCACGAGCTTCGAACATCCCACGGAATCCCTGTCCGCGGTTTTTTTGGCGGTTTCCTTAATGATGCTTCCCATAAGGCGGACACAGTCCATATTGATCCCGGTTTTTGTGGAAGCAGCTACTACACTTGAACACACCCGCTCCGTAACTGACAGTGCTTCGGGTATCGAACGGATAAGAAGCTCATCCGCCTTGGTCATTCCCTTTGCGGTCAGGGCAGAATATCCGCCTATGATATTCACACCCACAGCCTTCGCCGCATCATCAAGGGTCTTAGCGATACTTACAAAATCCTCTTCGGATCTGCAGGCTGCACCGCCTATAAGGGCTATCGGAGTTACCGAGATCCTCTTATTAACGATCGGAATACCGAATTCCTTCTCAATATCCCGTCCAACACTCACAAGATTCCTTGCAACAGTGGTGATCCTGTCATAAATGTTCTTATTCAGTTCTTTCAGATCGGGAGAAATACAGCTAAGAAGGCTGATCCCCAGAGTGATGGTCCTTACATCCAGGTTCTCCTTTTCGATCATATCGTTTGTTTCGATCACTTCATGAATATTTACCATATGTCCTGCCTTGATTATTTAATGTATTTAAGAAAAAGATTCTTCGCTTCGCTCAGAAAGGAAAAATGTCCAGTGGACATTTTTCGGGCACGTTTTGACGCGCCAAGCGCGGAAGTGCCCCGCAAGATAAAAGTTTCTTCGCTTCGCTCAGAATGACAATGCGCTTCTGTCATCCTGAGGAGCAAAGCGACGAAGGATCTTTTCTGTCTAGATCCTGTGCATCTCAGTGAAGATCTCTTCTCTCTGGCATTTGATCTGTACCCCGATCTCGTCACCGATCTGGTCAAGCTCATGCTGAACATCATCAAATGGTTTTCTGGAGGAAGAGATGTCTACTATCATCATCATATTAAAGTAGCCGCTCACTATGGTCTGGGAAATATCAAGGATATTGATGTCATTTGCCGCAAGATAGGTGCATACCTTGGCGATGATGCCTACTGTATCCTGTCCGACTACTGTGATTATTATTTTTTTCATTGTTATTGTACCTCGTTAAGATTAAGATTCTTCGCTTCGCTCAGAATGACACTGCGTTATTGTACCTCGTTAATATAAAGATTCTTCGCTACGCTCAGAATGACACTGCGTTATTGTACCTCGTTAATATAAAGATTCTTCGCTTCGCTCAGAATGACACTACGTTATTGTACCTCGTTATATAAAGATTCTTCGCTACGCTCAGAATGACACTACGCATATATGGGCTTCACCGGGGCGTCCCGGAGAGCGATGTTTATGTTAAGCTTCCTCTCCCGCTGTCCGCCGCAGAGCATATTAAGCTGCATCCTCACCGTTTCAAAAGCGAGGGCAGCATAGTTATTTTCCTTGCTTAGGTGACCTAAGAGCACAGACCGTAAGTTTCCTTTGTTGTAGAGCTCTGACAGAAGCTCCCCTGCACAATCATTGCTTAGGTGCCCTTTTTCACCAAGGATACGCCTTTTAAGGTAATAGGGGTAGGGTCCCGCTTCAAGCATCTTAATGTCATGATTAGCTTCGAGAAGGATGGATGAAACACCGGACAGCTTGTCAACTATGTAATCATCATAGGTGCCGAGATCTGTACATACCGCAGCCGATTCGCATCTGTCCCGCAAAGCCCTGTCAAAGCAGGAAGCGGAGTAAAATCTGTAGCAGACAGGCTCTGCTGCATCGTGGGAAATCCTGATAGGATCAATGAGTATATCTTTCAGGGTAAATTCCCTGTCACACTTTATCTCATGAAACAAGGCAGTATCTATATCTGGGTTTTTCTTATTGATCTCCTGAAGAGTGCCCCTGGTGGCATAGAGCGGCAGATGATGCTTTTTTGAAACAGTCTTCAGCCCGCTTATATGGTCAGAATGCTCGTGCGTTATCAGAACCGCATCTATATCGGATAAGGAAAGATCAATTGAATTTAAGCCTTCTTCTATCCTTTTAGCGGAAATTCCGGTGTCTATGAGAAGCTTTGTATTATTCAGGCCCACGTAGATACAGTTTCCGGAGCTTCCGGAGGCAATGCTGTAAAGCACCATTATGATAATTCACCCTTCCAGCGGACCTCTATACGGTCTCCGCTTTTTATGGGCTCTGTGTACTGAGCCGCCCGCCCGTTCAATAAAGTCTCAACGGTCTTTCCCTTGGGAACAGAGAGGTCAAAGTCGACGAAATTGAAAATATCGACGTATATAAAGCTTTTCTTTCCGCTGAGCTTAAGAGGCTGCCCGTTATAGCTTACAACGATAAAATCTTCCTCATTCGAAGCGCTGTTTCCGGACTCATCCACATTGTCCTTTGTGATACCCGGACCGTCGCCAATGGTGCCGCCGTTTACCTTTGCACCATGTATGGGGTTTCCGATGACATCAACCGCAGAGGAGCTGTTGAAACCTCTGGAAGCCATAGCCGTGAAGGGGTTTGATGTACTGGCTTCCGGTATGGGATTTCCGTCATCGTCAAGAACAGGGTCGTCTTCTGCGGTATTTCCGGATATCTTTCTCTTTAATTCCTCTATACTGCCTGCAGAGCCGCCCTCTCCTGAGCTTACACCTTCCTCCGTATCCTTTGCTTTCTGTGCTTTAAGGTCTGCGAGGCTTCCGTCATGGAACTCCTCCTCCGCAAAGGTCCAGTCCACATTGAAATTGTCATATACCTCGGTTATCGGAGAAGCGATCTCCCGGTTAACGTAGATCTCCGTACCCTCCTCCAGGTTCACATCCATAAATTCAAGGATCTGCTGGACGGTATAATATTTCAGCATTTCAATCTTATCGCCGTCCTGTATCTCATAGTAGCCGCTCTGGAGTTCGCCGTTTACGGAGGCAAATTTCGGAAGCATTACAGGCTTTCCGTTCACATTGACCGTGATCTTTTCACCGAACTCCGGCAGCCTGTCTATGGTAACAACGGCGGCAGAGCCTGCAGTAGACGGTGTCACCTCTATAAGGTCTCCGCCCTTTATCTTTTCACCAAGGGAAACGGCAGTGCCGTTAAGAAGGATCTCAGCTGCCTCTCCGATACCTCCGCGGCGGAGCTGCGTCCTTCCGTTTACGGTGAAGGAAATATCCGGGCCGTGCTTCGGGAAGAGATCCGCGTTGCTGAAGCCTGACTGCATAGCGGCATCTGATACCCTGAGGTTCGAATTGTCATAAAGCTTTATCTGCTCCCCGTTAAAGGTCACGAAGACGAAATTATTCTTTGAGCTGTAGAAATTGAGGCAGATACCGACAGGCGTCACAAGGAGGGAATCAATATTTATATCCTTTACCTGGAAGTCAACACTCTTTAAGACCTCCTCACCCCTTACGGCTACTCTTTCCTCCATGAGTCCCATTTCATGGGCAAGGAGCTTGCAGAAAAGGGGAACCTTTCCGCCGCCGCCCACAACGAAAACCGCACTCACGGGCTTGCCGCCGTTAAGCTTCTTTATCTTATCGGAGATCTCGCGGGTCATGATCTCGATCGTGGGCTTCACGATAAGCTCAAGCTTGTCCTGATCAGCCTTGGTCTCTATCCCCATGATATCGTGGTACTTGACTATGCCCTTGTCACCGATCTGCTTCTTTATCTCCTCAGCCTCATTGAAGTCTGTAAGAAGAGACTTTGCGATACATTCTGTGATCTCGTCTCCGGCGCTCGGGATCATTCCGTATGCTATTATCGCTTCATCCCTGGTTATGCAGATATCACTTGTTCCCGCGCCCACATCGACGAGAGCGATATTAAGCATCCTGTAGGATTTCGGTATGGCAACCTCCATGGCAGCTATGGGCTCCAGTGTAAGATTCGCCACATGAAGACCGGCAGCCTCCACTGCCTTATAGAGGCCATCCACAACCTCGTCGGGAAGGAAGGTCGCGATCATATCCGCACCGATATTGTGACCTTTGTGGCTTTCAAGGTTACTCATGGGGTACTGATTCAGAAAATAACGTTCAACAGTATATCCTACACAGTAAAAGTGGATACGGAGATCATTATTCTTTACAAAATCAGCGTAGGCCTGCTGTGCTCCGAGAACCTCAAGGGAATAGATATCCTCTGCGGTCACATCCCTGTCCTCACCGAGATCCTGTTCCACATGAGTGGTAACGGTACGGAGTACACGTCCTGCCGCAGCTATACACACATCCGTAAGGGGCTGGCCTATATCGTCCTCCAGCCATTTCTTCACGGTCCTGATCTCTGCCGCAACCCCGGCGATATCGTGGATCTGCCCGTCCAGCATGACCCTGTCCTCATGCTCCACCTTTTCAAGAGCGATCACGTGAAACTGTTTATCCTGATAATAGCCCACGGTTCCCACTATGGATCTGGTACCTATATCAAGTCCGAATACAAGCGGTTCATTGCTTTTTTTAACACTCTGCATGCTTCGTCTGCCCTTCCCTGTTACTGTTCTTTTCATTTTGGCGAGAGCCTTCTCCGCCCGCCGTCCTTCAACACGAATATCCACTGATTATCCTGTTAATTTCCCTAAAGCTGTCTTCAAGCCCACCTGAATTATCAATGATGCGGGCACAATATTTTCTGTATTCCCCGTCGGGGAGCTGGTTCCTCATTATGCTGTCCGTTTTTTCATCCGAGTAACCCCGCGACTTTTTAAGCCTTTCTCTTCTTACCTTTGGCTCAGCATAAATATACCACAGTTCATCGCATATTTTATCATATCCGCTCTCAATTAAAAGAGCTGCTTCCAAAAAATATATGTCGTATTTTCCTGAGAGCTCCGCTTCTTCCTTCTTTTCCTTCACATATTCAAAAACCGCCGGGTGGATAAGCTTATTTACTGCAGTTTTCTTAACTTCATCATTAAAGATTATCTCCGCTGTTTTCTTCCTGTCTATGCTGCCGTCCGGTGCAAGGGCACCTCTTCCCAGTATGGAGATAAGCTCATCAAATATCCTGCTTCCCTTAATATAGAAGCTCCTTGCGATCTCATCCGCCTCCTCAACAAGAAAGCGTGGATTCTGCTTAAGATACCTTAGGATCTCTGATTTTCCCGCGCCGACTCCGCCGGTGATACCTATAAAATACAAAATTTTCCCTCTTCCAGTTCGATCAAGGAGCGCCGTCCGATTTAATATCTGCTTCGCAGAGCGGACGTCGCGTGCAGTAGTTCAAAAAACGAACTACTGCATTTAATGTGCCTCATCCCAGTTATTTCCGGAATTTATATCAACGATCAGCGGAACGGGGAGCGCTGCAGCCCCGGTCATTTCCCTTTCAAGTATCTCCTTCACGGCTTCCTCCTCACCTGAAGCGGTTTCGATAAGAAGCTCGTCATGAACCTGAAGGATGAGCTTTGATGAAAGTCCCTCATTTTCAAGAGCTCTCTCCACATTGACCATTGCGATCTTAATGATATCCGCTGCGGTTCCCTGTATCGGTGCGTTCATTGCCACCCTTTCACCGAAGGAGCGCTGCATGAAGTTGGAGCTTTTAAGCTCCGGCACCGGTCTTCTTCTCCCGAAATATGTAAGGGCATAGCCCTTTTCCTTTGCTGATCCGATAAGTCCGTCCAGATACCTTTTCACATCTGGATAGGTTTCAAAGTACCTGTCGATATACTCCTTTGCCTCGGTCCTTGAAATAGACAGATCCTGGGAAAGCCCGAAGGAACTGATCCCATAGATAATGCCGAAATTCACTGCCTTGGCGTTTCTCCTCAGATCTGCCGTAACCTCTTCTAAGGGCACATTGAATACCTGCGATGCGGTTATGGCATGTATATCCTTTCCCTCGTTGTAGGCTTCGATAAGCTTTTTGTCCCCCGAAAGGGAAGCAAGGATACGAAGCTCTATCTGGCTGTAGTCCGCGTCAATAAAGGAAAAACCCTCCTTCGGTACAAATACCTTTCTGAATTCACGGCCGAGCGCTGTGCGTACTGGTATATTCTGCAGATTCGGATCCGCGGAGCTTATACGGCCCGTGGCTGTAACCGTCTGATTGAAGGTAGAATGGATACGCCCGTCCTCCTTTATAAAGGGAGGAAGTCCGTCGGCATAGGTGGCTTTAAGTTTTGAATAGGTTCTGTACTCCAGTATATCCCGGACAAAGGGATATTTCGGAGCGAGCTTTTCTAAGACATCCGCCGATGTTGAATAGCCGGTCTTTGTTTTCTTTGCGCCCTCGATCTTCAGCTTTTCAAAAAGTATAGTACCGAGCTGCTTCGGGGAGTTGATATTAAATTCTTCACCCGCTCCCTCATAAATACCTTTTTCCAGTCCCTTCAGCTTTTCTCCAAGGTTAATGCTGTAGGAGTTTAATTCCTCTCTTTTTACTCTTATGCCCGCCTTTTCCATATGGGCAAGAGTGAAGGTAAGAGGCATCTCGATATTACTTAAAAGCTCCTCCATACCCTCCTTTTTTACGGCCTGAAGGAAATAATCCCCCTTTTCATAGGAAAGAAGGGCTGCTTCCTTGATATCATCCGGTATGTCGTAGCTGTTCCTTAAAGGGTCGGACAGATACTCGATGACCTCAATATCAAAGAGCTTTTCCGAGTATTCATCAATCACATATTTATAGAGTTCCTTAAGCCTTACGGTATAGAGACGTCCCGGTGCTCCTTCGATAAGGGATCGCAAATGTGCTTTTAAATACAGCGGTGATACAAAGCCGTTAACGGGGATATATGCCGCAATATCTTTTGACTTAAATGCAGCCGAGAGTATCTCTTTACTGTCAGGATCTGTCTCAATGGAAAAGCCGATCACTTCAGCCTTTTTTATCTCCGAAAAAATACTCTCTACTACTCCAAGGTCTCTTTCTTCGGTAAAGCTTTTTAAGCTGTCCTCCCTGTCCTTAGCTGCCATATCGCCGAATTTACTAAGGAAGCTCTTTAATTCAAGCTTCTTTACGGTCTCATAGGCGGCTTCGTTCCAGAGGGTATCAAATTTCGAAGCTTCCCCGTCAAGCTCTATATCGGAGTTTGTATCAATGGTTGCGAGCTTCTTTGAGAGAATGGCAAGGTCGAAATTCTCTTTTAAGGATTCTCTTATGCTTTTCTTCTTTACGTCATCAATATGTTCTTTCAGATTTTCGATATTTCCGTATTCCGATATAAGCTCAGCAGCGGTCTTTTCCCCGATCTTCGGGACGCCGGGGATATTGTCGCTATTATCACCCATCAGAGCCTTCAGCTCGATTATACCCTTAGGCGGCACTGCATATTCCGCCTTTACGTCTTCCGGATAGAACTCCCTTATCTCTGTCTCACCCTTAACGGTACGCGGAAGTATAAGCTTTGTATGCTCCGTCACAAGCTGCAGAAGATCCCTGTCTCCGGATACAATGCTTACTTCATAGCCCTTTTTTTCCCATTTCGAGGCAATGGTGCCCAGTATATCGTCAGCCTCTATCCCTTCCTTCATAAGAACGGGCACTCCCATATCCCGTAAAAGCGACTGCATAATGGGAACCTGGGATCTTAATTCCTCCGGCATGGGCTTTCTGGTGCCTTTATAGGCTTCATACATTTCGTGTCTGAAGGTGGGCGCCGGGGTATCAAAGGCTACGGCAAAATGATCCGGAGCCTCGTCGGCAATGACCTTTTGGATAATGTTTAGAAATCCGAATATGGCACCTGTATGTACACCTTCGGAATTTGTAAGATCCGGGACACCGTAAAATGCCCGGTTTATCATGGAATGACCGTCAATTAACAGAAGCTTTTTCATTTTCTGTTCTGCTTCTCCTATCTGTGATATGGTTTTTCATAAACCCGGGTTTTCATACGTCACCTGCGGTTCCGCAAGTGACCGTTCTGAATAGCTTATCATCCTCCGACAATTACATAAACAAGCTGTACCAGACCAAGGATGATCAGGGCAGCGGCAAAAAGAATAAGGCTTGTTTTTATCCTGTCTATCATCAATATGTGCTGCTCTGAGTGGTAAAGACGTTCCTCAAGCTCTGCTTTCAGGTTGAAATCATGACCATCCTCCAGCCTTTTCAGCCCCTCATGCAAAAGATAACGTATCTCCAGCTCATCCATGCACTCATCGCAGACCTTAAGGTGGTTTATAAGCTTGTAGCAGTCCTTATTATTCAGCCTGTCTTCCAGATATGGCTGAAGGAAATTTTCCACATCCTTACAGCTTATTTTTTCTTTTTCTTTTGCCATAGCCTATACCCGCATAATCCAAAAAATTTTACCATAGCCGCAATTAATTGTAAAATAAGGGGGAGTTTTCCGGCCGCTCTCCGGGGCTAAAGTTGAAAAAGCATTTTTGATATCGTATAGTTGGTTTTAATGAGAAGCATAAAGAGACATTTTGAACTGATCTTATGCCTGTGTTTTCTGGTGATCACCCTCTTTTTTGCCTGCAGGGCATTTAGATCCGGTTCTTCCGATATAAGGAATATAGTGATAAACGAGGTCTGTTTATATAACCTCTCCTGCCTCTATGATGAGAACGGGAAGCATCCTGACTGGGCAGAGCTCTATAATAAGGGAGACAGAGACCTTGATATTTCCGGCTGGTATCTTTCAGACGCATCATCTAAGCGGGATAAGTGGGCCTTCCCCGCAGGGACCGTGGTTCCGTCCAATGGGTATTTAACTGTATTTTTTGATGCCACCATGGATAAAGAGCCGGATCAGGATGAAAGCTTTTCACTAGAAAGCTTTATCATGAACGGGAAGGCTATTCCGGCCGTAAATAACGGTCTCCACACTTCCTTTAAGCTTAGTAAGAATGAAACCCTTTACCTTTCCTCAAAGGATGGAAAACCGGTTGACAGCTTTGAGCTTATCCCTTTGAAATACGATACCACCTTATCACGCCTGCCTGACGGTTCGGCTTCTGTTTCCCGCAGGACTCCGACTCCTCTTTCATCAAATTCCGAAAGTGCTCCCGTCATCTATCCCTCCCTTTCGGAACCTGTTTTTTCAAGGGAAAGCGGCTTTTACGATTCTGAATTCGAGCTTTCCTTATCTTCCTTTGAGGGTGATATTTATTATACCCTGGACGGCTCCGAACCAACTCCTTCTTCGTTTAAATATGATAAGCCGATAAAGATTGAGGACAGAAGCTCTGAAGAAAATGTCTATTCTGCTCTCAGGGATGTTTCCGTGGATCTCCTTCCCTATATTGACTACAAGTTTTCGCTGCCTTTTTCTCCCGTGCCGAAATGCAATGTGGTAAGAGCCACGGTTTTTGACGAAAAGGGCAACAGATCCGAAACTGTCAGCCGCTCCTTCTTCCCCGCATCCGTAAACAGCTTATTTAAGGGTATAAGCGTGATATCCCTTGTGACCGATCCCGTCAATCTCTTTGACTATGAAAAGGGGATCTATGTTATCGGGAAAAATGGCGTGGAAAGCTTTGAAAGACGGCTTTCCGAAAGTGAAAACGCCCTGAACTTCATCAGGGAAAACCCCGGGACTCCCACTGACGGCAGTGTTATTATCGGCGATGTCAAAATGGATGAATTTATCGAAAGTAATTATACGATGCGGGGCAGTGCCTGGGAAAGGGAGTCTTTTCTTACCCTTTTTGATGACCGGCATGTACTCTCCTTTTCAGAGTCTCTTGGTATCAGGATAAAGGGTCACCGGACCTGTAATTTCCCTAAAAAAAGCCTGAATCTGTACGGCAGGAATTATTACGGGGGAAAGATCATTGATAAAGGTATTTTTTATAAGGACTATTCAAGGCTTACCCTTTTTGCGGGCGGGCAGGATGAGCTGTCCCTCGTACGGGACGCCTTTATTTCCGACATCACGTCAAAGCTTTCCTTTGCTTCCCTTTCCTTTACAAGCCCCTGTGCGCTCTTTCTAGACGGCGAATTCTGGGGGATTTACAGGATAAGTGAAAAGATGGATGAGGATTTTATCGGAAGGCACTATCACGTTGATCCGGATCAGGTCGTAATGGTGAAAAACAGCCTTTTAAGCAAGGGAATCCCTGAGGATGACGAGCTCTACGGTGAGCTAAGGCATTTTATTATGAATGCGGATTTTACCGCCGGAACCGATTATGAAAGATTTCAGGAAATGGTGGATATTGAGAGCTTACTTGATTTCTATGCCGCCAGGATCTTTATTGATGAAGGTATGGACTGGCCGAATATAAATGTGGCTTTCTGGCGTACCAGAGAGACAGACGATAGTAATCCCTTTGCGGACGGCCGCTGGAGATATATTAATTTTGACAATAATTCCAATCTGGATTACGGCGCAGTCAGCGTAAATACTATAAGCAAGGCATTGAACGGTACAAAAAACTACCGTCCCGATGAGCTTTTTTCAAAGCTTATGGAGAATCCCGACTTTAAGAAGCGATTCCTAACTAGATTTAAGGAGATCATTGCTTCCGCCTTTGATCCGGAGTCAGCTATAAAAAAGCTTGGCCGTTACGCAGCAGAAATAAGACCCTATATAGAGAGTGACTACAGCCGCTACTACGGAGACAGATATACATTAAAGGACTTTGACGAGGATATAGAGAGTATCCGGAAGTACCTTCGTGAACGTCCGGACTATATCATACCCTTCGTAGAGGAAGCATGCAGCCCTTAAGCACTTATTTCCCCAGTTCTTCCTTTAAAAGCCCTTCGCAGCCCCGCCTGATATCCTGATAGGCCTTTTCAAAATCCCTGGTATACCAGGGGTCCTCGATCTTCGCGTGGGGATCATCCGTATACTCCATAAGGTAGTGTACCTTCCCCTCCGTGTCCTCCCCTAATATCCTGCCGAGATAATACATATTCTCTTCGTCCATGGCGATTATCAGGTCATACTTTTCGTAATCGCTTCTCTTCACCTGTCTCGCCCTGTGATCGCCTATGGGAATACTATGATTCCGTAAAGCTCTCTCCATAGGAGGATATATGGGGTTCCCGATCTCCTCCGTGGAGGTGGCCGCAGAATCCACAGTGAAGACATCCTCCACTTTTCGATCCCTTATCAGTTTATTAAATATGTACTCCGCAGAAACAGATCTGCAGATATTGCCGTGGCAGATGAATAAGACCTTTATCGACATTTCATACCTCCTAAATTGCATCTAAAGCTTTAAGTTTGCGCCGGTTTGCCAGGCTGCTGAAGCTTCAGTCATTTTACAGAAAAATAAGCCAAATGGCAAAGTCGCGCAAAGTGTGGCATATCTTGGTCGTCAATCGTAGTCAAAACGTAGTTTTTTATAGCCCTATATACTACTCCTCCCGGGGAGGAGGTGCATTTCTCGCAGAAGGGGGTGCACTCCAGAGGGGGTGCATTTTTGCCACCGTTCGTGTTTCCAACTATAAGTTCATGCTTCTTAAATAACCATGTAAAATACTGATAGCACGACCAGTCTACGTTTTTATCTTCTGCAGGCAAATACTCATCATATCTGAATTGCAAATCGAAGCAGTTCTCCAATCCCGAGTCTGACTTCATTATCTTTGTTTCAATCACGAATGTTCCTCTTACAAATGCTTTTTAAATGCTTTTCTCATTTTGAGCATAGTATCAATAATCCAATCAAACTGTGCGGGCCACTTTGACGGATCATCAAAATCAGCCGGGTTCGAAATTAGCACTCTGCTCGCCTTCTTCTCCGGAAGTTCCTGCCAGTCAAATATCAAACCAGCATCCTTTTCGATTGAATCCTTCTTATCACGCAGCTGCTTGAACAGCTCCTTATCGTCATTGATATAAAGCTCAACGCCGGTCTCATTTCTCTTCTGAATCATGGTGATAGAAAGATGTGCAGCGGAAGATCCAATGCTCACATCCATCCAGTGATCTGTTGAAGGTTTACGAGGTTTAAACTGCTTAGCATAATCGGAATTCTTAAATGCGTAGTCATTAAACGCCGTCCAGTACTCCAAGCGCTTCTGATGACGAGGGCTGTTATTCTCGGCTTTCTTTATCTCTTTTGCCCAGTCATTAGGACGCTCTATCACCTCAAACTTAACAGCCGGTTCAGAATTGCCAATCTTATAAAGCTTAATTTCACATAGGAAAAAGGCCACCTTATCATCCGTGTGCGCATTCAGCCACTCAATAGCGGCCTTATGCTCTTCACGAGCATGCTTCACAACCCAGATGATGATATCCGCAGACTTGCCGGAAGCATATGTGATGAGCTTCCCTAAATGGTCGTGATTTGTGTCTTCAAGCTGGTTTTCGATTATAATCTTTCGCTCTCTGCCGGTTTCACTCGCGTAGATATCTACGTTGAAATCACCGACAGAACTCTCTGTCTCATCAACGGTGATATCAAGCCCTACTGCATCGGCAAGCAGATCAATGTTATCTGCCAGCCAAGGCGTAAAGTCTAATGCCTCATGCGGCCAAACGGAGCGCAAGTCTTTAATTTCCTCTAAGGTTGATAAACTAATCATGGTACCCTCCCAGCTTTATTCCAAAAATCCTATCTCGTTTATTCCTATAACGCCTCTTCTGAGAAATGTCATATCTATCTTCTCCGGTTCAAACTTATCCAGTGTAAATGTGCTGAACTGGAATCCTTCGGGCTTGAACTCATCATATTCAAGCTGCTCATAATCGAATACATCAATTCCTATTTCCCTGATTACATCCTCAGGCAATACATAATCCTGATTAACGAGACCGAACATAGTAAATCCCGTATCAACGCAAAATGAAATAGCAGGCTTATATGCAACCGAGTAAGTAAACGAGCCTACCAAGGAGCCGACAAAGCTTCCTATCATATAACCCACAACCGGGACTTCGATAAATGCCTGAGAAACCGCTCCAAGTGCCAATGAGCACGTTGTGGTAAACATAGTTCTCATTAACTCGTTAGACATTTCATATCGAGTCATTTTGCCAGTGTGCAAATTGCGCCAATGAGCGGCCGCTTTTGCGGAGCTTAACGATCGCGCAGCGGTCGTCAACGGTCGTGAGGCGGAGCCGAACGGCCTGAACCTTGACAACTTATATTCGCTATAAAAATATCC